>JGI24707J26582_10000102_pt1 | contig 55619 bp, 54 predicted proteins | sample BioPla1DNA1_FD_26582 | JGI IMG/M metagenome (IMG submission 26582)
CGCGGAAGATGAAGTTTATCGGCGGATACTCATGGCTGGTAAGGGTTATAGTGATGCCGATAATCAGCCGCCATTATATTTTAGAACTACTAGCGAGATGATAGATGAATTTTTGTATTTAGGTAAAGAGAAGGCTTATGAGGTTGTTGTAGAGAATCCCCGCCTTATANAAACCAAGCCATAAGTAAATTTAAGCCAATACCTGACGAATTGTATTCGCCTCAGATTCCTGGAGCAGAAGAACAGATCCGTTCGATGTCGTATTGCAGGGCTGAGGAGCTTTATGGCAGTCCGCTACCGGAGATAGTAGCTGCCCGCTTAAAGAACGAATTAGATTCAATAATTAATAACGGTTTTGCGGTATTATACTTGATTGCCCACAAGTTAGTTAAAAAATCACTCGATGATGGATACTTAGTTGGTTCGAGAGGGTCTGTAGGATCTTCCTTTGTTGCAACAATGACCAATATAACAGAGGTAAATCCTCTTCCTCCGCATTGGCGATGTCCTAATTGCAGATACTCGGACTTTGTAACTGACGGAAGTTATGGGGGCGGTTTTGACTTGCCCGACAAATTATGTCCCAACTGCAATGTTAAGATGACAAAGAATGGGCATGATATACCGTTTGCTGTCTTTATGGGTTTTCACGGCGATAAAGTTCCTGATATTGACTTAAACTTTTCAGGTGATTATCAGCCTGTGGCTCATAAATATACTGAAGAATTATTTGGCCGGGACAATGTGTTTAGAGCAGGGACAATTGCAACAATCGCCGATAAGACAGCCTATGGTTATGTAAAAAATTATTTTACAGAAAAGGGTTTAAATCCTCGAAACGCTTATATTAACAGTTTATTAAAGGGCTGCACAGGAGTTAAGCGTACTACTGGTCAGCACCCTGGAGGCATTATGGTTGTTCCGCGCGATATGGACGTTCACCATTTTACGCCCATACAGCGTCCCGCTGACGACAAAAACTCCTCCACTGTTACCACGCATTTTGATTATCATTCGATAAGCAGCCGCTTGGTTAAGCTTGATATTCTAGGACACGACGATCCTACTGTAATCAAGATGCTTGAAGATCTAACTAACATAGATGCAAAAACTATTCCGTTTGATGATGCTGAAACAATGAGTCTGTTTTCTTCAACGAAGGCATTAGGATTAATACCGGAGCAGTTAGGCAGTAAGGTTGGTACTTTTGGCATACCTGAGTTTGGTACGAAATTCGTCCGGCAAATGTTAGAAGATACTACTCCTAAAACATTTAGTGAACTAGTCCGTATAAGCGGCTTTTCACATGGTACTGACGTTTGGCTTAATAATGCCCAAGATTTAATAAAAGCCGGTACAGCTAAATTATCAGAGGCTATCTCTGCACGTGACGATATAATGATCTACCTTATACATAAAGGGGTAGAGCCTCAGCTAGCTTTCAAAATTATGGAGGGCGTTCGAAAAGGCAAAGGAATTAAGCCGGAGGATGTTGAAAAGATTCGTCAAAATGGAGTACCGGAATGGTATATAGAATCTTGCCAAAAAATTAAATATATGTTTCCTAAAGCCCATGCAGTAGCATATGTCATGATGGCTTTCCGAATTGCGTATTGTAAGGTTCATTATCCATTGGCATTTTATGCGTCATACTTCACAGTCAGAGCTACCGAATTTGATGCCGATCTCATCGTAAAAGGTGAGAATGCCATACGCAATAAATTGTCCGAGCTAGAGCAAAAAGGCAATAACCTAACTGCAAAGGAAAAAGGACTCCAAACGATTTGCGAAATGGCTTTAGAAATGTACTTACGTGGATTTGTCTTTAACAAGGTCGATCTTTATGCATCGGATGCCACAAAATTTATTATTACTGCAGACGGTCTGCTGCCGCCGTTAGCTGCCCTGCAAGGACTCGGGGACACGGCAGCTCGAAACATAGTGGAAGCTCGTTGTGGTCGTCCGTTTTCTTCGATTGAAGACCTAAGAGCACGTAGTCGTATATCCAAGGCGGTGATTGACATATTGAAAGGTCATGGCTGCTTGGACGGATTGCCGGAAACAGATCAGATGATGTTATTCGGATAATCGACCCTAGTCCTGAAGTTTATGTTGTAAAAAGTCTTTGGTAGTGATATAATAAATATAATAATCGTTGCAAGCGTTTTGAGAGTGGGTGAGCTAACCCACTCTTTATGTTATTATTGCTTTTTACTGCCAAATATAGGTATAGTTGCATGTAGTCTTAGGTAACAATAAGATTAAATTTAGTTAAGTAAGGGAGGATTTCGATGTCTAGAGAAAAAATCGAAAGCCTAGTCGAAGAGTTGGTTTTAGATATTATTAACGGCAGTGATTTGGAACTGGTTGACGTAGAGTTTATAAAGGAACGTGACTGGTACTTGCGGGTTTTCTTGGATAGAGACGGCGGTGTTGAACTCGATGATTGCCAAACAGTAAGTGAACAGCTTGAAAAGAAGCTTGATGAGTTAGATCCAATTAAAGAAAGTTATTATTTAGAGGTTTCTTCACCAGGATTGGATCGAGCCTTAAGGAAAGAGCGTGATTTTGTCCGTCATATTGGTGATAAAGTAGAAATAAGCACTTTTGCTCCGATAAACGGACAAAAAAGTATTGTTGGCACCTTAAAGGGATTACAAAATGGTGATATTGAACTTGATATCGATGGCACTGTAATGCATGTGCCTAGGGAAAAAGCTTCACAAGTAAGGCTACATATTGAATTTTAAAAATAAGAGTGAAAAATTGAATAGGGGGAATTCATGGTGAATGCGGAATTTATGCTGGCATTCGAACAATTAGGGAAAGAAAAAGGCATTGCCCCGGAAGTGCTATTTGACGCAATTGAGGCCGCACTGATTTCAGCTTACAAACGAAATTTTGGATCGGCGCAAAATGTCCGAGTTTCGCTTGACAGAAGCACAGGTGAGATTCATGTTTATGCCCGTAAAAATGTTGTGGAAACGATAACAGACTCGAGACTGGAAATGGACTTAGAAGAGGCCCGTGCGGTTGACGTTCGGTATGAACTAGGCGATATTGTAGAGATAGAAGTAACGCCAAAAGATTTTGGAAGAATAGCAGCTCAAACCGCCAAGCAGGTAGTTGTTCAACGTATTCGCGAAGCCGAGCGGGGAATTATTTACGAAGAATTTTCAAATCGTGAAAGTGATATTTTAACTGGTATAGTGCAGCGTATCGAGCAAAAAAACGTATATATAGACTTAGGAAAAGCTGAGGCGATTTTAGCTCCCTCTGAGCAAATAATGGGTGAGATTTATAGACATGGTGATAGACTTAAAACATACATAAATGAAGTTAAGAAAACAACTAAAGGCCCACAAATTCTTGTATCCCGTACTCATCCAGGATTGCTTAAAAGGCTTTTTGAGTTAGAGGTGCCGGAAATTCACGATGGTATCGTTGAAATTAAATCGGTCGCGCGTGAGCCTGGACTACGATCTAAAATTGCAGTATATTCTCGAGACGAAAATGTAGATCCTGTGGGGGCATGTGTTGGTCATAAAGGTATGAGAGTGCAAGCTATAGTTAACGAATTAAAAGGCGAGAAAATCGATATCGTGAAGTGGAATGCAGATCCCGCTAAATATATCGCTAATGCCTTAAGTCCAGCAAAGGTTATAACAGTAGAAGTAAATGAGATTGAAAAGGTTTCGAAGGTCGTAGTTCCTGACTATCAGTTGTCTTTAGCCATTGGCAAAGAAGGACAAAATGCTAGACTTGCTGCTAAACTCACCGGTTGGAAAATTGATATTAAAAGCGAATCTCAAGCCCAAGCGTATTCCGCTAGTCAGGAGGAATAACAGTGAAACAAAGAAAAATACCACAGCGTATGTGCGTTGGGTGTCAGGAGATGAAGAATAAGAAAGAACTATTAAGAGTTGTTCGTACACCTGATGGTGATGTTTTAATCGATTCAACCGGCAAAAAGGCTGGCAGAGGCGCTTATATCTGTGCCAGTGAGCCGTGTTTCGCAAAAGCTTATAAGGAGAAGCGATTAGAACGTGCTCTGAAACATGAAATAGCACCGGCGGTATATGAACAACTTCGCGGAAGCATAACCTATGAACAATCATAAACTTCTGTCAATGCTAGGATTAGCTATGAAGGCGAGAAAGCTGGTTTCCGGTGAGCTTGCTGTTGAAAACGCGGTTAGGTCTGGTAAGGCGAAACTTGTTATAGTAGCAGAAGATGCTTCTGAAAACACAAAAAAAAGCTATCGCGATTTAACTAATTTCTATAAAATACCAATTTATGAATGTGTCACCAAAATAGATTTGGGGATGGCTATTGGTAAGGCAAGTCGGGTTGCAGTAGCTATTGTCGATACGGGATTTAGTAAAGCTATAACAAAGGCATTATTCGATAAGACTATGGGAGAGTAAGAAAATGGGGGTGGATCAATGTCCAAATTTAGGATATATGAATTAGCTAAAGAGTTTAATACTACGAGCAAAGTGATAATAGATATACTAGGTCGTAATAATGTTACGGCTAAGAATCATATGAGTTGTGTTGATGAAGATGCCAAAGCGGTAATTAAGAGGACGTTTGCACATAAAGGAGATGTTACCGATACCAACAGTGCAAATAAGCAATCTAGCACTCCAGCAATGAGCGGAGCGCAGAATCAGAAGCCTAGAGATAACCAGAAAAATCTCAATGAGCAAACCGATGTACGTCAAGTAGATCCTAAAGGTCAGTACCAGCAGGGACAGCAGCGTCCGCAAGGTCAGTACCAGCGGGGACAGCAGCGTCCGCAAGGTCAGTACCAGCGGGGACAGCAGCGTCCGCAAGGTCAGTACCAGCAGGGACAACAGCGTCCGCAAGGTCAGTACCAGCAGGGACANCAGCGTCCGCAAGGTCAGTACCAGCAGGGACAACAGCGTCCGCAAGGTCAGTACCAACAGGGACAGCAGCGTCCGCAAGGTCAGTACCAACAGGGACAACAGCGTCCGCAAGGTCAGTACCAACAGGGACAACAGCGTCCGCAAGGTCAGTACCAGCAGGGACAACAGCGTCCGCAAGGCCAGTACCAGCAGGGACAACGACGTCCGCAAGGTCAGTACCAGCAAGGACAACAGCGTCCTCAACAGCAAACTAACCAAATGCATAATCAAAGTAGCCAGAAGCATCGTCAACAGTCTAGTGCTTCTAATACTCCAAATACTAGTAATCGTACCAATGATCGAAACCAATATAACAATCATTCAAGAAGCCAAGATAGAAATAGAAGAAATAACCAAACGAATGCAAATCGTCGTAATTCAAGCCATCATGGACGTCAAGCGCCAACCCCAAAAATTGAATCTCCGACACCTAAAATCATTCAGATTGGCGAATCAATAACAGTCAAAGAGCTTGCGTTAAAGTTAGGACGGGAAGTTAGTGAAGTTATCAAAAAATTGATGATGCTTGGAATAATGGCTAGCATTAATCAAGAGGTTGATTTTGATACAGCAACAATTCTTGCAGGAGAGTTTGGAACTACAGTTGAAGAGTTGCCTCCCGAAGAAGATCCTACCGAAATTCCAGAGATTGAAGATGATCCTGCCACATTAGTGCCGAGGCCTCCGGTAGTTACCGTTATGGGGCACGTTGACCATGGTAAAACATCACTGTTGGATGTAATTCGCAAAACGCATGTCACCTCGCAGGAAGCAGGCGGAATTACTCAACACATTGGTGCATACCAAGTCATTTCACAAGGAAAGAAAATTGCCTTTTTAGATACACCGGGCCATGAGGCTTTTACGGCTATGCGCGCGCGTGGTGCTCAAGTTACCGACGTAGCTATTTTAGTCGTTGCGGCTGATGATGGAGTTATGCCGCAAACAATTGAAGCTATAAATCATGCTAAATCGGCAAACGTACCTATAATTGTAGCGATAAACAAAATAGATCGACCTGGTGCAAACCCAGATCGTGTCAAACAACAGCTTTCAGAGCATGGACTAATACCTGAAGACTGGGGCGGAGATACCATCACTGTGCCTGTATCCGCTCACCAGAAAACGGGTATAAGCGATTTGCTAGACATGATTGTACTGGTAGCTGAAATGCAGGAACTGAAGGCTAATCCGAACAGAAACGCTTATGGAACTATTATTGAGGCTAAACTAGATAAAGGCCGTGGCCCTGTTGCTACCGTTCTCGTGCAAAAAGGAACACTGCATATTGGTGATTCAATCATAGCTGGTACTGCTTATGGCAAGGTGCGGGCAATGATCAATGACCGTGGCGAAAAGGTTAAAAAGGCTGAACCATCTACACCTGTTGAAGTATTAGGTTTGGCAGATGTACCTGAAGCCGGAGATGTCCTGGTTGCAGTTGAAGAAAAAATTGCGCGAGCTGTAGCTGAAAAACGTATTGCTAAAAAGCGTACCGATGAGTTGGCGCACTCGCAAAAAGTTTCGCTGGATGATTTATTCAAACAAATTCAGGAAGGCAACATTAAGGATCTTAATATTGTTATAAAAGCAGATCTCCAAGGGTCGGTCGAAGCATTACGACAGGCATTGCTAGCCTTAAACACAAACAATAAAGAAGTTCGAGTTACTGTTGTTCACGCCGGTGTTGGGGCGATCAACGAATCCGACGTAATGCTGGCATCTGCCGCAAATGCACTTATTATTGGTTTTAATGTACGGCCAGATGCGAATGCTAGAAAGGCGGCCGAAACCGAAAAAATCGATATCAGATCTTATCGCGTAATTTATGAAGCCATTAATGATGTCGAAGCTGCAATGACAGGAATGCTTGCTCCTCAATATAAGGAGGTTATTCAGGGGCGGGCGGAGATTCGGCAGGTATTCACAATTAATAAAAATGTCGTGGCAGGCGCGTATGTGCTTGAAGGTAAAGTCACGAGTACTTCAAAAGTGCGTGTAATTAGAGACGGGGTAGTTGTTCATGAAGGAGAGATCGAATCACTGCGACGTTTTAAAGATGATGTGAAAGAAGTAGCTTCAGGGTATGAGTTTGGCCTTACCATCGAAAAGTTCCGTGACATTAAGGAGCAAGATATTGTTGAAGTATATGCAATGGAACAAATTAAGCCTAATAGCTAGTCCGGAAACGGAGGAATAAATGTGGGGCAACTTAGAGTAGAAAAAGTTCAGGAATTTATAAAACAAGAAATAAGTAAAATCATATTAACTGAGATTAAAGACCCACGTGTTGGATTTGTAACTGTTACAAATGTTGAAGTTACTGCTGATTTAAGAAGTGCCAAGGTATTTGTTAGTTTAATGGGTAGTGATGAGCAGAAGGCAACTACTTGGGCTGGGCTGCATAAAGCACTAGGTTTTATGCGGTCTGAAATCGGAAAAAGGATTCGAATGCGGTTTACACCAGAATTATCCTTGCATATAGACGAATCCTTGGAATACAGTGCGCATATTCAGGAATTATTGCTTAAAATAAAGCAGCAGGAGGAGAGCGCGAAGTAAATGGATTGTTCTCTGCGGCAAGTTGCCAATTTATTAGAAAATGCCAATAACATTCTTATTACCGCGCATATTCATCCGGACGGGGATAGCTTAGGATCAATGTTGTCCCTTAATAAATATTTGATATCATGTGGAAAATCAGTCCAGATGATAATTGACGATGATGTGCCAAAGCTTTATAAATTTCTACCGGGTAGTGAGAATATTGCTCGGGTTTCGGAATTAGCAATTTCTCCGGACTTGCTTGTTGTATTGGACGCAAGTGATATTGAGAGAATCGGCGAAGTCGGGAGAATTGCTAAAGTACCGATTTTAAACATTGACCATCATATATCGAATACCAAATTTGCTGACTATTGGTATATTGATAGTAAGGCGGCAGCAACAGGTGAAATTATCTTAGATCTTTTAAACATGGATAATGCACTGATTAGCGTTGATATGGCAACTTGCTTATACACGGCAATTGCTACTGATTGCGGATTTTTTCGATATGCAAATACATCTTCACACACACATCGATGTGCTGCTCAGCTAATTGAGTGTGGTGTGAAGCCCAATATTATATCAGAATATATGGAAACAAAACCGCTTGCCAGCCTAATGAATACGCTAGAAGTATTAAAAACCTTGGAATTGCATTGTAATGGGAAAATTGCCGCAGTATCTGTAGAACATTCAGAAAACGACAGCGCAGATAGTACTGAGGGTCTTATAAACTATCCTCGCAATATTGAGGGAGTTGAAATTGCGATAATGTTTAAGTTTACTGAACAAAGTTCAGCTAGAGTGAGCTTTCGGTCAAAATCTGTAGATGTTAGTGAGTTGGCATTATCCTTTGGCGGAGGCGGCCATGTGCGGGCATCCGGCTGTACTGTTAGCGGCGGTACTATAGATGAGATTAAAGAAAAGGTTGTTAAGGCTGCGGAAAAATTAATCAGGGGAACAGCATAATGGACGGCGGTTTCTTAAGTATATTAAAACCGCCGGGCATGACTTCCCATGATGTAGTATCCTATATAAGAAGAACTTATAGTATAAAACGGGTAGGTCACGCTGGTACGCTTGATCCGGCGGCTGCCGGAGTTCTTCCGATTGCGATAGGACAAGCAACGCGACTTCTAGAATATCTTGCAGCCGATGATAAAAGCTATCGGGTTGAAATGACTCTTGGCTATGAGACTGATACAGGTGACGACACTGGAAGCATAATCGAATATAGTACTGATTTATGTCCTAATCGCAAAGAAATTGAAAGAGTTTTGTTTTCATTTATTGGTAATATTGAACAAGTTCCGCCTATGTATTCAGCTATTAAAGTTGACGGGAAGAGGCTATATGAATTAGCACGCAATGGAGTGACGATAGAGCGCAAAACCCGTTCAATAACAATTAGTAATATCGAACTGCTTGACATAGTTGGTAATAGAGTATTATTTGATGTGGCTTGTTCTAAAGGAACTTATATTCGCTCCCTGTGTATTGATATTGGTCGGAAGCTAGGCTGCTTAGCAACTATGACTTTTTTGCTACGAACAAGGGTTGGTCAGTTTACTGTGCAGGACTCGAAAACTCTTGAAGAATTATCGGAAGGTCCGCTAGAAGCCATTGTTTCTCCCGACTGCTTTATCAAATTGCCTGCTATTGAGTTGGAGTCACAGCAGGCGGCTGCTTTCAAAAATGGACGAACAATTGAATATAATACGAATGGAAAAGGTCTTTTCAAAATTTACGATTCTGTGGGAACGTTTGTTGGTATTGGGAAGAAAGAAAACTCTATATGGCTAAAACCTGTAAAAGTTCTATCTTCCATAAAACAACAATAAACTGGCATTGACGTGAGGAGATAATATGGAGATTTATACAACTATAACTAATTTGACTAAGCGCTTTCCCAAGATAGCTGTGGTATTAGGAACATTTGATGGTGTTCATCTAGGTCATCAAAAAATCATTTCCCGTGCAGTAGAACTAGCTAAATCAATGGGAGGCACTAGTGTCGTATTTACTTTCAGCAATCACCCGCTATCCATTGTAGCGCCGAATCGTTGCCCGCAACAGATTTCAACACCTGACTATAAATCAGAATTGCTTGCAGATATAGGTGTAGATGTATTGCTTAATATCCCTTTTACTCACGATTTTGCTAGGATGTTGCCAGAAGAATTTTTAAGTCAGCTAGCTCGAAACTTAAACCCCAAATATGTGGTAGTTGGCCCTAATTATAGTTTTGGTTATAAAAGTGCCGGTACACCGGAATTATTAAAAAGTGCTGAGCAACAATATGGTTTCAAGGCTGAAATAATGGAGGCCTTTGAAATAGATGGAACAATCATAAGCAGTACCTTGATAAGACAACTAATAAAAGAAGGCAAAGTGGCTGATGCTGCTAAACTTTTAGGAAGGCCATTTAAGCTAAAAGGAAAGGTCATAAAGGGTGAGCAGCGGGGGAGGACATTGGGCTACCCAACCGCCAATCTTGCCGTTATACCAGATCTAATAGCGCCAGCTGATGGTGTGTATGCTGTAAAGGTATACACATCTCTGGCTACTTATAGTGGCATAGCTAATATTGGAACTAATCCGACATTTAATGGCCATGATCGCCGTATAGAGGTTTATCTGTTTAATTATACGGGCGACCTATATGGTAAAACAATCGGCGTAGAATTTTTTGAATACATTCGTGGTGAAAAAAAATTTTTGAGTGCTGAGCAGCTTGTTGATCAAATTCGCCGCGATATCTGTACTGCACAAGAATATTTTTGCAACAACTGTAAAGTGATGTAGGTAATTCTGTTTACATTAGTTATAGGGTATGATAGAATATCAATGTTGCTAAAACAACCATAGTCGAACCATGGCGAGGATAGTCGAATCTCCAGCGATTGTCTTGGCTATTGGGGATATTACTGAAAAGGAGGTGACCATTATGTTAACACCAGAATTGAAGAAACAATTAATCGAGAAATACCGTCTACATGATGCTGATACCGGATCACCGGAAGTACAAATTGCTATTTTAACTGAGAGAATTAACTACTTGACTGATCACTTGAAAGAGCATAAAAAAGACCATCATTCTCGTCGCGGTCTTCTAAAAATGGTCGGTCAGCGTAGAGGTTTATTAAACTATCTTCGTGACAATGATATTGAACGTTATCGGACCATTCTCCAGAAACTGAATCTTAGAAAGTAATAAAAAGCGGAATTTTCCGCTTTTTTATTTTTAAAGGTTAAACTTGGCTAAAAAAGGGTATAATAAAAAAAATGTCGAAGAAGTATTTGGAAAAAGAATAGGGGTTCTTAGAGGAGGAAAACTAAATATGCATAGTTTTGAAATGCAGATTGGCGGCCGAAATTTGATAATTGAATCAGGCAAAATGGCCAAGCAAGCAAGCGGAGCTGTTTTAGTCCGGTATGGCGATACTGCAGTTTTGGTAACAGCGACAGCATCGGCTGAACCAAGAGAAGGAATTGATTTTTTTCCGTTAACTGTTGACTACGAAGAGCGTCTATACTCGGTTGGAAAAATTCCCGGAGGATTTATTAAGCGCGAGGGCCGTCCAAGTGAATCTGCTATCTTGGCTGGGCGTTTAATTGATAGGCCCATTAGACCATTGTTTGCTGACGGATTTCGAAATGACGTCCAAGTAGTAGCTACCGTGCTGTCTGTTGATCAAAATAATTCGCCTGAAATCCCTGCCATGATTGGTGCATCTTGTGCTCTCTGTATTTCTGATATTCCATTCAATGGTCCTATTGGTGGAGTTCGTATTGGTAGGATTAGTGGGGAGTTTGTTATTAATCCGACAATAGAACAGCAAGAGCAGAGTGAACTAAATTTAGTTGTAGCAGGGACAAAGGATGCTGTTTTAATGGTTGAAGCAGCTGCAAAGGAAGTTTCAGAAGAGATTATCCTAGACGCAATTGAATTTGGTCATAATGTTATTGGTGAAATAGTTAAGTTTCAGGAAACAATTGTTTCCCAGATAGGCAAAGAAAAACGTCAGATAAAATTGTATGAGGTTCCGGAGGAAATAGCAAGCGCAGTACATGACTATGTAGCGGACAGACTTGAAGCAGCTGTTCGAAACGCTGATAAACTTGCTCGTGAAGAGGCTATAAAACTTGTTAAGCAAGATGCGGCATTGCAATTTGCTGAAATCTACCCGGACAATGCCAAGGAAATTCAATACGTAATTCAAAAGATATTAAAAGGTATTGTTCGTCGCATGATTACAGTTGATAAAATCCGCCCGGATGGACGTGCGCTAGACGAGGTTCGACCGATAACATGTGAAGTAGGTGTACTTGCGCGAACCCATGGCTCAGGATTATTTACCAGAGGCCAAACCCAAGTTCTTAATATTGCAACACTTGGTGCTATTGGAGACGAACAAATTCTTGATGGATTAGGTGTTGAAGAATCGAAGCGATATATGCATCATTACAACTTCCCTTCATTCAGTGTTGGTGAGACAAGGCCTTCACGCGGACCAGGCCGCCGCGAAATAGGCCATGGAGCACTTGCAGAAAAGGCTCTTGTGCCTGTTATTCCTTCCGAGACTGAATTCCCTTACACAATCCGATTGGTTTCTGAGGTATTGGAGTCTAACGGTTCATCTTCGATGGCTAGCGTATGCGGAAGTACCTTGTCCTTGATGGACGCAGGGGTTCCAATTAAACGGCCAGTTTCCGGAGTGGCAATGGGACTTGTTAAAGAAGGCGAGAATTTCACGATTTTAACAGATATTCAAGGTATGGAAGATGCCTTAGGTGATATGGACTTCAAAGTTGCTGGTACTGATAATGGTGTTACCGCAATTCAAATGGATATTAAAATCGGTGGTATTAATAAAGCAATATTAACAGCTGCTCTTGAACAGGCAAAGAGCGGTCGCAAGCATATTCTTGGCAAGATGCTTGAAGTAATAAGTCAGCCAAGACCGGAATTGTCTCCATATGCTCCGAGAATCATTACCATGGAAATAGATCCTGATAAGATTCGCGATGTTATAGGACCAGGCGGCAAAACTATTAAAAAGATAATTGATGAAACCGGGGTAACAATTGACATCGAGGATGACGGTAAGGTTTTCATAGCCGCAGTCGATGTTGAAGCTGGACAAAAGGCTGTTCGCATTATCGAAACGCTAGTTAGAGACGTCGAAGTTGGCGGGATATATCTCGGCAAAGTAACGCGATTAATGAATTTTGGGGCATTTGTTGAAATACTGCCCGGTAAAGAAGGATTAGTTCACATTTCACAATTAGCACTTGAAAGAGTGGCTAAAGTTGAGGACGTAGTAAAAGTTGGCGATGAAATTATGGTAAAAGTTGTTGAAATAGATCGCCAAGGAAGAGTTAACCTATCGAGAAAAGAACTGCTTAAGGCTGAACAAGATAAACAGCGAAATGAAAATAGTTAAAACATAAACCATCAGGTTTATGTTTTTTTTTCATTAAATCCCTCTTTGAGTAATAGGATTATCATAGAGGTGATTGTATGAAAGTGATATTCGTAACATCTGTTCGGCACTGGTATATAGTGTTTACAGTTGGCTTTTTCCTGGCTATTGCTGCCCTATCAGGCATATTGCAGCCGATATTGAGTGCTGAGATACCGGGTAAGCCTCAGCCAATTTTTCATGGGAATCCTGCAGTACCAAAAGTGGCTTTTGCCTGCAATGTTTTTTGGGGCGAAGAATTTCTGCCTGATATGTTGAATACGCTTGCAGCTAACGACGTTAAAATAACCTTTTTTATTGGCGGAAGCTGGGCTAAGCGTTATCCTGATGTCCTAAAAGATTTAGCCGGACACGGCCATGAGCTCGGAAATCATAGTTATAGTCATCCTCACCCTAACTCACTTAGTAAAGAAAAAAATAAAGAGCAAATTATCAAAACGCAAGACTTGGTTAATGAGCTAACTGGTGTTAAGACTTTACTATATGCTCCGCCCTATGGAGAATACAATGATACTGTGCTATTAGCTGCTAAAGAACTGGGTTACGAAACAATAATGTGGAGTATAGATACAATCGACTGGCAACGTCCGCCAGTTGAAATCGTTAAAAGCCGAGTGCTAAAAAAAATTCATAATGGCGCCATAATTCTAATTCACCCAACAGAGCCGACAGCCAAAGCATTACCAGAGCTTATAAAGGAAATTAAGAAGCAAGGATATCAGATTGTGACAGTATCTGATATAATAAAGTAACAAAAACAGGCATACAATTGCCTGTTTTTTTTATTGATATAAAGTGCTTTATATGGTAACATATTTACATAACTTTGCTAATTGAAGTTATTGATAAGTTGGCAGAGCATTATTTATCAAATGAAGTCTATCCTACTATGCTTCTTTTGGACAAGCTGCCACGCCCGATACAAATTTTTTATGTAATGATGAATAGGAGGGTGCTAGTGACTGGTAAAAAGATTATTACACATATATTACTTTTATTGATGGTTTTCGCGCTAGTAATTCCTGTAGGTACAACAAACGCTGCATCAGCCGATGATGTGCTGGGGTCGCTGATGTCATCAACAACAGCGTCGGAGCGTAGTTCAGGCGGTGGTGGGGTGCTCGGTAAACTTTTTAATTTGGTTTTTGACAAGATTTTAGGGCCGGTTCTAAATATTTTTGGGAATAAGGACACTTCAACCAATGCGCCAGCGCCAAGTATACCGTTGCCGCCTGTCTCCGGAAGTAAAGATACTGTACAGCATAATGGAAGTTTAAAGGGTAAGGTTATAGTTGTTGACCCAGGGCACGGCGGTACTAATCCAGGGGCGGTAGCCAATAATACCCGTGAAGCAGATAACAACTTAGCGGTAGGTTTAAAATTACGTGATAAATTAGTTCAAGCAGGAGCTAAGGTTGTTATGACCCGCGATAGTGATCGTACTGTAGCAGCAAAAGGAAGTTCATTAGGTCAGGAGTTACAGGCTCGGGTAGATATAGCTGAACGTAATGATGCTGATATTTTTGTTAGTATTCATACTAATAGCAACCCGAATAGCAATATAACAGGCGCAATGACCTTCTATCGCAGCGGTGAGTCCAGTCAACTTGCATCTAAAGTACAGAGCGCTCTTATAAATCAGACTGGTGCGGTTAATAAGGGTACGGAAGCAGCGACATTCTATGTGCTGAGAAATACTTCGATGCCTAGTATTTTGGTTGAAATGGGATTTATCTCAAATGCTAATGAAGCAGCTCGTTTAAGTGATAACTCTTACCGCAATAATGTTGCTCAAGGCATTTATAATGGGATAGTAGAATATTTTATCAATCGATAATATGCTAAAGAGATATATACCTGTTCGCTGATATATATATCTTTTTTTTACATGTTAAGTGCTGTGAGGAATATAATATAAAAAAGCAGGAGTTTTTATGTTTTGACGGGAAATGTAACATATCCCAATAAAGGAGTATTTTATGTATCGTAAATCAGTGTTATTAAACGGAATAAGAGTAATTAGCGAATCTATACCATATGTAAAATCTGTAACGATTGGTCTTTGGGTTGGGACCGGCGCGCGTTCCGAACAGGATTATAATCATGGCATCTCACATTTTATCGAACATTTGATGTTCAAGGGAAGCCATAAAAGATCAGCAAAATGTATTGCTGAGACTGTTGATGCGGTTGGAGGTCAATTAAACGCTTTTACTGCTAAGGAACATACGTGCTATTATATGAAGGTGTTGGACAGTAAGCTCGAATTAGCGGTAGATGTTCTTAGTGATATGCTTTTGTCATCAAAATTTGCAAAAGAGGATATTGAACGCGAGCGACAAGTTGTCTTAGAAGAGTTTCATATGTATGAAGATACACCTGATGAGTTAGTCCATGATATCCATTTAAGTAAGATATGGAGCAGGCATCCGTTAGGGCGAAGTATCCTCGGCAGTACCAAGTCTATTGGTCTATTTAATGAGATGCTTGTTAAAGAATATTATCAGCAGTTTTATACTCCGGATAATTTAGTCATTGCTGCTGCGGGCAATGTAGATCATGATAAGCTTGTACAGCTTAGTGAACGGTTTTTTGCAAGTATGACTGGAACTAAGAAAGCAATTGAATCGGCTAAGCCTTCATTCATACCGACACAAACGGTGCGGACCAAGGACACAGAGCAAGTTCATCTTTGCTTGAGTACGCAGGGAGTTTCGCAAAAATCCCCTGATTCATATAAGCTCCATGCTCTTAATAATATTCTAGGAGGCGGAATAAGCTCGCGGCTCTTTCAGGCTATTAGAGAGGAGAAGGGGTTGGCCTATTCTATCTATTCATATCAGACAAATTATAGCGATGTTGGTTTATTTACTGTTTACGCCGGGACTCGCCCAGCTAACACCGTTCAAGTTATTGAAATAATTTCCGAGACGCTGCAATCAATTAGAAAGGAAGGAATTACGGAGTCTGAGTTATTGCGGGCCAAGGAACAGCTAAAAGGTGGTTTATTCCTGGGCTTAGAAAGCTCAAGCAGTCGAATGTCACGGTTAGGCAAAATGGAAACGACGCTTGAACGTTACGTGACTTTAGAGGAAGTTGTTGAAAAGATAGAAAAAGTTACTTTGAAGGATGTGAAACTTGCTGCTGAGCAGCTGTTTATTCCTGAAGGCTTTGGGCTTACGGCACTTGGACCGATTAATGAATCAGATATACCAAAGATTTCAAATATATAGTATATAAGAGGGCCGAGTTATGAGAGCATTTGAAATAATAAGTAGTTACCTTGATGCTGGGGTAGAAATACCAAAGCGTAAGACGGCAAACAGTGCCGGATACGATATAGCAGCAGCTGAGACTGTTACGCTATCGCCTTGCGGTGTTACATTAGTACCTACCGGTCTAAAGGCAAGAATGCCAGGTGATGAATATTTAGGAATACACATAAGATCAGGCCTGTCCGTCAAAAAAAAGCTTGGTTTGATCAATGGTCAGGGCATAATTGATTCCGATTATTATAATAATCATGACAATGAAGGTCACATTATGGTTGCAGTCATTAACTATAACAATTATCCGGTTATAATTGAAAAAGGAGAGCGAATTGCTCAGGGGATTTTTTACAAATATTTTAAAGCTGACCATGATGAGCATAACAGTATTGTGCGGCAAGGCGGTTTTGGTAGTACTGGGGCAAAATAAGGTTACTGACTTAGTTCGGTAACCTTATTTTTTTGACATACTTTTTTATTAGTAACATATTTTTAATTAATGAGGATTGGAGGTAATGTTATGTATGCCTGGGCAGTATTGGTGCTGATATGTTTAGGCATAGCATGGTCAATAAAATTGCGGGTTAATCGCCTTCGAAGCATATTAGACAGCGTAGAGACCAAACCGTCACCCGTTTCTTTAGCAATCCAGGAGCTAGTTGCTGTAGCTGGCGGATTATATCTATCACTAATTATGCTGGTATCTTTTCTAAAAATCGAAATACCGGAAAAGATTATTGTTTATAATGTAGCTCTTGATCCTTTGGCTTGTACTGCAATTTTTCTCGCGCTTTTTCAACCGCTGTTAGTAAAGTTCTTTAAAGGTAGTTGTTAGGAGGAAGAAACATGCGTTTAAGCGATTTTACTGGAAAAGAAGTTATTAATCTTGGGGACGGCGCAAGATTAGGAGTGATTGATGACTGCGAGCTTACGGTAGATGCTAGAACCGGCCGTATTCATTCTCTAGTTCTTCCAAGGCGCGGCGGATTATTTAGTATTTTAGGTGATAGTCGGGCATCAGCAATACCATGGCGATCAATTAGGCGAATTGGCGATGATATAATTATCGTGGACTTAAGCGATTCTTTTGATGGATTATTTAACAGCAAAGGTCGTGATGGTGGGAATTTTGACACATATTAAGTTTTCAGAAGGACAAACTAACATTAAATTGCCATAAGCATTTTAAATGTTAGGAGGTACTATGGTGAATAATCAGTCAAAAGGTCAAAATCAACATCAGACGACAAATAATCAGGTTTCCAGTAATACTAACTCGATGACCGCAGGGGTTCGCCCAATTGCTTCGCAGTCGGGCAATACACAGCAAGCAACGAGCCAATCTACTACAGCAGGTGGACAGGACAATCGTGCAGTAATTGGCGTTTTCAATTCGAGAAGTGATGCAGAAAAGGCAGTATCGGAATTACGGAATAAGGGCTTTAATACCGAAGAAATTAATATCGTTTCAAAAGAAGGTAAACAAGGAAACAATCAAAATAAAACTTATGATGACGATATTACCGATGGTGCCCTTACGGGAGGAACTCTTGGCGGTATTGGAGGACTGCTTTTAGGAGCAGGCGTTGTAGCAAGTGTCGGTGCAATGGCCATCCCAGGTATCGGTCCCGTTATTGCCTCTGGTCCTATTGCAGCAGCAATTGGCGGAGCAGTAGCAGGCGGAATCGCCGGTGGTTTAATTGATTGGGGTATTCCTGCTGAGGCTAGCCAGCGCTACGAGCAGAGCGTTGCCGAAGGCGGAATTTTAGCCGTAATCCGCACTGCTTCAGGAAAAGTAGATACAGCGGCTCAAATATTACGGCAAAATGGCGCAACGGATATCGAAAGTCATACTGCTAAATAAAAAAATAGGTTGGGAAAAATTTAAAAAGCATTGACACTTATAGAAGCCTATTATAAAATAAATGTAATTCAATAGAATGATACCCCTGCATAGGGTGCAGTAGAGGTGCGGGTAACATTAGTACTTTCAGGGAGAGTGGTTTCTATGATCTGAAAGAAAAGGGTTAACCGCCGAAGTGCGAAAGTTTTACCAAGACTTCGTACTGGTCTTAAGTCGAATAGGTTTAAGACTGTCACCATAGCTTTTGGTGGAGCGCTATCTCATCTAGGGCAGGAAAACATATATTTTGTTTTCCCTTTTCCTAGGACTTTCAGGTATTCTGAATGGCCGGTGAGATACACTCACCGGCCTATTTATTTTGTATCGATATTAGGAGGTGGAATTATGATTAGAGTCTTAGTTTGCGGTGCTTATGGCAAAATGGGACGTGAAGTTTTAAAAGCAGTATATAAGGACGACCAACTTAGTATTGTAGGTGCGGTGGATGTTAATTCGGATTTTAGCGATGTTGGCGATTTAATTGGTGTTGGGAAAACTGGTATTATTGTGGGTAATGATTTACAGATGGTGATTAATGAAACAAAACCCCAAGTAATGGTTGATTTTACTAACCCTTCGGCTGTAATGAATAATATAAAGATCGCTATCGAGAATGGGGTGTGTCCAGTAGTAGGCACAACTGGTCTCTCAGAAGATGATGTTTCACAATTGCGTAATTTATGTAAAAATACAAAAGTTAATGCCTTAATCTCTCCAAACTTTTCAATTGGTGCAATTTTAATGATGAAATTGGCGCAAGATGCGGCTAAATTCCTTCCGAATGTTGAAATTATTGAAATGCACCACGATCAAAAATTGGATGCTCCTTCAGGAACGGCTCTAAGAACAGCTGAACTAATAGCTGAGAATCGAGGTTATTTGAGACAAGGACATCCAGCTGAGATGGAAAAACTGCCTGGTGCTCGGGGCGGCGAATTGTCAGGTATTCGCATTCATAGTGTGCGCCTTCCTGGGTATGTAGCGCATCAAGAAGTGATTTTTGGCGGACTTGGTCAAACTTTATCGATTAGGCACGACTCGATTTCACGCGAATCATTTATGCCAGGCGTTGTATTAGCATGTAAGAAAGTTTTGACGTTAGATGGTTTGGTATTTGGACTTGAACACATTTTATAATTTTTACTAAAGGCACATCTTAAACCACATTTTAGATATAATATAACATCTTTCAAGGAGGTCGAAAGTAATGAAAAAATGTAATATAGCTATACTAGGGGCTACAGGTGCCGTCGGTCAAGAGTTGCTAAATTTGATTGCTGAGCGCAAGTTCCCGTTTAGCAGTCTTAAGTTACTTGCATCTAAGCGCTCTGCGGGAAAAACTATTGATTTCTTAGGTCAAACATACACTGTAGAAGAAGCTACTTCGGAGTCTTTTAAAGATGTTGATATTGCCTTATTTGCCGGCGGAGCAGCTAGTAAAATATTTGCAGCAGATGCTGTTAAAGCTGGAGCGGTAGTCATTGATAACTCAAGCGCCTTTCGTATGGATCCCGATGTCCCGCTAGTTATTCCGGAAGTAAATCCGGAGGCTATAAAAGACCATAAAGGTATAATTGCAAATCCGAATTGCTCGACGATTATCATGATGATGGCCCTAAAGCCTATATATGATCGTGTAAAAATAAAACGTATTGTTGTTTCAACATATCAGGCAGTCTCCGGAGCAGGTAAGGAAGCAATCGACGAACTGACTGACCAGGTTGAATGCGTAATTAATAACCGTCCCGTTAAAGCTAATATACTCCCGAGTGCAAGTTTACCCAAGCATTATCAAATTGCGTTTAATCTGCTTCCTCAAATCGACGTATTTGTTGAAGATGGTTATACTAAAGAAGAAATGAAGATGGTTCATGAGACTCATAAAATACTTAACGACTATAATATAGGTATCACTGCAACAACTATTCGCGTACCAGTTTATCGCAGCCACGCGGAATCTATAAATATTGAACTTGAAGGGCCGCTTTCGGCGGCTGAAGCCAGAGAGCTGCTTGCAGCTTTTCCAGGCGTTGAAGTACAAGATAATCCGGCTGAAATGCAATATCCTATGCCGTTATTTACTTCAAATTTGGATGAAGTGTTTGTTGGACGCATTCGTGAAGATAAATCGATACCTAATGCCCTCAACCTATGGGTAGTAGGCGATCAGATTCGTAAGGGCGCTGCACTCAACGCACTCCAAATCGCTGAATACATGATTGATAACAATTTAGTTTGAGGTGTTTTTAAATGCGTATAGTTGTCCAAAAGTTTGGTGGAACTTCAGTAGCATCACGGGAGAATCGCGCGCTAGTTGTCAAAAAAATTAAGGCAGCATTAGAACAAGGCCTTAGTCCTGTTGTCGTCGTATCAGCTATGGGACGTAAAGGAGAAAGTTATGCTACTGACTCGCTTATAGGTCTTGCGCGTGAGTCCTATCAGGATATAGCTCCTCGTGAACTTGATCAGATCATGTGTTGCGGCGAAATTATTTCAGCAGTTACCATGGCAGGAACTCTTCAGGCTGAAGGCATCGATGCTGTGATGCTTACTGGGGGGCAGGCTGGAGTTACTACCGACAACAATTTTAATAATGCTCGTATATTAAAGGTTGATCCAACTAGGATGATTAACTTGTTAAAGGCCGGTAAACTTCCTGTTGTGTGTGGATTTCAAGGTGTCAGTTTAGATGGTGAATTGACTACGCTGGGACGAGGCGGCAGTGATACAACGGCAGCTGCCTTGGGAGCTGCGCTAAACGCTGATTTAGTTGAGATTTATACGGACGTTGATGGTATAATGACGGCGGATCCTAGAATTGTCAGTAACGCAAAAATTCTTGACCGCATAAGTTACTCAGAGGTATGCCAGCTAGCGCACCAGGGCGCAAAAGTTATTCATCCGCGTGCAGTAGAAATAGTTATGCCCAAGGGAATCCCTCTGGTAGTTAAGTCAACATTTTCTGATGCGCCAGGCACATTAATTACGAATATATCAAAAGAGACTACAGAAGGATCAACGGTGACAGATCGCATTGCAACAGGAGTTACATATTTGAGTGATATCGCTCAAATCAAAATAGATGTAACTAATGAAGACCCTGGTCAAGTCAGTTTTAGAGTTTTTAAGTTAATGGCTGATAATGGAATTAGCGTAGATTTAATTAATGTGCACCCAGGCCAAATAATGTTTACCGTTGAGGAAGGTATTGCGGAAAAAGCGCGTGCTAAATTAGCTGAGATCGGCTATAAAGCTGACGTTGTTTCGGGTTGTGCAAAGGTATCTGTAATTGGCGGCGGTATGCGCGAAGTACCAGGCGTTATGGCCAGTTTTGTTGAGGCGCTTGCGGCTAATGGTATTCGTATTTTACAAACTGTGGATTCCCATACATCTATTTCGGTATTAATACGAAAATCCGATATACAAAAAGCTGTTACTTCACTTCATGGAAAATTCAATTTATCTGATTAGGGAGGGGAAGAAAAATGAAGAGTTTTGGTCGGATTCTAACGGCAATGGTAACCCCTTTTAACGATGACTATAGTGTAAACTATCAGCGGGCGGCTGAGCTTGCAGAATACTTAGTGGCTAACGGCTCAGACGGTCTTGTGGTAGCCGGCAGCACGGGCGAGGCGGCTACTTTAGACAGGGAAGAGAAGCTAAAACTGTTTAAAACTGTTCTGGAAGCTGTTGGTGATAAGGCAAGTGTAATCGCAGGGACGGGTTCTAATGATACGCGAGCTTCTATAAGCTTGACGCAAGAGGCTGAGCGCATTGGTGTCCATGGTGCTATGCTAGTTGGTCCTTATTATAATAAACCGCCGCAAGAAGGATTTTATCAACATTTTAAAGCAATAGCAGAATCTACTACGCTACCGTTAATTGTTTATAACGTTCCTGGTCGAACAGCGTCTAATATTCTGCCTGATACTATTAAACGGCTTGCCGAGATCGAAAACATTGTAGCTGTAAAAGAAGCAAGCGGAAATTTGGATCAGGTTTCCGAAATTATCCGGACAACGCCTAAAGATTTCATGGTATACAGCGGAGATGACAGCCTTACATTGCCTATTTTAGCACTTGGCGGTGTTGGTATAATTAGTGTTGCGGCTCATATCGTGGGTAATAAAATGCAGAAAATGATTGCGGCTTTTGAAGCAGGAAAACTGACTGAAGCTCAAACCATTCATCAAGAACTACTTCCGTTCTTTAAGGTAATGTTTATCACGACTAATCCAATTCCTGTAAAAACAGCCGTTAATTTAATTGGGCAGAAAGCAGGCCCGCTGCGGTTGCCGCTAATAGCCCCAATCGACAGTGAAATCGCAAAAATTAAACAGATAATGCACGAGGTTGGCTCGCTATAGTCTAAAACCCATCCGTTTGCCGGATGGGTTTTTAGCTATTATATAAATATATTTGTGATATGTTGCAAAATAAGTTATAATTGTATCAACTAGGTTGAACGGCCGGTTTTGTGCTTCTTTCGTATTGAGCGGCATTGATTAGCTTTTCAAAATCAAATAATATTTGGAGGTGTGTTTTTTTTTGGCAAAAATACCACAAAAAGTTCAAATTATTCCCTTGGGCGGACTAGGGGAGATTGGGAAGAATATGACAGTGATACGTTACGGCGACGATATTATTGTTATTGATTCTGGTTTAATGTTTCCTGATGATGATATGCTAGGTATTGATCTGGTTATCCCGGATATATCCTATCTGCTTGATAATCGCGATCTTATCAGGGGAATTATTCTAACGCATGGGCATGAAGATCATATTGGTGCTTTGCCTTATGTTTTAAAACAGCTTAATGCTCCCATTTATGGCACGAAACTTACACTTGGCCTTTTGCAGGGCAGATTAAAGGAAAACAATGTATCTAGTACAAGCCTGATAGCAATCAAACCAGGCGATCAAATTAGTTTAGGCGCTTTTACAATTGGTTTTATAAGGGTTAGCCACAGCATTGCTGATTCAGTAGGTCTGTCAATTAAGACTCCGATCGGAACGATTGTTCACACTGGTGATTTTAAGCTTGATCAAACACCGGTTGATGGGAAAGTAACTGATTTTCATAAATTTGCTGAACTTGGTGACCATGGTGTATTAGTGCTGATGGCGGATAGTACTAATGCTGAAAGACCGGGATATACGATGAGCGAAAAGTCTGTAGGAAGCACTTTTGACGAAGCCTTTCGTAGCGCATGTGAACGAATTATAATAGCTACGTTTTCATCAAATATTCACCGTATTCAACAAGCAATTGATATGACCTGCAAATATAATCGCAAAGTTGCGATTCTAGGTCGGAGCATGAGCAATGTAGTTAATATTGCTTTAGAACTTGGGTACCTTAGCATTCCTGAAGGGGTCCTTATTGATATTGATGAAATCAACAATTATCCGGCAGCGGAGATTGTAATAATAACAACCGGAAGTCAGGGCGAGCCTATGTCGGCTCTTACAAGAATGGCTATGTCTGATCACCGTAAGGTTGAGATAGTACCAGGTGATACTGTAATTATATCTGCAACTCCAATTCCGGGTAATGAGAAGTTAGTTTCACGGACAATTGATTATTTATTTAGACAAGGTGCAGAGGTTATTTACGAAAGAGATTCAGGAATTCATGTATCTGGCCATGCTAGTCAAGAAGAGTTAAAGTTAATGCATAATCTAATTCGTCCTAAATTTTTTGTTCCGGTTCATGGCGAATACCGACATTTAGTAAAGCATGCAGCACTTGCTCAAGAGCTTGGTATGCCAAAAGCAAATATCTTCATTGCTGAGAATGGGAATATATTAGAGTTCACAGCAGAGAAGGGTGCTATTGTTGGCAAAACTATGGCCGGAAACGTACTTGTAGATGGTCTTGGCGTTGGTGACGTAGGTAACATCGTCTTGCGTGATCGTCGTCAGCTAGCTAAGGATGGGATACTAATAGTTGTAATAACAATGGACAAACAACGCGGCGGTGTTCTTGCAGGTCCGGATATTGTTTCTCGCGGATTTGTATACGTAAGAGAGTCAGAAGAATTAATGGATGATGCCAAAGAGAAAGTCCAACTGGCGTTAGATAAGTGTGAAACAGAGGGGATTACTGAATGGGCTGCAATTAAAGCGAATGTGCGGGATGTTCTTGGAAAATACTTATATGAAAAGACCCGTAGGAGACCAATGATATTACCGATTATAATGGAAGTTTAACTCTTAGACCGAAACTTAGTTTCGGTTTTTTTATTTTGGATAAAGTATGGATTGCCGTTGATGGACAATACTATTAATGAATAAACTACATGGAGGTAATCTTTGTGTTATATAATGACAATCCCGTGACTGCGCCGCCAGGCGTTAATCCTGAGCATCCTGCCCCAGTTGCACCTTCGCCTGCTAAAAAGACACGTCAGGCTAAAAAGAGCAGTCCTGTTGAGAATATTCAAGAGTTGGGTACTACTGAGGTGCCAACCGCAAAAACAAATATCCATGTTATGACAATTATTGGTCAAATAGAAGGACATATGGTACTTCCTCCACAAAACAAGACGACAAAGTACGAACATATTATGCCTCAATTAGTTGCAATAGAGCAGAATCCGGAGATTGATGGTGTCATGCTGCTGCTTAATACAGTAGGGGGTGATGTTGAGGCTGGGTTAGCTATTGCAGAAATGGTTGCAAGTATGTCTAAGCCCTCAGTTTCGATTGTGCTTGGGGGAGGGCACAGTATTGGTGCGCCAATTGCGGTTTCTGCCACATATTCTTTCATTGTTGAAAGTGCGAGTATGACCATTCACCCAATTCGTTTAACAGGCTTAGTAATAGGGGCTCAGAGCTCTTTTGATTATCTCGAGAAGATGCAGGAGCGTGTTAATCGATTCGTCATAAGTCATTCTAAAATAAAAGAGAGCAAATGGAAGGACTTACTTTATAAGACCGGAGAATTATCTAGAGATATAGGAACATCTGTAGTAGGCCGAGATGCTGTAAAATTTGGTCTAATTGATGCGGTTGGCGGTATATCGGACGCAATGACCAAGCTGCAGGAACTTATACAAGCAAATAAGGAGACTAAGGGGATGAAGCAATGATTTTATGGACGGTAATGCCGCTAGAATTGGTGTTTGGCCAGCAAGATGTTTCAATCCCCTATGAAGAAGTTGAATATGCTGGGATCAAGATGATGGTAGAAAAAATGCCTTCAAACCAGTGTCGTGTCGTCCGTATCTTGTCAAGCAATCCAATGGACTACTTGCGAAGCGACATTCAACCTGGAGTAATCTTGTCATATCGGCCAATGATGTAATGCTATACCTTCGTAGGGCGTTCCAACAAAATAAATCTATTAAAAAAGCGTTCTCTCACGAGAGTGCTTTTTTAATGGGGAAATAAAGGGATTTACTTAAAGAGGTAGAAAACATATTTATTTAGAGGTGGTGATCAACTTGAAGCTATTTTCACAGCTGCCTTCGGAACTTAAGTATGAAATTTGCGGTATTGCGCTAATAACAACTGGAGTTTTGGCTCTTATAAGTCTTTTAGGGCAAAACGTCGGACCAGTTGGTCTATTTTTAGCGAAGATTCAAAAACATGCTTTTGGCGTTGGAGCGCCGATTCTTCCGCTGTTACTATTAGCTGTAGGCTCCCGCTATATTTGGCGTCATGAGAAGATTAATTATTCGCTTAAGTTTTGGGGATGGATTAGCTTATACGTTATTTTTTTAGCGATCTTTCACCACTTGACAATACAATATGGGCACGAAATATTGCCTGAAAGCCTCGTTCCAGGTGGTGGAATAGTTGGCGGATTTACGCTGTTTGCTTTAAGAAAGCTATTCGGTTACCATGGGGCTATAATTGTCCTTGCTGCCTTAGCAATTTGTGCGCTGATTTTGACAACAACGTGGTCACTTGCTCATACTTTGTTGACGGCTAAAAAGAAGGCATTTGAAAGTATTATCATGGCCCGTGAAGCGCTGGCATCGACAACTGAGCCTGAGGATGAAAATGAAGGAGTGTTAGAAACTCTAGCTTCTCCCCGGGAACCGAAGCCTAAATTTTTTGATCAGGAAGAGTATGATATCCAAATCAAAGATTCTGAGCAGATAAGGCCTAAAGATGAGATTATTGAGCCTGGAGTTGTATCTGAAACGCTTACGGAGGAACCAAGTCAGTATGAGACAAGAACAGATTACTTTCTTCCTCCACTTTCGATTTTGAAAAAGGCCAGTAAAACTAAAAATAGTAAGCCTCCCAAAGAAGTTGCCCAAAATGCCGAAATATTGATGCAAACACTTGAAAATTTCAATGTAAGTGCTAAAATCATTAATACTTGCCAAGGTCCAGCTGTTACAAGGTATGAGTTAGAACCGGCACCTGGGGTAAAAGTCAGCAAAATTGTCAATTTGTCAGATGACATAGCCCTTAAATTAGCCGCTACAAGAGTAAGAATTGAAGCGCCGATTCCTGGTAAAGCTGCGATCGGAATTGAAGTTCCAAATAAAGACGTATTTGGGGTTCACTTACGTGAAGTTTTAGAAAGCGATGATTTTCAGCGGGCCTCCTCGCGTTTGGTTGTGGGGCTGGGAAAGGATATTGCCGGCCAGCCGATTTTCGCTGATTTAGCCAAAATGCCTCATCTTTTAGTTGCTGGGGCAACTGGATCAGGCAAGAGCGTTTGCATAAATACGCTAATAGCAAGTATACTTTTTAAGGCTAGTCCTGACGACGTTAAGTTCATACTTATCGATCCCAAAGTTGTAGAACTTTCAAATTATAATGGAATTCCGCATCTGATGACACCAGTTGTTACTGACGCCAAGAAAGCTGCATCGGCTCTAAACTGGGCGGTCCAAGAGATGGAGCGGCGATATGCCGTCTTCGCAGCCAATGGTGTTCGTGATATTGCAAGGTATAATGAAATAGTCGCTGAAGGAAGCTTGCCTCTTGTAGTTATTATTATTGATGAACTAGCGGATTTAATGATGGTTGCGCCTGTCGATGTCGAGGATGCCATTTGCCGTTTAGCGCAAAAGGCACGTGCTGCGGGAATACATCTTGTTTTGGCTACGCAGCGGCCTTCCGTTGATGTTATAACGGGTATTATTAAGGCCAATATTCCATCAAGAATCTCATTTGCTGTTTCTTCACAGATTGATTCAAGGACAATTTTAGATATGGCTGGTGCCGAAAAGTTATTAGGAAAAGGCGATATGCTGTTTTATCCAGTGGGGATACCGAAGCCTTTAAGGGTACAGGGTGCATTTATTTCCGATAGTGAAGTAGAGGAATTGGTTAGTTATATAAAGCGGCATGGTGAGCCTGAATATGATGAGGGAATAACTACCTGCGAGATAAACGCCAGTAAAGGCAATGATAAGAATAATACGGATCAAATCCAAGACGAGTTGTTAGAAGAAGCTGTACGACTAGTTTTAGAAACTGGACAAGCCTCGGTATCTATGCTGCAGCGAAAATTTAGGATTGGATATACCCGGGCAGCACGGCTTATTGACTATATGGAAGAGATGAAGATTGTGGGGCCTAATGTAGGCAGTAAAGCTCGTGATATACTTATGACTTCAGAACAAGTGTATTCCCGCTATTTTTCTCGTTAGAGATAAGGGGAATTTATTAGAGGGCTAAAAATAATGGGTGTTTTTTCAAAAACAGGCGTTCTTGCTTATACAGATGATTAGATGATGGGTACACTACTTAATAGCAGTAGCGATTATTTTGAGTTGGTGAATATCTTGCATAAAATAATTTCCCTTGAAGAAACCCTTAAATTAGATAATGTTATTTATATAGATATGCGTTCCCCAAATGAATTTGAGCAGGGGCATATACCAGGCGCTGTTAACATTCCGCTGTTTAGTAATGAAGAAAGAGCGGAGGTTGGTACGATATACAAAAAAGTCGGAAACGATGAGGCCAAAATGAAGGGGTTGGCGATCGTTTCTACTAAGTTACCCAACTTGGTAAGCCAAATTCGTGCTATGTATAAGAAGGGCGGTACCGTTGTAGTTTACTGTTGGCGGGGTGGGATGCGGTCAAAATCTTTAGTGACTATCTTAGAAATAATGGGTATTACTGCTTATCAGTTATTAGGCGGTTATAAGGCATACCGACGATATGTTTTAGATTCATTAGAGAAATTCATCCTTATACCTCGAATAGTAGTGCTCTGCGGCTCGACGGGAGTCGGCAAAACGATTTTATTGAATAAATTAGAAAAACGAGGTATGCCGATTATTGATTTGGAGGCTCTGGCTAATCACAGGGGCTCCGTATTCGGTCAGATTGGGCTTGGCAAGCCAGCGACTGCGCAGAATTTTGATGCAAATTTACTAAAAAAACTTCAATCATTAAACAGTGAACCATATATAGCGGTAGAATGCGAGAGTAAAAGAATCGGCAACATATATCTTCCTGATGTTCTTTATAATGCTATGCAAAAAGGGACAAAAATTTTGGTTAAAGCTAACATAGAAACTCGTATTCAACGGTTAATCGCTGAGTATACAGGGATTTACAATGAGAATTACGAAGGTATTATAGCTAGTATAAAAGCTATAAGTAAGCGATTAGGTGTTAAAAATGCCCAGAAACTGATTGAGGATTTTTCGCAAGGGAAAATTAACGAAGTAGTTCGTACATTACTGGTTGAATATTATGATCCGCTTTATGGATATGAAACTTGCAATCACGGTAATTATGATATGGTAATAGATGCTGAAAATCTTGATCAGACGATAGATTCTCTAGTAAGTTATCTTAACCAAGAATTTAGGAGGTAATCATATGCCGACGGTGGGCGAGATACTCCGCAGCGAGCGAGAAAAAAAAGGGCTATCAATTAAAGATATTGAAAAAGCAACCAGTATAAGGGTGTTATACTTAGAGGCAATTGAGGCAGATAATTATAATGTTATTCCAGGGGAAGTATATTTAAAAGGATTCATTCGTAATTATGCTAATTGCTTAAAGTTGGACTCTCAGAGTGTAATAAATTTGTACCATCAGTCTAAGGCATCGGCCACATCAGAAGCGGAAAGTGCAAATGAGAGCAAGAGCGATCAACCTAGTTCGGGACGTCAAGCGGATGGTACTGATAGTCAAAATGGTAAAAAAAGCAAACTTATTGTTGTTGGCGCAGCTGCAATTATTCTAATTGGCTCTTTATTGTGGGCTATTGGCAATCGTAATACTGTGCCGCAACAAGCGCCAGATCCAAAACCGGCTCCAATGGCACCAGTGGTTCCTTCACAACCGGCAGTACCAAACCCGCCAATAACCGATAAACCTGCTGCTCAAGCGAAGCCTATCATAGTAAATGCTAAGTATACTGATTCATGCTGGACCTTAGTTATAGCCGATGGAAAAGAGATTTATGAAGGTATTCCTAAAATAGGCGATACATTAACTTGGGAGGCACAGGATAATTTGTCGGTACAATTTGGAAACGCTAGAGGCGTAGAAATTACACATAATGGCCAATACCTTGGAAAACTAGGCGGAAAAGGAGAAGTAATTAAGAAGAACTTTAAGGCTGCTAAATAAACCTTAGAGTTGCTCAATTTAGGAGATATAGATAAATGAACAACTTTTTGCCTATTTGCAAAGAAGATATGGAAAAACGCGGTTGGGATCAGCTCGACTTTTTGTTTGTCAGCGGTGATGCATACGTCGATCATCCTAGCTTTGGACCGGCTATTATATCAAGGCTGCTTGAAAAACACGGTTATCGGGTTGGAATAATAGCGCAGCCTGATTGGCGGTCGACTGAAGATTTTAAAAAGTTGGGAAAGCCGCGGCTTGGTGTTTTGGTATCAGCTGGGAACCTTGATTCAATGCTTAATAAATTCACTGCTGCTAAAAAGTTCCGTAGTACTGACAACTATTCACCTGGTGGAAAGTCGGGCTATAGGCCGGAGCGAGCGACCATAGTATATTGTAATCGAATACGCGAAATATGGAAGAAAGTTCCGCTGATTATTGGGGGAATTGAAGCCAGTTTACGGCGGTTTGCTCATTATGATTATTGGTCGGATAGTGTCAGGCGCTCAATATTAATTGATAGCAGAGCTGATATTCTTGTTTATGGAATGGGCGAAAAGCAGATAAAAGAAATTGCTGATCAATTAAATCAGGGTATTAAAGTATCTGATATAACGACAGTGCAAGGTACCTGCTATACTTCTGATTCGCTTGAGGGATTATGGGATTATCTTGAAGTCCCAAGTTACGATGATGTTAAGCAGAGCAAGAAAGCTTTCGCTGACGCTTTTCGTGTACAATATTTAGAACAAGACCCGATAAGAGGGAAAAATATTGCACAGAAATACACTGACCAGTATGTTATTCAGAACCGGCCAGCCCTTCCTTTGACTGTTCAGGAAATGGATGAAATTTATGATTTACCTTACGCTAGGACTTATCATCCTGTTTATGAGCAGTCTGGAGGGGTCCCGGCAATTACGGAAGTCAAGTTCAGTATTGTTAGCCATCGAGGCTGTTTTGGAGGATGTTCATTCTGTGCTATCGGTTCGCATCAAGGACGAATTATTCAAAGTCGTAGTGAAGAGTCTATTTTACGGGAAGCACAGATGTTTACTACGCAGCCTGATTTTAAAGGGTATATCCATGATGTTGGCGGACCAACAGCGAATTTCCGTATTCCGTCTTGTCAAAATCAATCCGAAAGAGGCGCGTGCAAAGGGCGCCACTGTTTGTTTCCGGCACCTTGCAAAAACCTTGATTCTGATCATAGCGACTACTTGTCCTTATTAAGAAAATTAAGGGCGCTTCCTAAAGTTAAAAAAGTTTTTGTGAGATCCGGACTACGTTATGACCATCTAATGGCTTCAGCTAATTATGAAGCGTTCTTGCAAGAACTGTGTACTCATCATGTTAGTGGTCAATTGAAGGTTGCGCCAGAGCATATTTCACCCAAAGTAATGGCACTTATGGGAAAACAGGGTAAAGATGTTTACTTAAAATTTGCCCGAGCGTACAAATTGGCTAATGAAGCGGTAGGGAAAGAACAATATTTGGTACCCTACTTTATGTCAAGTCACCCTGGTGCAGGCTTAAAGGAAGCTATAGAACTAGCGGAATTTATCCGGGATATGAAGTACCATCCTGAACAAGTCCAAGATTTCATTCCTACTCCGGGCAGTTTGTCAACATGTATGTATTACACAGAGCTTAACCCCTTAACTGGGGAAAAGGTATATGTCGCAAAGAATCCGTACGAAAAAAAACTGCAAAGGGCTCTAATGCAGTTTCGTGATCCCAAGAATCACCATTTAGTCTATGAAGCTCTTATTAAGGCAAATCGTCGTGATTTAATTGGATATGATTCTAAATGCTTGATCAAGCCGCCGCGGCGAAGTGAGCAATCATATTCTCAGGGAAAAAAGCAACGCCATTTATCAGTCAACCGAAGTAAAAAAAGCAAAACTAAACGGGCTAAAGCTTAGCCCGTTTAGTTTTTTATGCCCAGCGCGCGCTTACACTCACTACTTAATAGATACATTGCTATTAAGCCGTGAGTAGTTATAATAAATAAACCGCTGATTACACTGTCAAATAGCAGCATTATTATTCCAAGCCCTATTAAAATAAATGAAAAGACTAATTCAAACCTACGAGCCCAATTTCTTAGTTTGAATAAACCATAGGCCGGAATGATATAAAGCAATATTGATATGAAAGAATAACTTGCGGTGGTAATATCTTGCTTTATCAAGCTGTCGTAAACGCTAAAAGCGTTGCCGACAGCAATTAGTATCAAAAATATAATAATTAGCAACAGCCGGAATGTTAGGTTTGGATTCAACTTAGACCAAAAAGACCATCCGATTGGACGTTCATCCATGCTAAAACCCCTTTCCTAATTTAAGTTTATTTTACCATATAATTCCGATTGCCAAAAGCAAAACCTAAGCAGACATACATAAGTATTAGTGATATCGGTTAAACTAAGATTAAATTGAACAAGCGGAGGAAGGTAATGGAACGAACCAAACCGTATTTACAAGCTGCTTTGCTATGTGAAGGTGTGACAACCGATGAAATGGGGCGTCACAATATTTATAATGAGTTTAGCCAATGTACTATGGGATATTCGCAACCGTTTACCGTACTGACAATATGGCGTGGCGGAAATCAAGACAAGGATTCATATTCAGAAAAGATAGAAATTGTTGCGCCTGATGGCCGTATAATAGCTAGCGGAGAAAATGGACCTTTTTCGTTAAAAGATAGCACATACCGTCAAGTAAATAGTATTTTACTCGAGGCTGTCGATTTTACAACAGAGGGAAATTATGAACTGAGGATAAGACTATTTAATTCTAATAATAAAGTAATCCATGCGCATACAGATATTGTATCAGTTATTTAAAACACGGGCCTTTATTCCCGTGTTTTACTTGTTGATGGTAGGAAATTATGCTTGCATGGCGAACAAATAACAGGTATAGTATTATTTAGTTTTTTAAAGGAGTAAGCTATGCGTCGTTACTTGCCAATATTATTAATGTCTTTTTTTATTTTAATTATAGTATTAGCTGGCAGTATTTATCTACCTGGGTATGCTGATGAAAAAAAAGCAGAAAGTATGAAGAATATTACTGTTTACACTACACTGCCTGTTGAACAGGCAGCTGTTTTAGCTTTGGAGTATGAAAAATACCAGAGTGTAAGGATAAATGTTGTACCATTAGCGGAAAATGATTTAATACTAAAATTAAAGACAGAGTCTCTAAACCCGCAAGCTGATATTGTTCTTGCTACCAAAACAGTACTCGAGCAGGCCAAAAAGAATAATCTGCTTGAGCAAGTGACATCTGAGCAACTTGATATTATCCCTAAGAGGTTTAAGGATGAAAATAACTATTGGTACGGGCTATGGTATGATCCGATGATTTTTGTAGTCAATAAAGACATTCAGAAGATCTCGCCTCAAATACCTACAAGTTGGAGAGATCTCTCCAGAGATAGTAAACTGAGAATTGGGATAACAGATTTTTTGGCAGCCGAAGCTTCGGCAAATCTTTTATATACATTGACTTCAGTAAATGGTGAAACTCAAACTTTAGCCTTTTTAAAGAAATTGCATCCACAGGTTGTTCAGTATTCGAAATTTCTAGCGACACCCGTTCGAATGGTAGGCATGGGTGAAGCTGATGTTGCCATAGCCGTACAAAGTGAGGCTAGTCGCTACATTAAGGATAGCTTTCCTATAAAGATTGTATATCCTACCGATGGAACAGCGTATTTGCTAACAGGGGCAGGATTAGTAACTAAATCTATTCACAAGTCTGAAGCTAAAACATTTATTGACTGGTTAATGCAAAATAATGCTCAAAATGCTTTACAGAAGAGCAAATTCTATTATGTCCCAACCAATCCGGAATTGCCTGAGTATAAAGAATTTAACCAAAAGAACATCGAGCTATTAGAAAATAAGGAGATTGTAACCTTAGAACAGAAGCATAGATTGCTCGATAAATGGATTCAGACGGTAAGAATAAGCTCAAAATAATTAATGACATTAGGAGGAAGTCTTTATGATTCAGGCCGGTTTCATTAGCCTTGGCTGTGCCAAAAATCTTGTTGATACCGAAATTATGCTTGGAGCGCTTGCAGATAGAAAGATTCCAATTACCGATGATCCACACCAAGCCGATATACTTATCATCAATACCTGCACCTTTATTGATTCAGCAAAGGAAGAATCAATATCGACAATACTGCAAATGAGTGAGTTTAAAACAGAAGGTAAATGTCGTGCAATTATCGTAGCAGGTTGCTTAGGACAGCGTTATCAACAGGAGTTGCTTGATGAACTGCCGGAAATAGACGCTATCATAGGCACTGGTGCGTGGCACAGAATTGGTGAGGCAGTAGATGCTGTTTTGGCTGGTAATCGCGTTTTATTAATTGATGATATCAATACTATTTATGACGAGAAGATGTCGCGTATTACCACTACGCCGTTTTATAGCGCTTATGTTAAAATCGCCGAAGGTTGCAGCAATTGCTGCTCATATTGCGTTATTCCCAGTGTGAGAGGCAAGTTTAGAAGCCGCCCTATTGAGTCAATTCTTGCTGAGGTCAGAACACTAGTTTCACGTGGAGTTAAAGAAATTAATTTAATAGCTCAGGACACTACTAGCTACGGCAAAGATATTTACGGTGAACCAAGGCTGACCGAGCTGCTTAGAGAACTGGTAAAGACGGATGGAATCTTATGGATAAGACTATTATATTGCTACCCAAAATACTTTTCAGATGATCTAATTGATTTGATAGCTAATGAACCTAAAATTTGCAAATATGTTGACTTGCCTTTGCAGCACATTCATAATGATATTTTAAAAGCGATGCATCGCCGTGATAGCAAGGCAGAAATTGAAGCACTGCTTACTAAGCTAAGGGGGAAAATCCCCGGAGTAACTATTCGAACCTCCTTTATCGTTGGTTTCCCTGGGGAAAGTGAAGTCCACTTCGAGACACTAAAGCAATTTTTAGCGGAGCAAAAATTTGATCGGGTAGGTATTTTTACCTATTCGCGCGAAGAAGATACCATAGCGGCGGCCTTGCCTAACCAGATTTCCGATGAAGTAAAACAGGAACGTTATCACGAGTTAATGGCGTTACAGTGTCAAATATCTGAACAAATGAACCAAGACATAGAAGACAGTGTATTTGATGTGCTCATCGAAGGTTCTAACCCTGAACAGCCTGGGCTGGTTTTTGGCCGATCATATCGTGAGGCGCCTGATGTCGACGGTTATATCTATGTAGAGGGTGCTCATGATACTAAGCCTGGGGATGTAATAAAGGTTCGCGTTGTCCAAGGGTTCACGTATGATCTTGTAGCCGAAAAAATCGACTAATAGGTATAATTGCAAATAAGAAATTATCAAAATAGTAGTGGCGTATGTCCTGCTATTTTCTTTTTAGAAACTCAACTATGTTGGGAGGTGAACAATAAAAATGATCGTTGAATTAGTAAGTACCGGAACGGAGTTGCTACTTGGACAAATTCTAAATACAAATGCTCCTTTTTTAGCAAAACAGTTAAACGCAATGGGGTTCAATGTATTATTTCAATCGGTGGTAGGCGATAACCGGGAACGAATGGAGAAAGTAATAAGGACAGCATTATCTAGAGCTGATATAGTTATCACTACCGGGGGATTGGGTCCTACGCAGGGAGATATTACAAAGGAAGTAACAGCTAAAATCGTTGATTGTTCCCTAATCCTTCATGAACCAAGTTTGCAAAAGATAAGAGATTATTTTGCTTATCGGCAAGTTAATATGCCGGAAAATAATAAAAGGCAAGCTATGCTTCCTGAGGGATCACTGGTAGTAAATAATGAGAAAGGTACAGCGCCGGGGATAATCTGTGAAAAGAACAATAAAGTAATTATAAATCTACCTGGACCGCCTCATGAGTTAGAACACATGTTTCTATCCTCGATAAAACCCTATTTGACGAGTAAATTTGGTCTTCAGGGTGTTATTGTCTCTAAGGTTTTGCATACATCGGGTATAGGAGAGTCACTTCTTGAGGAAGAGATTAGAGAGCTTATTGTCAATCAGACAAATCCCACTCTCGCGCTTTTGGCTAAAAAAGGCGAAATACAAATTCGGATAACTGCTCAAGCTGAAACTAAAGAACAAGCGCTTAGTTTAATAGCTGACATTGAAAAACGTATTAGAGGTATTGTAGGTCAATATATCTTTGCTGTTGACGGGGAGACAATGGAAGCAGTTGTCAGTGAATTGTTAAAAAAGAAAAAACTTAGCCTTGCGCTTGCTGAATCATGTACCGGAGGCTTGGTCAGCAGTCGGCTTACCGATATTTCCGGTAGTTCAGACTATTTAATAGGATCAATAGTTTGTTATAGCAACGAAATAAAAGTTAATGAGGTTAGTGTTCCGCGTGCGATAATTGAGAATTATGGAGCTGTTAGCCTAGAAACAGCTAAAGCTATGGCCATTGGGATAAAAAACAAATTTAAAGCAGATGTTGGGGTGGGTGTAACCGGTATAGCCGGTCCCGGCGGGGCGACTGATTTGAAACCGGTTGGTCTTGTATATGTGGCTATTGATGGTGTCAAAGGCAGCTTATGCGAGAAATATAATTTTTCCGGCGATAGGGTCGATATAAAATATCGGACATCTCAAGCAGTTCTTGATATAATAAGAAGATATGCTCTAACAATATAGGGGGATCAAACATTGAAGGATAGTGGTTTGTTTGGAAATATTCAAATAAGTAAAAAAGTATATAATGCGATTGCCGAAATGGGTTTTGAAGAACCTTCACCAATTCAGACTCAGACTATTCCACTTGTACTTGAGGGTTTCGATGTTATTGGTCAGGCGCAGACAGGAACAGGAAAAACTGCTGCTTTTGGTATTCCGATAATGGAGAGGGTATCAGCAGATAGCCGTCATATACAAGCTTTAGTTCTTACACCGACACGCGAACTTGCTATTCAAGTGTCGGAAGAACTGGCAAAAATCGGCAGATTTAAACGGATCAAGACTGTTCCTGTTTATGGCGGTCAGTCAATAGATAGGCAGATAAAAGCTTTAAAGTTCGGAGTCCAAGTAGTCATTGGCACTCCTGGTCGATTGCTTGATCATATACGCCGCAAAACAATAAAATTAGATCATGTTAAAATGCTAGTTCTAGACGAAGCCGATGAAATGCTCGATATGGGCTTTATTGAAGATATTGAAGACATAATGCAGAGCATACCAGACGAAGGAAGGCAAACCTTGCTTTTTTCAGCGACTATGCCTATGGCTATATTAAATTTAGCCCGTAAGTACATGAATGATCCACATAATATTACTATCAGCAAAGAACAGCTAACTATTCCTTTAATTGATCAATTCTATTATGAAACTCGCGAAAAGCTCGAAGGTTTGTGCCGTGTGATTGACATTGAAACGGCTGGTAAATTGATTGTTTTTTGCCGGACTAAAAAAGGCGTTGATGAGTTAGTAGCCTCATTGCAGGCTAGAGGCTATATGGCTGATGGACTGCATGGCGATTTAAGTCAAGCGCAGCGGGATAGAGTAATGAAAAAATTCCGGGAAGGCAAACTGGAAATCCTAGTGGCAACTGATGTCGCAGCGCGTGGTTTGGATATAGAAGATATAACCCATGTCATTAATTATGACATTCCGCAAGATCCGGAATCATATGTTCATCGTATTGGACGTACCGGCCGTGCTGGCAAAAAGGGTATAGCATTCACATTCATTGAACCGCGCGAATACCGTCAATTAAAAATTATTGAAAAACAGGTAAAAACACGCATCATTAGAAAACAACTGCCTTCTGCTGCTGATATTTTAGACAGACAGCGTGAAACAATTAAAAACAGATTAAGGCAAACCATTGAACAAAACAGATTTTCTGATTATCATACTATAGTAGCGGATTTAATGACTGCTTATGATGCCCTTGATATTGCCGCCGCCTCCTTAAAGTTGTATCAAGAGGGCTTCAAGGAAAAGACGGACGAGCAAAGCCAATTGCTGGCTAATAACGGCTCACAACCAGGCATGGTAAGGTTATTTATAAATGCTGGAAGAGCTCAAAAAATTAGGCCTGAGGATATTGTAAGAACCATTGCCAGCGAGGCGGATATTCCAGGAAATATTATTGGTATTATTAATATCTATGATAAATTTACATTTGTGGAAGTTCCAGAGGATGTTGCTGAGAGAGTCTTGTCAGTGATGCATAAAAGTTCCATTAAAGGTTACAAAATCAATGTAGAAATAGCTAGAGGAAGATAACAAACGTCAAAATACAACATTTCTATTGACTATACGAACAAATGTTTGTAAAATATATATGAGGGGGGTAGATGATGGATAAAATAAAAGCGTTGGAGATGGCCATGCGGCAGATTGAGAAGGATTTTGGAAAAGGCTCAATAATGAAACTTGGTGAGGCCGCAGCCAAGATGAATATTGAAGTTATTCCAACAGGGGCCTTATCATTAGACGTTGCTCTCGGTGTTGGCGGTGTACCAAGAGGAAGGGTAATCGAAATATACGGACCCGAATCTTCCGGTAAGACAACAGTCGCTTTACATATAATTGCACAAGCCCAAAAAATGGGCGGCTTTGCTGCATTTATTGATGCTGAACACGCACTAGACCCTGTATATGCAAAAAAGCTAGGTGTTGATATAGACAATCTCCTTATTTCCCAACCCGATAATGGTGAACAAGCTTTGGAAATTGCAGATGCGTTAGTACGTAGCGGCGCAATAGACATAATTGTTGTTGACTCCGTTGCAGCATTAGTACCTAAAGCGGAAATTGAGGGTGAAATGGGTGACGCCCATGTAGGTTTGCACGCCAGGCTTATGTCGCAAGCACTTCGTAAGCTAACCGGCATTATAAGTAAATCACGTACAACTGCTATTTTTATAAACCAGATTCGTGAAAAAGTGGGAGTAATGTTTGGCAACCCTGAAACGACAACTGGTGGACGGGCCCTTAAGTTTTATGCATCCATTCGGTTAGAAGTGCGCAAGACTGAAAGCTTGAAACAAGGCAATGAGGTTGTGGGAAATCGCACTAAAGTTAAAGTTGTTAAAAATAAAGTTGCGCCTCCATTCAAACAGGCCGAATTTGATATTATGTATGGCCAGGGCATATCTCATGAGGGTACCTTGGTTGACCTTGGTACAGAACTCGACATTATAAACAAAAGCGGCGCATGGTATTCCTATGGCGATAATAGATTAGGTCAAGGGCGCGAGAACGTTAAAGAATTCTTAAAAGAAAATATTGATATTGCAGCTGCTATTGATAAGAAGATCCGAGAGGCCCTAATTGTCGGAACGGCTCCCCAACCATCTAGCACAGCTGAAGACAATGCTGTCGCAAAATAGTCAAGCAGTAAGGTTGGCTGCTATACGTATGCTAAATCTTCGTGCCTATAGTGAAAAAGAGGTACGGCATAAATTATTTTTGAAAGGTTTCGATGTTGCTCTAATTGATGAAGTAATTAGCTACTTGCTTAACAACGGCTATATTAATGATAAAGTGCTCTGTGAGTGCTTATTTGATAACCTGTGCAAAAGTAGCAAGTATAGTCTAAACTTTATTGTTATGAAATTAAAACAGCGTGGGATACCTGAAGTCATTATTCGTGATATTATCAAAGAATATGACTTCTCCTCTGAGGCAGAAGTAGCGCTCAAAATAGCGAGAAAGCGTTTTAAGCAGGCTAAAACAATTGATAAAGTACGGATAAGCAGGTACTTGGCTGGCAGGGGTTTCTCTGCCAGTTCAATTACTAGTGTAATAATTAACCTAGAGTGTACTACCTAGGTTAATTTTTCATTCTCTAAGGCTATGATGTAATTGTCATAAGCTTCATTTACAATAAATTATGGCTAACTTGACACTACTTTCAAAAACATTTACAATTATATTGGTCAATCGTATATCAAGGTAGCATTATTTTTGTAAAATTCTTTTAAGAGAACAAAGCATTGCTTTAGGGGAGTAATGGTTAGGTGCTTTTAAAAGCCGAGTACAATACTCGGCTTTACCCTTATTATAATTTAATAAAAAGGAGGTGGAAATTATTGAAAGTATGCTAACGGCCATCATTGCTATTATTTTAGGATTCGGCATAGGTTATTTTGCGCGCAAGAAAAGCGCTGAAGCCCAAATTTCCTCTGCTGAAGATGCTGCAAGAAAAATAATTGAAGATGCTGAACGAGCAGGAGAAGCTAAAAAGAAAGAATCCCTTGTCGAAGCGAAAGAGGAAATTCATAAATTGCGGAACGAACTCGATCGCGAAACAAAGGAACGCCGCTCCGAATTGCAGCGTCTAGAACGTCGTTTACTACAGAAAGAAGAAAATCTTGACCGGAAAATTGACTCGCTCGAGAAAAAAGAAGAAGTACTTAATCGTAAAGAAATCGAGCTAGACAAAAGTCAGGAAAAGGTCAATGAGTTATACACTAAGCAATTAGCTGAATTAGAGAGACTGTCTGGCTTTACATCAGAAGAAGCAAGAAATATGCTTCTTGCCAGTGCTCAAGAAGAAATAAAGCATGAAACTGCTATGATGATTAAAGAACTAGAGCAACAGGCAAAAGAAGAGGCGGACAAACGAGCTCGTGAAATAATTTCTTTAGCTATACAGCGCTGTGCAGCTGACCATGTAGCTGAAACAACTGTATCGGTCGTTGCATTGCCTAATGATGAGATGAAAGGCCGCATAATTGGCCGCGAAGGACGAAATATCCGTACTTTAGAGACTCTCACCGGTATTGATCTAATTATAGATGATACTCCGGAGGCTGTCATATTATCTGGTTTTGACCCAGTACGTCGTGAGGTTGCCAGGATTGCCTTAGAAAAATTAATAACTGATGGGCGTATTCATCCGGCTCGAATAGAGGAAATGGTAGAAAAGGCCCAAAAAGAGGTTGAGCAGCGAATAAAAGAAGCTGGTGAGCAGGCTACCTTTGAAACTGGTGTCTATGGACTACATCCTGAGTTAATAAGACTCTTGGGACGACTGAAATTCCGTACAAGCTATGGTCAAAATGTGTTGAAACACTCAATAGAGGTTTCCCACTTAGCTGGGGTAATGGCTGCGGAACTCGGCGTGGATATTATGTTAGCCAAGCGTGCAGGCCTCTTGCACGATATTGGCAAAGCGGTTGACCATGAAGTTGAGGGGCCTCATGTAACAATCGGTGCTGATTTAGCAAAAAAATATCGTGAGTCAGCAGAAGTGATAAATGCTATCGGAGCTCATCATGGAGATGAAGAACCGAAAACAGTTCAAGCGGTATTGATTGCCGCGGCCGATGCTGTATCGGCTGCTCGACCGGGTGCACGTAGGGAAAGCCTTGAAAGCTATCTAAAACGATTGACTCGGTTAGAGGACATTGCTGAATCGTTTGAAGGTGTCGATAAATCTTTTGCTATTCAAGCTGGTCGTGAAATCCGAATCATGGTAAAGCCGGATAAGATTGATGATCTTTCGTCTGTTCGTTTAGTACGCGATATTGTAAAGAAAATCGAGAGTGAGCTTGAGTATCCAGGCCAGATAAAAGTAACTGTAATTCGTGAGACACGCGCTATCGATTATGCAAAATAATAAGGTTCTATAATAAATGTTGGGGTAACCAGTTTCATACCTGGTAATACCTCAACATTTTTTTTAAGAAAATGAATAAAAGTGAAACTTCCTGAATTTTAAAGTTGCTCACGTCATTTATCTTGAACAAAACCATAAGTCTTATGCATGCCCTAGTACAACAAACACGGATAGTATTCATGATTACCGACAGCAAGCTGTTCAGGATATCCTACTTGCCAAATCTGTCCTTTATATCATTCGAAAAAGACGCCCTTATGTGAAAAACGCATAATGACAACCGCTTGAAAAGGTTTAGTGCAATCCACCCATTTGACGGGGGGTTATGATTAAACAGGGATCATTGCTTCCATTAATTTTAAAAAGGATTTATCTAATATCTAGAGAACTATATTTATAGTCTACTAAAACATTTTTATTTTTGCTAATGGATGGTGAACCTTTAATGTCTAAATATCATCAAGATGATGAAAACATTTCGGATGGCGTAAATTTACTGATTTCTATTTTAGTGTGCTATCCCGAAATTGGAACAATAAATTTTGACCCAAGAACAAATTCTCTTAAGTTAACTTTCATATTGTCTAATTTATCAACACAGACTAAGTGTATGGAATTTAAGCAGCTTTTAACCGATAGTATCAGCGCTTACCATTTACTTGAGAATACAAACATGAAAATCGCAGAAATAGAATTTAGCACATATGGACAAATGACAATGATGCATATTATCCGCGATGTCTGTTCATTGACAAAGGCTGAGATAGCGCTTATTATTACCCTATTACGCGACAAATTTCAAGACCGTCTAGTAATAGATTACAATGATAGTTTGCTTGAGGAAGATTTGGTTATGCAAGAAGAAGTTATTGAAACTATGCTTGAAAGCATGAAGAAGCAATACCATGGAAATAATAGCTTAATAGGGATTAGGGAAGACGGTCGAGTGCTAGTTTTCAACAAATAAAATGAACAGAGTAATTGTATAAATTACTCTGTTCATTTTATTTTAAATTTATTTAAATTATTTGAATTTTTATTAATGTAAAAAAAGGGATTTTCTGGTCAAATAACGAATATATACCAATGAAAATTATATAATTTTTGCTTTACTATAAAGGAGGGTACTAAAAATGGAAGTCTTAAAAGTATCAGCAAAATCTAATCCTAATTCGGTAGCAGGCGCTTTGGCTGGAGTGCTAAGAGAACGCGGTGGAGCTGAAATGCAAGCCATCGGCGCTGGAGCACTTAACCAAGCGGTTAAGGCAGTAGCAATCGCAAGAGGGTTTGTTGCTCCACACGGCGTAGATCTTATATGCATCCCTGCCTTTACTGACATTTTAATTGACGGTGAAGAACGCACCGCTATGAAACTAATTATTGAGCCGCGCTAAGTTATAGCCTGGCTAGGCGATTTTTTTGTAAACGATCAAAAAACCTGTTCTTATGAACAGGTTTACTTGTTTTTGTAACGCTGATTTATGGAATACTAATATTAACGATATGGAAGTTATAGAGGATGGTGAGGAGTTTGCAGATTGCATGTGCTAATGTTTTACCAGGAGAAGTCTTCTGCGACACACTAATAATAGGTTTGCTTGACGAAACCCTAAATAGTGTGGAGATGGCTAGAGCTTATGGGAATCCATTAGCAACTCTACTTAGTTTAATGGTCCGAGACCAGCCAGAATGTTGTCAATTAGCTGAAACAACTATTATCCACAACACTGCTGATTATGGCTCTAAACGCATAGTAATAATCGGATTAGGCAAAAAGGATAAACTGACATTGGATAAAATTCGTGAACTTTCTGCGATCGCAATCCGCGTTGCCAAAAAACTGAAGTCTAGAACGGTGGCTACTGCTATTTATAGAAATCATCACAACTTAAGTGATGCTGCAATATCAATTATTCAGGGAGCAATTTTAGGAAGCTATGAATTTAACAATTACAAAACTGATGCCAAGAGCAATATTATTGAAAAAATAATTCTTGTAGGTCCAGATCTTCCAAGTGATCAAGAGTGGCTGCTTACGCTCAATAATGCAAAAGTTATTGCTGACAGCGTAAATTTTGCTAGGGATTTAACTAATCATCCATCCTGCTACATGAATCCTAGCCAAATGGCGTCTATCGCTCAGGATATTGCTAGCCAATTTGGATTCGAAATTAACGTTTTAGATAAAGGCGATATGGAAAAACATAAGATGTATGCAATGCTTGCAGTTGCGCAAGGAAGCACTACACCGCCAAAAATGATTACTTTAAAATACATTGGTAATCAGCAGAGCAATGATCTGATAGCATTTGTTGGAAAGGGGATTACATTTGACAGCGGAGGCATTTCACTTAAGCCTAGTGAAAAGATGGGCGATATGAAAGGTGATATGGCCGGAGGAGCAGCTGTTCTAGCTGCAATGCAGGCCATAGGTCATTTGAAACCTAAGGTCAATATTCTGGCAATTATCCCCTGCACTGAGAATATGCCATCCGGTCATGCTTTTAAACCTGGTGATGTGATTTGTTCTATGAGTGGAAAAACTATTGAAATTATTAGTACCGATGCCGAAGGACGGCTGCTCTTAGCGGACGCTGTTACCTACGCCCGTAAGCTAGGTGCTACAAGAATTATCGATTTAGCGACTCTAACAGGAGCGTGTGTAGTCGCTTTAGGTAATATAACATCAGGCCTAATTAGCAATAATGATGGCTGGTCGAAAGAAATTCTAAGAGCTTCTAAACAAACGGGGGAAAAGATGTGGCTGTTACCCAGCTATGACGACTATTTAAACCAAATAAAAAGTGATATAGCCGACTTGAAAAACTCCGGAGGGCGGATGGCAGGAACAATTACGGCAGGCGTATTTATTAAACAATTTGTGGGCGATCTTCCATGGGTCCACATAGACATTGCAGGTACAAGCGATATTGACAAAGTTAGTGGCTATAACGTGAAGGGCGCTACTGGGGTCGGAGTGCGAACTTTAGTCCAAATAGCACAAAATCTATCTACTAATGCCTGCTGATCTTCATATCCATACTACTGCTTCAGACGGTCGCCTTTCGCCGGAAGAAGTTTTAATTAAGGCTGCTGAGTGCGGGTTATCGTTCATAGCTATTACCGACCATGATACAATTGATGGGCTTATTAGTCTAAAGGATTTCTGCTTAAATCATAGTCCAGTTGTCATACCAGGGATTGAATTTAGTATTGATATGCCCGACCATGAAGTGCATTTATTGGGTTACTATATTGACCCATTTGATGCTCAATTACAGAAGCAGCTTATTAGTATTACAAATGATCGCCGCCAGCGAATAGAAAAGATTGTTACTAAGCTGAATGATTTAGGTTACAATATTACTAAAGAAGAAGTTCTAAAAAGCACAAAAGCGACCGCTTCAATTGGACGTCCATATATTGCGAGAATCTTAGTGGAAAAGGGATACTTTCAGACCGTAGGTGACGCATTTGAGAAACTGCTTTGTAAAAACGGACCTGGATATGTGCCACACTATAAGCTTAAGCCACAACAAGCAATTAAGCTAATTAACGGGGCAGGCGGAATTGCAGTCCTAGCTCATCCTGGGTTAATCGGTGATGAGAGTATAGTCTTGAGAATGATCGAATATGGTGTTTGCGGTCTCGAAGTTTACCATCCTAAACATAATCAGGAACAAAGAAATAAATATTTACAGCTTGCTAAAAGATATAAACTAATAGTGACTGGTGGTTCAGACTTTCATGGTATACCATCGAGATACCCAGAAAAGTTGGGTGAATTTACTGTTCCCAACGCATTGGCGCTGAGTTTACAAAGACATAGTCAGGCATTAAAATAACCTCCTTAGAATATAATCATGTAGCCAGCACCACTAGCAATTTGCCGAGTACTATTCAGGGGGAGGGGTTATGGAAGGAGACATCTGCCTGATTGAAGAACTTAGAAAGCGCATACGTGAATTGGAGGATAAAGTTGAAGCTTTACGAATCAGTCGGCGTGTATTGATGAACCTAATTGAATCACTTGAAAATGAAAGACGTGAGCAACTGCTAATTCTAGAGACGAAAAATGAACGATTAAAAAAGAGTAATTGTCGCTATGCCCGGATAATTATGTATAGAAATTTGCGTATCACTGAACTTGAGCAAAAGTTAGAGAACTTTTCTAGGTCCACTTGACAACACCTGAAAAGGTGTTTATTTTTTATGTAATAGGGTAAATTAGGGAGGCTACTATGGAAGTTATTGCACTAGTTGGACCAAGCGGAACCGGAAAGAGTCATCGTGCGCTTATAGTTGCTCACGAATATAATATTGATACTATTGTTGATGATGGTCTTTTAATAAAAGATAGCAAGATTGTAGCCGGCCATTCTGCTAAAAAAGAACCAAGTAAGATACGGGCAGTCAAAAGAGCAATCTTTATGGAAGAAGATCATGCTCGTGAAGTTTGTGAGGCTATAGAAAGAGTTAAACCCGAACGAATGCTTATACTTGGAACCTCTAAAAACATGGTGGAGAAAATCGTATCTGTGTTAGGATTACCTTCTATTCATAAAGTAATAAACATTGAAGACATTGCAACGCCTGCTGAAATTGCGAAAGCAAGAGAAAGCCGTTTAAAAGAGGGGAAACATATTATTCCTGTCCCTACAATCGAACTTAAACCGCACTTTTCAGGATATTTAATTGACCCATTAGAGATTTTTTTTAAGAAAACTCAATCAAAAAAGCGGCGAAAGCTAGGTGAAAAATCAATCGTACGACCAACTTTTAGTTATTATGGTAAACTATTAATATCAGATGCTGTAATTTCGGCAATAGTTGACTACGTCGCTGTCAGTGAGCCCGCTATTACTCGTACCGGACAGATTCAAATCAAGAACTTTCAAGAGAAAGAGAAAGGAATATCCATCACTTTTGACGTAACTATAAAATATGGCTTTTCGCTGCGAGAGGTAGTAGCTACTGCGCAGAAAAGGGTTAAGGACGTTGTCGAATATATGACAGGACTACTAGTTAACGAAGTAAATGTTGCAGTAAAACGTCTTACTATTGATTAGAGTATTTGAGAAGGGAGCTAAAAGATGTTGCAAAAGCTAAAGATAGTCGGATTCGGTTTAGGAGCAGGTATTCTGAGCGGGTTACTTGGCGTAGGAGGCGGCATAATCTTAGTGCCGATTTTAGTGTCATTATTAGGGTTTGCTCAACATAATGCTCATGCCACTTCATTAGCGGTTATTGTTCCTACTGCGATAGTAAGCAGTGTTGTTTATAGTTATCATGGAAATATAGATGTTGTCCTTGCGATAACGCTTGCCGCAGGTAGTATTGTCGGAGCAGGCCTTGGCGCTAAATGGATGAAGCATATTCCAGCGGCCCAGTTAAAGCGTATGTTTGGCGCTCTATTAGTAATAGTAGGGGTGAGAATGTTATGGTCATAGCTGTTTCAATACTTGCAGGCTTGGCGGCAGGAATATTAAGTGGTTTGCTAGGGGTTGGCGGCGGAATAGTTTTAGTGCCAATGATGGTTTTTATTTTAGGGGTTTCGCAGCATATTGCACAGGGGGTTTCTCTACTCGTGATAATTCCCACAGCAGCTTCTGGCTTATGGCATCTCCATAAAGAAAAACTTGTAGACTACAAAACGGCTGCACTATTGAGTCTCGGCGCAATTGCAGGCGCCATGTTAAGTGCTAATTTCGTTCAAAGTCTCCCTGCTGCGGAACTGAAAAAGATTTTCGGTGTTTTTGTTATAATAATGGGTGGAAGAATGATATTTGCCAAGCCTCGCGCTAAGGCAGAAAACAAATGATTTAAGCCCCCAACCGTTTAGCGGTTTGGGGGTGTTTCTTTTAGGTCAAGACTAACTTTCCGTTATTTGTTTAAGTATAATTTTTAGGATATAATAATCTACAGGAGTTGATGAAAAGTGACAAAGCCAGATAGTTTTAAAGCAGATTATAAGGAACAAAATTCGACTACTAAGTTTTTTACAACCTTTACATATGGCTGCCAAATGAATGAGCATGATACCGAACGTTTGGCTGGAATGTTAAAAAGCATTGGTTATACATATTCCGACCAACTTGAATCTGTTGATCTTATTTTAATAAACACTTGTTGTGTGCGTGAAAGCGCCGAAAAAAAGATTTATGGTAAAATAGGTGAATTAAAAAGGCTTAAGGCGGCGAATCCCAATATTATTATCGGAATAGCAGGCTGTATGGCCCAAAAGGATAAAGATAAAATCTTCAAAAAAGCCCCGCATGTTGATTTTGTCATAGGGACTCACAACATCCATGAGCTTCCTGATATTGTAAAGGAAATAAATAATTCAAAGGAGACGGTGCTGGCGGTATGGGATCAAGCTGAGCGATTAGCTCCGGATGTCCCTACTGTGCGCAAAGGCGACATTTCTGCATGGGTACCTATTATGTATGGCTGCAATAATTTCTGCACTTACTGTATAGTGCCTTATGTTCGTGGGCGTGAACGCAGTCGACCGTTACAGGATATATTACAGGAAATTTCCCAGCTAGGGCAGGCGGGATTCAAAGAAGTAACTCTTCTTGGGCAAAATGTTAATTCCTATGGCAAAGATAGCGGGGGACAGTTTGATTTTGCTGATTTGTTAAATGCTGTTGATGGTATTGAATCAGTTGAAAGAATTCGGTATATGACATCTCATCCTCGGGATATGTATGATAAGGTAATCTCAACCATTCGTGAAAGCAAGAAGGTTTGTGAGCATTTTCATTTACCTATTCAGTCGGGTAGTGATGAGATACTAAAAAGAATGAATCGTGGATATAACACCGATTATTACTTTAAATTAGTTACGCAGATTCGAAAAAATATTCCCAATGCAAGCATAACTACAGATTTAATTGTTGGTTTTCCAGGAGAAACTGACGAGCTATTTCAGGAAACATTAGACTTTATTAAATTGGTTAAATTCGATGCTGCCTATACCTTTTTATACTCAAAGCGTTCAGGGACTCCGGCTGCAACAATGGCTGATCAAGTTGAACTAGTTGTGAAAAAAGAACGGCTGCAAAAAATAATGGATGAGCAAAATGAAATAAGTTTATCGATTAATAAAAAGCTTGAAAATCAGCGATTAGAGGTACTGGTTGAAGGAGCTAGTAAAAACGATGATAGTAAAATGATGGGGAGAACAAGAACTAATAAAATAGTTTTGTGGGATAAGGTAGGAAACGAACTGCCTGGTAAGCTTGTTAATGTTACCATCCAGAAAGCCCAGACTTGGTTACTTAAAGGTCAGTTACTGGGCTAATAATTCGGAAGAGGAGATTTACATGGCTGTAAGCTATACACCCATGATGCAGCAATATCGCGAAATCAAAAGTAAACACACCAACGAAATTCTTTTTTTTAGGCTAGGTGATTTTTATGAAATGTTTTTTGAAGACGCTCAGCTAGCATCTAAGGAATTAGAAATTACGCTAACTTCCCGTGACGGGGGTCAAAATGCGCGTGTTCCGATGTGTGGGGTCCCTTACCATGCTGCTGACAATTATATTGCAAAACTTATAAGCAAAGGCTACAAAGTCGCGATATGTGAGCAGGTCGAAGACCCAAAAAGCGTTAAAGGTTTAGTCCGACGCGAAGTTGTAAAGATAATTACGCCGGGAACTGTTTTGTCAGAGACCCTATTAGTAAAACAAAGCAACAACTATTTAGCAATTGTACTGCAGAATGAGGAAGCCTTTAGTTTAGCAGCCTCAGATATTTCCACAGGCGAATGTCTATGGGCTGATTTTACAGGATCTAATCGATTTAATGACTTATGTGATCAGCTTTTTCGTTTAATGCCATCCGAACTGGTTTTAATTGATGATCTTAGCTCTAAAGAATTAAAGGGTTTTCTCCAAAATAGACTGCATAATTGCATTTGTACTGTGTTAGAAGATATTGATACCGTACAGGTAGATAGATTGCCGGCTGCGCATTTTAAACAGGAAGAACTACCAGAGTCCGTCGGAGCATTCACGGCTGTAGGATACTTGTTATATTACCTCCACAATACATTGAAAACCGACTTAAGTCATATAAATTCCCTACAGAAATACAATGTTACCGACCATTTAATAATAGATAGTACCACCCTGCGGAACCTAGAGATAACTAATAACATGCGCGATGGTGGAAAGACGGGGACTTTATTCCATGTTATAGATTTTACTAAGACTGCTATGGGAACAAGATTACTTAAAAGATGGCTAGAGTTTCCACTGCTTGATATCAATAAGATAACTACTCGTCAGGATGCAGTGGAAGAGCTTTGTATTAGACCGGCCATGCGCCAAAAAATTCAGGATCAGCTTGCTAATATATATGACTTTGAACGGATATTAACCAGAATAGAAGTCGGTTTAGCCAATGCCCGAGACTTAAATGCCCTTAAAATATCGCTTACCACTTTGCCGGACATAAAAAGTGCTCTTTACGATGCAAAATCCAGCTTATTGCAAGATATTGATACGATGATAGCTGTTCAAACCGATATGGTAGAAATTATTGAAACTGCAATAATTGATAATCCGCCGATCTCAGTGCGGGAGGGCGGTATTATAAAAGCCGGATATAATAAAGAATTGGACGAGTTACATGAACTGGCTTATAATAGCAAGAAGTGGATCCAAGACTTGGAAACTCATGAACGAGAGATTACAGGTATTCGTTCCCTTAAAGTTGGATATAATAAAGTTTTTGGCTATTATATCGAAGTAACGCATACACATTCAGCGGCTGTTCCGGCAAATTATGTTCGTAAACAAACCTTAGCAAATGCTGAGCGTTACATTACCCCTGAATTAAAAGAATTTGAGAATAAAATCCTTGGTGCGCAAGAGAAAATAATTAACTTAGAATATCATTTATTCCTAGAAATACGCGACATAATTAAAATTAGAGTTCAAGAATTGCAGAGTATAGCTAAGCAAATCGCAAAACTTGATGTAGTAGTAAGCTTAAGTGAGGCAGCGATACGTTATAATTATATTAGGCCCCTAATAACCAGTGAACGCAGGATATTAATAAGAGATGGCCGTCATCCCGTTGTCGAGCGATTGTTAGTAAATGATATGTTTGTGCCGAATGACGTTGAGTTAAATCATTCGGATTGTGAGATTATGGTTATTACCGGCCCCAATATGGCTGGTAAATCTACCTATATGCGTCAAACGGCATTGCTTACGCTTATGGCTCAAATAGGATCTTTTATCCCAGCACGTGAGGCGGCTATTGGACCAGTAGACCGTATTTTTACCAGAGTCGGCGCTAGTGATGACTTAGCTACAGGACAGAGCACTTTTATGGTAGAAATGAATGAAGTTGCCCAAATTCTTAAGAATGCTACTTCAAATAGTTTAATAGTTCTTGACGAAATTGGCCGCGGCACTAGTACTTTTGATGGTATGAGCATTGCTCGAGCTGTTATCGAATATATAAAGCAGCGTATCAAAGCAAAGACACTCTTTGCTACTCATTATCATGAATTAACTGAACTAGCTAGTCTATACAGTGGGGTTGCTAACTATTCTGTTGCCGTAAAGGAACGTGGCAACGAAGTAGTGTTTTTGCGTCGCATCGTTCCCGGCGGTGCGGACAAAAGCTATGGTATTTATGTTGCCCAATTGGCAGGCCTGCCTAAAAAAGTTATTGAACGAGCTAAAAAATTGTTAGATGAGCATGAAAGCTGTCCGCAAAGACAGGTAGTAGCACCCGAAGAAGCTGCAATGATATCGCAGCCAATGTCTCTATTTGGCAGCTCGCTTGCCGAAGAACTCACAAAAATTGATTTGATGACCATTACACCACTTGAAGCATTAAATATTTTGTACCAACTGCAAATACAAGCCAAGCAGGAAGTTGGTAAGATATGAACAGACTATCGACTATACACATTTTAGACGAGAATACAGCAAATAAAATAGCAGCGGGTGAAGTAGTAGAACGGCCCGCGTCAGTTGTCAAAGAACTAGTTGAAAATTCAATTGACGCATCTAGCTCGAAAATCGAAGTTGAAATTTCCGATGGCGGGACTAAATTTATAAGAGTTACTGATGATGGAATTGGTATGAGTCGAGCTGATGCTGAATTAGCTATTCTTAGGCATGCAACAAGTAAAATACGACTAGTCGATGACTTAACACAAATTAGTACGCTAGGATTTCGCGGCGAGGCTCTGCCAAGCATTGCTTCCGTTTCGAAGTTTACTTTAACAACAAGACTTCATACCGATTCTCTTGCTACATTTGTTGAAGTAGAAGGCGGAAAGTTAGTAGAATTACGTGACGCTGGAAGTAATGTGGGAACAACCATTACTGTTTCGAACCTGTTTTTTAATACGCCAGCCCGGCAAAAGTTTCTTAAGACTAATGCTACTGAAAGTAACTATATAAGTAATATCTTAATGAAACTTGCCCTTTCGCATCCTGAAATATCGATAAAGTTTATAAATAATAACAAGTTAGTATTTTCAACGCCGGGTACCAATAATTTAGCTGATGCGATTTCAGGTATTTACGGGCATAAAATTGCTAGTGAACTTTTACCAATCTTACTTTTGGAGGATAGCATTGAAATAACCGGTTATATATCGAAACCCTCGATACTGAAAAGTAGTCGAAGTTGGCAGACCTTTCTAGTAAATTCAAGGGTAATTCAAAGCCGGTTTATTGCTAAAGCAGTCGATAGTGCTTACCACTCACTTTTGCCAAAGGTTGGATACCCTTTAGTCGTAGTTAATATAGTAGTCCCTAATGACTATATTGATATAAATGTGCATCCCCAAAAAAGTGAAGTCAAATTTAGTAACGATCAAATAATTTATCGATTAGTTTATAAAGCTGTATCAAATGCTCTAAAAGAAGCAACACGAGATCATAAAAATCTAGCAGTTTCGTTAGATATTCCCATTAAACCGGCAAAAGTGAATGTATCAACGAGCATTCCCAAGAGTTACCCTAAGCCGCAGGAAACAGTATCTTTATGGCGAGAAGACATGATGCCGCTTAGAATGGTACAAGAAACCATTCACCAACAAAATCCAGTACTATTATTTCAAAATAGTGATGGATCCCCTTCTGATAATAGTACTTCTGAAGAGCAGGCATATTTTCAGCCATTAGGTCAATTAGATGACTGTTTTATAGTAGCCAGGGGCCAAGATGGTTTGTATATTATTGACCAGCATGCAGCTCATGAACGTATTTTATATGATAAAATGTGCAATTCAGTTGGTCGTATTCCGGTCCAGCAGCTTTTAACACCAATATTTATGGAATCTGATGCTGGCGAGCTTAATATTATTGAGGCTAATGCCGAGGTATTCCATAGCTTAGGTTTTACTCTAGACCAAGTCGGGCCGAACATAATGCGGCTTTTAGAAGTGCCTGCCGATATACCTACCTCGGAGGCGGAAAACATATTAAGGGAAATATTAGTTAAGTTGACAGACATGCATAATCCGGCTCCTAGTGAATTACGTCATGCATGCTTGCAGACTGCCGCCTGCAGAGCTGCCATTAAGGCTGGCGATACTTTGAATATGCGACAAATCAAAGCTTTATTAGAAGATTTATTTAAAACCGAGTTACCTTACAATTGTCCCCATGGGCGACCCGCAATAATAAAATTCAGCCATAGAGATTTAGCAAAGATGTTTAAACGTATATAAATTAGATAGGTGGATTATTCATGGCTCATGCTGTTGTAACAACAGTTCGTAACGCTACTGGTACTGACGAATCAATAGGACGTATGTTTGCTTCAGAGTTAGGGACTGTCTTTGTAGAGCGGAACAATTACTCAATTGCAAATTTGAAAAACTTATATAATGTTGAGAACATTGTCGTAGTTACTAAATCAGGACCGGTTATTTATACTTTAGCGGGAGAGTACTATTTCCATTTGAGTATGGCGGAACTACGTATAAAAAACCTAAAAAATGGAAAACATGACCATATGACCGATGCAATGGGCTTGTTTCCAAACGCCTCCGTACTTGATTGTACCTTAGGCCTGGCCAGCGATGCTATTGTCGCAAGTTACTGTGTCGGGAATAATGGAAAAGTTGTAGGTTTGGAAGCTTCGCCGCTGCTTGCTTTAATAACGAAATATGGGTTGCAAAATCATATTAGCGACTTGCCTGGTGTTACTGAAGCTTTGCGTAGTATAACTGTTGAGAATGCTGATTACAATTCCCAACTTGCCAAATATGATGATAATAGCTTTGACGTAGTGTACTTCGATCCTATGTTTCGTCGACCCGTTCATGAAAGTTCCAATATGAAACCTTTACGTTATCTGGCTGATCATAGGCCGTTAACAGTTGAGGCTGTTAACGAGGCCAAAAGAGTGGCTAAAAGGCGGATTGTGATTAAAGAGACCAAAGACAGCAGTGAATTTAGCAGACTTGGAGTTGATACTATTGTTGGCGGTAAATACAGCAGTGTTAGCTATGGTCTGATTCAGCTAGGAGGTTAAAATGGAGCGTTTGATAGCTATCATTGGTCCGACGGCTGTAGGCAAGACAAAGATCAGTATTGATTTAGCTAAAATGCTAAACACCGAAATCATATCCGGAGATTCAATGCTAGTTTATAAGAACATGGATGTCGGTACGGCAAAACCTACGTTAGCTGAACGAAATGGCATTATTCATCATATGGTCGATATTCTCGACCCGTCTCAAGAGTTCAGTGTAGCTGATTTTCAGGAAATCGCCAGTAAACACATCACAGATATCAATCTACGTGGTAAGCTGCCAATCCTTGCAGGAGGCACCGGGCTGTATGTTAAGTCCTTACTGGAAGGCTATAAATTTAACTCAACTAGTGCCAGCACTGAGCTGCGTGGGAAGTATGAGGCGTTGGCTGCAGAAATGGGTAATGCATATGTGCATAGCTTATTGGCAGAGGTGGATCCTGATAACGCCGCAAGGCTTCATCCTAATGATCTAAGGCGCGTTATTCGTGCTCTAGAAGTCTATTATTGCAGCGGTATTGCCTTTCAGCAAAGTAAGGAAGCAACGCATGACAGTGAACTTATTTATGATGCCTTGGTTATAGGTCTGACAATGGAGAGAAGTCAGTTGTACCAGCGTATCAATCACAGAGTTGACTTAATGATTTCGCAAGGACTTGTCGACGAGGTTGCGGAACTATTAAAGGCGGGTGTGTCACCAATAGCACAATCGATGAAGGGAATCGGTTATAAGGAGATTATTTCCTATCTGAAAGGAGATGTTGATTTACATACAGCTACTGAAAAAATAAAGCAGGCAACCCGCCATTTTGCAAAGCGACAGTTAACCTGGTATCGTAAGATGAAATATATAGTTTGGTTTGACGTTGGCGAGTTTTCATGTTACGACGACATGATGGAAAGTTTTTACAAATGCATAGCAGGAAAGTTTTGTATAAAGTCGAAACAATAAATAAAACGTGATTCAACGGAGGGGTTAGAAACATGACAACTAAAGTTATCAATTTGCAGGACAGTTTTTTAAATCAAGTACGTAAAGAGAATGTGCCCGTTATCATATATTTAGTAAACGGGTTTCAACTTCGTGGTTCAGTCAAAGGTTTTGATAATTTTACTGTAATTATCGAAAATGATGGTAAACAGCAGTTAGTCTACAAACATGCAATTTCTACCGTAACGCCCTTCCGGTCATTAACAAATAATTACCATGATAAGAAAGAGGATACAAAATCTGATAGCACACTGAAATAACCTAACTTGCTAGATAAATTTTCTGGACTATAGAATTCTTATCGAAAATTAAAGGTAGGGTAGCAATTTGCTACCCTACTACGGTTGATGAGTTTTTTTACTTTATTTGCAATAATGGTGCTAGCTATCCACTCTCGGTTCATGAAGTACTAGATGTTATTCCATGAACTCGTATGGATTGGGAGAAAATTCTACCTGCTCAGCCTTGGTATTTGTTTTCTTGCCAAGGTTTAGACCGCTTGCCTCTAAGCGAGTAGCGATATCGTCTTCGGTTGCCGCAACAAATGCTGCGTCTTCTTCTGCCATACGTCTATTTTTCAATCTTATCACCTCCTATGAGGATTAGTTTTCCCACTTTTATAGAACTCGAGATTTTATTTTGCAGTCTGGTAAATGTAATTTGTTCCAATTAAAACATTAATTTCGGTTCTATAATAAATGTTGGGGTACCCAGCTTCTAGCTGGAAGCACCTCAACATTTTTTTGCAAAAAAACGAGCATAAAGTGAAATTTCCCTTAAAA
>JGI24707J26582_10000103_pt1 | contig 55528 bp, 44 predicted proteins | sample BioPla1DNA1_FD_26582 | JGI IMG/M metagenome (IMG submission 26582)
TTTTTTGTAAGAATCTCTTAGTCTTTTTTTCATAGTATTCTTTTTCATTAATAATTAATTGAATATTGTGTTTTTGTTTTTCACTATATGCAAATATAAAATAAAAATAACATAAATTAAATTTTAGTGTTATTTGTTGTTTTAACTTAATTAAGTTGGTTTAATTAAGTTGGTTGATATCGCAAAGTAAGTCAAATACAGTGGCTTTTTGTGGTAGTATTTCAGTAATCTTTATTTTGGCAGGTGAATAGACAGGTTTGGCATAAAATTGGATAGATAAAATGGGGTGAATTGTTAGAAAATAAGCTTTTAGATGTCTATAGAAAGCTTTAATTCTTAATGCATTTAATTTATTCGTTTTGTGTTTTCCTATGGAAAATCTCCTTTCAAATATCATAGTATGAGTGGTTTTACTTTCAATTTCTTAGTATATAAATAAGGAGTATATGAGTTTATTTATTCTAAACTTTATTTTCTTATAGCAGAAAAGTATTGATAGTCAATAAAAAAGAGTTAATTTTGTGTTTTACTTAATAATTTAGGATTCATGAAACTAGATACCCTTACAGCTATTTCCCCAATTGATGGTAGATATCGAGGAAGAACAGAAGCTTTATCAGATTATTTTTCGGAGTTTGCGTTGATAAAGTATAGAGTGCGTATTGAAATAGAGTATTTCATTGCTTTATGCGAGGCTCCTTTGCCTCAATTAATTGAGGTTGACGATGATTGTTTTGATGTGTTGCGATCTATTTATTTGGATTTTACAGAATCTGATGCTCAGCGCATTAAAGATATAGAACGAATAACCAATCATGACGTAAAAGCTGTAGAGTATTTTTTGAAAGAGAAGTTTGATGAGCATAAAGGCTTAATTCCATATAAGGAGTTTATTCATTTTGGTTTAACCTCTCAAGATATAAATAATACATCGGTTCCTTTATCTATAAAGGAGGCGTTAGAATGTGTTTATTATCCTTTGTTGACTGAATTAATTGAGAAATTAAAAATGTATGTTGATAAATGGAAAAATATTCCGATGTTAGCAAAAACACATGGACAACCAGCTTCTCCAACTCGCTTAGGAAAGGAAATTAATGTTTTTCTATATCGTATTCAAGAACAGTTGGAGTTATTGTCCTGTCTTCCTATTACTGCTAAATTTGGTGGAGCAACAGGGAATTTTAATGCACATCATGTAGCTTACCCTGAAGTTGACTGGTCTTCATTTGGTAACCGTTTTGTTGCTACTTATTTAGGCTTAGAGCGTGAACAGTATACTACTCAAATATCAAACTATGATAACATGGGAGCTTTATTTGATGGTATGCGTCGTATAAATACGATTTTAATTGACTTAAATAGAGATTTTTGGCAGTATATCTCAATGGAGTACTTTAANCAGAAAATAAAAGAAGGAGAGGTTGGGTCTAGTGCAATGCCTCATAAAGTAAATCCAATAGATTTTGAAAACTCTGAAGGTAATTTAGGTATTGCTAATGCAATATTTGATCATTTATCTAACAAGTTACCCATTTCAAGATTGCAACGTGATTTAACTGATTCTACAGTATTAAGAAATGTAGGAGTGCCTATTGGTCATACTGTAATAGCGATAAATAGTACATTGAAGGGTTTAAGCAAGTTGTTATTGAATGAGGTAGCTATTTCTGCAGATTTAGATACTTGTTGGAGTGTAGTTGCAGAAGCTATTCAAACAATATTGCGAAGAGAGGGTTATCCGAATCCATATGAAGCGTTAAAAAGTTTAACACGTACTAATCAAATAATAGATGAAAAAGCAATTCATTCTTTTATTGATGAGTTGAATGTTGATGATAAAATAAAGCAAGAATTAAAAGCAATTACTCCACATAATTATACTGGAGTATAAATTAAAAAGTAAACCGTGAGGTTGAACAAAGAAAAATAATGAGAAATCAAGAGAATAGTGGTAAGCGTTATCAGAAGAAAACGTCCACTGCAGGCCGTGATGGCAGAAGAAGAGATGATCGTAGTAATTATGGTCGAAAAAGAGGAGGAGAGTCTCATCCACGATATCGTAAAGAGGATAAGGAGGGTGGAGATTTTAGAGATGAAGAAAGAGGAGGCAACCAAAGGGGGCGTTCTTTTTATAAAAAAGATCAAAGAAGATCTGACGAGAGGCGTCGAGGTGATAGACCTTACCGTTCAGAATCGGACAGTAATCGTTTTGAAGGGAAACCATTTGATAAATCACGTTTAAGAAAGCGACAAGAAGGTAATAAGCTCGCAAAAGGAATTAAAGGCTTAAAGAAAAAAGACGATTTAATTCGCTTGAATCGCTACCTATCTAGGGCAGGTGTTTGTTCTAGACGTGAGGCAGATGAGTTTATTGTAGCTGGAGTGGTTTCAGTTAATGGAGAGATAGTAACAGAATTGGGAACAAAGGTGAAGCCTTCTGATGTTGTTAAGTTTCATGATCAACCTGTAGGATTAGAGAAGAAAGTATATGTTCTTTTAAATAAGCCTAAAAACTGTGTGACGACTATGGATGATCCAAGAGGTCGATTAACNGTTATGGATTTAGTAAAAGGGGCATGTGATGAACGAATTTATCCTGTGGGNCGTTTAGATAGAAATACAACTGGTGTTTTATTGTTGACAAATGATGGGGATTTAGCTGCACGCTTGACACATCCACGTTACGAACATCAGAAAATATATCACGTAGTAACTGACAATCCTGTGAAGGAGGAAGATATGGAGAAAATAGCTTTGGGNATAGAACTTGAAGATGGTTTTATAAAGGCTGACTCTGTTAGCTACGTGGATGANGAAGGNCCTAAAAATGTGGGTATAGAAATACATTCAGGTAAAAATCGAATAGTAAGACGTATCTTTGAATCTCTTGGATATCANGTGGTTCGTCTAGATAGAGTNTTTTTTGCAGGATTAACAAAGAAAGGGTTGCGTAGAGGAGATTGGAGACATTTATCACCAAAGGAGGTTTCTTTTCTTCAAATGAATGCAACAGATAANTGAAAATAAATATTTAATTGTTTTAATAACAGAATAGATAATATGGAAAANATTAGTAGAACATTAAATGTTGACTTATTAAAAAGAGAGGATTTTGGANCTCTAGTTAACATTAAAGGTTGGGTTCGTACCCGTAGAGGAAGTAAGAAAATTAGCTTCGTTGCTATGAACGATGGTTCTACAATTAATAATGTCCAAGTAGTTATTAATAATGAGCAATTTGATGAGTCTTTAATNAAAAAGATCACTACAGGTGCTTGTTTAAGTGTGAANGGTAAGTTGGTGGAGTCGGCAGGATCGGGTCAACGTGTTGAAATTCAGGCTTCAGATGTTGAGATATTGGGTGTTTGTGACGATTCCTATCCTTTGCAGAAAAAAGGACACACAATGGAGTTTTTGCGCGAAATAGCTCATTTACGTCCTCGGACAAATGCATTTGGTGCCGTATTTCGTATTCGTCATCATATGGCTATTGCGATACATAAATTCTTTCATGATAAAGGATTCTACTATTTTCACTCNCCAATAATAACTTCTTCAGATTGTGAAGGTGCGGGGCAGATGTTTAAAGTAACCTCGTTAGATTTGAAAAATGTACCTTTAAATGATGAAGGTAAAGTAGAATATGAAAAAGACTTNTTTGGTAAAGAAACTCATTTAACGGTTTCTGGCCAATTAGAAGGTGANTTAGCAGCAACTGCTTTAGGTGCTATATATACTTTTGGACCTACTTTTAGAGCTGAAAACTCAAATACTCCACGTCACTTAGCCGAGTTTTGGATGATTGAACCAGAAGTTGCCTTTAATGACAACAATGACAATATGGACCTAGCTGAGGAGTTTATTAAGTATTGTGTACAATGGGCATTAGATAATTGTAAAGAAGATCTTGAGTTTCTTAATAAGCGTATAGATAAAGGCTTAATTGAGCGACTAAAAGGTGTTTTAGATGGACCATTTAAGCGCCTAACATATACTGATGGTATTAAAATTTTGGAGAAAGCCGTAGCTGATGGGCAAGAGTTTCAATATCCTGTTTATTGGGGGGTTGATTTGGCTTCTGAGCATGAACGTTATTTAGTGGAAAAACACTTTGAGCGTCCAGTTATATTGACAGACTATCCAAAAGAAATCAAAGCATTCTATATGAAACAGAATGAAGATGGAAAAACTGTTCGAGCTATGGATGTGTTGTTCCCTAAAATTGGGGAAATTATAGGAGGATCTGAGAGAGAGTCTGATTATGATTTATTACATGAACGAATTACTGCACTAAATTTACCAATGAAAGATATGTGGTGGTACTTAGAGACAAGGAAATATGGTACTTGTCCGCATGCTGGATTTGGATTAGGTTTCGAAAGATTACTTCTTTTTGTGACTGGAATGTCAAATATTCGTGATGTGATTCCTTTTCCTAGAACTCCTCATAGTGCGGATTTCTAAAATTGGGATTTGTATTTAATTAAAAAATAGAGAAAGGGGAGTTTATCGAAACTCCCTTTTTTTGATTAATAACTCAGTATCTCTTGTTGAATTCTATTTAATGGGGTACATTATAGTCAAGAAACATCAAAACTACTTTCTATCTTTGTTTTTAGAATTAGTTTAGTTAAAAGATGATATTCAGTGCAATAAGCTGAAAAAGAGTGTAAAAGAGTTTGTTTTTATGAAGAAAAACAGTACTTTTGCAAGCCGATTATTATCTCGAATAGAGTTATTATTCACAATAATAAGCATTTACATGTTATTCCGTGATGTGAATCTTAATCATTAGCCGAGTGAATAATAGAATTAATTTAAGTAATAATAAACAAAACAATTAAAAGTGGATACTTTAAGTTATAAAACAGTTTCTGCAAATCAAACCACAGCAAATAAAGAGTGGGTTATTGTAGACGCAACCGATCAAGTTTTAGGACGCTTGTGCTCAAAGGTAGCAAAAATCTTAAGAGGAAAGTATAAACCTAATTTTACTCCTCACGTTGATTGTGGTGATAATGTAATCATCATCAATGCTGATAAAGTTAAGATGACAGGCAATAAATGGAATGATAGAGTATATTTAACTTACTCTGGTTATCCAGGTGGTCAAAAAGAAATGTCTCCTGCTCGTTTACAAGCAAAACCTAATGGAGATGATAAGCTTTTTAGAAAAGTTGTGAAAGGAATGTTGCCTAAGAATAAGTTAGGTGCACAGCTATTGGGTAATCTGTATGTATATGCTGGAGAAGATCATAAGCATGAAGCTCAAAGCCCTAAAAAAATTGATATAAACTCACTTAAATAATAGATAATGGAAGTTGTAAACGCATTAGGTAGACGTAAACGTGCAATTGCTCGTATATTCGTAACCGAAGGTACCGGAAAGATTACTATTAATAAAAAAGATTTAAACGTATATTTCCCTTCTGATATTTTACAATATGTTGTTAAACAACCTTTAATCACTGTAGAGGCTGAGGGTAAATATGACATCAACGTAAATTTAACAGGTGGAGGTTTTACAGGTCAATCACAAGCACTTCGTTTAGCAATCGCTCGTGCTCTTGTAAAAATCAACCCAGAAGATAAAGCTGCTCTTCGTGCAGATGGATTTATGACTCGTGATTCTCGTTCTGTTGAACGTAAAAAGCCAGGTCAACCAAAAGCACGCAAGAAATTCCAATTCAGCAAACGTTAAGAAATGTTTTGCTATTTGGATGTACCGTTTAGTATCTAAACTTCCAAGACTTCTTTAGCTATATTAATGTATATAAGTAATATGGAAAAAGAACTACTTGGTGGTTGGTTTAGAGCAAACAAAAAAGAAAGTAAACGATTAATTAAAACAAAAAAATGTCAAGAATTACATTTGATCAATTATTAGAAGCAGGTTCACATTTTGGACACTTAAGAAGAAAATGGAATCCTGCTATGGCTCCTTATATTTTTATGGAGCGCAATGGTATTCATATCATAGACTTACACAAAACAGCTGCAAAAGTTGATGAGGCTGCTGAAGCATTAAAGCAAATCGCTAAATCAGGAAAGAAAATCCTTTTTGTTGCTACAAAAAAACAAGCAAANCAAATTGTTGCAGATAAAGCAGAATCTGTAAATATGCCATATGTTGTAGAGCGTTGGCCTGGAGGTATGTTAACAAACTTTCCTACAATACGTAAGGCTGTAAAGAAAATGTCTACAATTGACCGTCTAACAAGTGATGGTACGTATGATAACTTATCAAAGAGAGAGAAACTTCAAATAGAAAGACAACGTGCAAAATTAGAAAAGAACTTAGGTTCAATTTCTGATTTAACTCGTTTACCAGCTGCTCTTTTCGTTGTTGACGTAATGAAAGAANATATTGCAGTTCGTGAAGCAAATCGNTTAGGTATTCCAATTTTTGCAATGGTTGATACTAATTCTGATCCTAAAGATATAGATTTTGTTATCCCAGCAAATGACGATGCATCAAAATCTATTGATTTGATTGTTGATGTGTGTTGTGCTGCTATTCAAGAAGGTTTGACTGAGCGTCAAGCTGAAAAAGTAGATATGGAAGCTGCTGGAGAAGGTGCAAAAGGAAAGAAAAAAGCTACTAAAGCTAGAGTAGAGAAAGTAGAAGCTCCTAAAGAAGAAGATAAGGCTGAAGTTCAGAAAGAGGACGAACAAGAAGCTTAAAAATATATTAGCCAATAGTTAAGAATAAGAGCAGAATGATGGTTATTAAACTTTGCATTTTACTCTATTCTTAATTGTTGGCTTTCCTCATTAAATTGTTAAACCAATTAAAATAGAAGATATTATGGCTGTATCAATGGCAGATATTAAGCACTTACGCAAAATGACGGGTGCAGGAATGATGGATTGTAAAAATGCATTGGCGGAATCTGAAGGAGATTTTGATAAAGCAATTGAAATCATTCGTAAAAAAGGACAAGCTGTTGCAGCAAAACGTTCTGATCGTGATGCATCAGAAGGTTGTGTAGCGGCTAAGTCTACAGGAAAAAAAGCAGCAATGATTGCATTAAAATGCGAGACTGACTTTGTTGCAAAGAATGAAGATTTTATAGCTTTAACAGAAGAAATTCTAGATTTNGCTATAGCAAATGATTCAGCAGCTTTGGAAAATGTTGAGGCATTAAAATTAGGTGATATAACAGTAGCTGATGCTGTTACTGAGCGTAGTGGTGTAACTGGTGAAAAAATGGAACTTGATGGNTATAATGTTGTAGAGGGTGAGTCAACAGCTGTATATATTCATATGGGTAATAAACTAGGTGCTATTGTTGCTTTTAATCAAGAAGTAGACGAAGAAGTTGGACATGAAGTTGCTATGCAGATTGCAGCTATGAATCCTATTGCTGTTGATCCTGAGCGCGTACCAGCGAATGTTCTTGAACAAGAAAAACAAGTTGCAGCTGATAAAGCTCGCGAAGAGGGAAAACCTGAAAACTTAATTGAGCGTATTGCCGAAGGTCGTATTAATAAATTTTATAGTGAAGTGTGTTTGCTTAAACAAGCATATGTTAAAGACACTAGTATGACAATTGCTCAGTTTTTAGATAAACAAAGCAAAGGTCTTACTGTTACTGATTTTAAGCGTTTCTCTTTAGATCAAGAGTAAGTAATCGTAAAGATTCAAAGTATATATGAAAGGGGTATTCAATTCAATATTGAGTACCCTTTTTCTATTTAATGATTTTGAGAGTGTAAAGTTTATGTATTTTATTTGTTGAGTTTTTTAACAACTTACTTTATTGATAAGTTGTTATACCGAGCTTTTATTTATCCGTAGATAACCCTTGATGATTATTAAAATAGAATGTATTTTTGATGGAGGTATAGCAGATAATTATTAGTAAAATAAGTTTCAATGGGAGAAGCAATTATTATAACAATAGTTTTAGGTGGTATATTCATAGTTGTTCTTTATATATTACAGAACACTATAAGGAAGAAAGATATCGAAAATAAAGAGGAGCGAGAAGAGCTCAAAGAAAGAAATAATACACTTCAAAATGATCAAACTATATTAATTAAACAGAAGGAGGTCTTAATTAGGGATAATGCTGAACTAAGGGCTCAATTAGACGCTAAGGAGGAGTTGCTTTCATCACAACAACGGGAGTTACAAGAGATGAGAGAAAAGTTGAATAAAGATTTTCAAGTATTGGCTAATCAAATACTTGAAGAAAAAACAGAGCGTTTTACCTCAATGAATAAACTCAATATGGAGGCTATTCTTAAACCTTTGAGTGAAAGACTAGGTGAGTTTAAGGTCAAGGTTGAAGAAACTTATGATAAAGAGTCTAAACAAAGATTTTCATTAGAAGAACGTATAAAAGAGCTTGTAGCATTAAATAGCCAAATTAGTGAAGATGCCAACAATTTAACTAAGGCTCTTAAGGGGGAAAGTAAAATTCAAGGAAACTGGGGAGAAATGATTCTTGAAACTATTTTAGAGAAGTCTGGATTGAAAAAAGGAGTGGAATATCATGTACAAGAGTTTATAAAAGATGAAAATGGTAATCCCGTACGCAACGAACAAGAGCAACGTTTGCAACCTGATGTGATAATAGAGTATCCTGGAGATCGGAAAGTAATAGTTGATTCTAAAGTTTCGTTAAATGCTTATGTTAGATATGTTGAATCAGAAACTGAGGAAGAGAGAATTAAAGCTGAAAAAGACCTTCTTATTTCTATTAGACAACACATTGATGAGTTAAGTAATAAAGGGTATCAAGATTATCTTGATACAGTTGATTTTGTGATGATGTTTATACCTAATGAGCCTGCTTATATTCTGGCTATGAAATTAGATTCAAATTTGTGGGATTATGCTTATAAAAGGCGCATATTGATAATTAATCCAACGAATTTAATTGCTTCTTTACGTGTTGTTGCTGATTTATGGAAGCGTGAAGCTCAAAGTCAAAATGCTCAAGATATAGCCAATAGGGGTGCTTTATTATATGATAAGTTTGCTGGTTTTGTAGAAACTCTTGAAGATATTGGAGACTCTTTAGAGAAAACACAAAAAGCTTACGATAAAGCATACTCCCAATTATCCGAAGGAAGAGGTAATTTACTTCGTCAAGCAGAAATGTTAAAAGAGCTTGGTGTTAAACCTCAGAAGGTCCTACCAAAAGGAGAAGAGTAGTTTTTAAAACCATTCACTATTCCCAAAATCCTTCTTTGGAAATTAGTGAATGCCTATTAAACTTAGGGTGTTATTTAATTTTATTACTACCCCTTAGGTTTGGTTTGAGTATATCCTTCTTTTTTCAAAAGATCAACAATACGCTCTCTAAACTCACCCTGAATAATAATTTCACCATCTTTAGATGAGCCCCCTACACCACATTTGCTTTTAAGCATTTTTTCTAGTCCCTTAAGGTCATCTTTAGTACCTACAAAGTCTGTGATAAGAGTTACTACCTTACCACCGCGATTCTTCCTATCTATTTGAACTCTTAGTTTTTGTTGTTGAGGTGGAAGAGTATTCGGTTCCTCCTCTTGCTCCACAGTATAGTCAAAATCGGGATTTGTTGAGTAAACAACATTTAATCGATCCTTCCAGTCTTGTTTTTTCATAATTAGTTCTCTATTATCCATTCAAACATACGTTTTTTTATCCAAAAATGAATAATTCTATCCAGTGTAATCCAAAAGCTTTTTATAAAAAGTTCCGAACTATTGATAAAAAAAGTGTAATTTTACAATCTAAAGAGATATAAAAAGATTATGACTAGTCAAAGTGAACAGCCAAAGAAGGTAAAAGTACCAGAACCCACACTACGTAGGTTACCTTGGTATCTTTCTAATGTCCGCTTACTTAATAAAAAAGGAGTAGAATACGTATCGTCTACGCAGATATCAAAACAAATTAATATAGATGCTTCAAAAGTAGCTAAAGATCTATCTTATGTTAATATTGCAGGACGTACACGCGTTGGATATCATGCTGAGACTATGATTCGAGTTCTAGAGGAGTTCTTAGGGTTCTCTACGGAACACAAAGCTTTTTTATTTGGTGTAGGAAGTCTAGGAGGTGCTTTATTAAGTGATTCTGGATTAAACCAGTTTGGATTGAAGATTGTAGGTGCTTTTGATGTTGATCCAGCAAAAGTAGGTACAACCATTAATGATATTCCAATATATCATACCGACGAGTTTGAAGAGCGTATGAAGCAAGCTAAAGTAAATATTGGTGTTTTAACAGTACCTATTGAGATTGCTCAAGATATTACCGATCGGATTGTAGGTGGTGGCATTCAAGCATTATGGAACTTTACTCCTGTTCGTATTCGTGTTCCCGAAGATATCGTTGTTCAGAACACCTCTTTATATGCCCATTTAGCGGTGATGTTTAACCGTTTGGGTTTTAATGAAAAGTAAAAATGAAGATAATTGCTGTTGGTATGAATTATGCTCTTCATCGGGAAGAGCTTAAAGATAAAAGTACTTGGAGCGATCCAGTGATTTTTATGAAGCCAGAGTCAGCTTTATTAAAGGGAGGAAACCCCTTTTTTATACCTTCGTTTGCTAATGAGTTTCATTATGAAACGGAGTTAGTTGTGCGAATCAATAGACTAGGGAAAAATATCCCTGCTCGTTTTGCTTCACGTTATTACGACGAGATAACCATAGGTATAGATTTAACGGCTAGAGATTTACAGGCTAGTTATAGAAAGCAAGGATTACCTTGGGAATTATCTAAAGGATTTGATGGGTCGGCTGTGATTGGAGATTTTGTTTCTGTAGGGAATTATAAAAGCATTCAAGAATTAAATTTCTCATTATGNAATGAGGGAAATGTTTTGCAAAAAGGATACACAGGAGACATGCTGTTTACTGTTGATGAAATTATTGCCTATGTCAGTCAATTTATGACTTTAAAGATAGGAGATTTATTATATACAGGTACTCCAAAAGGAGTTGGTCCTGTAGCTATAGGACAAGAACTTGAAGGGTTTCTAGAAGATAAAAAGCTACTTCATTTACCTATTCGTTAAACTTCTTTTATAAAAGAATACTTATGAAAATTCGTGTAGGTTTTGGTTTCGATGTTCATCGTTTTTCTGAAGAAAGAGAGTTGTGGTTAGGTGGTATTAAATTAGATTATCCACTGGGTTTAGCTGGACATTCAGATGCCGATGTATTAATTCACGTTATTTGTGATGCCTTATTAGGGGCTGCAAATTTACGTGATATAGGGTATCAATTTCCAGACACTTCTGATGAATATAAAGATGTTGATAGTAAAGTGCTGTTGCATCGAGTGATGGAGTTACTAAGAGAAGAAGGATACTCATTAGGTAATATAGATGCTACAATATGTGCGGAACAACCTAAATTAAATCCTCATATTCCAGCAATGAAAGAAACTTTAGCCAAAGTTATGCAGGTTGCTGTTGAAGATATTTCAATAAAAGCAACCACTACAGAAAAGCTGGGATTTGTAGGTAGAGAAGAAGGAATATCTGCTTATGCAACTGTTTTGATACAGAAGAAAGAAAATTAAGAGGTTATATTAATTCTTAGATTTATAAAAATGAAAAACACAATTGCTAAATCTTTTTTGCTATTGTGCTGCTGTTTGAGTTTCTATTGCTCACTAAATGCACAAGAGCATCCATTAACATTTAATGAAAAAGGACAGTTTAAGATTGTACAGTTTACCGATGTACACTTTAAATTAGGAAATCCAGCGTCAGATGTTGCTATAGAGCGTATACAAGAGGTTTTAGATAAAGAAAAACCAGAGTTGGTTATTTTTACAGGCGATGTTATTTACTCGTCACCTGCCGATGAATCTATGCAATTCATTTTGAATTTAGTTTCTTCTCGTAAAATTCCTTTTGCTGTAACTTTTGGAAATCACGATGATGAGCAAGGGTTTTCACGTCAACAGTTATACGATTTAATACGTACTATTCCTTATAATTTGTTGCCTGAACAGAAAAAACCAGGTGTATTTGATTATGCTTTGGAAATCTATTCTCAACAAAATAAAGAATTATCCTCAATACTTTATTGTATGGACTCTAACTCTTATTCTTCGGTAGAGGGGGTGGATGGTTATGCTTGGTTTGAGTTTGATCAGATTGATTGGTATAGAAAACAATCAATGAAGTATACCGAGAAAAACAAAGGAGTACCACTTCCTGGGTTGGCTTTTTTTCATATTCCTTTACCAGAATATCAAGAAGCAATAACTTCATTGACTACTCCATTAAAGGGGACTCGCTTAGAATATATTTGTAGTCCGCAACTAAATAGTGGAATGTTTACTGCAATGCGTCAATGTGGTGATGTTATGGGAACATTTGTGGGACACGATCATGATAATGATTTTGCAGTGATGTGGCACGATATACTATTAGCTTATGGACGCTTTACGGGTGGAAACACAGAGTATAATAATTTACCCAATGGCGCTAGAGTAATTCAGTTAGTAGAGGGTCAAAGAGAGTTTACAACTTGGATACGTTTAGCGGATGATGAAATCATCGATAAAGCAACTTATCCAGATAGTTTTGTGAAAAAACCATTTACTCCTAACTAAAAAGATTATCGAATGTTATACTATTAGAGGACGTTTGTTATATACGTCCTCTTTTGTTTTGATTAAATTTGTGGAAAAATAAGTCTCAAATATTTATGAGATACTTATGGCTGTTGAAAACTAGAAATATAGTATCTTAGGATTAAATAGCTGTATAATTCAACACTGTATCGAGCGTGATGTGAGGCGGGTATATCATAACATAGATGGGTCTAGGTCAAAGGATTTATTTGACTAGGTCATCCAACTCACTTGCCCTAGTCCATATAAAACATGTAAAATAACCTAGCTCGTTGTTCTTTAATTCAAACAACAGGAGTACATCGCGTGTTATTCTAAAATGAGATTGAGTTATAGTATAGGCTAAAAATAGTACTTTGTTGTTGATTTAGGTACTACTATTCATGAAGAGAATTTTATTAGATGAAAAAGATGAAAGAAAAAGACAAAAGAGTATTAGTAGGAGTAAGCGGGGGGATTGATAGTACAGCAGCTTGCTTAATGTTGCAAGAACAAGGATATGAAGTTATAGGTTTAACTCTACAGGTTTGGGGAGAGGCTCCGGCTGAAGCTCCTGAAATGGCAAAGAAGTTAGGTATAGAACATTACATTGTAGATGAAAGAGATGTCTTCCAAAAAACTGTAATAGCTAGTTTTGTTGAGGAGTACATGTCTGGAAAAACACCCAACCCATGTGTAATGTGTAATCCTTTATTTAAGTTTAGAGTTCTAAAAGAATGGGCCGATAAGTTGGGCTGCCAATGGATAGCTACAGGTCATTATATTAAACTTGAAGAGGTTAAAGGAAAGTACTATTTAGAAATAGGAGAGGATGAACAAAAAGATCAATCTTACTTTCTATGGCGTTTAGATCAAGAGGTTTTACAACGAACACTTTTCCCTTTAGCTTCATTTCATAAAACTGAAGTAAGAAAGTACTTACAGACTCATGGATTTGAAAAAAAATCCAAGGGGGGTGAAAGTATGGAAGTTTGTTTTATTAAATCAGATTATAGAGAATTCTTAAAAGAACAGAGACCAGATTTAGATAAGGTTGTTGGAACAGGTCTGTTTGTTAATAAATCGGGAGAGCAACTAGGTGAGCATAAAGGCTTTCCATACTATACTATTGGACAGCGTAAAGGGTTGGGTATAGCTTTAGGAGAACCTGCTTATGTATTAAAGTTAAATCCAGAAAAAAACACCGTTATGCTAGGTAGTCAAGAAGATTTGATAACTTCTTATATGATAACGGAGCTACCTAAGGTGGTAGATAGAGAAGAGTTTTTAAACTGTAAGAATTTATCGGTTCGGATTAGGTATCGAAGTAAGCCTATTCCCTGCAGTGTGTTTTTTTTAGAAGATGATAGGTTGTTAGTTCATTTTAAAACTCCTGCATCAGCAGTTACACCTGGTCAATCAGCTGTTTTTTATGATGGGAAAAGAGTGATAGGCGGAGCAGTAATAGATTTTCAAAAAGGAGTTCACTGGATTGTTGAACAGTTAATATCGCAAGGTAAAATAAGTATATAAATATTGATAATAAGATAAAAGAGAGATTAATGAGAAAAAGAGTGAATTTACTAATTCTAGTATTATTCGCCACAATAGTAGCTGTGGCTAATCCAAGTTATAAATATCGCATTTCTTTAACCGATAAAAATGAAACAACCCATTCTTTGAAAAAACCTAAGAAGTTTTTATCTAAAAAGGCTATTGATAGAAGGAAAAAGCAAAATATACCCATTGATTCTACCGATTTACCTGTTTGTGATAGTTATATAAGAGCTATAGAAAAGGTGGGGGTAAAAGTTGTTGCCAAAGGCAAATGGAATAATTTTGTTACGGTAGCTTGTAGCGATACTACATTGATAGATAAGATTGCTAAATTTCCTTTTGTTCAGTCTACCCAGCGTGTTTGGATTTTACCTAAAGAGCAAAGCGCTGATGTGTTGGTCCGTGACTCTTTGATTAATGAATATAATAAAAATGACTCACTATATTATGGACAAGCAACCGACCAAATTGAGATAAGCAAAACTAATAAACTGCATGAGGCTGGTTTTCGGGGGGAAGGTTTATCCATAGCTGTAATAGATGCTGGATTTCATAATTTAGATTCTATTGAATTACTTCAAAATATAAATATAGCTGGGATGAAAGATTTTGTGTATCCTCAAAGTAATTTATATTATGAGAATAGCCATGGAACAGCTGTATTATCGTGTATGGCAACCAATGTACCTAATGTTATGGTAGGTACTGCACCCGAGGCTTCGTATTGGTTGTTGCGTAGTGAAGATGAGGGCTCAGAACATTTAGTTGAACAAGATTATTGGGCTGCTGCTGTTGAATTTGCTGATAGTGTAGGGGTAGATGTAGTGAATACCTCTTTAGGTTATCATACATTTGATGATGAGAGTCAAAATTATACGTATGCTCAGTTAGATGGTAATCAAGCTTTAATGTCGAAACAGGCTTCAATGTTAGCTCAAAAAGGCATGATATTGGTTTGTAGCGCTGGAAACACAGGTGCAGGATCGTGGAAAAAAATAACCTCTCCAGGTGATGCTAATTACAACTTAACAGTCGGTGCTATTGATAGTAAAGGAGTATTAGCTCCATTTTCGGCGATTGGTAACACAGCGGATGGAAGAATTAAACCTGATGTTGTGGCTGTTGGTAGAGATGCAACTATTGTTTCATCACAAGGAACCGTAACAACNGCTAATGGNACTTCATTCTCTTCGCCTATTCTTTGTGGTATGGTAGCTTGTTTATGGCAAGCTTTGCCTCATTTAACGGCACAGGAGATCATAGATNTTGTACGTCAGTCAAGTGATAGAGCCACTAGNCCTGATAATATTTATGGATATGGTATTCCTGATTTTTGGAAAGCCTATGAGGTAGGAGAAAGTTTAACTAGAAAATAATNCGGGTGAGTTAATAAATAATGAAAGATACATTAACCTTATTAGAATTAAATTCTTTAGCACGAAAAAGCTTAGAAGAGTGTTTGCCCGACACGTATTGGATTCAAGCAGAACTGAGTGAAGTGCGTGTGAACCAGAGTAGTGGACATTGTTATTTGGAATTGGTCCAAAAGGATTCTCAAACAAACTATTTAATTGCTAAAGCGAGAGGTATTATTTGGGCTAATGTGTTTGGCTTTCTACGTCCTTTTTTTGAGGATACAACGGGCCAGAAGTTTCAGTCAGGCATTAAAGTATTAGTAGAAGTTTCAATTCATTTTCACGANCTATATGGTTACAGTTTAGTTATAGAAAATATAAATCCTGAGTATACCTTAGGGGATTTAGCTTTGCATAGAAAAGCAATTTTAGCTCAATTGAAAAAAGAAGGGGTGCTAAACTTAAATAAAGAGTTGTCATTTCCCTTGTTACCCCAACGTATAGCTGTTATATCATCTGCTACTGCAGCAGGATATGATGACTTTAGGAATCAGTTAGAGCAGAATGAACAAGGTTATTCTTTTTATATTGAGCTGTTTCCATCGATTATGCAAGGTGATCGAGTGGAGAGCTCTATATTATCTTCTCTAGATGCTATTCTAGCTAGACTGGATGAGTTTGATGTTGTGATTATTATTCGAGGAGGGGGGGCTACCTCGGATTTGTCTGGATTTGATACTTATTTATTGGCTGCTTCATGTGCACAATATCCTCTACCTATAATAACAGGTATAGGGCATGAAAGAGATGATACAGTTTTAGATAGTGTTGCTTATAAAAGGGTGAAAACACCAACAGCAGCAGCCGAGTTTTTATTGGATTGTATGGATTTAGCAGCGAATCAGTTAATTACTCTTTCGAATAAGATAAGAGAAGGAGCAAAGAATCTATTAGTTATAGAGAAAAATAGATTAGAGCTTTTTCAACAACGAATTCCTCGTTTAGCTAATGCTTTACTTTCGAATAATAAAATAAATTTAACTGGGTTATCTAGTCGGTTAAATCAATCGATAGTACAATACTTATCAACAGAAAAACATCGACTCTCTTTAGTTTCGCAGAGCATCAAGTATGCATCCCCAGAATTTATATTGAAAAGAGGATATAGTTTAACTACATGTAATGGAAAAATAATAAAGAGCATCTCTGATGTTTCCACTGGTGATGTATTAACAACTCAATTTAAAGATGGGTTTGTAGAGTCTAAGGTAAATGATATTCAAAAGTAAAAATTAGATATGACACAAAGAATAAGTTATGCTGAGGCTATAAAGCGTTTAGAAGCTATTGTAAATCAAATAGAGAATAGTGAACTTGAAATAGATGATTTAACCAAACGAATTAAGGAAGCTAATGAGTTAATTCAAATCTGCACAGATAAATTAACTCAGGTTGACCAGGAAGTTGAAAAAATTTTAATAGAAAGGAAGAGTATTGAAGAATAAAAAGTATATTTGTTGCTCATAGAGGAAAAATCAGATAAATATGAAAGAATTAGACTGGTCGAATCTGTCATTTGGATATATTCCAACAGATTACAATGTTAGAATCAACTACCGTAATGGAGAGTGGGGAGAACTTGAGGTAAATAGTGGAGAGTATGTACATTTACATATGGCNTCTACCTGTTTACACTATGGACAACAAGTATTTGANGGCATGAAGGCTTTTCGAGGAAAAGATGGTAANGTCCGTATTTTCCGCATTGATGAAAATGCTAAACGTCTTCAGTCATCTTGTGAAGGAATCCTGATGAAATCTCTACCTATTGATCGCTATGAAGAAGCAGTAATAAAAGCGGTTCAATTAAATGAGCGCTTTGTGCCTCCTTATGAAAGTGGATCATCTTTGTATATTCGTCCACTACTCATAGGTACTAGTCCACAAGTTGGTGTGGGTGCAGCTACTGAATATACATTTTTAGTTTTTGTAACTCCTGTGGGGCCTTATTTTAAAGAAGGATTTAAGGCTACACCCTATGTTATTTTACGTGAATTCGATCGAGTTGCTCCAAAAGGTACTGGTCGTTATAAAGTAGGAGGAAACTATGCGGCGAGTTTAACAGCTGGTGAAAAAGCTCATTCTTTAGGCTATTCTGCCGTTTTGTATTTAGATGCAAAAGAAAAAAAATACTTGGATGAATGTGGNCCAGCAAACTTTTTTGCNATAAAAGGAGATAAGTATATTACACCTAAGTCAGAATCAATTTTACCTTCTATAACAAACAACAGCTTGATGACTTTAGCTAAAGAAATAGGATTAACTGTTGAACAGCGTCCTGTTTTAGAAGAAGAGTTAGCGACCTTTGATGAAGCTGGGGCTTGTGGTACTGCGGCTGCTATTAGTCCAATATCGAGAGTGGATGATATTGACAATGATACATCGTATGTTTTTAGTAAAGATGGTACTCCAGGTCCTATTTGTACTAAACTTTATAATAAGCTTCGTGCAATTCAATACGGGGATGAGGCAGATAAGTATGGTTGGATTACTTTTGTAGAAAAAATCTAATTCCTTTTACGATAAAAAGTAACACAGAATTAATATAATTATGAGTATTCATATTACAACACTAGTTGAGAACTGTGTTTATGATAAAGAATTAAAGGGAGAGCATGGACTCTCTCTTTTTGTTGAAACTAATTCTCATCGATTTCTTTTTGATACAGGGGCTTCTGATTTGTTGTTATCCAATGCGAATGTATTAGGTATTGACTTAAGGAGTATTGATTTTGTTGTTTTATCTCATGGACATAGAGATCATACCGGTGGGCTTGAATCTTTTTTGAAGATAAATACTAAGGCTAAAATAGTAGCTAAAAAAGAGATCTTAAATGAAAAGTTTACTATTCATCACAAAAATGGCCTTCCTAAGTTTTCTGAAGGAGTAATGAGTCGCTTTTGCTTTATTGATGAATTTGTAGAGTATGTTCCAGGGGTATATCTTATACCAAATGTTGCTATAATCGAGGAGGCTGATACTCATTTTAGAGGTTTCTTTTTAAATAAAGAAAATGAAACCCAGCCTGANTACTTTGATGATGAACTTTCTGTAATATTAAACACAAGTAAAGGTCAAGTTTTGTTAACAGCTTGTTCACATCGTGGAGTGACTAATATTGTAGAACAGCTTAAAACTCATTTTAATTTATTAAATTTGAAGCTAATAATAGGTGGATTTCATCTTCGCAGGTCAACAGTAGATAGTGTGAATAGAGTGGCAACTTATCTGTTAGATAATATTAAAGGACAAATAGGAGTGTGCCATTGTAGTGGGGTGGAATCCTATGCCCTATTAAAAATGAAATTGGGGAATCAAGTTTTTTATAATTATACTGGAAACGAAATTAAAATAGAGTCGTAAAATGGCTAAAAATAAATTACAAAAATTTGAGGATATGAATAATTATCCTCATGTTTTTCAATATCCATATCATGTTATCACTACCACTTTATTTCCATTAAAAGGTAAATGGAATAAGGAGTTCTTTAAAAATGATCATCCCATTATTTTGGAGTTAGGATGTGGACGAGGAGAGTATACCGTTGAATTAGCTAAGTTATTTCCTCAGTATAACTTTATAGGTGTTGACATTAAAGGTGCTAGAATGTGGACAGGAGCTACAGAATCATTAGCTTTAGAGTTGAATAATGTAGCATTCATTAGAACAAGTATTGAATTTATAGACTCTTTTTTCGATAGAGAAGAGGTCTCTGAGATTTGGATAACTTTTCCAGATCCTCAAATGAAGAAAGTAACTAAAAGGTTGACATCTACTTTTTTCTTAAAGAAGTATAGCAACATATTAAAGAAAGATGGTGTTATTCATCTTAAAACAGATAGTAATTTTCTGTTTACTTATACTAAATATTTGGTAGAGGAAAACAAGCTCCCTCTTGCTTATATTACGGACGATTTATATCAATCTGATTGGGCCGATGAAGTCCGTAGTATAAAAACCAATTATGAACAACAATGGATCAATCGAGGTTTAACTATAAAGTATATTAAGTTTAAGTTAGGCACTAGCAAAAGTTTTGTTGAGCCCGATGTGGAAATTGAATTAGATAGTTATAGGAGCTATAATCGGCATAAAAGAAGTGAATTAAATAAGCGAAAATAAAATAATATAACAATGACATTATATCCAAAATTGATATTAGATGCTCTTGAAACAGTTCGTTATCCTGGATCAGGAAAAAATCTTGTAGAAGCTGGAATGGTAGAAGATAACATTCGAATTGAGGGAATGAAAGTATCTTTTTCCTTGATTTTCGAGAAAACTACCGATCCTTTTATTAAATCTGTAACTCGTGCTGCTGAAGTGGCAATCTTAACCCATGTAAGTAAAGATGTTGAGATAGAAGGGAACATTTCAATAAAATCACTTCAAGCACCTCGTCCAGAAGTAGGACAGATGTTGCCAGGGGTGAAGAATATAATAGGGGTATCGTCTGGTAAAGGAGGAGTTGGTAAATCTACTATTGCTGCTAACTTAGCTGTCTCTTTAGCTAAACAAGGTTATAGTGTAGGATTATTAGATGCTGATATTTTTGGTCCTTCGGTTCCGAAAATGTTTCATATTGAAGATGCTAGACCTTTTGCTGAAAAAATAGAAGGACGAGAGTTAATTATTCCTGTTGAAAAATATGGAGTAAAGATACTCTCCATTGGTTTTTTTGTTGATGCTGATCAAGCAACACTTTGGAGAGGGGGAATGGCTAGTAATGTATTAAAGCAATTAATCAGTGATGCCAACTGGGGAGATCTAGATTATTTTGTAATTGATTTACCACCTGGAACGAGTGATGTGCATTTAACAATTGTACAAACCATAGCTCTTACGGGTGCTATAGTAGTAAGCACTCCTCAAGATGTTGCTTTAGCTGATGCTCGTAAAGGAATCAATATGTTTACTAACGACAAAGTTAACGTACCTATTTTGGGGTTAGTAGAAAATATGTCTTGGTTTACTCCTGAAGAACTCCCTGAAAACAAGTATTATATTTTTGGTAAAGAAGGAGCAAAAAAACTTGCTGAAGAAATGAATGTGCCTCTATTAGCACAAATACCTATAGTTCAAGGTATTCGTGAGGGGGGAGATAGTGGAGAGCCTGTTGCTTTAGATGATCAATCCATAATGGGTGAGGCTTTTGTTGAACTAGCTAAAAAAGTAATAGAGCAAGTGTCCATTAGAAATGAAAAACAACCTCCTACACAAATTGTAGATATCACAAAAAAATAAACTATCAGTTATTAACTGGTGTTATATAATAAGAGAGTTAATTTTTTAACTCTCTTATTTATGCTTTAAACTTATCGTTTGTAGGATTGAAAANAGTCTATAATTAAGACAATTATAAGTTAAGTGATCTCTTAAACTCCGAAGTAGAACGTAAACCCAGTTCTTTTCTTCTCCTCCATTCTTTATAGTGTGTAATTCTAGTTTGTCTATTTTTTCTTATAAAACGTTCATACACAAGGCAAGTAGTAAAGAAGTAGAATATTGTTTGTATCCATAGGGCTTTATATTCAAAAGAGACTTCTTCTAAGTAAGCTCCCATGTTATTTATTTTTACAAATCCATTGATTCCAAATGTAGATGGAAAAAGATAAGAAATATACTTCCAAAAAGGAGGTATAGCTGTTCCTGGCCATGATATACCCGAAATAAAGAGTAGGGGAATAGATGTAAATACAAAGATAAGCATACTTGTTTCTCTGTTTCGTACTAAGATTGAAAGAGTCATAGCAAAGAAAATACAAGCAAAAAGATAAGGTAAAACAAATAAAATAAGAGTATCTGGTTGAGCTATTTGATTCAACTTAAAAATACGAGGAACGGCACAGAGTACATAGACTGATAGAATAGCATAGATCATAAAATAGCTCAAGCTTTTACCTAGTACAATGTGCAGTAATCCATTAGGATGTCTTTTGTAGGGAGTCAGTTGGTTGAATTGTAGTTTTTCTCGTTGTGTACCTGCTGACAAGCCAATGCCAAGTGTAAGGGTTTGCTGTATGAGTAAAATAAGTACCGCAGGAATTAAAAAAGAGGCAAAACCAGTAGAGGAATTAAACATAGCTACATCTTGGTAAGATATAGGTGTGGTTAATAGTTGTTCATCCTTTTCTGTATAATTTGTAGTACGTGATATTTTTATTTTCTTGTTCATTTCTAGTGATACAGAGGTATTCGCTATTAAAATGGCTTTATAAAATAGCAAGCCACTCATATCACAAAAAAGACTGACTTGTGTTTGCTCTCCTTTCATTAGTTGCTGAGTGAAATCTCGTGGAATATAAATAATACCATGTACTTCTTTACTAGCTAAACATCGTTTAGCTTCTTCCATGTCTGCACAATGTTTTACGATATGGACATCGGGAGTACCATCAATGTTTCTCAAATATTCTCTACTAAGTGTTGAAGAGGAGTGGTCAACTACTGCTACTGGTACTTCTCTCATGACCTCATTGGTATATATAAATCCATAGATCAAAGGATAGACCAAAGGAACTAAAATAAAGAATATAACAACTCCAGAGTCTTTAAATATAATTTCGAATTCAGCTTTCCATATGGAAAGCATATCGTTTATGCTTGATTTAATACTGTTTTTTATTTTCATAACATTATGGGATGTAAGGACCAAATTGTAGTGCCTTTTTTAATCTTTTTGTTAAGAATAGAGGCAATAGCATAAAAAGGAATAATGCAAAAAAACTAGTCCATGATGCCATGAATGGAAAACCATTTAATGCTTGGTCTGTATAAATTAAGAAATAATGCCGTAATGGAAATAAATTACTTAATCCTTGCAAAACTGGGTGCATAGCGAGTACTGGAAAAGAAAAGCCTGAAATAGAAAAAGATATAACCCCCCACAATGAGGCAAAACTTAATCCTAGTCGTAATGATGGCAGAGCACTTATCATCGTAACTCCCAGAGCTTGTGATGCTAATATAAGAAATAGAGTTGCTAATAACATCGTTGGCACTCCGTTTTCACAAGGAAATTGAAGGTATCCATAAAGATAGTAATTGTAAAATAGACCAATAATCATAAATATTAATGTGTGAGGGAGTAGTTTACCTAATAAAGAGATGTGTATAGATTGTTTGCCTACACGTAGCCACTCCTCTGCTGATTTTTCCTTTATTTCTACCCCAATAGAAAATACAGTAACCATTAATATCATTAACATAGTAATACCTGGAATAAGTGTATTCGACAAGTAAATAGAGTAGTTTAATCCAGGATTATTAATAGGATGAGCATCTATCACTATTGGTTGTAAAAAACCCATAGCTTGACTTTCAGTAGCTCCTTTTGCATATAAAATAGAACGGGCAGCTGCTCCTCCAGCCATTTCACTCATCATTTTCATATCCCGAAACAATAATGAGCCTGCAATTAAGTATGAGTAATTGGTATAAAAAGATAGGTTGGGTTGTTTTCTTGCTTGTGCTTCTTGAGAAAAGTTTTTAGGAATGTAGTAAAACCCATAAAGAGTACCGTTTTGAACATCTTTTCTAGCATCTGCAATATTTGCATAGGTGTCGATAACCTGAGTTTGGGAAAAAGCATCCAAGTTCCTGATGACATTTCTAGATTGTGAAGTGTTATCTAAATCAACTACTCCTATAGGTAAATTAGTTGGAAGCCCATCTTTCATTAAAGTTGTAAAAAAAAAGAGACAAAAAATAGGAGCAACTATCATGCAAAAAATATATAGGGGTCTAGAGACTAGTCGTCTAAACTCTCTTTTAGAAACTAGTGTAAATGCTTGATATGTGCTATGGTTTTTTTTCACTTTTATTTCTTTACAATAACCGACATTCCAGGGCGTAAATTTGGAGTAGGATCTAGTGGGACCGCTTTTACTTGAAAAGTTTTCAAGTCGTATTGTCCTGTAGTTTTAGTTGCTTTCCATACAGCATATGATCCTAAATCTCTTAAATAATCTACTTTAAATCGAATTTCTTTGTTTTTTTGAGCCGGTATGAAAGCTGTAAACTCGTTTCCAACCATAAGATCATCTAATAAATCTTCACGTACATTAAAAGTTGCCCACATATCATCAAGCATAGATATATTCATAATGGGAGAACCTGTACCCACTAATTCACCTACTTTAGGGAATAGTTCGGTGACCTCTCCTGGCATCTGAGCTATTAGCACGGTTTCTTGAATATAAGATTGAACTTCAGCAACAGCACCTTGAGCTTGTTTCACTAAAGCTTCAGCAGCAAGTTTGTCTTCTCTTTCAGCACCATTCTTAGCCATATCGTATTGTGATTTTGCTGCTCTTTCAGTTGCAATGGCCGCATTTAATTGTGCTGTTATTTCATCCAGTTTTTGTGTGGGTACAACCCCTTCATTGTGTAAGTTCTGAATTCTCTTATGCGATTTTGTAGCTATATCAACTCCNGCTTGTGCTTTTTTCCACATCTCAAAAGCNGCTTGTATTTTTTCGTTTCGAACACCTTTNATNGCTTTTTCATTTTGAGCTTGAGCCATTCGTTCAACTGCTTTAACTTGCTCCATCTTAGCTTCTACATCGGGAGCCTCTAACANAGCTAATGTATCCCCTTTCTGGACTTGGTCGCCTTCTTTTACTCTAAACTCTAAAATGCGTCCTGGCACTTTNCTTGAAACTCTATATTCGGAAACTTCAATTTCACCTTGAATAAGTTCAGGTCCTTTTCTTAAGGTTAAAAATCCGATGAGAGCAACCATTCCAATGACTCCAATAAGTCCTAAAAAAGCAATGAGCATATTACTCTGCGTAGATCGTTGTGCTGCCATTTTTTTGTCTATCTATTTATTTAATGTTCCTAAAGATTTTTGGAAATATAATTCACTCAGTTTTATATCTATTTGTGCATCAATTCTCTCTGAATTTGCAGCTAGCCATGCTGTTTGAGCTTCCAAAACTTGATTGGAAGTCATAAACCCTTCATTAAAGCTAAGTCTTGCTGTATGTAGGTTCTCTTCTGCTTTTTCAAGATTCTTTTCTGCCTTCACTAGTGTTTTAAGAGCTTCATTTATTTTAAATGCAGACTGATTCACCTCTAATTCGACCTTTTCTTTAATGTCTTGTTGTTGGTATTTTGTAATTAGTGCCTGAGATTTGGCTTCTTTTACTTTGTAAATACCTTCTCCCCAATTCCATATTGGAATTTGTATAGCTACTCCAATATTCCACATGCCTCTAAAGTTGTTTTGAAAACTATTAAACAGGTTGGGGTTAGTAACAATATAATTACCCATTAATGCAATGGAAGGAAGAAAATCAGATCTTACAATGCGTACTTTTTGGTTCGCTATATTTTCCAGCAAAGAGAGACTTCGTAATTCGGGACGATTTGCATAAGCTGTTTCTATATCAAATTGTGTTGATGGAATGATTGTGGAAACATCCTCTAAGTTTTCATCAATTAATAGGATAGGTTCATGAATATTCAATCCGCAAATTTGACAAAGCAACATTTTAGAGAGAGCCAACCCATCTTCTAATTTGGTTAACGTCATCTCGGCCTCATTGACTTTGACCTGAACAGATAAGCCATCGGCTTTAGTTGCTACACCTTCTGCAATCATTTTTTGTAAATCGGAATCAAAACGTTGTAAAAGATTGAGATAGCTTTCGGCTAGTTTCTTTTTTGCTGTTAAAGCNATTACTTGCCAATACGTTTGGTCGGTGTTTAATAAAAGCTCTTGCGAACCTAATANGTATTGTTCTTGAGCTATTTTTTCGGCATAATTAGATATCTTGTTGTATGCTCTAATTTTNCCACCCATATACAAGGGTTGTGTTACTGTTATTGCACCCGCATAAACATTACGAGTGTCTGTTCTAAGGGCTTCGACCATAGCTTCTCCCGCATCGTTAAGAGGCGCCGCTACTTCGTTGCCTAAAGTAGAAATTAAAGATTCCACACCTGGATATTTCTCACCCATATTTTGAGCAAACTCTTGAAAGCTCTCATTAACAAGGTTGCCCATGTTTCTGATATCGTATTTTTGTTGACTTGTTATAAGAGAGAATTCCTTTTGATTCCTCATATATGTTCCTTGAGCAGAAACTTTGGGTAAGTAGTTTGTAAAAGCACCCTTCTTCTGATAATAGGCTGCTTTAATCTTCTCTTTATTTATTAGTAGTTCTTTGTTATTTTCAATTGCCAAAGTTCTACAGCTATCTAAAGATAATATTTTTTGTGCTTGTGTAGTTTGTAGCCCTATGAATAACAAAATCAGAAAGACTAGTTTCTTCATGATAATCGTAATTTATTATGTACTAATTGCTTCTATTCTCGATTTTTATATTTGCGTAAGTAACGTGAGAAATAGAAATTTTTATATATTAAGATGACTAACTGATTTCAAAATTCTTAGATCCTATTAGTACTCCATCAGCAAAGATATCTACTCTATAATTTCCTGCATAAAGAAACTCTTCCACATTCCAATAGACTACTACCTGTTGTTCTTCTCCATCATATTCAATGTATTTTTTGATAGAGTAGTTTAATGTTCTATTTTCATAGTCAAAGGTATCTGATGAACTTTTAGTTAAAACATCATTGTCTGGTTTTGCTATACGTATATAGAGGGTTTTCTCTCCTGTTTTAGCAGTTATATTTTTAACTAAGGTAAATCCAATATCGAATCGAACAATATCTTTTATTCGTTTTGCCGAACGATCTCTTCTGTTTTTAGGCTCTAGCCAAATATTCGTTGCATCCAATTGAGAAGCTAATGTAACTTTTTCGTCTAAGCTTTTTTTCTCTTTAGATAATGTATTAATTTGTTGAGAAGCTACATTGTATCTTTGCGTAACTTCATCTATGATAACTTTTTGTTCTTTAGTTAGTCTGTTCAACGAATCTATCTGGTTAATGTAACTCACCATTACTTTACGAAGGGTAGAGAGTTCTTTTTTAAGGCGACGGATTTCTGTAGCGTTACTCGTTTTAACTGTTCTGAGCTCTTCCAATAAGCGTTGAGTCTTTATTTGTTCTTTTTCTAATAGAACAGCTAAAGAATCATTAGTCACTGTGAGTTTAAGTTCATCATATTGCTGAGCAAAACGAGTGTATTCGTTTTCTAGATCTTCTTTTTCTAACTCAAAGCTTTGAATTAATTCATTGCTTGTGATTTTTTCACGAGTGAAAAGCACTGCCATGATAATAAAAGCAATAGTTAAAAGAGNTATTAAAATTATAAGGATTTTCTTTNTATCCATAAGTATATAACGTTNAATCTAAAACTGNGACAAAAATAAGCTTTTAATATGAATTGTATCAAGTTGTAGGCTAAAATTATTAAGGAAATATTTCTTCAATTGTTTTTATCATTGTAGTTTTGTGTATCTAAAAGAAATAGAGAGCTGAATGAATTAAACATATTGTTGTTTAATTTGTTAAGTTCTTGAGTTAGAATGTCTTTATAAACAATATATTAAAAAAACAAAATTATGTCAAAAGTAACCGTAATAGGTGCAGGTAACGTAGGAGCAACATGTGCTAACGTTCTTGCTTTTAATGAGGTAGCAGACGAAGTTGTAATGCTAGATGTTAAAGAAGGAGTATCGGAAGGTAAAGCTATGGATATGATGCAAACTGCACAGCTTCTAGGCTTTGATTCAACTCTTGTAGGTTGTACTAATGATTATGAGAAAACTGCTAATTCAGATGTTATTGTTATTACATCTGGAATTCCTCGTAAACCGGGTATGACTCGTGAAGAACTAATCGGTGTAAATGCAGGCATTGTTAAAGATGTTGCAGAAAAAGCTCTTAAGCATTCACCTGATGCTATTTTAGTGGTTATATCAAATCCAATGGATACGATGACTTATTTAGCATTAAAATCTTTAGGTCTTCCAAAAAATCGTATCATAGGTATGGGGGGTGCACTTGANAGTTCACGCTTTAANTACTTCTTGTCTCAAGCACTAGGTTGTAATGCAAATGAGGTAGAAGGAATGGTTATTGGTGGACATGGTGATACTACAATGATTCCATTAACTCGTTTTGCTACATATAAAGGTGTACCAGTTAGCGAGTTTTTATCAGAGGAAAAATTAGAAGAAGTTGCAAAATCAACTATGGTTGGTGGTGCTACTTTAACTGGTCTTTTAGGAACATCGGCTTGGTATGCTCCAGGAGCTGCTGGTGCTGCTGTTGTTGAGGCTATTCTTCACAATCAAAGAAAAATGGTTCCTTGCTCTGTGTCTTTAGAAGGAGAGTATGGTCAAGAAGATATCTGTTGTGGTGTTCCTGTTATCTTAGGTCGCAATGGTATTGAGGAAATTGTAGTGCTTCCATTGAATGATGATGAGAAGGCTAAATTCAAAGCTAGTGCTGACTCTGTACGCAAAGTAAATGGTGCATTAGATAATATCTTATAATTAGTAAGATTATTTGATAGTTACATATAAGTATTAAAAAGGTCTGGGTTATTTGTAGCCTAGACCTTTTTTTGTTTTCTAAGCTCTACTAGGTGTGAATAATATTTAGTACAGAAATTTTCCGAAGTAGGTTATTCTGTTTAATTTTGATTTAGAAACACACCACAGATAAGATTATACTATATGAAAAACACTATACTATTCCTATTATTAGTCCTTTTTTCGCTTGAATTATATGGAAAGAATAAACATATTCAGTATCAAAAGCCACAATTGTTAGACTCAAGACATGGTTTATCTAATACAAAAGTGAATGATATAGTTCAAGATAAAGAAGGCTATATATGGATTGCAACTGATAATGGCTTAAATAAATATGATGGTTATAAATTTGTAGTGTATAAAAAAGAGGATAAAAAGAAAGGCTCTTTGATTAACAATTATATAACCTCATTATATTATGATAGCCAAAATAGATTATGGGTTGGAACAATGAATGGGTTGCAATATTATGATAGAGATTATGATTGTTTTACAACAGTAACATTAGGTCAGTTTAATTCAGTAGCTTATAAATCTTATAATTATATAATGGAAGATTCTCAAAAGAATCTTTGGCTAAGTATTCATGATGTAGGTGTTGTTAAATACAGTCTAAAGACAAAAGAGTTTAATCTTTATACATCCTTGGGTAACGGCGGTGATCTTTGTAGTTCATCTATACGGCATATAATGGAAGACAAAGAAGGGCAGATATGGATGTCGTCATTCGATAAAGGGATTACAGTGTATAATCCAAAAAACGGAGAATATCATTATTATACAATGGATAATAGTAATTTACCTACAAACTCTATTTTAAAAATGGAATTAATAGGTAATGACAAGATATTATTATCGACTTTAGGTAAAGGGGTTGTATTATTTTCTCCTAAGACTAATGAGTGCAAGCAAACCAATATCCTAGGAAACTCATTCACAATGAGCCGAATTTCTGATAGTTCAATTGTAGTTGGAACAGAAGGGGATGGACTTTATATTTCTGACTTTCATAATGAGGATTTTATTCCACATTATGCTATACCATCTAGTTATCGTGAAGTTATAAGTGGGAAAATTCATTCGTTATTTGAGGATGCTAATCAGAACCTTTGGATTGGTATATATAATAGGGGCGTTTGTTATCTAAAAAAAGAGCCTAAAGGGTTTTATAAATTCCAGAAAGATTATGATACAAGTAACTCTTTAAGTTATGACCAAATTGCAGGAGTATCTATTGATAAAGAAGGCATTGTTTGGTTTGCAACCGATGGTGGAGGATTAAGTAAATATGAACCCCAAACACAACGGTTTACTCATTTTAATAGCAAAAACAGTTCGTTACCTGATGATGCAGTTGTTTGTTCTTATGTTGATAAAGAGAATCAGCTTTGGCTCGGAACATACTTAGGAGGATTGTCGAAATATGTTAAATCAAAAGATAGCTTTTTGTCGTTTAGACATTCGCTAGATTCGAATTCAATAGCAGGAAATTTTGTTAAAGCTATAATTGAAGACAATCAAGATAATTTATGGATTGGATTAGATGGTTATGGCATCAGTAGGTTTGATAAAAAAACAGAAAAGTTTACAAATTTTAGTTCTTTAGATCATTCTAATTTTATTTCAGATAATGTTATTTCTCTTTTTTTACAAAATGATGAGGTTCTTTGGATAGGTTCATATATTGGACTGTCTTTATTTAATCTACAGACAGAAGAGTTTTTAGATACTCAGCATTATTCTGAGATTAAAGGTGTTTCTATTTATTGTATTACTAGCGATAAAAAGAAGAACTTATGGTTGGGTACCTCATCAGGTTTATTTAAGTATGATCAAGAAAATGATTATTTTGAATATCATGCGTTGTCAGATAATATAAGAGATTTTGTAATTAATGGGATTGTCTCTTACGATACTTATTTGTGGTTGAGTACAGATGATGGAGTTGTTTGTTATAATTATGAGAAATACGAGGTTGAAGCGATGATTAATAACACTGATTTAGATGGTATAAACTTCATAAAATCATCTTATTTCATGTCTCCTGATAATTATATTTATTTTGGTGGTGGAAATGGTTGTTACACTTTTCATCCCGATAGTATTGAATTGTCACATTACTCACCACCTGTTTATATTACAGGTATTCAGATATTCAATAAAGCAATTGAAATAGGAAAGAAATATAATGGTCGTATATTACTTCCAAAATCTATTCATGATTTGGATGAAATACACTTGAGGTATTCTGAAAATAATTTCTCATTATCTTTTTCTACACCTATGCCTAAGTATGCAGCTTCTAATTTATATAGTTGCAAATTAGAAGGGGTTGATTCAGAATGGACTTTACTATCTCCAATGCAGCAAGGAATAACCTATGCTAATCTTCATCCTGGAGAATACATATTTAAAGTTTGTGCAGGAAATGTGCCCCATTATCGGGATGCAGATATTACTACATTAAAATTAATAATTCTTAATCCTTGGTGGATGACATGGTGGGCTAAGGTTGTTTATTTTTTAATAGCAATAGGTGTAGTCTTTTTAATATTATGGATTATTTATGTTCGTATAAAAGATAGAAATGAGTTGTTCTTAGAGCGGTTAAAAGCTAAAAAACAAGAAGAGCTAAATGACAATAAATTGCAATTCTTTACAAACATAAGTCATGAATTTAGGACTCCTTTAACTCTTATAATTTCTCCTTTGCAAGAACTGATTCAAAAAGAGAATAATAAAGAGCATAAAAAACTCTTTTCCATTATGTTGAGAAATGCGAACCGGTTATTGCGATTGATAAATCAAATTTTAGATTTTCGAAAAGTTGAGAATAACCAAATAGAGCTTAAAGTGCAAGCTATTTGTTTACCATTATTTGTAAGGTCATTTACTGAGGCTATGTTAGATATAATAAATAAACGAGAAATAAATTACTCATTGGTAGTAGAAGAAGAGGATATAATGATATATTATGATGCTGATTTGCTGGAAAAGTGTTTGTATAATCTTTTTTTTAATGCTCTCAAGTACACGCCTAACAAAGGAACTATTACAATAAAAATAAAAAGAGGAATTGATGATGTGATGTTAAAAATAACTGACAGTGGGAAGGGGATTAATAGTCGTGATATACCCTATATATTTGATCGCTTCTATCAAGGGGAGTTTTCTCAGAAATCAGGAACTGGAGTTGGGTTGCATTTAGTCAAAAATATTGTAGAATTGCATAGTGGCTCTATCTGTGTCGATAGCATTGAAAATGAAGGCAGCTGTTTTACATTACATATTAAAAAAGGTTTTAGCCATTTCGATCAGAAGGATTGTCTATTAGAAGCTTGGAGTCCCACAGATCTAAGCTTAGTTGATGATTTAGAGGAGTCTGTGGATTTAGTATTAGCTGATTCTGGTAAAAAGGAGGAAAAACCCATTATATTACTTGTAGAAGATGAATCAGATATGAGAATGTTTGTTAAACACGAATTGGAGAATGAATATCAAATTATTGAAGCTGATAATGGGGAAAATGCTTTAAATCAAATGAAAAGTATTGAGCCTAACTTAATTATTGCTGATATGATGATGCCTCAAATGGATGGATTAGAGTTTATACAAAGAGTAAAGGATTCTATGGAAACTTTTCATATACCAATAATTATGTTAACTGCAAATAGTGAAATAGAGTATAAAGTTAAAGGAATAGAAGTAGGTGCTGATAGTTATATAGTAAAGCCTTTTAATGTGAATTATTTACGCACAAGAATTCGAAAATTATTGGAGGTGCGGAAGAAACTTCAAGAAAAATACAAGCACTTTTTATCAATTCTTGATGTTGAGAAGGATGCAGAAACAAAAAATCCAGAGGAAGAATTACTAAAAAAAATGGTTGGGTTTATAAAAGATAACATTTCAGATTCATCCCTTACTGTAGAAACGATAGCTAAAGAACTAGGTATTAGTCGTACGAATTTACATAAAAAAATAAAAACACTCATCGATAAAACTCCTGTTGAATTGCTTCGTGAATTAAGAATGTGTCATGCTGCTCAGTTGTTGAAAACAGGAAATCTAAATGTTTCAGATGTAGCTTATCAAGTTGGATTTAATTCTTTGTCTTATTTTAGCAGTACTTTTACATCGTATTGGGGAGTATCTCCTTCGGTATATATTAAAGAAAATAGTTGATGTGAAAAAAGTACTTGTTTTTTCATATCTAATACAAAACTTAAAGCTTTAAGTACAAATCTTAAAGCTTTGTTCATTGATTGTCAGTAGTTTTGCTTTCGTTGACTGAGAATAAAAATACTATGAAAGCTAACTTTAATACAATTGAAGAATTAACTCCATTATCCGAAGAGGACTGTTTTTATATTGCAGATCGGTATAAAACAAGTTTTACTTATCCTATTCATACTCATGTAGACTTTGAACTGAATTTTATTGCTAATGCATCAGGAGTTAAAAGGATTGTTGGGGATTCAGAAACTATTATTGGAAATTATGATTTAGTCTTAATAGCTAATGATAAATTAGAACATGGTTGGCTTCAAAATGAGTGTGTTTCGAAGAATATAAGAGAAATAACAATTCAGTTTTCTCCAGATTTATTTTTTACGAATTTTCAAAATAAGAATCAGTTTGACTCTATTCGTGAGATGCTGAAATTAGCTTCAAAAGGAGTTTGTTTTCCTATGTCTGCAATTCTAAAAGTTTACTCATTATTAGATTGTTTGTCATCTGAGGATAATAGGTTTTATTCTATTTTGAGCTTTTTTGCTATTCTTTATAAACTATCATTATTTATAGATGATGTGACTTTTTTAGCCTCCAAACCTTGCACAAAGGTTTTTGATTCAAAAGATCAAACTATTAAAAAGTTACAAAAATATATTTTAATGAACTTTAGGTCAGACATTCGTTTAGAGGATTTAGCTAGGGTAGCAAACTTATCTACAATATCATTAAGTCGATACTTTAAGCAGGAATTAGGCGTTTCAGTTTCAGAATATGTCACTAAAGTAAAGATTGATAATGCAACACGTTTATTATTAGATACGGAATTAGCTATTTCTGACATAGCTACAGAGTCGGGATTTAATAATCTCTCAAATTTTAATAGACAATTCAGAAAAAGCAAAGGTTGTTCTCCTAGTGAATTTAAAGAGCATTATGGGAAAACTAGATTAATAATATAATACACAATGAATGTTAACTTTAAATAGAGTGAATTTATGGATTATTTTTTTAAAAAATGGAGTTCTATAACTCCTAAAAAAAGGATGGTACTTGCTATTCTCCTTTTATTTACAGGGTTGGGAATAGACACTGTTTCTGCTCAAAACAAAGAGCTGATAACAGGAGTAGTAACTGATATTAGTGGGGAACCGCTAGTTGGTGTAACAATTCAAATCAAGGGAGAGAGTACTGGTACAATTACAGATTTTTCAGGAGAATATGAAATTAATGCTTCTCCAAGTGATGTTTTGGTTTTTTCCTATATAGGATATATTTCTCAAGACTTGAAGGTTGAAGGAAAAAAAACTATAAATGTGCAATTAGCTGACGATATGCAAACATTAGACGAGTTAGTAGTTGTAGGTTATGGAGTACAGAAGAAGAAACTAATAACGGGTGCAACTATTCAAGTTGGTGGTGATGATTTACAAAAAATGAATACTGGAAGTGTTATTGGTGCAATGCAAAGTAAAACACCAGGTGTTAATATTACTCAGTCTTCTGGTATGCCAGGTGAAGGTTTTAATGTTAACATTAGAGGGTTAGGCACTATGGGAGATTGTGCTCCTTTATATGTTATAGATGGGGTTGCTGGTGCTAATATAAACAGTTTAAATCCGAGTGATATTGAGTCTATTGACGTTTTGAAAGATGCTGCATCGGCAGCTATTTATGGTTCGCGTGCAGCAAATGGAGTGATTCTAGTAACAACTAAGCAAGGTAAGTCAGGTAAGCTACAATTAACTTATGATACATATCTAGGATGGCAAAATGTGTATAAAGCTCCTTCAGTATTAGGAGTGGATGACTATATGGTTATCGTTAATGAGGCTCGTCATAATGATGGTTTGCCTTTAATTGATTTTGAGAAAGAAGTGCCTTTGGCCTATAAAGATGTTAAAGAAAATGGGTGGAAGGGTACAAGATGGTTTGATGAAATTAGAAACAAAAATGCTTTTACACAAAATCACGCTTTAAATTTGGCTGGTGGAAATGAGCAATCTAAATTTTCAATGGGCCTTTCTTATAATAGCCAAGAAGGTATTTTAGGAAAACCTGCGACACCTGTATCCGAAAGGTATACTTTTAGAATTAACTCTGATCACGTATTATTGAAAAATTCTAGTTTTGATGTTATTAAGTTAGGTGAGAATTTAACTTATTCGTACCAAAAGAAGAGTGGCATTGGAATAGGTAATCAGTATGGTAATGATATACGATATAACATTGTAGGAAATCCTTTATTACCTCTTTATAATAAGGATGGAGAATACTATGACCAGGATGATAAAACAACTGATAATTGGGGACTTAATGGAGCTATTGCAAATCCTGTTGCTGATATGGTTTATCAAAGAGGATTAAACAGGAATAAAGAGTATAATTTACACGGAAATGTTTACGCAGAAATACAGCCGATTAAAGATTTAAAATTCAGAACAAGTTTTGGCTATAAAAATAGTAGTTCTACATACCGCCAGTATAAACCTGTATATAATCTTTCTACAACTGTAAAAAACTCTGATGATAGAGTAGAGCAAAACTCATCAACAGGTCATAGTTGGACCTTAGAAAATACATTATTCTATGCTCTTAATTTAAAGGATGAGCATGCAATGGATTTCTTAGTTGGTCAATCTTTAGAGAAATGGGGAAGAGGAAGTGAGATGAGAATTGTTAATACAAATTCTATTTTTGCAGATTCTTTTGAGCATGCATGGATTAGTAATACCACAAATAAAAATTCAGCAAATACGGTTTTAAGTGGACAGCCATGGGGAGATGGCGCTTTAGCCTCTTTCTTTGGAAGAGCTAATTATAGTTTCAAAGACACATATATGGCAACTTTAATCATGCGAGCAGATGGTTCTTCAAATTTTGCAAAAAGCAAAAGATGGGGGTATTTCCCTTCAGTTTCTGCAGGATGGGTTATTTCTAATGAAAAGTTTATGTCATCTATGAATAATTGGTTGAGCTTTTTAAAGCTTCGCGCTAGTTGGGGTAAAAATGGTAATGCAAGTATTGCAAACTTTCATTATTTATCTACTATTGCTTTTGATATGAAGAATGGTTATTACTGGGGTAATAACAAAGGAACTTTAATTCAAGGAGCATATCCTAATATTTTAGCAAATCCTGATGTAACATGGGAGACTTCAGAACAGTTAGATATTGGTATTGATTCACGATTTATTGATGGTAAATTAGGCGTCACTTTAGATTGGTATGTCAAGAAAACAAAGGATTGGCTAGTTGTAGCACCTATTTTAGATTCATTTGGTACAGGGGCTCCTTATATTAATGGAGGAGATATAAAAAACACTGGGTTAGAGTATAGTATTGATTGGAATGATAAGGTTCGTGATTTTTCTTATGGTGCAAACTTTAATATGAGCTACAATAAGAATGAGGTTACACGTATAGCAAATGCAGAAGGTATAATTCATGGTGACCATGATATTTTGGCTCAAGGAACTAAAGAAATGAATCGCGTCCAAGTGGGATATCCTATTGGTTATTTTTGGGGATATAAGACAGGAGGAGTCTTTCAGAATCAACAGCAAATAGATGAATATAGAGCTTCCGGAAAAGGGGTTTTAAATAATGCACAACCTGGAGATGTTATCTTCTTAGATACTAATAATGACGGTAAAATAACTGATGATGATAAAGTGAAAATTGGGAATCCTCACCCTAAGTTTAGGTTAGGTTTAAGTATGAATTTTGGTTATAAAGGATTAGATGTGTCATTTTCGGCTACAGGAGCTTTTGGACATCAAATAGCTCGATCTTATCGTTCATTTATGGATGATCCACTTCAAAATTATACTTCAGATATCTTTAATAGATGGCATGGTGAAAATACAAGTAACAGACTACCTCGTCTAACAGGAGGCGCACATACTAATTGGTCTAATATTTCAGATCTATATATAGAAAATGCTGATTACTTTAGATTGCAAAATATGACATTAGGATATGATTTTAAGGAGCTAATTCCTACTCTTCCATTCACTCAGATGCGTTTATATTTTTCGGCACAAAATTTATTTACAATTACAGGTTATAAAGGGTTAGATCCAGAGGTTGGATATGGTTATGGTCATTCATGGGCATCAGGGATTGACGTTGGATTTTATCCAAGTCCCCGAACTTATTTGATAGGAATGAATCTTAAATTTTAATCTAAAGAACAATGAAATTATATATAAAAATATTGATAGCTGTTTTGTTATTATCTAGTTGTGATGGCTTCTTAGATACGACAAATTACACAGAGAAAAATACAGGGAATTTCCCAACAAATGTTGATGATGCAACACAAATGCTAACAGGTGTGTATAGTACCCTTAGTATGGCTGTTTCTGAGCCACAGCATACACATTTTGCAATGGCTGAGTTGGCATCAGACGATCGTTTTGGTGGAGGAGGAGAGAATGATAGAGATTTACAAGGTCTAGATCATTTAATGAATACAAAGCCTAATCGTTTTGCTAGTTTTTGGAAAGCTCGATACTCTGGTATCTATAGAGCTAATTTTGCTCTAGAAACATTGGATGATTGTGTAGGATGGCAAAATGAAGATCATAAAAATAGTTATAAGGGAGAAGTGCATTTTTTGAGGGGGTTGTTTTATTTTGAGTTAGCCCAAATGTTTGGTGGGGTACCTCTTATAATAAATTCATTAGGTGGTAATTTACCTAAAGCATCAGCAGATGAACTCTATGCTCAAATAGCTTATGATTTATCTCAAGCTATTGCTTTTCTTCCTGATCAACCCTATGATGAAAGTACATCTGGACATGCAACAAAATGGGCCGCAGAGTCTTTGATGGCTCGAGTATATTTGTTTTATACTGGCTATTATGGTAAAGATTCTCTTCCTGTAGCTGGTGGAGGGTTGATATCGAAGGATAAAGTTATTGAATGGTTAGAGGATTGTATGACTAATAGTGGACATGGATTAATTGATGACTTTAGGAACTTATGGCCATATTCTAATGAGTACACAGCAAAAGATTATGAATACTCACAAGAAAATAATCTAAAGTGGGCAGGTGATGGGAATAAAGAGACAGTTTTCGCTATAAAATTTGGGACTTCTGTAGATTGGGGAAATGATTTTATCTTAGGGTACTCAAATCAATATCTCTTATACTTTGGGTTAAGAAGTAATAATGGAACAGAACAGACATTTCCTTATGGACAAGGTTGGGGAGGAGGACCAGTCAATTCTCAACTATATAAAGAGTGGTTATCAAAAGAGCCTAATGATATTCGTAGAGAAGCTTCTATTTTAGATGTGGAAAAAGAATTGGAAAACTACGAATATGGTGCTGATAAGCAAATGGAAGAAACTGGCTATTGGCAGAAAAAGTATATTCCTATAACTACCTATGATCAAGAGGGTCAGTTTTATCCTTCGTATGCAGTGTTAAAGGATGGAGCTAAAGATGAGATGCAGTTAGCTCATACACAGGATCTTGTGCTGATTCGATTTGCAGATGTTTTATTAATGCATTCTGAATTAACTCAAACAGCTAAAGGATTGAATTTAGTAAGAGCACGTGCAGGGTTAGAAAATAAAGAATATTCTCTATCTGCTATCCAAGACGAAAGAAGATGGGAGCTTTCATTTGAAGCTTTAAGGTATTTTGATTTAATGCGTTGGGGAATTGCTGGAGAAAAATTAGCAAAACAAGAAGGTGTAAATATAAAAAATAGAGGAGTAGATACCAAAATGAAAGCTTTTGGTGGAGGATATAAAGCTAGGTTTGAAGCCACTGGAGGATTTTGGCCTATTCCTGAGTCACAAATAATTTTATCTGAAGGTGTATTAAAGCAAAATAAGGGGTGGGGAACTCCAGATGCAGAATTTACAGGTTGGTAATAAAAAACATACAATTATGAAACAATATAAACTCACTATCTTTTTTAGTCTTTTTATGCTTTTTTTAATCGGCTGTGAGCCCTATGAAAGTAAGAATAAAATAGGGAATGCTATTTCAGCTGATAAGCTAAATATCACAGCTGAAGCATTAGTTATAAATGGAAAAAAAACAAATAAAGTAGTAGTGGATAATCATAGTCCTGTACTTTCATTATGGGACTATGGGACAGGAACAACAACAAGTAAATCTGATACTGTTTTGTTGGTAACTACTGGTGAACATGAAATTTTGTTTACTGGATTAAATCCCGATGGTACAAGAATTAGTAAAACAGTAAAGGTTGTAGTTGAGGATTTATTTTTTGAAGTTCCTGCAGAATGGGGATATTTAGTAGGTGATGGTTCTAAAACTTGGGTTTGGGATGATGAAGCATCTTCTGTTTGGGGTAATGGAGGTTATTTGAATGATGAGGCTCCTGCTTGGTGGACTCTTCAAATAGAAGAAATTGATGGTCAAGCAAAAGGGGATGGTGTTGGCGCAAGTATGGAGTTTACTCTTCAAGGCGCTCAATTTAAAAAATATAAAAATGATGGCACAGTTGAAAAAGGAACCTTTTCATTAGATATGAATTCACGGGTTGTTAAAGAAGATGATTCAGTATGGGCGAAAGGACATATTAGTATCAAAGGTTCTAGTTTTCTTTGTGGTATATCTCCCAATGAAGGTGGAAAAGCTGTTACAGAATATGATATTATTTTCTTAGATGAGAATAAAATGATTGTTAGTTATCCAGAACCAGGAGCTGAAAATGGAGGTACCGGTTGGTTTTGGGTGTTTAAATCTAAAAAATAAGAGTCCTTTATTTTAAGTGAAAACACATTTTGAAGTCTCCTTCTCTTCTGTATTATGTGGTGGAGGAGACTTTAATTTGCTTTTCTAAAAAAATTATGAGTAATAATAAAGTAATACTATTCCTTATTCTTACTGTTTTTGAGATCACCTTTTGTTTTTCAAATGATTCTACTATAGTTCAAAGAAATGGTTTTTTGAAGGTGGACAATGCTTCTCTTTGTAATGAAATTGGAGGAAAAGCGGTTTTAAGAGGAGTCAGCTTAGGTTGGCACAACTGGTGGTCTCATTATTATGAAGAAGAAACAATAGATTGGCTTTGTCGTGATTGGAATTGTGATGTTATTAGAGCTGCTAGTGGTGTTGAACCTGAAGGTGGTTTTGTAGATAATCCTGCTTTTGCTTTTCGGTGCATAGAGGAAGTGGTAGATGCTTCAATAAAAAATGGAGTTTATGTAATTGTTGATTGGCACACTCATTCTATAGATTTAGAGAACGCTATTTGTTTTTTTACAAGGATTGCAAAGCAATATAAAGATTATCCTAATATTATTTATGAGATATTTAATGAACCAGAAGATCAAGATTGGTCTGAAGTAAAAAAATACTCAATAGAAGTAATTGATGCTATAAGGGCGATAGATAAAAGGAATATTATTTTAGTAGGGTCTCCACATTGGAGTCAAGATGTAGATGCAGTTGCTGATGATCCTATCGTAGGGTATAATAATCTAATGTATTCTTTACATTATTATGCTGGTACACATAGAGAAGACTTAAGGAAAAAAGCTAATTATGCTTTAGATAAAAATATTCCATTATTTATTTCTGAGTGTGCTGCTATGGAAGCAAGCGGAGATGGAGAACTAGATTATAAAGAGTGGAATAAATGGATAATGTGGGCTACTAATAATAACTTAAGTTGGATCGCTTGGTCTATATCGAATAAAAAGGAGAGTTGTTCAATGGTAAATGATAGAGTTGACAAAGTATCTAATTGGGAAGAGAGAGATTTAACTGAATGGGGTGTTTATTGTCGAAATGTATTAAGGAATAAATATAAGGATGAATAGGTTTTGTTTTTTGTGCGTAGTAATGCTGCATNTTTTGAGTTGTAGCGCTACTGTTTATAAAGAAGAGTATATAGAACAAATACTACCATTTGAGTGGAGTTTTAGAGCAGGAGAGGGAGATAGTAGGTTGTGGGCTATAGAAGAACTTAATGAATCTGATTGGACTATTGCTTACACTAACTCTTTACTTTCTGATCAAGAACTAAAAACAGAAAAGGGGTATGGTTGGTATAGAACGTCTTTTTCTTTTAACTCTGAAATGAAAATAGCTCTTAAGAATTCTGAGGCTGTAGTTTTAAATTTGGGACGTTTTGCCGCATGCGAAGAGGTTTATTTCAATGGAAGAATGATTGGTAAAACAGGGGATTTTCCTGATAATTTTATGGGATATAGTGATAATGAAAGAGAGTACACTTTTTTCCTGAAAAAAGAAGAGCTTAATAATGAGAATATTTTAGCTATAAAGTTTCACGATGGTTGGAGTACTGGTGGGTTTTTAGATAGAAATAGGGTTATTTTAACTCCAGCAAAAATAAAGGATAAAGTAAGCTTAAATGTGGATGTAGCATCACACAATTATATCTTTTTCGGAGATGAACCTTTGTCTTTTAATGTCGGTGTTCAAAATATGAATAAAAGGAAAATTAAGGGTAACCTAATCGTTTCATTATCTACTGATGACTATAGGTTTATAAAAGAATATGTTGTTCCTATAACTATTAATAAAAAAGAAAGTAGTAATGAACAATTTATGTTTTCTAATCTTTCTCCTGGATTTTATCGATGTAATGTAAAGTTTGTTTATAACGGAGAAGATGTGGTGAACCAGTCTTTCAATTTGGGTTATGAACCTGAAAAAATAGATTCAAAAAAGGATAACAAAACAGATCTTAGAGAATTTTGGGAGGCTAATTTACTAGAGTTATCTAAAATCGCACCTGATTATCAGTTGACTTATTTAGAAAAAGAATCTACTAGTGAATACAATATTTATTTAGTAACCATGAGATCTTTTGGTTCAGAATTAATACAAGGCTACTATGCTCAACCCAATAAAAAAGGAAAACATCCAGTAATTGTTGAGTATATGGGGTATGGTTCAGCACCATATTTACCCAATAGAGAATGGGATGGATTTGCTCATTTTGTTCTTTCTATTCGAGGTCAAGGTTTAAATGAGAAGAACTCTAAATTTGGGACTTGGATAACTTATGGTTTAGATAGTAAGGAATCCTATTATTATCGAGGAGCATTCTTAGACGTAGTAAGAGCTATTGATTTTGTTTGTAGTCGATCGGAGCTAGATGAATCTCGAATAGGAGTGCGAGGAGGTAGTCAAGGGGGAGCTTTATCATTTGTTGCTGCAGCGTTAGATTCTCGGGTTAAGGTTGCCGCTCCTAGTATTCCTTTTTTATCTGACTATAGAGATTATTTTAGAATTGTTCCTTGGCCTAAAAAAGACATCAAAGATTATCTTGATAAAACTCCTAGTATGACGTGGGAGAAGGTTTATAGTGTGCTTTCTTATTTTGATATAAAAAACCTATCCTCATGGATAAAGTGTCCTGTTTTAATGGGTATTGGAGTACAAGATGAAGTTTGTCCTCCTCATATAAACTTTGCTGCATACAATCAAGTTCAATCACAGAAAAAATGGATGGCTTTTCCTAATCATGGACATAGTGTTGGTAAAGAGTTTTACGATGAATCAATGCGAATTTTTAGAGAAGTATTAGACGTGAATAAATAATATATATAAATGGAAACAATATTTAATAAAAGAAAAAAAGAGGTTATAGATGCCTATGTTCAATTAGTAAACCGTAAAAATGAACCTGTGCTTCCAAGTAATGGAGTATTTGAACGATATAAATATCCTATTATTACAGCAGATCATACTCCTGTATTTTGGAGGTATGATTTGTGTTCAAAGTCAAATCCCTATTTTATGGAGAGATTTGGTATTAACTGTACATTTAATGCGGGAGCAATAAAATGGAATGGTAAATATATGTTGGTTGTTCGTGTGGAAGGTTATGATCGCAAATCTTTTTTTGCTATAGCAGAAAGTCCGAACGGAGTAGACCAGTTTAAGTTTTGGGATTATCCGATTTCATTACCAGAAAATGAAAATCCAGATGTAAATGTTTACGATATGCGTTTAACAGCACATGAGGATGGTTGGATTTATGGAGTTTTTTGCACTGAGAGAAAAGATCCAAATGCTGAGTTAGGTGATTTATCATCAGCAGTAGCCGCTGCAGGAATCGTAAGGACTAAAGATTTCGTAAAATGGGATAGACTACCTGACTTAAAATCNTCAAGTCAACAACGAAATGTGGTATTGCATCCTGAGTTTGTGAATGGAAAATATGCTTTATATACTAGACCACAAGATGGATTTATAGATACAGGTAGTGGTGGTGGAATTGGTTGGGCTTTAATTGATGATATAACAAATGCTGAAATTAAAGAGGAAAAAATAATTAATTTACGGTACTATCATACAATTAAAGAGGCAAAAAATGGAGAAGGACCTCATCCTATTAAAACAGAGAAGGGGTGGTTGCATTTAGCTCATGGTGTGAGGAATTGTGCTGCAGGTCTTCGTTATGTATTATATCTATACCTAACGGATTTAGATGANCCTAGCAAGCTTATTGCAGAGCCTGCAGGNTATTTTATGGCTCCTAGTAAAATAGAAAGAGTGGGTGATGTATCTAATGTTTTATTCTCTAATGGATGGATTGTAGACGAAAAAGGAAAAGTGTTTATTTATTATGCCTCATCAGATACACGTATGCATGTGGCTACTTCAACTATTGAAAGGTTATTAGATTATTGTATTAAAACAGGAGAGGATGGATATAGATCTAAGACATCTGTTTATCGTTTAAGTAAAATAATAGAAAAGAATTTGAATATAGAAAAAGAGAACAAATAAGAATATTTTAAGATAATTATTTGAAGGTTAATTATGGGAAAGTCAAGTGTTACTATAAAGGAAAAGATAGGATATGGTTTAGGGGATGCTGCTTCTTCAATGTTTTGGAAACTTTTTGGTATGTATTTATTGTTTTTTTATACCGATGTTTTTGGAATAGAAGCAGGAGTAGTCGGAACCATGTTTTTAATAACTAGAGTATGGGATTCTTTTTTTGATCCAGTAGTTGGAATTGTTAGTGATAGAACTGATACTAAATGGGGGAAGTTTAGACCTTATCTTCTTTTTGTAGCTGTACCTTTTGGTATTCTTGGAGTTTTAACTTTTACAACTCCAGATTTTAGTACCACTGGAAAAATTGTTTATGCTTATATAACTTATACACTTATGATGATGGTGTATTCCCTTATCAATGTTCCTTATGCATCTTTATTAGGTGTTATGTCTTCTAATCCTAAAGTAAGGACATCACTATCCTCTTATCGTATGATCTTTGCTTTCCTGGGTAGTATTCTTGCTTTAGCCTTAATAGAGCCACTAGTTGCTTTTTTTGGGAATGATGGAGAGAATCCTGCAAAGGGCTGGTCTTTGGCAGCTATAGTTTTTGCTGTTATTGCAGTGCTCCTGTTTCTTTGTACATTTTCTTGGACTAAAGAAAGAGTTAAGCCTTTAAGTAAAGTGAAGACACCATTAAAAGAGGATATTAAAGATCTATTTCAGAATAAGCCCTGGTGGATATTGTTAGGAGCGGGTATTGCTGCTCTTATATTTAATTCGATAAGAGATGGTGCCGCAGTTTATTACTTTAAGTATTATGCTATTGCTCCGGAAACGTATAATTTTTTAGGGTCAGCATTATCGTTAACTACATTATATTTAGTACTTGGTCAAGGAGCAAATATTGTGGGGATTCTGTTTGTAACACCTATTTCAAATAAAATAGGAAAGAGGAAAACTTTTTTAGTAGCTATGTTTATTGCTACATTATTAAGTATCACTTTTTATTATATTGATAAGCACAATATTTTACTAATGTTATTATTACAGGTCTTAATTAGTATGTGTGCTGGTAGTATATTTCCCTTGCTTTGGTCCATGTATGCAGATATTGCTGATTATTCTGAGTGGAAAACTGGCCATAGAGCAACTGGCTTGATTTTTTCCTCGTCATCAATGTCTCAGAAAATAGGATGGTCATTAGGTGGAGCTTTAACAGGTTGGTTGTTGGCTTATTTTGGTTTTGAAGCAAATNCAGTACAAACTATTGAAGCTCAAACAGGAATACGTTTAATGTTAAGTTGGTTACCTGCTATAGGAGCTTTTTTATCTGTAGTTCTTATCTCTTTTTATCCATTAACAGAGAATAAACTTGAAGAAGTTACTACAAGTCTTGAATTAAAGAGAAAAGGAGAATGAAAGGATTTAGACAAGAAATAGAGGGGAATATTTTACCCTTCTGGATAAACCAAATGCTGGATTTAGATAATGGTGGATTCTATGGACGTATTGATGGTATGGGGACGTTAGATAAAAAAGCAACTAAAGGAATCGTCTTAAATGCACGCATATTATGGACCTTTTCAGCAGCTTATAGGGTATTAAAGAATTCTATTTACTTAGAGATAGCAAAACGAGCATATAATTATATTAAAGAATATTTTATAGATGATAATTATGGTGGAGTTTTTTGGGAACTCGATAATAAGGGAAGAGTTGTAGACTCTAAGAAACAAACTTATGCCCAAGGTTTTACTCTTTATGCTTTCAGTGAATACTTTAGAGCAACAGGGGATAATGAAGCCTTAAAGTTATCTATAGAGTTCTTTGAAACAATAGAACGGTATAAGGACAAAGTTAACGGTGGGTATTTTGAAGCCTTTCAAGCTGACTGGTCTCCTATATCAGATATGCGATTAAGTGAAAAGGACGCTAATGAAAAAAAATCAATGAATACCCATCTTCATATTTTAGAGCCTTATACTAATTTATTACATATTTGGAAAAGTCCTGAATTGTATAATGCACAAACTGACCTTGTTTCTCTCTTCTGTGAAAAAATAATAAATAGAGATGGTTTTTATCAGAATCTTTTTTTTGATGAAAATTGGACAGTAAAATCAGAGATGATCTCTTTTGGTCATGACATTGAATCTTCTTGGTTATTATTAGAGGCAGCCGAAGTTTTATCTAATCAAGAAATTAAAAACAAAGTGTTAGTGAATAGTTTGAACTTAGCTAATTCAGCACAAAAGGGACTTTTACCTGATGGTAGTTTAGCTTATGAAATTAAAAAAAACACTTTGGATAGTGAAAGGCATTGGTGGGTTCAAGCTGAAGGCGTAGTAGGATTTATGTATGCATATAAATACAGCGGAAATAACACCTATAAGGATATAGCTTGCAATTTGTGGGAGTATATTGAAAAAGAAATAGTTGATGATGTAAAGGGAGAGTGGTATTGGAGTCGTTTACCTGATGGTAATGTTAATAAAAAAGAAGATAAAGCAGGTTTCTGGAAATGTCCTTACCATAACAGTAGGATGTGTTTAGAAATGATAGAAAATTTTGGTATAGAATAAAAGTGTATAGGTAGAATGAAGAAAAACATACTAATAGTAATGGCAATATTTGTAAATATAAATATTATGGGACAAAATCTTTATACTAAAGATATTAAGGAAAAAGCAGAAGCCATAGTTTCTGATATGACCTTAGAAGAGAAAATAGGACAGATGGCTCAAGTTTCTATTGATGCTGTATGCAAAGGAGAGGACACGCCACCAAAGAGTACACTAACACTTGATGTGAATAAGTTGAGAGACGTTCTTGTGAACTATCATGTAGGCTCTATCTTAAATTCGCCAAATACAAGAGCAAGAACTCCAAAGTGGTGGAATCAAACGATTGAAACTATGCAGTTAATGGTACAAAACGAGACTCGAATGAAGATTCCTGTAATTTACGGATTGGATCAGATACATGGTGCGACTTATACCGCAGGTTCTACAATGTTTCCCCAGCAGATTACTTTGGCTGCTTCTTTCAATCCAAACTATGCTAGAGTTATGGGAGAGGTTACAGCTTATGAGACAAGAGCATGTAATGTGCCTTGGAATTTTTCTCCAGTATTAGATTTAGGTCTTGATCCACGATTTCCCCGTCAGTTTGAAACTTTTGGTGAAGATCCTTATCTAGCAAGTGTAATGGGGTATGAACTAATAAAAGGATATGAAGGGGAGGAAAATAATATTAGAGAAGTAACGCATGTAGCTGCTTGTATGAAGCACTTTATAGGTTATTCCGTTCCCTATAGTGGTAAGGACAGAACCCCAGCTTATATTCCTGAGTCTGTTTTAAGAGAATATCATCTTCCTGTTTTTCAAAAAGCTATAGAAGCTGGTGCTCATACAATAATGATAAATTCTGGGATAGTTAATAATATACCTGTTCATGCTAGTTACCATTTGCTGACAGAGTTGTTAAGAGAAGAATTAGGCTTTGATGGTGTGATTGTTACTGATTGGGAAGATATAAATAAGTTATATACTCGAGATAGAATGGTCACCTCTATAAAGGAAGCAATAAAAGAGAGTATAAATGCAGGTGTTGATATGTCCATGATTCCTTATAATTATGTGGAATATTGTACTTTACTTAAGGAGTTAGTTGATGAAGGGGCTGTATCAATAAATAGAATAAATGATGCTACAGCACGGATAATAGCATTAAAATTAAAACTAAATCTTTTTGAATCTCCTAACACTTATAAAAAAGATTATCCTGGTTTTAACTCTGATGAGTTTAGAATGAAGTCTTATGAAGCAGCTGCCGAAGCCATAACTTTATTAAAAAATAATAATGATATATTACCTTTAGAAAAAGGAGGGAAAATCTTAGTAACTGGTCCTAATGCTACAAGTAAAAGAGCATTGAATGGGGGATGGACTTTTTCATGGCAAGGTGAGAAAGTAGAAGAGTTTGCCACAAAGTATCATACTATTTACTCTGCTGTAAAAGAGGTCTTTGGACCGGAAAACGTACAATATATTCCAGGTGTAAGTTATAAGAACATAACAGAATATAATTCTGAGTATAAAGATGGTTTTGAAGAAGCTTTAGAAGCGGCAAAGAAATCCGACTATATTTTATTGTGTTTGGGAGAAAACTCATATTGTGAAAAACCTGGTGATTTAGACGATTTGTATTTGAACGACTTACAAACAGAATTAGCTCAGGAGATTATAAAGACAGGAAAGAAAGTTATATTAGTATTAAGTGAAGGCAGACCACGTATAATATCAAAGTTTTCAAATTCTGTTGATGCCATTATTCATACTTATTTACCAGGTATATATGGTGCTGATGCATTAGCAGATATTTTAGTGGGTAAAGTTAATCCTTCTGGTAAGTTACCCTATACCTATCCTGCCTATCCTAATTCCTTAGTTCCATATTATCATAAATATGCAGATGAACAAGAGCGTAGTGAGGGTGTATACAATTATGAGGGGGATTTTAATTTTGAATATCCTTTTGGTTTTGGGTTAAGTTATACTCAATTCGAGTTTTTTGATTTCATTTTGTCTGAGTCAGAGATGGCAGTAAATTCATCAGATGATATTATTCTATCTGTAAAGGTGAAGAACACAGGAAAGGTTAAAGGAAAAGAGGTTGTTCAGTTGTATAGTTCTGACTTATATGCATCTTTGATTCCTGACGTAAAAAGACTTCGTAAATTTCAAAAAGTGGAGTTGAATCCAGGAGAAGTAAAAAAGATAATATTTAAATTAAAAGTTAGTGATTTATCTTTTATCAATCTGGAAAATAAAAGAGTTGTCGAGCCTGGTGATTTTGAGTTATTTATAGGGACTTCATCAGAAGATATTAAAGCTAAACAAGTGTTTACATTAAAAAAATAAAAGGATGGATAAAAATATGTACATTTTATTAGTTTTGTTATTTATAATAGTGTCTTGTACTTTGTCAGAACCATCGTATAATCCTATTGATAAAAAAGCTACCAAAGAGACAAAGCAATTATATAATAGATTGGTTGCTATACGGGATATTGGCATTATGGTGGGACATCAAGATGCATTAGCCTATGGTCATAATTGGTATAAAGAAAAAGACAGAAGTGATGTAAAAGATGTTGTTGGCGATTATCCGGCTGTAATAGGCTGGGAGTTAGGCCATATTGAATTAGATGCTGAATTTAACTTGGATTCTGTTTATTTTACTGATATTAGAAAATATATTAAAGAAACTCAAGAAAGGGGAGGAATTACTACAGTTAGCTGGCATGGAGATAATATTGCTACAGGTAATACTTCATGGGATTGCAATCAAGATACTATAGTTTCTTCTGTGCTTCCTAACGGTATTCATCACAATGAATATTTGACTTGGTTAAATAGACTAGGGGACTTTTTTTTATCGTTAAAGGACGAGAGTGGTAATTTTATACCTATTGTATTTAGAATGTATCATGAACATACAGGAGGATGGTTTTGGTGGGGAAATAAACAATGTTCACCTGCTGAGTATAAATCGCTTTGGATTATGACTGTAGATTTCTTGAGAGAAAAGGGAGTCCATAACTTAATTTATGCTTATTCTCCAGCAACAGTAAAAAGTGAAGAGGAGTTTTTTAAACGATATCCAGGAGATGATTATGTGGATATTCTTGGCTATGATTGTTATACAACTAATGTACCCTCTGTTTTAGAGCAGTATAGAAAAGATATGGATTTTAACCTATCTATAATAACAAGATATGCTCAAAAGAGTGATAAAATTGCAATTATTGGGGAAACTGGCATGGAAAGTATTCCTAATACTTCTTTTTTCACTGATGAATTATACCCTATAATTTCTAAATATAATATTGCGTGGGTTTTATTCTGGAGGAACGCTTGGGAGGTTGATAAACCACATCATTACTATATCCCCTATAAAGGACATAAAAGTAGTTCTGACTTTATGAAATTTACATCAGAGCCAAATATTTTAATGAATAATGATATTAACTAATATGAAAAGGGTTACTCTATTAATAATAGGATTTATTACTTGCTGCGTGATTAATTTGGAAGCTGAATCAATGGTAAAGCTTAGTTCACCTAATGGAAAATTGGAGGTTAAAGTTAGTTTGAACAGAGGTATTGAATATGAAGTGTATCATGGACAGGATAAAATATTAAATAAATCATCTATATCAATACAATTGATGGATGGGAGCTCTTTAGGTAGCAATCCTCGTTTAAAAAAACTACTTCGACGTAGCTCTAGTGATTCTATTTCTGCTCCATTTTATAAAAGATCTGAAATCTTGGATGAGTATAACGAGATGTTACTTCAATTTAGGGACTCTTATGATGTTGTGTTTAGAGCTTATGATGAAGGAGTAGCTTATCGATTCATATCTAGAAAATCAGGACCGTTACAAATAACAAATGAACAAGCTGAGTTTAATTTTCCTGAAGACTTTAAGGCCTATATACCCTATGTTCAATTGCAGAAGAATTCTTTAGAAGAACAGATGTATACTTCCTTTGAAAATACATATAGTTATCTTTCATTGTCTGAATGGGATAAAGAGCGATTAGCTTTTTTGCCTCTTCTGGTAGAACATAATAATGGAAAGAAAGTCTGTATAACAGAAGCTGATTTGATAGATTATCCAGGTATGTTTCTTAACCCAAACGATAAAGTAAATAATAGTTTAAAAGGAGTCTTTGCAAATTATCCGAAGCGAATAAAACAAGGAGGACATAATAATCTACAAGAAGAAGTAGTAGAAAGAGAATCCTATTTAGCTAAGTATAAAGATGGACGAATAAGCTTTCCATGGCGTGTGATGGTTATTTCTGAAAATGATGTGGATTTACTTAATTCTGATATAGTTTATAAGTTAGCAACACCAGCTGATTCAAATCAGGATTTTAGTTGGGTTAAGCCAGGAAAAGTGGCTTGGGATTGGTGGAATAATTGGAATATTTATGGGGTTGATTTTGAATCTGGTATAAATAATGATACCTATAAATATTATATTGATTTTGCCTCTAAGCATGGAATAGAGTATGTCATATTAGATGAAGGATGGGCTGTGAATCTAGAAGCTGATTTATTTCAAGTTGTTCCTGAAATAAACTTAAAAGAATTAATTGAGTACGCAACTATCCGTAATGTTGGAATTATCCTATGGGCGGGATATTATGCTTTCAAAAAGGATATGGAAGAAGTTTGTAAGTACTATTCCTCAATAGGTGTGAAAGGGTTTAAGATTGATTTTATGGATCGAGATGATCAGGAAATGGTTCAGTTTCATGTTGAAGCAGCAAAGGTAGCAGCAGAATATAATATGCTTGTGAATTTTCACGGAACATATAAACCGACAGGCTTGCATAGAACTTATCCAAATGTTATAAACTATGAAGGAGTTCATGGGTTAGAGCAAATGAAGTGGGCGAAAGAGGATGTGGATCAGGTTACTTATGATGTTACTTTTCCTTTTATTCGTATGTTGGCTGGACCGATAGATTATACTCAAGGGGCTATGCGTAATGCGGCACAAGGATGTTATCGTCCAATAAACTCAGAACCTATGAGTCAAGGCACACGGTGCAGACAACTAGCTGAGTATATTGTGTTTGAATCACCTTTGAATATGCTATGTGATAGTCCGTCAAACTATTTAAGAGAATTAGAGTGTTTGTCTTATATCAGTGATGTACCTACAGTTTGGGATGAAACTATGGTGCTAGAAGGGGTTGTTTCTGAGTATATAACAATAGCCCGTCGAAAAGGTGAAGTGTGGTATGTTGGATCTTTGAATAATTGGGAGTCTCGTGATCTAGTTTTGGATCTTTCATTTCTAGGAGATGGAGATTATACAGTTGACATATTCAAGGATGGCATCAATGCTAATAAAAAGGGCAGTGATTATGAGAGAGAATTAAAAGAAATTAATAATAAAAAACTAAATGTACATTTAGCTCCTGGTGGGGGATGTGCAATAAAAATATATAAGAAATAACAATGCAACATTTTAATTATATTATTGTAGCTCTTTTAGTCATTTTATCTTCTTGTACGTCTAATGGCGTTATTTCATCTTCTTTTATTATTCAACAAGATGGCGTGTTTTATAAGGAGGGAAAACCTTATTATTTTATTGGTGCGAATTATTGGTATGGTCCTATTTTAGGATCGTTAGGACAAGGTGGAAATAGAGATAGATTACACTCTGAGTTAGACTTTATGAAGGCTAAAGGAATAACAAACTTAAGGGTATTGGTTGGAGCAGATGGTCCCTCTGGACAAAAAGTTAAAGTTAGGCCTAGTTTGCAATTAGAACCAGGAGTTTATAATGATACTATTTTTGATGGTCTGGACTATTTTTTGTCAGAATTAGGGAAAAGAGATATGCATGCTGTATTATACCTTAATAATAGTTGGGAATGGAGCGGTGGCTATGGACAATACTTAAATTGGGCTGGTAAAGGAGATGTTCCACCTGCTGGTGTGCAAGATTGGCCTAGCTTTGTTAGACATGTAGCCCAGTATGCAGATTGCGATAGTTGTCATACTTTATTTAAAAATCATATAAAGCATGTGATGTCAAGAGTGAATATCTATTCTGGGTTGAGGTATATAGATGATCCATCTATTATGTCATGGCAGATAGCTAACGAGCCTCGTGCATTTAGTGATGATGCTAAACCACAGTTTGCAGCATGGATAAAAGATATAACAGCTTGGATGCGATCTTTAGACAATAACCACTTAATATCTATTGGGTCAGAGGGATCATGGGGCTGTGAAATGGATCTTGAGTTATTCGAAGAAATTCACTCAGATAGTAATGTTGATTATTTGACTTTACATGTTTGGCCAAAGAACTGGAGTTGGATTGACATAGAGCATATTCCTGAGTCAGTAGAAGTAGCGATAGAGAAGACAAATAATTATGTTGCTGATCATGTTGCTTTAGCAAAAAAAATGAAAAAGCCTCTTGTTATAGAGGAGTTTGGTTTTCCTAGAGATAATCATAAATACACTTTAGATGATAGTGTTTGGGCACGTGATAGATACTATGAGAATATCTTTAATCTGGTACTTTTTTCTTTTCAGTCAAAGAGTGTGATTGCTGGTTGTAACTTTTGGGCATGGGGAGGTTTAGGGCGACCTGAAAACGTGTTTTGGGAGCCTTGGGATGATTATGTAGGGGACCCAGCACAAGAAGAACAAGGGTTGAATTCTGTGTTTGATACAGACAGCACAATTGATGTGATAAGTAAGTATGCTAGTATGTTAAGACAGTAAGAATGAGATTATTATTCTATTTTTTATAATTTATAGACCTTTAATTATATGAATTTTAGTAAATATATATATAATATATTCATTATAATACTATACTTTCTTTCTTCTTGTACTAGTATTTTGAGTTCTTCTTTTCAAGAAAGAGAGTTTATTTCATTAGCAGGTATATGGGATACAGAGTTGGGAGGGGTTAACCTTCCAGGCTCCGTAGATGAAAGTAGGCTTGTTGAGAGAACTAAAGATACAACTACAACTAGTCATTTAACACGACTATATCCTTATGAAGGTAAATTAAAGTATACTAGAAGTTTTATAATACCTGATTCATCGGAACACAAAGAGTGGAGATTAATACTAGAAAGGACTAAACCAACAGTGGTTTGGCTAGATGGAGATAGCATTGGTATGTGTTCTACTATATTATCACCTCATATATATCATTTAGGTTATTTGAAAAAGGGGGTGCATACTATTACTATTGAAGTGAATAATGCACCCTCATCTGTACCTAAAGGTATTCATGGGTCACATGCTTGGACAGAGGCAACTCAAACTAACTGGAATGGTATTATTGGACGTATAGGAGTAGAGGGATATAATAAAGTCTTAATTGAGCAAATTAAAGTACAGCCTAAGGTTGAGCAATCAACTATACCTGTATTTGTAAAGATTAAATCTCCTAAAAGCATAAAAGGTAAATTGAAGCTTGAAGGAGAAACTTGGAATTCTAATATTGATATTAGAGTTCCTAAGCAAGAGATTGATTTAAATCTTAGAGAAGGGGTTAATGAGTATAATTTTGAAATTTATCTTGGGAACAAACAAGCATTTTGGAGTGAGTTTAACCCTACATTATATAAACTCAATTTTGAGTTGGTCTGTGATTCTATGCAAGATTTTACTACTGTAAAATTTGGAATAAGAGATTTTTCTACAAATAAAACTCAATTTACAATTAATTCTAATAAGATTTTTCTTAGAGGAAAACATGATGGATGCGTTTTTCCTTTAACGGGTTATCCTGCTATGGATAAAGCTGAATGGAAGCGCCAGTTTAAAATAGCCAAACGTTATGGTATAAATCATTATAGGTTTCATTCATGGACTCCTCCTCAGGCGGCTTTCGATGCTGCAAATGAAGAGGGAATATATATTCAAACTGAGTTACCTTATTGGGGTGAGTTGAAAAAAGATAATAAACAACTAAATGATTTTTTAATAAATGAAGGAGTATCTATACTTGATAGTTATGGAAATAACCCTTCTTTTGTTATGTTTTCTTTAGGTAATGAGTTAGGGGGTGATGTGGCGGTTATGCGTGATTTTGTTTCAATTTTTAGACGTTATGATAATAGACCTTTATATACTTTCGGTTCTAATAATTACTTAGGTACTGCTGGAAAACAGGAAGATGAGGACTTTTTTGTTGCCTGCAGAGTAGGGGGTGAAGTTGGATCTGATGATTATAGTAAACATGTTCGCTCAACATTTTCTTTTGCAGATGCAAAAGATGGTGGATATTTAAATGGTGTTTATCCCTCAACAACAAAAACTTTTTCTTCAGCTTTAATTAATAGCGAAAGTCCTGTAATAAGTCATGAAAATGGCCAGTTTCAAAGTTATCCTAGCTTTGATCAAATAAAAAAATATGAAGGAGTTCTTTACCCTTATAATTTAGAAATATTTCGAGATCGATTAAAAGATAGTGGGTTATTGAATTCAGCTCAAGATTATCATAGAGCCAGTGTCCTATTTTCTTTTTTATGTTATAAGGAAGATGTTGAAATGTGTTTAAGGACTCCTGAACTAGGTGGATTCCAATTATTAGATTTACAAGATTATCCAGGGCAAGGAAGTGCTTATGTTGGCTTGTTAGATGTTTTTATGAACGAAAAAGAGGGAGTCTTTTCTGATAAGTTTAATAGTTTTTGTTCTTCTGTAGTTCCTCTAGCTCTTTTTCCAAAATATACATGGAATACGAATGAATATTTTACTTCTAATATTCAAATATTTAACTATTCTGATCAGTCTATCATTAATAAAAAACTATATTGGACTTTGTCTTTAACAGAAAGTAATACAATTTTAAATAGTGGAAGTTTCGTAGTGAATTCGAAGCAAGGAACATTAACTTCAATAGGTAGTATAGGGTGTTCTTTAGATACTATTGATAAGCCCCATAAAGTTAAGTTAGATTTAGAAATCCAAGGCAGGAAAAACAGTTATGATTTATGGGTGTATCCTTCTTTTTATAAAACATATGATAATAAATCCATAGTAGAAGTGCAGTCGTTAGATGAGGCATTAAAGGAGTTAAGAAATAATAAGAAAGTATTATTTACTCCTAATCATAATGATGTTCAAACTCAATCTGTAGAGGGGATGTTTACTCCTGATTATTGGAATTATAGTATGTTTAAGAGCATATCAGAGGGCCTTAATCGTAAAGTGTCTCCTGGAACATTATCTATTTTAACAAACCCTACTCACCCATTGTTTTATAATTTTCCAACTGATTGTCATACAAATTGGCAGTGGTGGTCAATATTGAGGAACTCTAGACCTTTAATTTTGGATAGTGTATCAATTGATTTACAACCTATTATTAAAGTCATAGATAATATTGAACGAAATCATAGGCTAGGATTAGTGTTTGAATTGAATGTGGATGGAAACTCATTGCTAGTTAATATGTGCAATTTGAAGAATATAGAAAAAACTCCTGAGGGAAGACAGTTTAAGTATGCTTTGTTTTCTTATATGTCTTCAGAAGGCTTCAATCCTTCTTTTAATATGACAGAAGAGGACTTAGGGGTTTTATTTAATCAAAATATACAAGAAAGGGAAATCTCTGGCGTCAAGAATATCACTACTTATAAGTAGGAAATTTTAAAATTGGATTGCTATTTTAACAGCGGAGGGGACTAGAAAAACAACTTAATAAAAAGACAATTAGGATACCTTTTTGAATATAATATAACAATAAAGAAAAATACTATAATTTAATGGGATTATGTGGCTATAGTTAATGAGTCTTTACCTGTACTTATTAATATATACATAGTTTAGAATATCAGCTGGTAGACAATGATTGAATCATTAGTGTCCACTAAAAATGTGGACGATTAAAAATTAAATAAATTTGGTTCACTTGAACCGCATCGATCTTTGTCATTTTTGAATTTAGCCTTATCAA
>JGI24707J26582_10000108_pt1 | contig 54590 bp, 55 predicted proteins | sample BioPla1DNA1_FD_26582 | JGI IMG/M metagenome (IMG submission 26582)
GGGGGTAGAGATGAATATGCAAACTCAAAGAATGACTATGAAAGAATTGCCAGAGACTGAACGACCTTATGAAAAATTGAAAAAATATGGGCCTGCTTTTTTATCTGATGCTGAATTATTAGCGATTATATTTCGTGTTGGATCTAGGGGAGAGAGGGCAGTAGAAGTAGCTCAGCGATTATTGACTCTGAATGAACATAACCCAGGTTTGCCAGGATTGTATGATGCTAGTTTGAAGGACCTTCAAAAGGTAAAAGGAATTGGAGAAGTTAAATCTATACAAATTCAAGCAGTAATGGAACTTTCAAAACGTTTTGCAAAATATCAAGGAAAAGAACAGTTTAAAATTTCTTCCCCAAGTTCAATAGCGGCTGTTTATATGGAAGAAATGCGATACTTAAAACAAGAGCATTTTAAAGTAGTACTTTTAGATACTAAAAACAAGATTATAGGGGATCGAGATGTTACTATTGGAAGTATCAATGCATCGATTGTACATCCTAGAGAGGTATTTAAAGAAGCTATTCAAAAAAGTGCAGCCCATATTATTATTCTACATAATCACCCCAGTGGGGATCCAACACCTAGTAGAGAAGATATACAAGTTACAAAACGGATTTTCGAGGTAGGAAATTTAATAGGAATTCCTGTATTAGATCATATTATTATTGGAAATGGGAAGTACATTAGTTTAAAGGAAAAAGATCTATGTTGATAATTAACATAGATCTTTTTCGACATAAGAAGACTTTTTTTATATGGTTTCGTATTTTAATGTTGAAAAGTATCTTGAAAAAGAGTATTATATTACTAGTGATTATTTTAAAAGGTTTAAATGACTTTTTTTAGTGTTAGAATAACAAATTATCGGGAACAATAAAAAATAAATAGAGAAAAATTCTTTAATATAAAGTATATATTTAGTATTGTTTTTTGGGATAATACAGAGAATAAACGTATAAAGTATTCGTGAATTTAGAACTAGAAGGTTGCTGTAAATGAAGGAAGGAGAACATATATGCTATTTTCAAAAGATATGGGTATTGACTTAGGTACAGCCAATACCTTAGTTTTTATAAAAGGAAAAGGAATTATTGTTAGTGAACCATCTGTAGTAGCCGTGGATACAAGAGCAAAACAAGTTTTAGCTGTTGGAGATGAAGCCAAGCAAATGATAGGTAGGACTCCGGGTAATATTGTGGCTGTGCGTCCTATGCGTGACGGAGTTATTGCTGATTTTGAAACAACGGAAGCAATGTTAAAATATTTTATTAATAAAGCGTATACAAGAGGCTTTTTTAGTAGTAAGCCACGCGTTGTTGTCTGTGTTCCTTCAGGAGTTACAGAGGTAGAAAAAAGAGCAGTTATTGAAGCGACGATTAATGCAGGAGCTAGAGAACGAGATGCTTATTTAGTAGAAGAACCTATGGCAGCTGCTATTGGGGCAGGTTTGCCTGTAGCAGAGCCAACCGGAAGTATGGTTGTAGATATTGGTGGAGGAACAAGTGAAGTAGCTGTTATTTCTTTAGGAGGTGTAGTTACAAGTAAATCATTGCGTGTAGCAGGGGATGAGTTTGATGAATATATTATAAACTATATTAAAAAAGAATATAATTTAATGATTGGAGAACGAACTGCAGAAGAGATAAAATTAACTATTGGTTCAGCATATCCTATTCATTCAGATGAAAAAAAGCAAATTAGAGGTCGTGATCTTATTAGTGGATTACCTAAGACGATTGATATTACTTCAAAAGAAATCATGGATGCTTTAGCAGAACCAGTGAATGCTATTATTGATGCTATAAAATTTACTTTAGAAAAAACTCCTCCCGAATTAGCAGCGGATATTATGGAAACAGGTATTATGTTAACTGGTGGAGGTGCTCTTTTACAAGGTTTAGATCAATTAATTAATAAAGAGACGGGAATGCCAGTTCATATTGCTGAAGAACCATTAAACTGTGTTGTTTTAGGAACAGGAATGGTACTAGAACATATTGATACTCTTAAAAATGTCCTTATTTCACCTCGAAAATTAAGATAGTAAATGTGGTAAAATAAGGGGTGAATAATGTTGAAGTTTAAAAAGATATTAATTCCTAAGAAATATGTTTTAACAATAGTAACCATTATTACAATGGTTACTATTGTTGTAACATTACCGAATCGAAACCAAGTGACGATGATTGAAAATGGACTTGGATATGTCGTTGTTCCTATACAGAAAATTTTAACAAAAATACAAAAATGGTCCAATGAAAATATTTTTTTTATTTTTCACGCCTATGAGTTACAAGATAAAAATGCAAAGTTGGTAAAAGAATTAGATGAATTACGATATGAAAATACAATTTTACAACAATATAAACAAGATAATGAACGACTTAGAAATTTATTAAAATTGGATCAAAAATATCCGGAATATCCTAAGGTGGGTGCTCAAGTAATTGGAAAAGATCCAGGTAATTGGTATAATATGTTTCTTATTGATAAAGGCACGAATCATGGATTAGCTATCGATATGGTAGTGATGGCTGATAGTGGTTTAGTAGGTAGAATTGTTGAAGTTGGATTTAATTATGCAAAGGTACTCTCTATTATTGACGATACTAGTTCTGTTAGTGCTCAAACGTTACGCACAAATGAAGTAGCTATAATTAGAGGAGACAAAACACTAATGGATGAAGGATTGTGTAGAATTCAACATATTAATATTGATGCCCAAATNGTAAAAGGAGATGAGATGGTGACTTCTCATTTAGGAGATTTATATCCACCAGGTATTTTAATTGGGACTATTACAGAAATTAAAACAGAGAGTAACGGATTAACAAAATATGGATTATTAGAACCAGCTGTAGATTTTCAACATTTAGAAGAGGTATTAGTTATTGATAAACCTTGGAAAGGGAAAAAAACAAATCTAAAGGAGTCTACACAGTGAGAATAATAGTTGTTAGTGGGATTTTATTACTTTATTTAATTTTACAACCTACTTATATACAACATATAAGAATGATGGGAATTATTCCTAATTTTGCGGTTATGATTATTGTTTCTTTTGGATTATTACGAGGTAGTGTTGAAGGAGCTATTATTGGTTTTGCCCTTGGGTTATTACAAGATATATTTTTTGGTCGAGCTATAGGCTTTTATGCTTTAATAGGAATGTTTATAGGATATGTTTGTGGAATTCCTAATAAAAAATATTATAGAGAAAACTATATTCTTCCTTTTTTCTTAGTAATATTGAGTACATTAGCCCAAGGAATCATTACATATATTTTTACATTTTTGATTCGAGGTCGTACTAGTTTTTTGTTTTTTATTCAACATATTATTTTCCCAGAGGTTGTATATACAGCAGCATTAAGCTTGATCGTGTATCGATTAATTTATAGTGTTAATGAAAGNGTCGAGGCAAGGGAAAAAGTGCGACGCAAACATTTTAGTTAACGGGAATTTGAGGTGTTAGAAATATGAGACGGCTCTTAGAAGAAATGAAACGAATAATTACACATCGATTATTTTTATTTGGTTTGCTTATCATTTTACTTTTGTTTCAACTGGTTGTGCATTTATTTCAGCTTCAAATTGTTGAAGGAGAACAACATGAAAAAGAATTAAAAGCAAGTATTTTACGAGAGATTTCTATTCCTGCTCCTAGAGGTATGATTTTTGATCGTTATGGACGCCCATTAGCTATAAATAAGGTTGCTTTTTCTTTAAAAATTGATGATAGTATTGAAACTACGAATCAAAATGAGATTTTATTGCATGTTATTCAGTTATTAGAGGAAAATGAAGAATCGTATGTTGATGATTTTCCTATTATTATTGATGAAGACGGTGTTCTATCATTTACTATAAATGAGCAAGGACAAATGCGATTTAAAGAAGAAATCTTTGGTAAGAAGGAAGAGAAATTTACAGAAAAACAGAAAAACATGACATTAGAGGAACTTTTTCGTTATATGCGTGAAGAGACATTTGAAATTGATGAAAAATACAGTGACATAGAAGCTAGAAAAATTATGGTTTTGAAATATCCTTTATATCAAAGGCGTTATCGACAATATCAACCTGTTACAGTAGCTGTGGATGTAAGTGAAAAAACAGTAGCCATGATTGAAGAAAGACATGATGAATTTCCAGGTTTGTATATAGATGTAGAGCCATTACGTTATTATCCAGAAGGCGATTTATTTAGTCATATTTTAGGTTATATTGGTAAAATAACAGATACTCAATTAGAAGAACTAAAAGATAAAGGTTATACTCCTTTTGATATCGTAGGACGAACAGGTATTGAAAAAGAAATGGAAGTCTACTTACAAGGACAAGATGGGAAGATGATGGTAGAAGTTGATAATGTAGGAAGACGAATGAATGTGTTACAAACAGAAGAAGCCATTCCCGGAGATAAAGTTTTTTTAACCTTAGATCGTAATTTTCAGAAAGAAACTCATAAAATTTTAGTAAATAAGTTATCAGAAATTTTACTTTCAAGGCTTACTAATTCTAATAGTAAAGAACGTTCTTATTCTTTAGAAGATGTTATTATTAGTATGATTCAGCATAATACGATTTCAATATCAAAAATTTTATCTGCTAATGAAGCGGCAATAGAACAAAATAAAATTGCAGAAAAATTATATCATAAATTTGAAAATCCAAAAGAACTTTTACAAACAGATCTTAATATGCTTCAAAATGCATTGATTGATATGGTTCAGACAAAACAAATTTCTTATAAAGAGTTAATATTGGTTTTATGGGAACAAGGAATTATTACAGGTGATGATGAATTTTTAGAAATGGTTCAACGGGGTCAAATTACTCCTTTAGCAGTGATTAAACAGAAAATTAAAACTGGTGAAATTACTCCTCAACAAGTAGGTTTAGATCCTAGTACAGGTTCTGTTGTAGTGTTGAATATTCATACAGGAGAAGTTTTATCTATGGTTAGCTATCCTAGTTATGATAATAATCAATTAGTTAATCATTTTAATACAGAATATTGGAACGATCTGTTAAATGATCCTACAACTCCTTTATTTCATCGGGCAACGATGGAACGAAAGGCACCAGGTTCTACTTTTAAGATGATTACCGGTTTGGCTGGCTTAGAGGAAAATATTATCAGAAGAAACGAAACTATTTTAGATAAAGGGGTTTTTACAGATGCAGGACACCCACATGCGCGGTGTTGGATTTATAGTTCTTATCATAGTACACACGGATATGTAGATATACCATATGCTTTAGAAGTATCATGTAATTATTATTTTTATGAAGTGGCTTATCGTATGGGGAAAACAGGGAAGGGAAGAAGTGCTTTAAAAGGGATTAATACATTAAATGAATATGCAAAAAAGTTTGGTTTAGATCAACGTTCAGGAATTGAAATTGATGAAGCTTCTCCAATGTTATCTTCACCAGATAATAAAAGAACTCAGATACAACGTTGGAGATCTGATGTTAGTGAAGGAGAATTGCGTTGGTATGATGGAGATACTATTCGAACAGGGATTGGACAGGGATGGAATAACTTTGCTCCTATTCATATGGCCCGTTATATAGCTACTTTAGCCAATGGTGGAACCCTTTATAATAGTTATTTAATTGATAAGATTGAAAAGCCAAATGGAGAATTATATAATAAAAAAGAGCCTATGATTCAAATGCAATCTAATTTTGATGCTATGAATTTGCAAAGTATTTATGAAGGAATGCATCGGGTAACTGTAGGAAGTCGAGGAACAGTGCGAAATGTTTTTAAAAATTTTCCTATTTCTGTAGCAGGGAAAACAGGTACTGCACAAGAAGATCCAAATCGAGATAGTCATGCTTGGTTTGTTGGATTTGCTCCTTATGATAATCCTGAAATTGCGATATCAGTATCCTTGCCTTTTGGAGATCGTTCTGATTATCCAGCAGAAATTTTTCGCGATATTGTAGCTGCTTATTTTGAATTAAATGTAGAATATGATAAAATTAATTTAGATAATAGAATATATTAAATAAAATCTAACCTATGGGATAAAAATATAAATAAGTAGGGGGTTACTATGCATCACGATAATCACGTAATCTTTAAGGGAACAAAAGATGGACTTACAATTTTACTAGATAATGAATTAGATTTTGTAACTTTACAAGAACACTTTGAAAAAAAAGTGGTGGATGCAAGTCGTTTTTTTCATGGGGCTAAGGTTGCTTTAACTTTTCAAGGAAGAGAATTGTCAGAAGAAGAACAGCAAATATTAGTAACAATTCTTTCTAAAAAATCTCAATTAGATATTTCTTTTATTCATGGTACGGATACAGATCATGATAAAATTTTTATATCTCCTGAACAGTCAAATATAGAAAAATCAACAAATGTATGGGATGAAGGAAAAGTTAGATTTTATAAAGGAACAATTCGTTCTGGACAACGTATTGAATTTGCAGGAAATGTTGTGATTATTGGAGATGTAAATCCAGGAGGTCAAGTTATAGCAGAAGAAAGTATTGTTATTTTGGGAAGTGTAAAAGGAATGGTACATGCAGGGAGTAGAGGAAATGTAAAAGCTTTTGTTGCTGCGTTATCTATGACACCTATGCAACTTCGTATTGGTAATATAATTAGTCGTTCTCCAGATGAAGATGATAATCAAAATGCTAGTACATCTATGGCACATATTGCATATGTATATGAACAAAGAATTTGTATGGAACCTATAGATGGGAAAATGGATTATTTGTTTTTAAAAAATTGATTTGTCAAAAAAAGTATAAAAGTAAAGAAAAATGTAGGAATAAAGTTGATGCAATTGTAGACATTATTTGGTAAGATAATAGTAGAACTTATTTTGTTACTTCCGTTTTATTTAAGATAAAGATTTCCATACATATGCAATATGGAAAAGTAGATTAAGGGGGAAAATACATGAGTGAAGTAATTGTAATTACATCTGGCAAGGGAGGCGTTGGAAAAACAACAACGACTGCCAATCTAGGTACAGGATTAGCGTTAGCAGAAAAAAAAGTAGCTTTAATTGATGCCGATATTGGTCTTAGAAATTTAGATGTTGTAATGGGATTAGAAAATAGAATAGTATATGATTTGGTGGATGTAGTAGAAGGACATTGTCGTGTAAGACAGGCATTAATTAAAGATAAGAGATATTCTGGCATGTTTTTATTACCCGCAGCTCAAACAAGAGATAAAAATGCAATTAGTCCAGAACAAATGCAAAAACTTTGTGAAACCTTAAAAGAAGACTTTGATTATATATTAGTGGATTGTCCTGCGGGCATTGAACAAGGTTTTAAAAATGCTATTGCTGGAGCTGATCGAGCTATTGTAGTTACTACTCCGGAAGTATCTGCTGTTCGAGATGCTGATCGTATTATTGGATTATTAGAAGCAAACGACTTAAGAAATCCTAAATTGTTAGTAAATCGAGTCAAAGCAGACATGGTAAAAAGAGGAGACATGATGGCGATTGAAGATGTCATGGAGATTTTGGCTGTGGATATCATTGGTGTTGTTCCAGATGATGACCAGATTGTAGTTTCTAGTAATCGTGGAGAACCAGCAGTAACAGATCCAAATTCCTTAGCGGGACAAGCATATCGTAATATTACAAAAAGAATTATGGGAGAAGAAGTACCACTTCTTAATTTAGAAGAACATCAAGGTTTTATGCAACGATTAAAAAAGATGTTTGGATTAAGTGTATAAAGAAGGGGGAGAGGTAGAGTGGAATTTTTAAAAATCTTTGGGAAAAAGCAAACTTCTAGTTCGGTGGCAAAGGATCGGTTAAAATTATTATTGATACATGATCGTGCTAATTGCTCTTCAGAAATTTTAGAAATGTTAAAGAGTGATATTATACAAGTAATTTCTAATTATATGGAAATTGATAAAGAGGGATTAGATATTCAAATTAGTCAAGCACGTTCCGAGGAATCAAATGCTGTTGTTCCGGTTTTATATGCCAATATTCCTATTAAAAATATGCGAAAAGCAAGTAATTCTTGAGAGAAGAATGCATAAGAGCAAAGTAGGATCTTAAAAATCTTACTTTGCTCTTATTCAAGATAAGCTCTTATTCAAGATAAGAAAAGGAATGAGAAAGAAGGAATTCCTATGAAATCAAAAAAACAATTGAAATACTTTGATATTTGGATTATCATGATAATGATAGCACTTGTTATTATAGGTATTATAGCCATAGGTAGTGCCACTCATATTAATAATCCTGATATTAAACCTGAATATTTTAATAAACAAATTATAGGTTTTAGTGTAGGATTTATTTTAATGCTTATTACGGCTTTTATTGATTATCGATTTATAGGTCGATTTTATCCCTTGTATTATATTATTATTATTGGATTTTTATTAGCAGTTTTAGTAATAGGAAAAAGTGTTGGTGGAGCTACTCGCTGGTTAGAGTTGGGTGGATTTCGTATACAACCATCAGAATTTACTAAAATTATTATGATTATCGTCGTTGCTAAACTAATGGATCGATTTAAAGGTCATATTAATCATATAGGTGTAATTTGTTTTATTTTAGTNATTGTTGGGATTCCTATTTTATTAATTCAAAAACAGCCAGATTTATCAACAAGTTTAGTTATTCTTTTTATAGTATTTGCTCAATTTTATGTAGCTAAAATTCATTATGGTTACATTATAACAGGTNCAATATTTGGTTTTTTAAGTTTGTTTTTTATTTGGTGGGGGGCAGTACAACCAGGACAAGTTGTATTGAGAAAATTTTTAAAAAATCATCAAGTGAATCGTATTATGTCTTTTATTGATCCGAAAACTTATGCTATGTCTGGCGCATATCAAACACAACAATCTATTCGGGCAATTGGTTCAGGACAATTATATGGAAAAGGTCTTTACCAAGGAACATTGAATCAATTTCAATATTTATCAGAGGCGCGTACAGATTTTATTTTTGCTGTTATAGGAGAAGAGTTTGGGTTTATTGGTTGTTTAATGGTAATTATTTTAATTTCATTATTAATTTTTCGTTGCTTTTGGATTGCTAANGATGCACCGGATTTATATGGAAGNTTGGTTGTAGTAGGTGTTGCAGCAATGATTTTTTTCCAAAGTTTTGTGCATATAGGAGTTACTACAGGATTTTTGCCTAATACAGGTATTCCACTACCTTTTATTAGTTATGGATTAAGTGCTTTATGGAGTAATATGATAGGGATTGGTTTAGTATTAAATGTAGGAATGTTACGTAAAAAAACGTATTATTAGGAGGTTATAAAGATGAATATTGGTTTAATTGCTCATGATGCCAAAAAAAAATTAATGCAAAACTTTACTATTGCATATCGTCATATTTTAAGTAAACATGAACTTTATGCTACAGGGACAACGGGACGTCTTATTGAAGAAGTAACAAATTTAAATGTTCATAAATATTTAGCTGGACATTTAGGAGGAGAACAACAATTAGGGGCGCAGGTTGCTCATAATCAAATTGATTTAGTTATATTTTTACGTGATCCTTTATCCCCTAAATCTCATGAACCTGATGTAGGTGCTTTGATGAGATTATGCGATATTCATAATATTCCTCTAGCGACTAATTTAGCAACGGCAGAGTTGTTAATTAAAGCGTTAGAACGAGGCGATTTAGAATGGAGAAATATTGTAAAATAAAAAAATAAAGGAGTTTCTTGTTTATACACAAGAAGCTCCTTTATTTTTTAGAGTATCTATAATTCTTATTCATATCTGGATCTTGTTGTACATAGTATATAATATCAAAGGATACTAAAAGGATAAAGGAGAGTCAGTTATGAATACTCGAAGGAAAGTAAATCGAAGGAATGGAAGAAGTATTAGATCTAGAACTAGATATAATGAGGAAAAAACAAAAAAAGAAAAAATATTATTACTTTTATATAAGCAAACATTTATTAGTCTTTGCTTTTTTATGTTTTTAGTTGGGCTGAAGGTGATGCCTTTTACGATTACAAAGTTTTGGATAAACAATATTAAAGAGCAAATATCGCATCAAATAGAATGGAATCAAGTTTATAGTATTGTAGTGCAAATCCCTACATTTAAAACTTGGGTAGAAGAACAGTGGGGACAGGAATCAGTGATTGAAGGTTCTGTAGATGAAATAAAAGAAGGAAAAGAACATGATCAACAAGATGAAGAAAAAGAGTATTTAGATACTAATGTAGATATGTGGAATAATTATGAAGAAAATATGAATTTAGATATGGATGACATAGAAAAATCATTGGGGAAGTAGGTTGGATTAATCCAGTACATGGAACTATTACAGCTTTATATGGAAAAAGAGAAAATCCAATTTTAAAAAAAACAGAATTTCATACAGGAATTGATATAGGAGCTCCTCTGGGAACCCCTATTGTAGCAGTACAGACTGGAAGAATTAAAGAAATAAGAACTTCATCNACCTATGGTCATATTGTTCTTTATGACACCATAGAGGGGTACTTGATTATGTATGCTCATTGTCAAAAAATTTTAGTAAAAGAAGGAGAAAAAGTAGAACAAGGGCAAGTTATTGCAACTATTGGTGATACAGGTTTAGTGACAGGACCCCATTTGCATTATGAAATTTTGAAAGATGATATAAATATTGATCCTATACCCTATGTATCGTTACCTTTCATTCCAGCATTAGAACCATAGGAGAAAGAGGTTGTATATGTTTAAAGTCTGGTTTCATCCACTATTTATTGTTTGTATTATTATATCTATTGCTCTAAGAAAAATGGGGCAATTTTTTATTTTATTTATTATTATTACTATTCATGAACTTTTTCATATTTTGGTCAGTAAAAAATTTCATTTGACATGTACAAAATGGAGCATTATTCCTGTTGGGCAAATGGCTTCTATTAAAAACTTAGAATTCCAATCACCTTTAAAACAAAGTATCATCTTAATAGCAGGTCCTATAATAAATTTAAGTATGTGGGGAATAGGCTCTTCTTTTTTTATATCCATTGAAAATTCATATATTCATCTTTTTATAATGGCAAATTTTATAATAGGTATATTTAATTTATTACCTATTTATCCTTTAGATGGAGGAAGAATTTTATATGGATGGATATCTCATTATAGAGGAAATTTATGTGGGATGAAAAAAATATTAAAAATGAGTCGATATGGAATTTTTGCTTTACAAGTTTTTGGTATGATACAAATAATTTTTTATCCTTTTAATTGTAGTTTACTTCTTGTTAGTTTTTATTTAATGTATATTAACAAAAAACAAAAACTTTGTAGTACTTATGAGTTATATAAATTGATTTTGAACAAAAAACAATATATGCGTAAAAAAGAATTATTTGAACTTGCTTCTTGTACGGTTATCGATTTAAATACATCATTTTTGAAAATATTGCAATGTTTTTCCAGTTCTCGATATACTATTTTTTTAGTTTNCCACCCATGGACTCAACAAGTGCAGATGATTTTTGAAATGGATTTAATCGATTATATATTAAAGAATGGTGTAGAGGGAACAGTAAGGGATTATTTACAAATTCAAAGTCAACAAGGAAAGAATTGATATTTTATTCGAAGTAGGATATTATAAATAAGAATATGAGATAAATAAAAAATTAAAATAGCTTTGTATAGATTAATTTTAGATCTCTTTATTGCTTCTGGTACTGGATTTAATATTCGTCTTGAATAGGTAATAGAACAATTTTTACAATTTTGTAAATGGAGGAAAACCGATGCAAGAAATAATTGTAGAAGTCGGCATGCAATATACAAGAACAGCATTAATAGAAGATGGTGATTTAATTGAATTTTTAGTAGAAGAAAATCAACAGCAATCAGTAGTTGGGAATATTTACAAAGGATTGGTACAGAAAGTAATTCCAGGTTTAGGTGCTGCTTTTATTGATATCGGAGAAGAAAAAAATGCTTATTTATCATTAACAGAAAAAGAACCTGTTTTTTTGAATAAAGGTATTTGTTTAGCTACATTAAAAAATGGAGAGGCTATTACAGTACAAGCTATTAAAGAAGCTACTGAAACGAAAGGAATTACAGTAACTACTCATATTAGTTTACCGGGGAAATTTTTTGTAATGGTTTCTGATGATGAAGAAATTCATATATCAAAAAAAATAAAAGAAGAAGAAGAAAGAAAAAGATTATTGCAAATGGTTCAAGAACATAAAAAAGAAAATCATGGAGTGATTATTCGAACAGAAGCTCAAGGAAAATCAAAAGAAGAACTTGTACAAGATTATTTATCATTACAAAAACAATGGAATAATATTTTAAAAAAAGAACCTTATGCGATGCCTAAAACAAAAATTCATAAAGAGGTTTCTACAGGATTAAAAAATGTAAGAGAAAGATTAACAGAAAACGTAAATGCGTATCAAATAAATAATATGGACCTATATAAAGAAGTAAAGGAATTTATTTCTCAAGTTTTTCCTACATTTATTGATAAGATTAAATATACAAAAGAAGATTTATTTTCTAAGTATCAAATTGAATCAAAAGTATTGAAAGCACTTCGACCTAAAGTCTGGTTAAAAAGTGGAGGTTTTTTAGTTATAGAAGAAACAGAGGCATTGACAGTAATTGATGTAAATTCAGGTAAATTCGTAGGTAAAAAAAATGTAGAAGATACGATTTTAAAAACAAATATGGAAGCTATCAAAGAGATTGCAAAACAGGTACGTTTAAGGAACTTGAGTGGTATTATTATTATTGATTTTATTGATATGCAACAAAAAACACATCAACAAAAAGTACTTCATGAACTACAAAAAGTTTTTACAAATGATCCTGTACCTGTTTATATTATAGGAATGACTAATTTAGGATTAGTAGAAATAACTCGAAAAAAAATAAAAAATTCTCTTTCTGATCAATTATTGCAATCGTGTTCGTATTGTTATGGAGGAAAACAGTATGGTAAAGCTTTTTTAATTCCCCAAATTGAAAGAGAAATTCAATCTATAATAAGGAATACATCGGCNGATGAAATTCTTTTGGAAGGTTCAAAAGAAATTATTGATGCATTTATTCCTTATCAAAATCAATTTACAAAACNTTTACGATTAAAAAACAATNTTCAAAAATCAATGATAGAATATAAAGTTTCTCCCATTTTTTATGAAGAAAATATATAATTAAAAATAATTGACAAATAATAAACTCTATGATATTATAATTTAGTATGTAAGTTCCGCACGAAGAGGTGAAAACAAAAGGGATTTTTGTACCATATTCGGCGAGATTGGATAGAGGAGGTGCCTGTATGTACGCAATTATTGAAACAGGTGGCAAACAGTATAAAGTACAAGAAGGAGATGTCCTAAAAGTAGAAAAATTAGGAATGACTCCTGGAGAAGAAGTTGTTTTTGATAAGGTAATTGCTCTTTCTAAAGATAGTAAATTATCAGTTGGTAATCCTTATGTAAACAATACAAGCGTTTCTGCTTCGGTTGTAAAAGAAGGAAAAGATAAGAAAATTATTGTTTACAAATATAAAGCAAAAAAAGGATATCATAAAAAACAAGGTCATAGACAACCTTATACAGAAGTAAAAATTGAAAAAATTAATGCATAGTGATGATACGTATAACTGTATTTAAAAAAAATAAAAAACAAATCTGTGGGTTTCAAGTAGAAGGGCATGCGGAATATGGTCCTTATGGACAAGATATTGTTTGTTCTGCAGTAACAGCTTTAGTATTTAATGCTATTAATTCGATAGAAGCATTAACTACAGAACCTATTGAATATGAATATAATCCTGAAGGTGGTCGGATTATTTGTAGATTTTTAAATGCATATCAATTCGATATTGGACAAGAAGCCAAATTGCTTATTGAATCTATGCTTTTAGGATTGTCTCACATTCAGAATGATTACGGAGAAAAATATATAAATATCATAGATGAGGAGGTGGAATTATGTTAACTATGAATCTACAATTTTTTGCTTCTAAAAAAGGAGTTGGTTCTAGTAAAAATGGACGTGACTCTATATCAAAACGTTTAGGCGCTAAAAGAGCGGATGGACAATTTGTTACAGCAGGTAACATCCTTTATCGACAAAAAGGAACTAGAATTCATCCTGGTGTTAATGTAGGACGTGGTGGAGATGATACTTTATTTGCTTTAGTAGACGGAGTTGTAAAATTTGAACGAAGAGGTAAAGCAAAAACACAAGTATCTGTATATCCTGAAGCAATTGCACAATAATAAGTATAAGGGAGCAGGTTTCCAATCGTTATGGAGGCCTGCTTTTAAAATACAAAAAAGAGGTGATAATATGTTTGTCGATCAAGCTAAAATTTTTATTAAAGCTGGCAATGGAGGTAACGGTGCGGTTTCTTTTCGNAGAGAAAAATATATTCCAAGTGGTGGACCTGATGGAGGAGATGGCGGTAAAGGCGGAGATGTTATTTTTGAAGTGGATTCTGGATTGAATACGTTATTAGATTTTCGACATAAAAAACATTTTAAGGCTTCATCAGGAGAAGATGGCAAAGGCGCTAAATGTTATGGTAAAAGTGGAAAAGATATTATACTTAAGGTTCCATTAGGAACTTTAATTCGTGAGGCAGAAACAGGCAAAATTATGGCAGATATGTCTAAGGCGGGAGAACGAATCGTTTTATTACAAGGTGGTCGGGGAGGAAAAGGGAATATTCATTATGCTACGGCAACTATGCAGGCTCCTCGATATGCTCAACGTGGAGAAGAAGGTAAGGAATATTGGGTAATATTGGAGCTAAAAACGATTGCCCATGTTGGATTAATTGGTTTTCCTAATGTGGGTAAATCAACAATATTATCTATGGTTTCTAATGCCAAACCTAAAATTGCAGATTATCATTTTACTACACTAAGCCCTAATTTAGGTGTTGTTGATAATAAATATAGTGGAGGATTTATGATCGCAGATATTCCAGGGCTTATCGAAGGGGCTCATCAAGGTGTTGGATTGGGACATGATTTTCTTCGACATATTGAAAGAACACGTCTTCTTCTTCATGTAGTAGATTGTTCGGGTATTGAAGGTAGAGATCCGGTAGAAGATATAGAAAAAATAAATTATGAATTAATCGCATATAATAAAGCTTTGGGAGAACGACCTCAAATTATAGTAGCGAATAAAATGGATCTTCCTGGAGCAAAAGAAAATATAGAGCGATTGAAGAAGAAATATAATCCTCTTGATATTCCTGTGTTTCCTGTTTCTGCTGCTACAGGAGAAGGNTTACGAGAATTACTATTTTATACAGGAAAACGTTTACAAGAGATGAAAAAGGATCCTATTGTATTTGAACCAGAGTACTATGAAGAAGAAAATATAGAAATAAAGGAACCATATACTATAGAAAAATTAGAAAAGGGTGTTTTTGAAGTATCTGGTACAGGTATTGAAAAAATGCTAGGATATACGAATTTAGATACAGAAAAAGGATTTAATTTCTTTCAAAAGTTTCTTCGCGAACAAGGTATTATTGAAAAATTAAAAGAGGAAGGAATTGAAGAAGGAGATACTGTTAAAATTTATCATTTAGAGTTTGAATATTATCAATAATTTGTAAGGAGGTTAAATATGATTACAAGTAAACAAAGAGCTTATTTACGGGGGTTAGCACATAATATTGAACCTATTTTTCAGGTAGGAAAAAATGGAGTAAATCCTNAGTTAACATTAGCAATAGATGAGGCGTTAGAAGCTAGAGAATTAATTAAAATACAAATTTTACAAAATTGTTTTGAAGCACCAAAAGATGTATGTCAAAAACTTTCAGAAAGAACTCATTCTGAACCTGTNCAAGTGATTGGTAAAAGAATTGTTCTATATCGACCTTCTAAAGAAAAAGCTAAAATTCAACTTCCCAAATAGGGAGGTGGCGACATAAAAGTCGCCTTTTTATTTCCTTTTTCCATGGATTGATATATAATAGAAAAAGCAAGTAAATGTTTGGGTAAAAGGAGATTATATATGCGAGATTTTATAACACCTATAGGGACAGATTGTAAAAAGTTAGCCATTATGGGAGGAACTTTTAATCCTATTCATTATGGCCATTTAGTTACTGCAGAAGCAGTACGTTATCAATTTCATATTAACAAGGTATTATTTATGCCAACTGGACATCCACCACATAAGCCTTTTTTTGATATAAGTCATACAGAGCATCGGTATTTAATGACTGTATTAGCTACGGTAACAAATCCCTATTTTGATGTATCGCGGATTGAAATTGATCGAGAGGGAATTACATACACTATTGATACAATTCGATATTTAAAGAAAATATACGGGAATGATGTAGAGTTATTTTTTATTACAGGAGCAGATGCTATTCATGAAATTTTAAATTGGAAAGATCCTGAGGAATTACTGCGTCTTTGTACTTTTGTAGGAGTTACTCGTCCAGAGTATCATAAAAAAGATTTATTAATGAAAATAGAAGAACTTCGTCAACAGTATGGATCGAAGGTTCACTTTTTAGAAGTACCTTCTTTAGCAATTTCTTCATCAGATATTCGAAAAAGAGTNAAAGAAAATCGTCCTATTAAATATTTAGTACCAGAGTCGGTGGAAAATTACATATTAAAGTTTGGGTTATACAAAGACATATAGATTATATTTATTAGAAAAGAGGTAGATGGATGTTAGACTATAATAATATGGTGGAAAAGATACGATCAGCTCTTTCACCACGACGATTTATTCATACTTTAGGGGTAGTGGAAACGGCTGTAAAAATAGCTAAGGTATATTATATCGATATTGAGCAAGCAAAAATAGCAGCATTATTACATGATTGTGTCAAGGATTATCCACACTCTTTACAAATTCAATTATGTAAGGAATTTCATATTCCATTAGATGAAACAATGAAGAAGAATCCTGAGTTGATTCATAGTTTTTTAGGGGCTGAGATTGCAAAAAGAGAATATGAAGTGGAAGATTCATACATATTAGATGCAATTCGATACCATACTACAGGAAGAGCTAATATGACTTTGTTAGATAAAATTATATTTTTATCCGATTATATCGAGCCAAATCGTACTTCTTTTATTGGATTAGAGAATGTTCGATCGTTAGCCTATACCCATTTAGATCAAGCGGTATATCAAGCTTTACTTTTAACCATAGAATATATTAAAGAGCAAAAAAAGCCTTTACATCCTCGTACACTAGAAGCTCTTCAATATCTAGAAAATAGTAAGATGATAAAAAATAAAGATTAAGAAGGGAGAAATAGTAGTGAGTATTTCTAAACAAGCAAAGGAAATATTAGAAATAGCATATCATACATTAGAAGATNGACAAGGAGAAGATATTCGTATTTTAGATATTCATGAGATTTCTATATTAACAGATTATTTTATAATCGTTCATGGTAATAATGTAAATCATGTTCGTGCATTAGTAGATTACGTAATAGAAGAGTTAGATAAATTCGGATATCCGCTTGTAAGACGAGAAGGAAGTAGTGGAGATTCTTGGGTATTATTAGATTATGGTAATGTGATTATTCATGTTTTTGAGAAAAAAGCAAGAGAGTTTTATGATTTGGAAAGAATATGGAGTGATGGAAAGGAAATAACCAAAACAACTGTCTTATAAGACAGTTGTTTTAACGTTTATGCATAGGTTGATAGGTAGATAATAAGGATAATAATGAAAATAATCCTCCTAGCAATAAAAAAAGGACTATAATCATGATAATAACTCTTTTAAAACTAAAAGAGGTAGTTAAAGTTTGTGAAGAAGTTACTTCCATGCTGCTGGGTATTTCTTTTTCTACAGGGAAATTATAATTATCCTGAGAAATAATATTTACTTTGGCAATAGGGTTATTTTGATATGAAAAGTCTATATATCCTAATGTTTCTCCTTTTTGAACAGAGGTTTGAATTTGATAGGGTAGTACAACCATATTTTGAATCTTTTCTTTTACTATATGTTTAGGTACAACAGCATATATGTCTTCCTGTATTNTTGTCTTTATTGTATCATGGGAGTTTTTTAAAGGAATAGAGGTAAAAGATGNATTGGCATTTGCTAATTTTAATAAAGAAAATTGGTTAAATCCATAATCAAATAATGTAGTTGTTTCATCATACATTAAAGGCTTATCTGATTTTAAAATAACACAAATTAATTCTAGACCATTTTTTTGGGCATATGTAACAAGAGTATGTCTAGCTTGGTCTGTATACCCTGTTTTTCCACCTAGGCAGCCTTCATAGACATATTTTATATTTCTTGTACAACCAGGTAGCATATAATGTTGATTATGTAAATATCGAATTTCATTTTTATTGGTAGGAGGAATTTCATATCGTGGTGTTTGAATAATTTCCCTAAATTTTTGGTTTTGTAATGCTTCTTTTGCAATTAAGGCCATATCATAAGCAGTAGTATAGTGTTGCTCATTATGAAGGCCATGAGGATTGGTAAAATGAGTATTGTAAGCTCCCAATGATTGAGCTTTTTGATTCATTAATTGAACAAATTTTTCAATAGAACCACTAATTGATTCCGCAACTCCATTTGATACGTCATTTGCTGATTGTAACATCATACCATATAAAGCTTCTTCTAAAGTAATTTGTTCTTCTGGTACCATCCATAAATGACTACTATTTCTTTCAATGCTAAAAATAGCTTCATCTGAAAAAGTAACCATTTGATCCAAAGATCCATATTCTAAAGCTAGAGATGTAGTTAAAATTTTAGTAATACTAGCTGGAAATAATTTTTGATGAATATTTTTTTCATATAAGATTGTTCCCGTTTTTGCTTCCATGAGAATAGCACTTTCTGATGTAATTTCAGGTGGTGATATATCTGAAGGTAAAGCATAAGAAGGAATTATAGTATTAGCAAACGTAGTGAGATTTAAAAATAAAGTAAAAGAAATGATAATACATAATGTATGCATAAATTTCATAGATCTTCTCCTCTCTGTTGTCATTATTAGTATAGCAGAAAATAAAGTAAAGAAAAAGAACCTTTTTTAGAAAAATAAAGGATTTTCTATTATTATGGCGAATAAATATAAGATGATAAAATAATATAGGGAGGAATATAATATGAAAATTAAAAACATATATAAAATAGTTTTAATAGGAATTTGTATTTTTGTAGCTGGTTTATTATATGTTGTATATATTACTCCCCGTCATACTCCAATTCAAATGTACTCAGATATTAATGAAGAAGTTTTTTTTGAAGAGGATGGAGCTATAGTGGATTCTGAAGATACATATATAGTAAAAACAGAAACAGATAATGAAGTATGTATTGTTCATATTGCAGGAGCAGTGTATAAACCTGATGTTTATCAATTACCTTTAGGAAGTCGAATATATGAAGTCATTGAACTAGCAGGTGGAGCAACAGAAGAAGCAGATTTAGATCAAATTAATTTAGCCATGAAAATAAAGGACGAACAAAAAATTTATGTTCCTTTTTTGGGTGAAATATTTGACAAAAGTGATAAAGAGAATAATAATAATAGCATACAACTAAATAATGAAAATATACATAAGATTAATATTAATCAAGCTAGTGAGAAAGAATTAGAGACACTACCAGGAATTGGTCCTGTGACAGCGACTAATATTGTTCAATATCGTGAAGAATATGGTGATTTTCAAAAAATTGAAGATATTCAAAAGGTTTCAAGAATAGGAATAAAGACCTTTGATAAAATAAAAATGATGATTGCTGTAGATTAGGAGGATGCTTGTGGCGAAATATGCATTAGTTGTTGATGATGAAAAATTAATTGTAAAAGGGATTCGATTTAGTTTAGAACAGGACAATATGAAAGTAGATGTTGCTTACGATGGTGAAGAAGCTTTACAATTGGCAAAAACAAATTCCTATGATATTATCATATTGGATGTAATGTTGCCTAAAATGGATGGATTGAGTGTTTGTCAACAAGTTAGAGGTTTTTCTAATGTACCTATTATTATGTTGACAGCAAAAGGAGAAGATATGGATAAAATCATGGGCTTAGAATATGGTGCTGATGATTATATGACAAAACCTTTCAATATTCTCGAATTAAAAGCCCGTATAAAAGCGGTACTTAGAAGAACACGGCTAAAAGATCAAAATCAAAGACCAGAAACTATTGTAGTAGATGATCTTAAATTAGATTTTAGTGGAAGACGTGTTTATATTCAAGAAAAAGAAGTCAACTTAACTGCAAAGGAATTTGATTTATTAGAATTATTTATTAGTAATCCAGGAAAGGTATATAGTAGAGAAATGTTACTCAACACCATATGGGGCTATGATTATCCAGGTGATGTACGCACGGTAGATGTGCATGTTCGAAGATTAAGAGAAAAAATAGAAAAAAATCCAAGTGAACCAGTTTATATTCATACAAAGTGGGGAGTGGGATATTATTTTAACGATTAAGTTTAAATGGATTCATAGTTTAAGATGGAAGTTATTGGTTACTTATATGGTTCTTAGTTTTTTGCCATTGATGTTTTTTTCTATAAGTGTATATAATACTTTAGAAAAGCATTATATACAAGAGCGAAAAGCTGAATTACAAAGACAAGTTAATATTATGGCAGGGCATATTGTTGTAACGGGTTATTTAAAAGAATCTACTATAGAGCAAAAACAATTATTATATTCTGATATTCAGCAAACGAGTAAAGAAATTGGTGCTCGAATTATGATTGTTGATTCAAAAGGGATTGTGAAAAACGACTCTAATAAGGTAGATATTGGAAAGACTATTGTACAAAAAGAGGTACTTGATGCTTTACAAGGAACAGATACAGCTTATAAGCAACCTGGAAGTGATATTATTCATGCAGTAGCATCTATTAAAGATGATAAAACACAAGAAATTATAGGTGCTGTTATTTTTTCTACTTCTGTTGAAGATATTTATATTTCTTTAAAATCAGTACAAAAGCAATTATCTATTTTAGTTATTTTAACTACTTTGATTGTAGGCTTATTTAGTTTTTATGTCTCTGGTGTTTTAATTCGACCATTAAAAGAGTTACTTCAAGTAATGAAAAAGGTAACCGAGGGACATTTAGATCAGCAAATTAAAGTGAAAGGAAAAGATGAGATTGCACAGTTGAGTTTAGCTTTTAATCATATGAGTGAACGACTTTTAGAGGTAGACAATTCAAGACAAGAGTTTGTAGCTAATGTATCTCATGAATTAAAAACACCTTTAAGTTCGATCAAAGTACTAAGTGAATCCTTATTACTTCAAGAAAGTTTACCTGAAGAAATGTATAAGGATTTTTTAATGGATATTACCTCAGAAGTGGATCGAGAAACAGAAATTATTAATGATTTATTAGCTCTTGTAAAATTAGATCGTAAAGATATGACGTTATCTTTTGAGAATACATATTTAAATAAAACTATTCAAGATATTTTAAAACGTCTCCATCCTCTAGCTCAACAACGTAATATTGATTTAATTTATGATAGTCGAAGGGATGTATATGCAAGAGTAGATGAAATGAAAATTACATTAGCAATATCAAATTTAATAGAAAATGCTATAAAATATAATAAAGAAAATGGTATCGTTACTGTTATTTTAGATGCAGATCATCAAAATGCTTTTATTACTGTACAAGATACAGGAATTGGAATTCCAGCAGAAGAGCAACATAAAATATTTGATCGTTTTTATAGAGTGGATAAAACTAGAGATCGTATGACAGGGGGGACGGGATTAGGTTTATCCATCACCCATCGTACTATATTATTACATCAAGGAAGTATTAAGGTTATTAGTGAAGAAGGAAAAGGTTCAACTTTTGTTGTTCGTATTCCATTACATTAAAATTCATAGATTTGTAACACTTTATTTTTATCATTGTAATGGTTATACGATATAATATTTTTTTATGGGGGTGATATTTTGGGGTATTTTAAAAAACCATATCAATGGATTTTAGGTATTGGAATCATTGTTTTATTATTTATTTTTTTATTTTTAGGTTCTAATACCAATAAAAATAATCCATTTTGGCCTCAAAAGGCGAAAAAAGTTAATGTTAATAATGAAGATAGTATTCATTTATATTTTGTAAGTCAAGATCAATCTAAATTAGTTGAAGAAAGTATGGTAATTACAAAAAATAAAGAAGAAGATACGATTATTCAAGTTTTAGAAGCACTTAAAAAGGGACCAAAAACTCCTGGGTTATTTCCAAGTGTTCCTAAAAATATAGAATTTATAAATATGGAATGGAATAAAAAGGAACAAATTTTAGAGTTAAATATATCTCGAGAATATCTTGAATTAAATACAATGGACGAAGTATTTTTTAGAACTTCTGTTGTAAAAACATTAACTGAGTTACCTTTTGTGCAACAAATTCAATTTTGTGTAGATGGTAAACCATTACTCGGAACGGATGGAAAACCTATTGGGCCTATTTCTGCAGAAGATATTATTTTAGAAGAAGCTAATCCTTTAAATACAGAGTACAAAGAACTTCAATTATATTTTTCAAATCAAGATGCAACAGGATTAGTACTAGAATCTAGAACGATTACGATTAATCCTAATGAACCTTTAGAAAAATATATAATGGAACAATTAATTAAAGGTCCTAAAAAAGAGGGATTGCAAAAGACAGTACCTCCTGAAACAAAAATTAAAGGAATTCAAACAAATGATGGTATTTGTTATGTAGATTTAAGTAAGGAATTTAGAACTAAACATTGGGGAGGTTCTACAGGAGAATTATTTACGATTTATTCTATTGTAAATTCATTAACAGAGTTACCTCATATACAAAAAGTTCAATTTTTAATTGAGGGAGAGAAACAAGAAACTTTTAAGGGACATGTAGATTTCAGTAATCCTTTTGAAAGAGATTTGGATTTTATTGCAGAGTAGAAGGATATAAAATACATACAATCATACTATTATGTTTGTATGTATTTTTTAAATCTTATCCAATCTTAACATGTTACTATTCTATGTACTTCTTTGATTGCATCATAAATTTTTCATAATAGCATGTAATTATAGAAGAAGAGGTGGAATGATGAAAAGGCCTTTGGTATGGGGAACCTGTTTTTATATTGGAGGTATTCTTTTAGGAAATATAATTTCTTCTGATATTTCTTTTTTTCTTTTTTTGTCTTTTTTTCTTTTGATAATACTATTTTTATTTGTTTTTAAATATCATTGGTTAGGATTTTCTTTTTTTTTAGTTTTCTTTTTTTTAGGATTTTTTCGTATGTACACATTAAATAGGAGTGACAAGGATTGTTATTTTGATGAATTGTCTTCATATGTTCAACAAAATACCGTAGTAGGAACAGTAGAAAAAATTCAACAAGATTCCAAACAAGAATATTCTATTATTTATATACAAGTACATTCAAGTTCTTTGCAAAAAATAAAAGAAATTCCCAAAAATAAAAAATTTTCTATTTGTGTACAGCTATATACAGAGGAAGCAATAAATATACAACCTCAAGATATTATAGGATTTCAAGGGAAATTAAAAAAANTAAAAATACCTAGAAATCCAGGTGGTTTCCATCAAAAACGTTATGGTCATTTAAAAGGCTTTGATTTTATTTGTTATGGTCATATTACTTATCATAAATCCATTCATTCTTTTTCCTTTTCACGTAGGTTACAAAAAATAAATAAAAGGTTTCAGAATGTATACGATACTCTCTTACCATCTACACAAGCTGGAATTGTTAAAGCTATGGTATTAGGAGATCAACAAAGCTTAGAACAAGATACAAAAGATTTGTATAAAAAAGCAGGCATTTCTCATATACTAGCCATTTCAGGATTACATATTTCTATTATTGGATTTTTGTTATTTCATATATTGCAACGAATAAAAATTTCTAAAAGAGTTACAGCGGTGCTTACTATAATATTTTTAATTAGTTATTCTTTTTTTACAGGGAATAGTGTATCTACGATGCGAGCAGTTATTATGATGAGTTGTATTTTAGGTGGATATATTTTTTTTAGAACATCAGATCCTTATACATCTGTAGCTTTTTCAATTTTACTGTTATTATATAAGCAGCCATTATATTTATGGGATATAGGGTTTCAATTATCCTATAGTGCAGTAATAGGAATACTAACTTTTTCCCCTGTAATAGATCAATTTTATTTTATTCCATCATGGATACGTTCTGGTTTTGTAGCTAGTTTATCAGCTAGCTTAGCTACTTATCCAATTATTGCATATCATTTTTATTATATTCCTGTATATGGAGTCCTTCTTAATATGATTATTGTACCTTTTGTACTTATTCTTGTATTTTTCAGTGGGTTAGCAGGAATCATAGGAATGTTTTCTATATTTTTGGGACGTTTTATGATTGGTATTGTTTATTACATATTATATTGCTATGAAGTATTCGCTCATGTTACAATTCAATTACCAAAAAGTTATTTATTAGTTGGATCTCCTTCGCTTTTTATGATGATATTGTATTATATTATTTTTTTAGTTACAGTGTGGTATTTTTCAAAACCTATACAAAATAGGAAAAGCTATAAAAAAGTTTATACCTATAGTTTTAGTTTTATAGGAAGTATTCTAATCGGATATATTGTTTCCCCAAAACCGTTAGAAGTAGTTTTTTTGGATGTTGGGCAAGGAGATTGTATGGTTATACATACGCCAACAAATCAACATTTTTTAATTGATGGAGGAGGAATATTTTTAAGAGAGGAAGGACAAGCCAATACGGGAAAAAGAATTATTCAACCTTATTTAGAGTATAAAGGGATAGAAAAAATTAATGGTGCATGGATTACTCATCCTCATGCGGATCATATTATAGGATTAATCGAATTGATGGATGAAGTTCCTATTGAGCAATTTTTTGTATCAACAGGAACATTAAAAAATCATTCTTTATATAGAGAATTACTTCAGAAGGCGAATCAATATCAAATACCTATTTATTTTTTTAAAGAGAGAAATCAAATACGGGTAGGCGATCTTATTTTCACATGTTTATTTGATGGACATGGACAAGTATTACAAGAAATAGATAATTGGAATCTTATTTCCTTAGTAGTTCATTTACAATATCAGGACATTTCTTTTTTATTTACTGGTGATATGGAAAAAGAAATAGAAGAATATATTGTAAAACAATATCCTTCGTTTGTAAAAAACAGTGTGTTTTTAAAAGTACCTCATCATGGATCCAATACTTCTTCAACAGAATTATTGTTAGATCAAATACAATCGATAGGGGCTGTAATTAGTAGTGGAGAAAATAATATATATGGACATCCTCATCCAGAGATCGTAAAGAGATATCAAGAAAGGAATATTTCTCTTTACTTGACACAAGAAGAGGGAGCTATTATGGTTAAAACATATGGAAAAGGAATGAGAATATACTCTTTTGTAGGACAGAGAAAGGAAAAATGGTATGGAAAGACTCAAAAGTGATCTTAAAACACAAGAATTTCAAAAAGTATATTTATTTTATGGAGAAGAAGAATATTTAAAAAAATATTATGTAGAAGAAATAATAAAAAAAATAATTCCTAAAGGACAAGAAATGATGAATATGTCTATCGTAGAAGGAAATCAAATAATACCTGAACAAATTATAGAAGCAGCTGAAACTCTTCCATTTTTATCAGAAAAACGATTAATTATTGTAAAGGATAGTGAATTATTTAAAAGTGGTAGGGCTGACGATACACAAAAAATTGTTGATTTCCTTCCTGATATTCCTTCTACTTGCTGTTTGTTATTTGTAGAAACAAATATTGATCGTAGGAATAAAGGATATAAGGCAATTCAAAAATGGGGAAGAACTGTAGAATTTACTCATCTTAAAGAAAAAGATTTAGTAAGTTGGGTAAAAAAAATGTTTAAAAAACAGGGAAGAGATATGGATACGCAAACGGCAATCTATTTATTCAGAACTGTTGGTTTTGAGATGGAACGATTAGAAGGAGAAATAGAAAAAATTATATCATATACAGAAGAACAAAGGATACAAAAAAAAGATATTGATGACATTTGTATCCCTTCGTTAGAAATACGAATTTTTGAATTGGTTAAAGCTTTAGGTAATAAACAAAGTCAAAAAGCTTTAGAAATTTATTCTAATTTAATATTAATGAAAGAATCTCCTCATATGATTTTAGCGATGATTATTCGACAATTTCGNCTGATTTTACAAGTAAAGTATTTACAAGAACAAGGAATGTCTCGAAGACAAATGGCACAAAGACTGGGAATTCAAGATTTTATTATTCGCGATTGTTTACAACAAAGTCAAGGTTTTTCTCTTTCAACATTAAAAAATGCTTTACAAGAAAGTTTAGAAACAGATGTTAATATAAAATCTGGAAAGATAGAAGCTGTATTAGGAGTAGAAATGTTATTAATTAAGTATTTANACTAGAAAATAAATAAAAAAGCATAAAATTGCTCTTTTATAAAAGAAGCAAATTTTATGCTTTTTATTATTGTTCCATAGAATTAACCATTTTGGTTAATTGAGAAACCTTACGCGCTGCGTTATTTTTATGGAAAATCCCTTTAGTAGCAGCTTTATTAATTTTAGAAATAGCATTTTTCAAAGATTCTTCTGCTACTGTTTTATTTCCTTCTTCAATAGCTGTAAATACTTTTTTAACAGCAGATTTTACTTGGGATTTAATCATTTTATTTTGTGCAGTTTTTGTAGAAATAGTTCGTATTCGTTTTTGTGCAGATTTAATGTTTGCCACAACGCTCACCTCCTTATTACCTGGTGTTTTTAAAATAGCTCCGAAACAAAACACATATAAAATAACATGCCTTATTATTTTAAACTAAACTTGTCTTAAAGTCAATGCATATAATAAAAAAATAGTGGGGAAAATAAAAAGAAAGAAAAAAGGAGGGATTTGATGGAGTTTTTTCAAACACGAACAGATTTAGCCATTGAAGCTCAAGAAATAGTACAAGGAAAAGGAGTGGAAAAGGAAGTTCCTGGTGTAAAAGTANCTATAGAACATAAGGAGGATTGGGAATTACAAGTAATACGTGTAGAGGTCATAGATGAGGAAGGAGTTAAAGCGATAGGTAAGCCAATAGGGACATATATTACTCTAGAAAGTCCTTTGCTAAAAGAAAATGATATAGATGCTCATGAAGCATTTATTGAAATCATAGGAAAAGAATTAAGTGAGTTACAAGAGCTATCAGATGATGGGATAGTTTTAGTTGTTGGTTTAGGAAATTGGAATGTAACCCCAGATGCTCTTGGACCTAAGGTATTTTCTCAACTTGTTATTACCCGACATTTATTAGAATATATGCCAGAACAAATTGATGAATCACTTCGTTCTGTCAGTGGTATATCACCTGGAGTATTAGGCATTACCGGAATGGAAACAGGAGAAATTATTCAAGGAGTTGTAGATAAAATAAAACCTGATTTAATTATTGCCATTGATGCCTTAGCAGCAAGAAAGGCTAGTCGTGTGAATACAACTATTCAAATGACAAATACAGGGGTTCAACCGGGATCGGGAGTAGGTAATAAACGTATGGGACTCAATGAAGAAAATTTAGGAATTCCTGTTATTGCTATCGGAGTTCCTACCGTGATTGATGCAGCTACCTTAGTGAATGATACGATGGATCAATTATTAGATACAATGAAAGTAGAAGTTAAAAAAACAGGACCATTTTATGAAATGTTAGAAAATATTAATAAAGAAGAAAAATATCAACTAATTCGTGAAATTTTAGATCCTTATGTAGGAAGTCTTTTTGTAACTCCAAAAGATATTGATGCAACGGTAGATCGATTGGCTCATATTATTGCACAAGGAATTAATCGTTCACTACATCCTAATTTAGAAGCTAAAGATATAGATCGATATATCCATTAAGTTTTTATCATAATGCACTTCTTTTTATAATATGCTATAAAAGAGATTTATTTTAATATATTTTTACAGCATAGATAAAGAGAGGTGCATATAGTATGCAGATTCATACCATTGAGGGTAAGAAAGTTCTACAAGGTTTAATATGGGGGTTAATTTGCGTTATATTATTTATTGTTGCATATAAAATTTGGACTGTTTCCGATTTTTCAATATCATCTTATTCTTCCATGTCCAATATATCAAAAAAAGGTAAAATACCTATATCTATTTATCAACGATGGCTTGGAGAAAGTGTGCCTCATATGAACTATCCCAAAAGAGAGTTTAAGGATCATATGTTAGTTGTATTTTTTCAATGGCTAACTCATATTAATATAAAGGATAAAACTACATTATTGGATGAAGCTATTCCAATTATGTTTCGAGTAAATCAAGAGATAAACAAAGAAAATAATTTTGTAGAAGTATATCCTAGACTTAATAGTAAAAAAGAAAAACATCTTGAACAAATAGAAGAAAAATTTGAAGAAGAGATTGATTTTTTTAAAAAAGAGGATAAACCTCCTTCTTCCGCTATTTCATCTATTCCAAAAATAGTTTTGTCAAAAGAAAATTTGAATAATTTAAATTTCTTAAAAGAAAATTTTTATATTATAGAAGCTAATATGCCAGTAACTATTCAAGATTTTCCGACGAAGGCATTTATAGAAAAAAATTTTCAAATATCAATCACTAATCAAGATGAACCTAAAATTTTAATTTTTCATACTCATTCACAAGAAGCATTTGTAGATAGTCGGCCGGGAGTAAAAGAAGATACAGTTGTAGGATTGGGACAATCTTTAGCTGATATTTTAAAGAATAAATATGGGGTAGATGTTATTCATGATACAGGTACCTATGATATGGTAAATGGAAAATTAAATAGATCCACTTCGTATGAAAGAATGGAAGAACCTATTCGAAAAATTCTTCAAAAATATCCTAGTATAGAAGTAGTTATTGATTTACATCGAGATGGAGTTCCAGATAATGTAAGATTATGTACAACGATTAATGGAAAGTCAACTGCTAAATTTATGTTTGTAAATGGACTTTCGAAAAAGATGCAAAATGGAATTTTTCAGCCTATTGATTATCTACCTAATCCATATTTAGAGGATAATATGGCTTTTAGTTTTCAAATGCAATTAAAGGCAAATGAACTTTATCCAGGTTTAACACGTAAAATATATATTAAACCTTATCGTTATAGTTTACATATGAAACCAAAATCTCTTTTAGTAGAAGTAGGTGCTCAAACAAATACAGTAGAAGAAGCATATAATGCGATGGAACCTTTAGCTCATATTTTAATATCCGTTCTTAAAGAAGAAGGTTAGGCTTGAGGATTCGTTCACCCTATGCTATAATATCCATCAGTTACTTTAGTATCGTACAATAGATATAAAGGTTAATTTATATAGACGAAGGAGGAATTCCGTCAATGTCTTCAAGGCAACAAGACCATATTCGAAATTTTTGTATTATTGCCCATATAGACCATGGAAAATCTACTCTTGCGGATCGAATTATTCAAACAACAGGGTTATTAACTGAACGAGAAATGCAAGAACAAGTGTTAGATAATATGGATTTAGAGAGAGAACGAGGAATAACAATTAAATCTCAATGTGTACGATTAATTTATAAAGCAAAAGATAACAAGGAATATATTTTTAATTTAATAGATACTCCTGGGCATGTGGATTTTAATTATGAAGTGTCTCGAAGTTTAGCAGCCTGTGAAGGAGCTATTTTAGTAGTAGATGCAGCTCAAGGAATAGAAGCTCAAACTTTAGCTAATGTGTATTTGGCATTGGATCATGATTTAGAGATTTTACCGGTAATTAACAAAATTGACTTACCAAATGCAGATCCAGATCGAGTGAAAAAAGAAATAGAGGATATTATAGGGTTACCAGCTACAGATGCTCCACTTATTTCAGCTAAAACAGGTTTAAATATTGAAGAAGTATTAGAAAAAATTGTAGAAGTCATTCCACCACCTGAAGGTGATAAAAATGAACCTTTAAAAGCATTAGTTTTTGATTCTATTTATGATGCTTATCGAGGAGTTATTGTTTTTTGTCGCGTTAAAGAAGGTAGTATTAAAAAAGATATGAATATTCGAATGATGGCTACTGGAAAAGAATTCGAAGTAGTAGAAGTAGGATTTTTTGGCGCAGGTCAATTTATTCCAACAGATGAATTAACTCCAGGAAGTGTAGGATATTTTACAGCTAGTATTAAAAATGTAAAGGATACTCAGGTAGGAGATACGGTAACCGATGCCGACCATCCTACAAAAGAGCCTTTACCAGGATATCAAAAAGTAAATCCTATGGTATATTGTGGAATGTATCCAGCAGATGGAGCAAAATATGAAGATTTAAAAGAATCTCTAGAAAAATTACAATTAAATGATGCTGCTTTGCATTTTGAACCAGAAACATCTGCTGCTTTAGGTTTTGGTTTTCGATGTGGCTTTTTAGGATTACTACATTTAGAAATTGTACAAGAACGATTAGAGAGAGAATATAATATTGATCTTGTAACAACAGCACCTAGTGTTATTTATAAAGTATATAAAACAGATGGGGAAATGTTACTTTTATCTAATCCATCTGATTTACCTTCAGAATCAGAAATTGAATATACAGAAGAGCCTATGGTAAAGGCAGAAATAATGGTTCCTTCTGATTATATTGGAGCTATTATGGAATTATGTCAAGAACGTCGAGGCATTTATATTAGTATGGACTATTTAGATGAAACACGAGCTTTATTGACATATGAATTACCCTTAAATGAAATTATTTATGACTTTTTTGATGCTTTGAAATCAAGAACAAGGGGATATGCATCTTTCGATTATGAATTAATAGGCTATCAAGAATCTGAGTTAGTAAAATTAGATATTATGATTAACCGAGAAGTAGTAGATGCATTATCATTTATTGTTCATAAATCGAAAGCTTATGAAAGAGGTCGTAAAATTGCAGAAAAATTAAAAGAAGAAATCCCAAGACATTTATTTGAAATTCCTATTCAAGCAACGATTGGTCAAAAGGTTATTGCAAGAGAAACAATTCGAGCATTACGCAAAGATGTATTAGCAAAATGTTATGGTGGGGATATTAGTCGAAAACGTAAATTATTAGAAAAACAAAAAGAAGGTAAAAAAAGAATGCGTCAAGTAGGAAATGTAGAAGTTCCTCAATCCGCTTTTATGAGTGTTTTGAAATTGGAGTAAAAGAAAGATGAAAAAAACTTTAGGTTTATATATTCATATCCCTTTTTGTATGTCTAAATGTTATTATTGTGATTTTTTATCTAAAGCAAATCAAGAAAATTATTTTACCGCTTATGTACATGCTTTAGAAAATGAAATCATCGGATATCAGTCTTTATTGGAAGAGTATTCGATCAATAGCATTTTTATTGGCGGAGGAACACCTACCATTCTTCCTATTGAAGCGTTACAACGGATTTTAATAAAAATACAAGAATGTTTTTCAATAGATTCAAAAGTAGAAATTACAGTAGAATCCAATCCAGGTACCCTTTCTTATAGAATGTTACAAGGTTTAAAAGAAGTAGGAGTAAATCGATTAAGTATTGGATTGCAAACTTTTCAAAATAAATTATTACAGAAAATAGGACGAGTTCATACTTCAGAACAATTTTTGAAAAACTATGAAACCGCCTTGAAAATAGGGTTTGAAAATATTAATATGGATTTAATCTTTGGATTACCTGAACAAAAAATAGAACATTGGGAAGAAGATTTAAAGAAAGCGATACAATTAAATCCTGCTCATCTTTCTTGTTATAGTTTAATCGTAGAAGAAGGTACTACTTTTTTTGATATGCAAGAAAAAGGTGAGTTACTACTTCCTACAGAAGAAGAAAACTTATATATGTATCAAATGTGTATTCAATTTTTACAACAGGCAGAATATAATCATTATGAAATATCCAATTTTTCAAAACCTGGTAAACAATGTATTCATAATATAAAATATTGGTGCTGTGATGAATATATAGGATTTGGATTAGGGGCTCATTCTTATTTTCAAGGTGTTCGTTATCATAATGTTTATTCTTTAGAGGATTATATCAGAAAAAGTCATGATATTGAAAAAATAAAAAAAGATAAAGAACGAATTAGTACTAAAGAGGCTTATGAAGAATTTATGTTTTTAGGTTTACGATTGATAGAAGGTGTTTCCAAAGAAGAATTTTATCAACGATTTCAAATTTCCATGGAAGAAATTTATGGTTCTGTTTTACAAAAACTAATAAAACTAAACTTATTAAAAGAGGAAAAAAATAATGTTAAATTCACTAAAAGAGGTTTAGAAGTAGGTAATTTGGTTTTTGAGCAGTTTTTATTAGAATAAATATGAAAATATCACTTGACAAATAAAAGATAGAGTGATATTTTTATAGTCAGATGTTAGCACTCTATCACTGAGAGTGCTAACAACGAAGGAAGGGATATTATGGATTTAGATGAAAGAAAATTAAAGATTTTGCATGCGATTATTTGTGATTACTTAGAAACAGCAGAACCTGTAGGTTCTCGAACAATTTCTAAAAAATATAATCTAGGAGTTAGTTCTGCTACAATTAGGAATGATATGTCAGACTTAGAAGAACTAGGGTTTCTTATGCAACCGTATACTTCTGCTGGTCGTATACCTTCTGATAAGGGATATCGTTTGTATGTAGAACAATTAATGGAATATCCTATGATTGATATGCAACAATTAGAATTAGTACAAGAAATTATCGTAGAAAAAATCGACAAGATGGAATCCATGCTTCAGGATATCAGTAAATTATTATCTATGATAACTAATTATCCCACTTTAATTTCTTCTCCTCAAATTCATAAAACAAAATTAAAACATATGCAGCTTATTCCATTAGATGAATATTCTATGATTTTAATTACGGTAATGGATGGTAATATTGTTAGAAATCATATATTAAATAGTACTATGCCTATTAAGAGTGAAACTCTTATCAAATTATCAACTATGCTGAATCAGCGTTTACAAGGGTTAACCCTTGAAGAAATTAATTTACCTTTAATTCAAAATTTAAAACAACAAATGGGTATTCATGGAATATTATTGAATGATGTATTAGATGCTATTGCCAATAGTATTGAATCAGTAGATGAACAAGATGTGTATATGAGTGGAGCTATCCATATTTTGGATTTTCCAGAATTTCATGATGTATTTAAAGCAAAAAACTTATTTCATGCTTTAGAAGAAAAGGATATACTTATTACGATATTATCTCAAAACTCTTCCAAACAAAAAGATAATAATATTCAGATTACTATCGGCCAAGAAAATATTGCTAAGGAAATGAAAGATTGTAGTGTTGTTACAACATCTTATAAAATGGGAGGACAAAAAGTAGGAACGATTGGAATTTTAGGACCTACTCGAATGGATTATGCTAGAGTAGTTTCTACTCTGTCGCATCTAGTAAAATATATGGACCATATCTTACGAAATTTTATGGATGGTTAAAAAAATGAGAAAGGGGCTATATAATAAATGAGTGTAGAGAAAACTACAAGAGAAGAAGTAGATGTCTTGAAAAATGATGAAGAAAAGATAGAAGATATAGAAGGAATAGAAGAAACAGATTCTTGTAAACAAATGGAAACAGATGTTGATAGAGAAGTCTTAAAAAAAATTTTACAGGAGAAAGAAGAAAAAAATAAAGAATATTTAGATCGTCTACAACGGACAATGGCAGAATTTGATAATTTTCGAAAAAGAACAACAAAAGAAAAAGCAAGTATGTATGATAGGGGAGTTAAAGAAACAATTGAAAAAATTTTACCTGTCATTGATAATTTTGAAAGAGCTTTATTAAATACAGATGATCAAAAAGAAATTAATGAAGGATTTTTTCAAGGTTTTGAAATGATTTATAAGCAGTTTAAAGGAATTTTAGAAGAAATAGGAGTTAAAGAAATCGAAGCGGTTGGAAAGCCGTTTGACCCCAATTATCATAATGCAGTTACTCATGTAGAAGATGATCAATATAAAGAAAATGAAGTAATTGAAGAATTTCAAAAAGGATATGTATATCAAGATCAGGTAATTCGTTATAGTATGGTAACAGTGGCTAACTAGTNATTTACAATTTTAAATTGAACATATAGAATACTTTATTAAAAATAAGGAGGAACCATTTATGGGAAAAATTATAGGTATTGATTTAGGAACTACCAATTCCTGTGTAGGAGTAATGGAAGGTGGAAACCCAGTTGTTATTCCAAACTCGGAAGGTGCTCGTACTACTCCTTCTATTGTAGCTTTTACAAAAACTGGAGAAAGGTTAGTGGGAGAACCTGCTAAACGACAAGCGATTACTAATCCAGATAAAACAGTAGGCTCTATTAAGAGACATATGGGATCTGATTATAGAGTTAAAATAGATAATAAAGAATATTCTCCTCAAGAGATTTCTGCAATGACTTTACAAAAATTAAAAATAGATGCAGAAAGTTATTTAGGAGAAACGGTAACAGAAGCAGTTATTACTGTTCCTGCTTATTTTTCAGATAGTCAAAGACAAGCAACGAAAGATGCAGGAAAAATTGCAGGTTTAGAAGTAAAAAGAATTATTAATGAGCCTACAGCAGCAGCTTTAGCCTATGGACTTGAAAATGAACATGAACAAAAAATTATGGTATATGATTTAGGTGGAGGAACCTTTGATGTTTCTCTTATTGAAATAGGTGAAGGGGTTATTGAAGTATTAGCTACTAGTGGAGATAACCGTCTAGGTGGCGATGACTTTGATGAACGAATTATTCGTTATTTAATTGATGAGTTTAAAAAATTAGAAGGCATTGATTTAGGGCAAGATCGAATGGCAATGCAACGTTTAAAAGAAGCTGCTGAAAAAGCAAAAATTGAACTTTCTACAGCTACAACAACAAATATTAATTTACCTTTTATTACAGCTACTCAAGAAGGCCCTAAACATTTAGATATGGATCTTAGTCGAGCTAAATTTGATGAATTAACATTGGATTTAGTTGAAAAAACATTAGTACCTGTTCGTAATGCATTAAAAGATGCGGCTTTAGAACCATCAGAATTAGATAAAATTATTTTAGTTGGAGGTTCTACTCGTATTCCTGCTGTACAAGATGCAGTACAAAGATTAACAGGAAAGGAACCTTTTAAAGGTATTAATCCAGATGAATGTGTAGCTCTTGGTGCTTCCATTCAAGGTGGAAAATTAGCAGGAGATGAAGGAGCAGGGGATATTCTTTTATTAGATGTTACACCTCTTTCTCTTGGAATTGAAACTTTAGGAGGAGTAGCTACTACTTTAATTGAAAGAAATACAACTATTCCTACTAAAAAAAGTCAAATCTTCTCTACGGCAGAAGACAATCAAACAGCTGTAGATATTCATGTTGTACAAGGAGAAAGACCTTTAGCTAAAGATAATAAGACTCTTGGACGTTTTCGTTTAGATGGAATCCCACCAGCACAAAGAGGTATTCCACAAATCGAAGTTACTTTTGATATTGATGCTAATGGTATTGTAAATGTAAGTGCTAAAGATTTAGGAACAGGAAAAGAACAAAGTATTACTATTACCGCTAGTACAAATTTAAGTGATGAAGATATTGATAAAGCAGTGAAAGAAGCAGAACAATATGCAGAACAAGATAAAAAACGAAAAGAAGCTATAGATACAAAAAATGAAGCAGATTCTTTGGTATTCCAAACAGAAAAAATGCTTAAAGATTTAGGAGATAAAGTAGATGGAGCTGATAAAGGGCGAATTGAAGCTGCATTAAAGAAATTAAAAGAATTAACAGAAAAAGTGAATGTAGAAAATACGACGGATAAAGAAATACAAGATCTTCAATCTGCAAAAGATGAATTGACAACTGTTTTCCAAGAAGTATCTACAAAATTATATCAGCAACAAGCATCTCAAGGTCAAGGAACACAAGGAACAAATCAAAAGCCTCAATCCGAATCTGGAGATGATGATGTAGTAGATGCTGATTATAAAGAGATATAATTAATTTGAAAGAGCCAAAGATAAAATCTTTGGCTTTTTCACAGTATAATGATATAATAATGGAAGTTATTTTGTAGTGGAAGGTGAAAAAATGGCAGCAAAAAAAGATTATTATGAAGTATTAGGTGTGGATAGAAATGCATCGGAAGCAGAAATAAAAAAGGCCTATAGAAGGCTGGCTAAGAAATATCACCCTGATATGAATCCAGATAATGAAGAAGCAGAACAAAAGTTTAAAGAGGTAACAGAAGCCTATGAAGTTTTAAATGATGCAGAAAAAAGAGCACAATATGATCAATTTGGTCATGCTGCCTTTAACGGAGCAGGATCTGGTGGATTTCAAGGTGGTTTTTCGGATTTTGACATGAATGATATTTTTGGAAGTATGTTTGGTGATATGTTCGGTGGTGGAATGGGACAACGACAAAGGACAGGGCCGATGAAAGGAGCCGATGTTCGTACTTCCATTGAAATAGATTTTCAAGAAGCTGCTTTTGGAGTAGAAAAAGAAATTGAAATTATAATAGGAGAACAATGTACTACTTGTGGTGGAACAGGAGCTAAGCCAGGTACAAAACCACAAACATGTAAGCATTGTAACGGAACAGGACAAGTGCGTTACAATCAAAATACGTTATTTGGTAATATGACTAGTATTCGAACTTGTGATGTATGTCATGGAGAAGGAACGATTATTACAGAGCCTTGTAATAGTTGTCATGGAAAGGGTATTGTAAGAAACAAAAAACGAATTAAAATAAATATTCCAGCTGGTATTGATCATGGACAAAGTATTCGTTTACAAGGAAAAGGAGAGCCAGGACAACGTGGAGGCCCTTATGGTGATTTATTAATTACGGTATCGATCAAACCTCACACTATATTTGAAAGACAAGGATATGATGTATATTGTAAAATTCCAATCACTTTCGTACAAGCTGCATTAGGTGGAAAATTACAAGTCCCAACTTTAGATGGAAAAGTAGAATATAGCATTAAAGAAGGAACACAAACAGGAACAGTGTTTCGTCTTAGAGGGAAAGGAATTCCCTATCTTCGAAATCCCAAGTTAAGAGGAGATCAATATGTAACAGTTATTATTGATGTTCCAACAAAATTAAATGAAGAACAACGAAAAAAATTACAAGAATTTGCACAAATAAGTGGTGACGATGTTCATCCACAACGTAAAGGTTTTTTTGATAAAGTAAAAGATGCCTTTGGAGATGCATTAAGCTAATCATTTTGTGGTAAAAATAGGAGGAATATGGAATTGCAATGGATTGAAGTAAAAATAACAACACAAACAGAAGCAGTAGAAGCTATATCCTATATGCTTACTGAATTGGGAATACAAGGAGTTCGTATTGATGATCCAAAGGATATTCTTATGCAAAAACAAGATGAACGTGATTGGGATTATGCAGATGAAGATTTATTACACTCCAAGGATCCTAATAAAGTAGAAATTTTTTGTTATCTTTCACAAGAAGATAATTATGTAGAACGTATTGAAGAAATAAAAAGTCGTTTATCTATGATTGCATCTTTTCTCCCTATTGGAGAAGGTACAGTAACAATACAAAAAAGAGAAGAAAAACAATGGGAAAATGCTTGGAAACAATATTATAAACCTTTTCGAGCAGGGGAGCATATTGTTATTCAACCTACGTGGGAATCAGCTACGTTTACAAAAAAAGGAGATATTGTCATTGAATTAGATCCTGGGATGGCTTTTGGAACAGGAACGCATGAAACTACTTCTATGTGTATTCAATTACTAGAACAATATATGACAACGAATGATATTATTTTAGATATTGGTTGTGGTAGTGGGATTTTAAGTATCGTAGCAGGTAAATTGGGAGCACAAAAAGTAATAGGAGTCGATATTGATCCCAATGCAGTAAAAGTAGCAAGAGAAAATGTTCAAATGAATCAAATAAATGAAAAGGTTGAGATTAGACAAGGTGATTTGCTAGACGTAGTACAAGAAAAAGCTCATTGTATAGTAGCCAATATTATTGCAGATGTAATTATTCAATTAGTAAAACTTGTGCCAGAAGTATTAGAACCAAAGGGTATTTTTATTGCCTCTGGAATTATTCAAGATCGGTTAGAAGAGGTTAAAGAAGCTATTGAGAAGGGTCCATTTACCATTCTTCAAGTGGTTTCAAAAGGTGAATGGGCTGCTATTGTAGCTCAAAGGAGAGGATAAAGAATGCCTAGATTTTTTGTAGCTCCTGAACAAATTAAAGAAACATATATTATTATTCAGGATCCTCAAGATATTATTCATATTAAAAATGTATTGCGCTTCAAAAAAGGCGATAAGCTTTGTATTAGCAATGGACAAGGAATGGATTATGAGTGTATAATAGAAACGATAGATCAGAATACAATTCTTACAAAGATTTTGAATGTATATAAAAGTGATGAAGAACCTGCAGTACATGTTACTTTATTTCAAGGTTTGCCAAAAGTAGATAAGCTAGAATGGATTATACAAAAAGCAACAGAATTAGGTGTTCATCACATTGTACCTATGATGACAGAACGAACTATTATAAAGATAAATGATCCCAAAAAAATAAAAAAGAAATGGGAACGATGGAATAAAATTAGTGAAGCAGCTGCTAAACAATCAGGGCGAAGTACAATACCATTGGTTTCTACTCCTATTTCTTATCAAGAAGCATTACAGATGGGTCAAAGATTGGATAAAGCGGTTATTCCTTATGAAAAAGAAATTCATACAGGACTTAGAACTATTTTTCCCCTATCTGCTCAACAAACCATCGGTGTTTTTATTGGTCCAGAAGGTGGTTTTACTGCGGAAGAAATTACAAATGCCGTGGATCATGATATTCTACCTATCACATTAGGTAAACGAATTTTACGCACAGAAACTGCAGGATTAGCAGTATTATCGATTCTTATGTATGAGATCGGGGAGGTATAGGTATGAAAGAAATAAAAGTTCTAATTGTTGATGATGCTATTTTTATGCGTACCGTTTTAAAAAAAATGTTAGAAGAGAGTGACAATTTAACTGTCGTAGGAGAAGCTAATAGTGGTTTGGAAGCTATTGAAATGGCTAAAAAACTACAACCAGATGTCATTACCCTGGATATTACTATGCCGGAAATGGATGGAATTACAGCTATTGATAAAATTTTAGAGGTCAGTCCACCATCTAAAATTATTATGTGTTCTGCCATGGGACAACAGGCTATGGTAATTGATGCAATTAAACTTGGAGCGAAAGATTTTATTGTAAAGCCTTTTGAAAAATCTAGAGTTCTACAAGCCATTCAAAATGTGGTAGAAGAGTAATATCCTAAACTGGTGGGAAGGCCTACCAGTTTTCCTTTTGTTATCGAAAAAACGTTAAAATAAAAATAATTATTATAAAATAAGCATATCAGTTAAATACTATATCGATGTAGTTATGGAAAAAGATTTATAAAGGCTTTGATAGAAAGAGATGAGTTAATGAAAGAAATATATTTAGATAATGGAGCTACGACTCCACCGTCATCTGAAGTGATTCAATCGATCCTTCAAGTAGTAAAAAAAGATTATGGAAATCCATCATCTTTACATAGAAAAGGAATGCAAGCAGAAGAATATATAAAACAAACTAGCGAAGAAATTGCAAAATGGCTAAAAGTAACTCCTAAAGAAGTATATTATACTTCAGGCGGAACAGAATCAAATAACTTAGCTATTTTAGGGGTGGCTAATGCATATGTAAGATCAGGAAAACATTTGATTACAACGCAAATTGAACATCCTTCGGTATTAGAACCTTTTAAAAAATTAGAAGAACAAGGTTATGAAGTAACTTATCTACCTGTTAATCAACAAGGATATATTGATTTAGAAACGTTAAAACAAGCGATTCGACCGGATACTATTTTAGTTAGTATTATGCATATTAATAATGAAGTAGGTACAATTCAACCTATTGACAAAATAGGATCTATTATAAAAAAAATAAATCCATCTACTCTATTTCATGTAGATGCTGTTCAATCCTTTGGGAAAAGTATTATTTACCCAAGAAGATGGAATATTGATTTGCTTAGCATCAGTGGGCATAAAATACATGGACCTAAAGGTATTGGTGTACTTTATATAGCTAAAGATATAAAAATAGAACCTTTAGTATATGGAGGTGGTCAACAAAATGGATTGCGTTCAGGGACAGAAAATATGATAGGAATAGCAGGCCTTTATCCTGCAGTGAAAAATGCATATGAAAATTTGAAGGATCATGTTTCTCATATGGTTCAGTTAAAAAAATATTTAGTAAACGAATTAAAAGCTAAAGTAGAAAATATATCTATACATGGACCTAAATTAGAAGAAGGTGCTCCTCATATTATAAATCTTGGCTTTAAAGATATACGTGGAGAAGTACTTCTTCACGCTTTAGAAGATAAAAAAATTTATGTTTCAACAGGATCCGCTTGCTCTAGTCATAAGTCAACCAAAAGTAGCACTTTACAAGCTTTAGGCTTATCGGATGAGGAGATTTTATCCTCTATTAGAATTAGCTTCTCCCCGTATACAACGAGAGAAGATATTGAAATATGTATAGCAGAAATGCAACAAATTATACCATTGCTTCGTAAATTTGTTCCAGGAGGAAAAAAATAATGAAAAAATTATTTTTAATTAAATATGGCGAAATTGCTATTAAAGGAAAAAATCGTTATTTATTTGAAGATGCTTTATTACAGAATATTAAAAAAAGCCTTCGAAACATTGGAGATTTTAAGTTAATTAAAGAACAAGGAAGAATATTAGTTGAACCTTTAAAAGAAAATTATGATGAAGAAGAAGTAATAGGTCGATTAACTAAAATATTTGGTATTATAGGTATTTGTCCTGTGATTAAAGTAGATAGCTTAGATTTTCAACAAATTCAAGAACATGTTCTTCATTATATGAAAGAAATTTACCAAGATAAAAAAATTACTTTTAAGGTAGAAGCGAGACGTGCTGATAAGTCATATCCTTTAACTTCACCAGAAATAGCAAGAGAAGTAGGAGCTTATTTATTACAACATATGCCAACACTTTCTGTAGATGTACATCATCCTCAAGTGCGAGTTTGGATTGAAATTAGAAATTCAGTATATGTGTATTCTCAAGTCATTCCTGGTTTAGGCGGAATGCCAATAGGAACTAGTGGAAAAGCTATGCTTTTATTATCAGGTGGTATTGATAGTCCTGTAGCAGGTTGGATGGTAGCAAAAAGAGGTGTAGCCTTAGAAGGTATTTATTTTCATAGTCATCCTTATACTAGTGATCGTGCTAAAGAAAAAGTGATTGAACTAGGACGAAAATTAGCTACTTATACAGGAAAATTTACACTGCATATTGTTCCATTTACCGAAATTCAATTAAAAATTTATGAAAAATGTCCTCATGTACAATTGACTATTATTATGCGAAGAATTATGATGCAAATTGCGGAAAAAATAGCAAAAAAGCAAAATGCACTTGCTCTTATAACAGGAGAAAGTATTGGCCAAGTTGCAAGCCAAACCATACAAAGTTTAGGTGTTACCAATGCAGTTTGTACTTTACCTGTTTTTCGTCCATTAATAGGATTTGATAAACAAGATATTATAACGATTGCAGAAAAAATTGACACTTATGAAACATCTATTTTACCCTATGAAGATTGTTGTACCATTTTTGTTGCTAAGCATCCTCAAACAAAACCTAATTTAGAAAGTATAGAAAGATCAGAAAAGAATTTAGAAAATATAGATGCCATGATAGAAGAAGCTATTGCAAAAACAGAAGTGATTTTTATTTAACAAAATAAAATCCACTGTATACAGTGGATTTTATTACAATCATATTAATTCTATTCAACAATAAAAGATTGAACATCTTCAATAACTTTATCTGCCTCTATATCATCATGAATATCTAGGCGAATGGGTTTGCTTAGATCTAAGCTAAAGATTCCCATAATAGATTTTGCATCAATTACATATCGACCAGATACTAGATCAAAATCAGAATCATACTTACTAATCGTATTAACAAAGCTTTTCACTTTATCAATTGAATTTAAAGAAATATTTACAGATTTCATGATATAACCCCCTTATGCATTCAATAATGTATTCACATGTCTATAGTACCGTTTAAGGTAAAGTTTGTCAATGATTATTTTAGCCAAAAAAGATCTCTTATAAATGTTAGAATGTCCCTAAAGTAAGAAGAACTTTTTCTATTGATTGTTTTTTAATATGATTTTTAATATAATCTAATTATAGAATTAATATTTATTTAAATAAATAGTGAATTGTTTTATTATACTTATCTTTTTAATCTTATATAATCCGAAGACTAATTGAGGTGCTAAAATGGAAACAGTTGCTTTTCACACATTAGGATGTAAAGTGAATCAATATGAAACAGAAGCTATTATGGAGCTTTTTGAAAAAGAAGGATATAAGAGTGTTCCTTTTGATGATAAAGCAGATATATATGTGATTAATACTTGTACAGTAACCAATGTAGGAGATAAAAAGTCAAGACAAATGATTCGTAGAGCTCATAAAAAGAATCCTCAAGCCATTATTATTGTAGTGGGTTGCTATGCTCAGATTGCACCAAAAGAAATTGCTCAAATTGAAGGTGTTAATATGATTATAGGAACTAATCAAAGAAATCAAATTGTTCGTTTATTACAAGAATATGAAAAAAAACAAAATGTAATGATACAAGTAAATGATATTATGAAAGTTCGAGATTTTGAAGAAATGAATATTTCTACTGTACAAGAAAAAACAAGAGCATATTTAAAAATTCAAGAGGGATGTAACCGATTTTGTTCTTATTGTATCATTCCTTATACCAGAGGTCCTATACGAAGCCGAAGTCCTGAAAATATTATGAAAGAAATTAGAACTTTAGTGAATAATGGATTTAAAGAAATTGTACTAACAGGTATTCATGTCGGTTCCTATGGTAAAGATATAAAAAATATGGAAATTGATTTAGTGGACTTGATTAAAGATATTCATTCGATAGAAGGATTAGAACGAATTCGTTTAAGTTCGATAGAACCTACATTTGTAACAAAACACTTTATTCAAACGATTCAAGCATTACCTAAAGTATGTAGACATTTTCATTTATCTTTACAAAGTGGTTCGAATCGTACTTTACAAAGAATGAATCGTAAATATACGAAAGAAATCTATCAAGAAAAAGTAGAATTATTACGATATACTTTAAAAGATGTAGCGTTGACAACAGATGTTATTGTGGGATTTCCTGGAGAAACAACAGAGGATTTTGAGGAAAGTTATGAATTCATAAAAAATATGAAATTTAGTAAAATCCATGTATTTCCTTACTCACCAAAGAAAGGAACAAAGGCGGCAAAATATCCTAATCAAATTCCTAATAAGATTAAAGAAAAGCGAAGGGATCAAATGATGAAATTAGGAGAAAAAATGGAAATTCAGTTTTTATCCAATCATATAGGAAGGATTCATGANGTGCTTGTTGAAACAAGATGTAATGGAAGTAATATGTTTGAAGGACATACTTCTAATTATATGAAAGTAAAAGTTTGTTCGAGCGTACCTCTTGAAAACACAATGCAACAAATAAAAATGATTCAACAAGAAAAAGATTATTTAATAGGAAAGATAATCTAAAAATAAGTTAACTTTACTTATAGAATATTTTTTTGATTTGCATAATAAAAATATTTGTATTATGATGACTAATAATAATGATTTTATGACAGGAGAGTGAATAGTATGAATTCTTTTAATAAAACAGTTCATTTTAGTGTCAAAAAAGATGAAATCAATGAAGCACGGAAAATTTTATTAAGTGTTTATGACTCGTTAGTAAAAAAAGGATATAATCCTATTAATCAAATTGTAGGCTATATTTTATCAGGAGATCCAACATATATTACGAGTTATAATAATGCTAGAAGTAAAATTAGAAAATTAGAGCGAGATGAACTTTTAGAAGAACTGGTTAAAAATTATTTACAAAATCAAAAATCAAATAATTAATAATAGATNCTATTATTTTTTGATTTTTTCATTACAAATGCATCAGTATTAAAAAATGTGGATATAAAATAAAAAATTGTCTAGAATAGAAAGGAGGACAGAATTGAGAATATTAGGATTAGATTTTGGAGAAAAGACGTTAGGAGTAGCAGTTAGTGATCCTTTGGGTTGGACAGCACAAGGAGTAGAAACGATTTATCGAACAGAAGAAAACAACTTAAAAGAAACTTTTATGCGTTTAAAAGAAATTATTACTGAATACCAAGTAGAAGAAATTGTATTAGGATTACCTAAGAATATGAATAATACATTAGGTCCAAGAGCTGAAAAAACGCTTATATTTAAAGAACAATTAGCGAAAAAATTTTCTTTACCCGTTCATGTGTGGGATGAACGTTTAAGTACAGTAGCTGCTACTCGTAGTTTATTAGAAGCGGATTTGAGTCGAAAAAAAAGAAAAAAAGTTGTTGATAAAATGGCTGCTACTTATATTTTACAAGGATATTTAGATTATTTATCAAACTAAAAAATAGGGATATAATAGTTATGGTAATATAAATATTATTGTATTATGAATCTTTTTAAGTAATAATATATATGTAAATCATCTAATCGTATAAATTGAAATATTTTATAGTTAACCTAGACTTTCATAGAATTATTTCTGTAGATAGAAACAATTCTATGAAAGTCTAGGAGGATAATTAATTAGATGCTTAGCTAAGAAACTAAAGTTTGAATTTAAATACTTATAAATATTTTAAAATATAAAATTTTTTTGAAAAAGAAAGGTGTATAATAAGATGGAAGAGGAATTTGAAAGTATTTATTTTAAAATGGAAGACTCAGAAGAAAAAGTAGAGTTTATTATTTTAGATTATGTGGTTTGGAATGAACAAACATATATTTTAGTAATTGAAAAAGATGTAGTAGAAGATGATGAAGCTGATGCAATTATATTAAAAGAAAAAGAAAGTAATGCAGACGATGTAATTTATGAAACCATAGAAGATGAGAATGAATTGTATCAAGTAGTTGAAAAATTTCGAGAACGATCCGATGAATATGATTTTGATGTAGAATGAGAGTTAATATCAATTGACAAAAGGAGTAGAAGCCTATATAATATCCTTAGAAAAGTAAATTGTTGGATTTGCAATTGATAAAATAGCAAAAATGCTTGTATGAATTATGCTAATGGATTGGGGGCTCCTATGAGTATTAATACCAAATTTAAAGAAATGTTAAAAGAAAAAGGGTATAAATTAACAACACAACGAAGAGCTGTATTGGATGTGCTTCAAAATCATGCCGGTGATCATTTAACAACGGAAGAAATTTATCAATATGTAAAAGTGCAATGTCCAGAAATAGGGCTTGCAACAGTATACCGAACTGTACAATTATTAGAAGAGCTTAGAATTATAGATCGACTTACCTTTGATGATGGTTGTAATCGATATGAACTTGGAAGTTTTGGAGAAGATCATCATCACCATCATTTAATTTGTGATAGTTGTGGGCAAATTTTTGAAGTAGAAGAGGATTTAATGGATGCAATAGAGATACAGGTGGAAAAAAAGTATAAGTTTCAAATTACTAATCATAAAGTGAAATTTTACGGAATTTGTCATCAGTGTCATAAGAAAAAACATCCTACTTCTTAGGATGTTTTTTTATGCAAGGTTATTACTATTTTTATCACCATTGTGGTCGTATTCTAGATTTAAAATGATAATCCATTCCATTATTATTATCCCAAATCCCTTCTCCGTTGTGAAANGCTACATGTGTAATTTGATTGTCTATTAAAGGAATGGTAATTTCCATATCTTGATTTTGAGTAGGTGTCATGGCAATATCTTGAATTTCTTCCCAGGTATAATAATCATATCCATATCCAACCCGAGCATAAATTTGAGGTTCTTCTGATTCCTTCAGAAGTCCTTTATATTTTATAGTTAATTGGTTGCCACTTGGAGTATTGATAGGAGAAAAAATTACACCATTTTTAATGTAACCATCTTTAAATTCTTGTTCCATNTATTCATCTTCCTTCCATTTTTTAAATTTTTTCGATTAACAGAGATATAGTTACTATTTGTAAAATAAGTCTAAATATGCGTGATTCCCTTTCTTTTTCAAAAAATAATATAATGAACATAATCATAGAAGAACAATAATAACTATCGATATAATAATGTAAAAAGATGTAATACCATTTGTGAAAAATAAAATATAGTATAATATTATTAGATATTTGAAAGTATAGGAGATTAAATTATGAGAAATAATAAAATACAAAAGTTAGGGCAAAAAAATCAACAAAAAACCACGCGAAAATATACACATAAAAATAGAAATTATAAAAGCAATAAAAAATATAAAAATAATGGAGGTGTACATGTGAACTCAAAGAACAAGACGTTAAAAATCATTCCATTAGGTGGTTTAGATCAAATAGGTAAAAATATTACTGCATTTGAATATGGAAATGATATTATTGTCATCGATTGTGGTATTGCTTTCCCAGAAGATGATATGTTAGGTGTAGATTTGGTTATTCCTGATATCACATATTTAAAACGTAATAGAGAAAAAATAAAAGGAATTGTGTTAACGCATGGGCATGAAGATCATATAGGTGCTTTACCTTATGTTCTTAGAGAATTAAATGTACCTATTTATGGCACTCGTTTGACTATTGGATTGGTAGAAAATAAATTAAGAGAACATAATTTATTAAATAGTGTTTCTAGAAATTGTATTTTACCAGGAGATATTGTTCAATTGGGTACTTTTAAGATCGAATTTATTCGAACCAATCATAGTATAGCTGGAGCTGTTGCTATAGCTCTTCATACACCCGTAGGTATAATTGTTCATTCAGGTGATTTTAAAATTGACTATACACCAATTTATGGAAAAATGATTGATCTTCAACGATTTGCTGAATTAGGTAAAAAAGGAGTTTTAGCCTTTCTTTCAGATAGTACGAATGCAGAAAGAAAAGGATATACCATGTCTGAACGAACAGTAGGAACAGTTTTTGATGATGTTTTTTCTCAGTCGAACAATCAACGTATTATGGTAGCTACTTTTGCTTCGAATGTAGATCGATTGCAACAAATTTTTGATGCTGCTTATAGACATAAGCGAAAAGTNGCTGTAGTAGGAAGAAGTATGGTAAATGTAGTTCGAACAGCTACCGAATTAGGTTACCTNATGATTCCTAATCGTATATTAATTGAATTATCAGAGATCAATCGATATGCGGATGAACAATTAGTTATTATAACAACGGGTAGTCAAGGAGAACCTATGGCAGCATTATCAAGAATGGCTTCTTCTGAGCATCGACAAGTAGAAATTAAGCCAGGAGATAAAATTATACTAAGTTCTACACCTATACCAGGAAATGAAAAAACAGTATCGAGAGTTATTAATGAACTTTTTAGAAAAGGAGCAGAAGTTATTTTTCAAGATACTCATGTATCTGGCCATGCTTGTCAAGAAGAGTTAAAGCTTCTTCTTAGTTTAGTACAACCTAAATTTTTTATACCCGTTCATGGTGAATATCGACATTTAAAAAAACATGCAGAATTAGCCAAACAATTAGGTATGGATTCAAAAAATATTTTTATTTTATCCATAGGTAATGTATTAGAAATTAATAATAAAGAAGCTAAAGTCACAGGAAATGTACCATCAGGTCAAGTATTAGTAGATGGTCTAGGAGTTGGTGATGTAGGTAATATTGTACTGAGAGATCGAAAACATTTATCTCAAGATGGTTTATTGGTTGTAGTAGTTACTTTAGAAAAACAATCTAATACCGTATTGTCAGGACCTGATATTATTTCTAGAGGTTTTGTTTATGTTAGAGAATCAGAAAATTTAATGGATAACGCAAGAAAAGTAGTACAAGAAGCATTAGAAAAATGTCAAAATGATAATATTACAGAATGGTCTTCGATTAAGAATATAATAAAAGATGCACTAAGAGAATTTTTATGGCAAAAGACAAAAAGAAGTCCTATGATTTTACCTATTATTATGGAAGTGTAGTTTAAATATAATTAGTTTTACAGTCCATATATATTTTTATAGAAATAAAAGGCTGCTGGAAATATTCCAGGAGCCTTTAAAGTGTAAAAATTATTGCAGGATCCAAAAAAAATGGGTATAATACCAATAGAATGACTAGCTATGGTATAAAAGAAGAAGGGACCGAAAAGCAATGAATAAAAAACAACTACTATTCTTAAGTAAAGGATTGCTAAGGTTAGGAATGTGGGTTGGAAGTTTACTATTGATTTATGTGATTGGCAAAAAAGCTTTTTTATATACGTATAATATTAGTAGACAACCTGCTGCAGAAAATCGTGTCGCTAAAGAAATAGAAGTATATATTCCTAAGGGGGCAAGTACTAAAGAAATTTCGGAAATCCTGCAAGAAAAAGGACTGATTACAAATTCTTTATGGTTTCGAATCGTTAGTAGAATGAATGATTATGATAGTTCTTTTCGATATGGAACTTTTGTTTTAAGTACAACAATGGAACAAGAAGAAATGATGAAAGTATTACAAACAGGTGGAGAGCAAGAAAAAGGAATTAAGCTAGTTATTCCAGAGGGTTTTACTATTCAAGATATTGCAAATAGAGTACAAAAAGAAAATTTAGTAGAAGCTAGGGATTTTTTAGAGGCTTTAGAAGATCCTCAGGAATATGGCTATGACTTTATTCAGTTGATTCCAGAGCGTAATAATCAATTAGAAGGGTATTTATTTCCAGCAACCTATGAAATTCGAGAAGGAGCCTCTGCAAAAGAAATTATTAGTAAAATGCTAAAAAAATTTGAACAAGTATATGATGCTAAATATCAAGAACGAGCAGAAGAATTGGGATATACAATGGATCAAATTATTACCATTGCTTCTATTATTGAAAAAGAAGCTCGGTTAGAGGAAGAAAGAGCAAAAATAGCAGGTGTTCTTTACAACCGTTTAAACCAAGATATGAAACTTCAGATGTGTTCAACGGTTATATTTGTTTTAGGAAAACCCAAAGCACGTTTATTAGATAAAGATTTAGAAATTGAATCTCCTTATAATACCTATTTATATGATGGTTTACCACCTGGGCCGATTGCTAATCCTGGAGAAGCATCCATACGAGCCGCTTTATATCCAGAAGAACATGATTACTTATATTTTGTCGTTGAAGATGAAGAAACAGGTAAACATTATTTTTCTGAAACAGGAGAAGAACATGAACGTGCAAAACAACGATACAAACAAAAATTTTAAAGACTAAAGAAAATTCTTTAGTCTTTTGATCATTGAGGAGCCGATATAATGAGTGAAATTACCCCAGATTACATTATTAATTTTCTTTCAGATATTCAACCAAATTCTCATTCTTTTATTCAAGACTTAGAAAAATATGCTCATAAAAAAGAAATACCAATTATTTCTTTTGAAGTAAAGTCTTTATTAGAATTTTTATTATCCATGCATCAACCCAATACAATTTTAGAAATAGGAACTGCTATTGGTTATTCTTCTATTTTAATGAGCCAATACCTTCCTAAAGAGGGGAAGATTATAACGATTGATCGCTATCCATATATGATTGAACAAGCAAAATACAATATTCATAAAGCAAAATTAAATTCTGTAATTACATTATTAGAGGGAAATGCACAAGATATTCTTCCTACTTTAAAACCTTATTTTGATCTTATTTTTTTAGATGCTGCAAAAGGTCAGTATCAAACTTTTTTACCNCATTGTTTNAGATTATTAAGACCTGGTGGATTATTAATTGCAGATAATGTATTATATAAAGGAATGATTGCAAAAGCTAGATATGATATTCCACGGAGACAACGAACAATCCATAAAAGACTTCGAAGTTTTTTGTGGGATATATCTCACCATCCGGAACTTCAAACTAGTATTTTACCTATTGGTGATGGAGTTGCCTTATCTTATAAAAAAGACCCTATANATTCAAATTTAATATGAAATACATCATATAAATTTGAATTAGACAAAATAAAAGAGGAGATAGATAATGAAAAATAATAAAAAACTTGAATTATTGGCTCCTGCAGGCAGTTTAGAAACATTGAAAATTGCAGTATTATATGGTGCAGATGCAGTTTATTTAGGTGGTTTTCAATATGGACTGCGAGCCAAGGCTAGAAATTTTACACAGGAACAAATTATAGAAGGAATAGAATTTGCTCATGATCATGGAGTTAAAGTATATGTTACAGGTAATATAATCCCACATAATAGACATCTTGAAGGAATGCCAGAGTATTTTAAAGCTTTAGAGAAAGCAGGAGCAGATGGTCTAATTGTAGCAGATCCTGGAACCTTTATGATTGCAAAAAAAGCCGCACCAAATCTTCCACTACATATTAGTACTCAAGCTAATAATACAAATTATCAGAGCGCACGTTTTTGGTATGAACAAGGAGCAGAACGTGTAGTGATGGCTCGGGAACTTTCATTTAAAGAAATTAAAGAAATAAAACAAAATATACCAGAAGAACTTGAATTAGAAGCGTTTGTACATGGAGCTATGTGTATTTCTTATTCAGGTAGATGTTTACTTAGTAATTATATGACAGGTAGAAACGCTAATTTAGGAGCTTGTACTCATCCATGTCGATGGAAATATCATTTAGTAGAAGAAACACGTCCTGGTGAATATATGCCCATTNTAGAAGATGAAGAAGGTACTTATATTTTTAATTCCAAAGATTTATGTATGATTGAATATATTCCAGANTTAATTGATGCGGGAATTTATAGTTTAAAAATAGAAGGGAGAATGAAGACTGCTCTATATGTTGCTACTGTGGTTAAAACATATAGAGAAGCAATTGATGATTTTTTAAAAGATCCACTTCTATATGAAAAGAAAAAATCATATTATATAGAAGAGTTAAAAAAATGTAATTATCGTCCTTTTACTACCGGCTTTTATATCCAAAAACCAAAAGNAACGGAACAAATTTATGATAACAATACTTATATTCGTAAATATACCTTTGTAGGAATGGTCATAGATTATGATGAGAAAACACAAGTAGCCACTATTCAACAGAGAAATAAGTTTTCCATTGGAGATGAACTAGAAGTTTTATGTCAAAAAGATGATAATTTTGTATATCATGTTGAAAAAATCTGGGATGAAGAAGGAGAAGAAGTNCAATCAGCTCCTCATCCTAAACAAATAATTCGTTTAAAAATAGGGCGAAAAGTGAAAAAATATGATATTTTACGTAAAAAGGAAGAATAAATTTTAGTAAGACATACACAACCTTCAAATATGATTCATATAATATATAAGGATCATACTTTGGAGGTGTTTTTGTGTTGGCATATTTGTTGCAACATATTTTTGCCATCGCTTATGTTTCAAGTAATCAAAATTCTTTTCCATATCCTTTAAAACCAGATGAAGAAAAATATTATTTGGAACTTTGTCAAAAAGGTGATATTCAAGCACGAAATATTTTAATTGAAAGAAATCTTCGTTTAGTAGCACATATCGTAAAAAAGTATAATAATGTAAATCGAGATACAGATGATTTAATTTCTATTGGAACTATTGGTTTAATTAAAGCCATTTCTTCTTATGATATGAATAAAGGAACTAGATTAGCAACGTATGCAGCAAAATGTATTGAAAATGAACTTTTAATGATGTTGCGTTCTGATAAAAAACAAAATAAAGAAGTTTTTTTAGAAGATCCTATTGGTGTTGACAAAGAAGGCAATTCCATTACATTGCTAGATGTTATTCGTCAAGAAGGAGATTCTGTAGTTGATCAAGTGGATTTAAAAATACAAGTAAAAAAATTATATAATCAAATGTCTAAAATACTCCAAGGAAGAGAGCGTAAAGTATTAGAAATGAGATATGGACTGGTTAATGGAGTTGAAAAAACACAAAGAGAAATAGCAGAAGTTTTAGGAATTTCTCGTTCGTACGTGTCAAGAATTGAAAAAAAAGCAATACAAAAATTAAGTAAAGAAATGAGATAAATAAAATTAAAATATTACTTTATAATATAACCATATAGACATCCAAATTTAAACGTTACCTTCTTTACCTTTTAGACTTATTTATATCGCTCTTTCTTCTATTNTTATAGAGTTATTTNCATAAACTCTATAANAATAGAAATAACGTATGATAAATCGCGGTTTCAAGGTATATATAGGTACTTATGAAAAGTATTTTAATTTATAAAAATTGGATGTCTATAGATCAATATACAAAGTGATACTTTATTTTTATAATTTTATTATAAAAATAAAGAACTATTAATTAAGCGAAAAACATGAAAAAGTTTTTAAAAAATAGAAAGTATAAAATCTTTATAGGAATTTATTAATACAATAAAAATAGCAATAGGTACGATATATTTAATTAAAAAAGACCAGACTTTTGCTAATTTAAATGTAACATTGGAACTTTCAATTTCTTTGACTGCTTCATCTGCTTTTAATACCCATCCTACAAATATACAAAGGAAAAATCCTCCTGTTGTTAATAATATATTAGAAGTTAATTTATCATAAAGATCAAAAAAGTTTAATCTTCCAATTAAATTTACATTTTCCCATGTACCTAGTGATAAAGAAGCAGGTATTCCTAAGATAAAAATAATAATACTTATGATTATAGTAGATACAGTTCGATTGTTTTGCTTTACATCAACAAAATAAGATATAGCGATTTCAAGCATAGAAATAGAAGATGTTAAAGCAGCAAATATAACAAGTAAGAAAAAAACGATACAAAAGAAACTTCCCATTGGCATGGATGCAAAAACAGCAGGTAAAGTGACAAACATAAGACTAGGCCCTTCGCCAACTTCAAAATTTAAAGCGAAAACAGCAGGAATAGTAGCAAGACCAGCTATTAAAGCCACAGCAGTATCGATAACAGGAATAATTATCGCTGTATTCAAAATATTTTCTTTCTTATTCAAATAACTTCCATAGGTTACCATAACACCCATACCAATACTTAAAGAAAAAAACATTTGTCCTAAAGCATTCATAGCAACATCCATGGTTATTTTTGAAAAGTCAGGTACAAATAAAAATCGAATACCATCTACACTTCCTTTTAAGGTTACACTTCGAATAGCAATNATGATTAACATAATAAAAAGTGCCGGCATCATTATTTTTGAAGCTTTTTCTATTCCATTGGTAATACCTTTTAATACAATAATCATAGTAATGAATAAGAAAATAAATTGATATAAAATTAATTTTTTTGGTGAGTTCATTAATTGAGTAAACATTTCTCCTAGAATATTTGGGTCGGTTGTTTTTAAAGTTCCTAATAGAGTATTTTTAAAATAATATAATATCCATCCTCCTACTGTAGAATAAAAAGCCAATATAAAGAAACCACAAATCACTCCTAAAGCACCTACAAAAGACCAACGATGATCAATACTTTTATAAGCACCGAAAACAGATAATTGAGTTTTCCTCCCCAACGTAATAGCTGCTAACATTAAAGGAGTACCTACAAAAATTAAAAAAATAAAATATAGAAGAACAAAGGCACCTCCACCATTCATGCCAACAGTATATGGAAATTTCCATATATTACCTAATCCTACTGCTGAACCAGCAGCAGCTAAAATAAATCCTACTTTTGAAGACCATTGATCTCTTTTTTTCATTTTCTAATCCCCTTTCTTTTTTTATATTAAAAAAATAGCTTCACCTCTACATGTAGAGGCGAAGCTATTTTCGCGTTACCACTCTATTTGATCTTAAAAAATAATAAAAGATCATCTTTAGCATAGTCTAATAAAATTAAACTACCGCCCTGTAAGGGGAGCAAACCCTTTACTCTTACTTGATTCTCTTTCGGAGTAAAAACTCTAGAAGGAATATACACATTATCTTATAACACTGGCTCTCACCTATTCCAGTTCTCTGTTGTTACAGTAATAATGCTTCTTGTTCTGTCATNGTTTTTATTATATTCATTTTTTTGAATTATTCACTATTATATTTATAAAGTTCATGAATGTCAAGTATATTCNTATTTAAAATTTAATAAAATAGATCTTGCTTTTTTATACAAGTTTCGCTATAATAAGAGTCAGAAATGGAAAAAACTATATATTTATTTATAAATTAATAAAAAATGGACTAGATGAACTGCAGTTATATATGGACGCCTTATACTGTAGGGATGGAGTGGCGTAACCGGCTGAATATTATATTCAGTCGGTTTTTGNTTTTTATTAGAAATATTCACATAACGGATATTAGAGTTTAATAATATTCAGAATGAAAAGTATTCTGATAATAATAAAGGGGTATCATAAATGAAAACAAAACGATTGGGGGATTTATTAGTAGAGACGG
>JGI24707J26582_10000110_pt1 | contig 53782 bp, 55 predicted proteins | sample BioPla1DNA1_FD_26582 | JGI IMG/M metagenome (IMG submission 26582)
CGAGTATAGATTTGCGGTCGTGGCCGTTATAGCGGTTCTCCATGATGCCATAGTTGTCTTAGGTTTGTTTGCTCTGTTGGCAAGGGAGATCAACAGTCCCTTTATCGCCTCCATATTGACTGTGGTTGGTTACTCTGTAAACAACACCATCGTCATTTTCGATAAGATCAGAGAGAATATAAGCTTTAGGAAGCGGGAATCATGGGCAGAACTGGCCAACAAGAGCATCAATGAGACGTTGACCCGTTCGATTAACACCAGTCTGACAACGCTTTTAGCTGTTTTGGCTCTCTTTTTCTTCGGTGGTGCAACCATTCAAGACTTTGTGTTGGCCCTCTTGCTTGGCATTCTAGTGGGGACCTACTCCTCCATTTTTGTGGCAGGCCCCCTATGGGTTGTCTGGAGAGAATGGGATGATCGGCGAAAAGCCGTTAGCAGTGCCAAGGTTTGATGATTCTGCTCAGAATGGTTGACAAAAGCCCCAGCGATCGGCTGGGGCTTTTGTATGTAAATGGAGTTAGGCTATATCTGGAAGCTCTATGCTATACTAGTGAAGAAGAGCATTACGTTTGTGGGAGGAATTGAGTTGAGCACCCTTCGCAAAATGCTGTTTGCAAGTCTAGGATTGGTGGCCATAACCAAAGAACGGGCAGAGAGATGGGTAAGCGAACTGGTGGCGGAAGGAGAGGTCACTGCGGAAGAAGGTAGGGAGCTCCTTAATCGCATGGCCAAGCGGGTAGCTTTGGAGTCCGATGATGTGAAGCAGCGCATCCAAGACGAATCTCGGAGGGCCATGACGGGAGTAGGACTTGCCAGCCATGACGAAGTGCAGGCATTGCGGCTTAGGATCGAGAAACTCGAAAGTGAGCTGCGGTCGAAAGAGAGCGAGAGCCTAGACGACAGTACTGATCAGTAAACGGGGGAGTGGCTTGGTATTTCGTAGAGTGAACCGTCGTTACCAGCATTTACGACGGTACAGACAAATACTGGAGGCTTTCTTGCGCCATGGTTTTGGTTACCTTGTGCAGCAGCTTGATTTACTCCATCTTTTGCCGTGGCGACGGCGGTTGTTTAGGATAGAGCAGGAAGATGAGTCTCCTTTGGGGCGACGCTTGCGCCTGGTCTTGGAAGAGCTAGGGCCTACCTTTATCAAATTGGGCCAGATGCTTAGTACACGGATAGACCTCTTTCCCGCGGAAGTCATCACTGAGCTGAGAAAGCTTCAAGATGAGGTACCTGGCATCCCCTTTGATACCGTAAGGGTCCAGATAGAAAGAGAGCTAGATTGCCCCTTGGAGGAAGCTTTTGATAGCATAGACGAAAGCCCCATCGCGGCAGCTTCAATAGGTCAAGTGCACAGGGCCGTTTTGTCCGGACAAGAAGTAGTGGTCAAGGTTATGCGGCCTGGCATCAGGAAAGTTGTAGAAACTGACCTATCGATTATCTATGGCCTTGCCCGCATCGCTCGGGACCGGTATAAGTCAGAGCTCTTTGATCCTGTAAAGCTAGTTGAGGAATTCGCCCGGCATATGCGGCGGGAGCTGGATTATACTGGAGAGGCTCGTAATGCCCTCCGATTCGCTGAAAACCTCGCCAATGAAGAGGGGATCTTGATTCCCAAGATCTTCTGGTCCCACACGACCTCCCAGGTTTTGACCATGGAGTATGTTCATGGTACTAAGGTGAGTCAGATCGCCGTCTTAAAAGCTAAAGGTATTGACCTAAATCAAGTAGCCCGTCGCGGTGCCACTTCCTTCATGAAGCAGGTTATGGTCTACGGTTTTTTCCATGGGGATCCCCACCCAGGAAATATCCTTATCAAGGATGATGGGACCATTGCTTTTATTGATTTTGGATCGGTGGGTCGTATAGATAAGATTAGTATGGGCCATTTGGTGGATCTTTTTGTTAATATTACCAAACAGGATATACCCGGGATCATCCGAAGCCTCAGGGCTATAGCACCCTTTGGAGGCAAAGTGGACCTAGCTGAGCTAGAAAGGGATATTGACGATGTCTTGTTCCGGTATTACGGCAAGATGCTGGGAGAGCTGAAAATCAGCGATGTGATGGAAGACTTGCTGCACCTAACCCGCAAACATAATATCCGCTTACCCTCTGATTTTGCTTTGCTGATCAAGGCAATGGTTCTTATCGAAGGAAGCGGTCGAGCCCTTGATCATACCTTCAATATCTTCGAGATAGCGGAGCCCTTTGCCCGGGAGCTGCTTAAGAGGCGTTATCGGCCGGACGCGGTAGTTAAGCAATTGCTCCACTCAGGGGGAGATTATGGCCAGATGTTGCTGGAGCTGCCCAGCAAGGTGGACACCGCCTTGGATCTGATTAATCAGGATCGGCTGCAGATCAACTTCCAACACCAAGGCCTAGAGCGGCTGATAATACGTCTGGATATCGCTAGTAATCGTCTTTCCTTTGCTTTGATTGTAGCAGCATTGGTTATTGGCTCCTCGCTCATTGTACAAAGTAATCGAGGACCATTATTTCTTGGACTCCCGATGTTGGGGGTGGCAGGTTTTCTTGTCGCGGCATGCTTTGGGATCTGGCTGATAGTATCCATTGTGCGCTCCGGCAGGCTCTGATATCCTAGGTTGGTAGCTGTTTCGGCAAAGGAGACGACCAAGAGAAAGAGAATACAGTGGTATGGTTACTGTTATTGTGGGAGAGGCGGTGCTGGCGGATGATGTTGTACTTGATTCTAGCGCTGATTTTCGCGGTATTTGTGGCTCTTTTTGCTGTNCAGAATGCCAGTCAGATAACTGTTACCTTCCTGGCGTGGCAGTGGAATACATCGGTGGCGGTAATCATCTTGGGCGCTGCAGCTTGCGGTGCTCTGTTCGGCGGGATGTTGGCTATTGTGCGAGAAGTGCAGCTAAAACTTAAGCTCCGGAATATGCAAAGCCAGGTAAATCGCTTAGATGATCGTTTGGAGGAGGCAGAGATTGAAAAGGAAAGGCTAGAAGCACTGCTGGCCGAAAAAGGGTCAGCTAGCGGTCTGGTAGAAGGTAAGTCTCTGAGGTGAGTTGAGCATGTATCATGGACAAGCTACGTGGCTGCTTCGATCCGGTGACCCGGAGAAAGAGGCAGCCCTTGTTGCCGCGTTGGGAATATCTCCGGCTGTGGCCAGAATCTTGGTAGGGAGAGGAATTGATACTCCGGCAACAGCGCGAGATTTTTTTGATTTGAGTTGGGACAAAATCCCATCTCCGTGGCTTTTGACAGATATGGAGCCTGCAGTAGTTCGTCTAGTGGAAGCCATCAAGAGTGGTGAGCTAGTCACCATCTACGGGGACTATGATGTCGATGGCATGACAGCCACGACTCTCTTAGTAAAGACAATTCAAGAGTTGGGAGGCAGGGCAAACTATTATATCCCCCGTCGCGCGGAGGAAGGCTATGGTTTGCACACGGATGCCCTTGAAGAGATTGCTGCCGAAAGCGGCCTAGTAGTTACCGTTGATTGCGGCATTACCGCGTTGGCTGAAAGCGAATATGCTCAAGCAAACGGCCTAGATCTCATTATTACTGATCATCACCAGCCTGGCGCGGTTTTGCCTAAAGCTTGGGCTGTGATTAACCCTAACCGAAAAGACTGCCAGTACCCCACAAAGGAGTTGGCCGGTGTGGGTGTAGCCTTGAAGTTAGCCCATGCCTTGGCTTTGGCATGCCTGAAGGACACGAAGCGAGCAGAAGCCTTTGTGCAGCGATACCTTGATCTCGTTGCTCTAGGCACTGTAGCTGATGTTGTGCCTTTGACGGGCGAAAACCGCATTCTTGCGCACTTAGGACTAGAGCGTTTCGCCGCGGAATCCGTTGGACTCCGTGCCTTATTGTCCGTGGCTCGTCTAGATGCCGAGAATTTATCGGCAGGTAACCTAGCCTTCGGTATCGCTCCTAGGCTTAATGCCTTAGGGCGTCTCGATGATGCCGAGGCCGGTGTTCGGCTCTTGCTAAGCGATGACGAAGATGAGGCCCAGGAGCTTGCGCACATGCTAGATGCAGCTAACCGGGAGCGCCAGTCCATTGAACGGATGATTTCAGAAGAGGCCATCAGCCGGGTGGAAGCGGAGATCGATCTAGAAGAAGAATGGTCTATCGTGCTAGCATCCCATGGCTGGCATCCTGGAGTTATCGGAATAGTGGCATCAAGACTGGTGGAGAGATTTCATCGGCCTACGATATTGATCAGCTTGAGTGAAGAACCCGCCAAGGGATCAGGGCGCAGCATTGAAGGATTTGATCTGTACAGAGCATTACAATCCTTGAGCCACATTTTGGAGCGTTTTGGTGGCCACAAGATGGCGGCAGGTTTATCTATTGCCCATGATCGGGTGGAAGAACTGCGCCTGGAACTCAATAAGCTAGCCCGGACATGGTTGACTGAGGAGGATCTTCTACCTAAGCTGCGGGTTGATGCTGGAGTGACTCTAGATCAGATTGACATCACCTTGCTGGAAGAGCTCGAGCAGCTGGCGCCATACGGCGCTGGTAATCCCCAGCCGATACTAATGGCCAGGGATCTTGTTTTGGAGCGAGGCTGCTTGGTTGGTAAAACCCAGGATCACTTAAAGCTCTTCGTCTCTGATAGAAAAGCGCAAGCGAGAGGGAGTAGTTTTGAAGCCATCGGGTTTCGAATGGCCGAGCACATGAATATGGTGGAGTATGCCTCCCAGGTGAACCTAGCCTTTGTACCCAAGATCAACGAATGGAACGGCAGAGTCAGTATTGATCTGGTACTCAAAGATATTCAGCTACCCGCACAGGAGATGATGCAGCAGCAGTTGTGGCGATCTATAGATCGGTACCAGAAGGTGTGGGAAAAGATAGGGCGATTGGCTTGGGAAGGTAATGTGGAATGTACTGAGCAGGCAGCCGGGAAGCGGGCAGTGGTAGATTGGCGGACAAGAAAAGATAAGGCTCAAGGTGTGTTCGAGCTTCTGGAAAGCCCAGGTACTATCCTTTTGTATCTAGCCCAACCTAATGATGTATGGAGTCTGGCAGAAAAGTTGGCGAAAATGGAGCCATATAAGGGCCGAATAGGTATCTATTATGGACAGATGCTTGCTGATGAAGCAGAGATGTTCCATACAAAATTAAGTCAAGGAGATCTGAATCTTGTCCTTGCAGCAGAACCAGTGAGCTTTAGTCTGGGCAGTTATTTAGAAAGGGTAGTTGTTTATCATTTACCTCTAACCCCTGAGGAGCTTGGTCATCTGTGGGGACTGGGTAGTGGTGAGATATACCTTGCGTACAATGAAGCGGACCTAATCCGAGCTCGGAATCTATGGCCCAGGACATATCCTGGATGGGATGAGCTGGCTTACTTGTATTTGGCTTTGGAGAGAATGCGAGCTCAAAACAATATACTGGAGATCAGTAGACCATGGTGCCGCAAGCAAGGCTTGGACTTGGAATGGTCGGGCATCTGCAGAGCCCTGCGGATATTTGAGGAACTGAATCTAGTGCGTCTAGATGGGTCGCCGGGATGGGAAAAGGTAGGTTTGATCTCGGTCAAGCTACTGCCAAGGCCAAAAAACAAGCTAGACTTGACTACTGCCATGGGCTATAATGAGTGTGTGAAACGGCGGGATTATCTGGAACAGTATGGCCAATGGGCATTACGGGCAGCTGTTTCTGAACTCCAGGGTGGGGCATGGAGGGACGCTTTGCTATAGATTCCGCGGCACGGATACCTTTGATGGATGCCGCCATCACCTGATCACGGCGATTCTCCACTTACGTGGATTTTATACTTGGAGGTGAATATGGCGGGTGATCATAGCAATTTAGTGATGATAGACATGATTGCTTGATTGCTCCCTTACACTATGGACCTATGCAGTAAAATTCGGATTGTGCCCGATTTCCCAAAACCAGGTGTTAGTTTCAAGGACATAACTACCTTGCTCAAAGATGGAGCCGCGCTACGTTATGTTGTGGACGAGATGGCAGAGCGGTTCAAGGACAGTAATGTTGATGTCATTTTGGGTGTGGAATCTCGGGGATTTCTTTTTGGAGCACCGCTGGCATACAAGATGGGAACCGGGTTCATCTTAGTGCGCAAACCTGGCAAGTTGCCCTCTGAAACAGTGGGGGTTTCTTATGACTTGGAGTATGGTTCAGATTCTCTCGAGATCCATAGAGACGCCATTGCGCCGGGACAGCGAGTTCTTTTGGTTGACGACCTGTTAGCTACAGGGGGAACTATGGCCGCCGCGGCGGACCTAGTTAAACAACTAAAGGGAGAGATTGTCGGCTACGCGTTTGTGGTGGAACTTGCGTATCTGAATGGCCGAGACAAACTCGGTGATTATGACATCCTAAGTATGATTCGCTACGATTCCTAAGAAGTCCATGTGGAGTTGCAATGGCATTGGCACTCTTTTCCGTATGTACCTGGAAAAGAGTGTCGCCGTATATTGTATATCGGGTCATAGCTCAAGGATGTGTNTGGTGGGGGCTAGCTATGCGGGTTGAAGAGTTGCAGGAACGCATGTTGAGTTACAATCCCAATACTGACCTGCAGCTTGTCGAGGAGGCCTACCATTTTGCGGAAGAGGCCCACCGGGGTCAGTACCGCGATTCAGGGGAGGTCTTTTTCCGCCACCCATTCGAGGTCGCCATGATCTTGGCGGAATTCGAGTATGATGCGGTGACGATTGCTGCGGGCCTCTTGCACGATGTCCTTGAGGATACAGATATAACTAGAGAAGAGCTCACCGAGAAGTTTGGAGAAGAGATTGTTCTCTTGGTGGATGGGGTAACCAAGCTATCCCGTATTCCCTTTCAAACTCGAGAAGAGCATCAGGCCCAAAGTCTTCGCAAGATGTTTTTAGCTATGGCTGAGGACTTACGTGTGGTTGTCATCAAGCTGGCTGACCGCTTGCACAACATGAGAACTCTTCGACATTTACCCGAGGACAGACAAGTGCGGATGGCCCGGGAGACTCTGGAAATCTATGCTCCCCTAGCCCATCGCTTGGGTATGTGGGGGATCAAATGGGAGATGGAAGACCTAGCCTTCCGCTGTTTAGAGCCTCAGGCCTATTATGATGTAGCCAACAGGATGGCCAAGCAAAGACAGGAGAGGGAAGGCGAGCTTCGGGAAGTCAAGGAGGCAATTCGCGATAAACTAGTTGAGCTCGGTATCTTAGCCGAGGTCTCCGGCAGGTCCAAGCATTTTTACAGCATATACCAGAAAATGCAAAGACAATCAAAATCCTTTGATGAGATTTACGATCTGTTGGCTGTAAGGGTTGTGGTTGATACAGTCAAAGATTGCTACGGTGTTTTGGGGACCGTACACACTCTTTGGAAACCGGTACCAGGGCGATTTAAGGATTACATTGCCATGCCCAAATCCAACATGTATCAATCCTTGCATACTACAGTCATTGGGCCTAAGGGAGATCCTTTTGAGATACAGATTCGCACCTGGGATATGCACCGGATTGCGGAAAAAGGTATAGCCGCCCACTGGTTATATAAGGAAGGTCAGCGTCGGGACCATGTGGAATTCGAAGAGAAAATGGCTTGGCTAAGACAGGTTATGGATTGGCTTAAGGAGATGAAAGATCCGGAAGAGTTTATGACTACCCTTCGGATCGACCTTTTTGAGGATGAAGTCTTTGTTTTCACTCCTAAGGGAGATGTGAAAAACCTTCCTGCGGGTTCCACACCGGTAGATTTCGCTTTTAGCGTGCATACCGATGTGGGGCTGCACTGTTCAGGTGCTAAGGTAAACGGTCGTATTGTGCCTTTAGATTATCAGCTCAATAACGGGGAATTTGTGGAAATCCTAACATCTAAGTCTCCTTCTCCCAGCCGAGATTGGCTAAATTTCGTAAAAACATCAAAGGCCCGTAGCAAGATTCGGGCTTGGGTTAAGGAGCAACAGCGAGAGGACAGCCTGGAGAGGGGCCATGATCTCCTGGTCAAAGAGTGTCGCAAGTTGGGTGTAGATGCTGCTGATGTTCTCAAGACCGAAGAGCTAGTAGAATTGGCAAGGCGCTATGGCTTCGGCACTCGGGAAGATTTGCTCTCCGCTGTTGGATACGGGAAGATACTGCCCCGACAGGTAGTAGGCAAGCTCATGGAACCGGAGGATGCACCTTTACCGCCTCCCCCTAAGAAGGCACAGCCATCTAGGCGAACAGGCAGGGTGCCGGTGGGCATCAGCGTCAAGGGAATGGATAATTTACTTGTCAGAATCTCCAAGTGCTGCAATCCTGTGCCCGGTGATGAGATTGTTGGCTATATAACCCGAGGTAGGGGCATCTCGGTGCATAGGATTGATTGCCCAAATGTAGAGGCATTGGCCCAGGAACCAGAACGCCGTATCGATGTACAGTGGGATACCCAGGAAGAATCAGCATATCCAGTGGAACTTGCTATTGAGGCCGTAGATCGGGTCAACCTCTTGACTTCTATCATGAACACAATATCAGAGACTAAGACTCATATCGAAGCAGTCAATGCCAGGACTACCGATCACAGGATGGCCTTGATAAATCTGGTAGTGAATATCCATGATGTAGAGCATATGCAAGATATTATCCGCCGCTTGCAGCGGGTTGATGGGGTGGTAGAGGTTAGTCGCGCCCGCCCAACCTAGTCAGTGGCAATACTGAAGGCGGCTAGGTGAAATCGGTAGTAGAGGATGTATGAATTATGCGAGCTTTAGTGCAGAGAGTCAGTTCCGGTAAGGTTATGGTGGGGGACGAAGTCGTTGGCTCCATTGGACCAGGTATGGTGGTTCTTTTGGGAGTTGCGGCAGATGATACAAAGTGGGATGCTGAATGGCTAGCCAACAAGACGGCCAATTTACGGATCTTTGAAGATGAAGCTGAACGTATGAACCTTTCGATTCTGGAGACTAAAGGTGAAGCCCTAGTCGTTCCTCAGTTTACACTCTACGGTGATTGTCGTAGAGGAAGAAGACCTAGCTTTGACAAAGCAGCACCACCTGCCATGGCAGAAGAGTTGTACTTGTGTTTCGTTGAAGGCCTGCAGTCTTTAGGTATTCCAGTGGCCACAGGCCGATTTCAAGCCTTTATGTCAGTCAGCATCGAAAATAGCGGTCCTGTTACGTTGCTCGTGGAGTCAGAGGCTGCAAGGCCAACCGACTCGGCATCATGACAAGGAGCAACTGAGTTGGGAGGAACTGCATCAGGAAGATCAGCGGGGAGATTTGTCATGGATATTTTGGTAATGGAAGTCGGGGATATAGGGGCGAATTGTTATATCGTCAGCCAGGGTCAGCGGGCAGTGGTGATTGACCCTGGGGCTGATGGAGAGGCTATCCTTGATGCTCTTAACAAGAGAGGCTTATCTCTGGCAGGGATCATCAATACCCACGGGCATTTCGATCATATCGGGGCCAATGGCACTTTGAAGGCTGCCACCGATGCCCCTTTGTATATCCATCGGTTGGATGAGCCACTTTTGGCCGATGCCTATGGGAACCTGTCTCTTTGGGGTGGAACTGGTCAGATCTTGAGCCCTCCTGCAGACGGGCTGCTAGAGGGCGGCGAGGAGCTCAAACTGGCTGGCCTTAGCATTAAGGTCCTGCATACTCCCGGACATACCCCGGGCTGCATCTGTTTGCAGGTGGATACTGCCTTGTTTACCGGGGATACTTTGTTCGCTGGGTCTGTGGGCAGAGTGGATTTCCCTAATTCTTCCAAGGCTGATCTCATGCGCTCTTTACAAAAGGTGATCATGGCTTTGCCCCTTGACCTTGTCATCTATCCAGGTCATGGTCCCAGCAGCACCCTCAGGCAAGAGAAGGAAAACAACCCGTTTTTGATGATCTGATAGTATCCCCGAAGAGCAGTTGGAAGATAGCCCTGTGGCCTGCCTGCGGGTTTGGTTGACAGGGACTAAGTGATGACATACAATGAATTTGGCCTTTTATTCTTTTTCGTGGGCAGAGAGCCGGGAGGGGAGCGTAATGATATTCAATCGGATGCGCCAGCAGGGGAAAGTCATCGTTATCGTCATCGCAGTAGCTTTTGTGGTGACATTGCTATACGCTGGTGGGACGAGCTTTTTATCTAGCAGAAGTGGCACTGCCAGTGCGGCAGCGGTAGCTACCGTCAACGGCAAGGATATCTCCTATGCAGAGTTTTACCAAGCGTACTATAGCATAGTACGTCAGCAGGAGATGTATGGTCAGCCCATTACGGGGAGCATGGTCAACCAAGTACAGTATTTTGCTTTAGATCAGTTGGTAAGCCAGGAGCTTTTGGTTCAAGCGGCCGAGGAAGCTAAGATCAAGGCGGACGAGGGACTAGTCAACGAACGGTATCAGGAGCTTCAAGACCACTACCCATCCAAGGCTAGTTTCGAGCAAGATCTGAGAAATGCTGGCCTTACCACCAAAGAACTTAAGGAGTTGCTCCGCACTAGTCTGAAGATAGAGCAGCTGCAAAAGGATCTTAAGGCAGACGTTGAGGTTACAGAGGCCGATGTCGTGAACGCCTATGAAGAGGTCAATGCCCGGCACATTCTCATCTCAATTGAAGGTGACGATGATGAAGCACGGGAGGCAGCGCTAGCCAAGGTTGACCAAGTAATGAAGGAGCTGGAATCCGGTTCCGATTTTGCCGATGCGGCAGAGACATATTCGGCAGATACCGGCAGTAAGGCAACGGGTGGGGAGCTTGGCTGGTTTGGCAGAGGTCGCATGGTAGAGCCTTTTGAAAAAGCAGCGTTCGCGGCCCAGATAGGCGAAATCGTGGGGCCAGTGGAGAGTCAGTTCGGTTACCACATTATCCAGGTCACTGACAGGAAGGAAGCCTCTGGTGCCGAATTCGAAGAAGCTAAGCAAGAGATTCATGATCGACTGTTGGAAGAGAAAGGCCGGGAGCGCCTGACAGAATGGTTTAGTGGGATCCGCGGAGCGGCCGATATTGAGATCCGGGACCCGGCTTTGCATGCATATAAGCTAGCGCTGGAAGGGGAGTGGGAGGAGGCTGCTGAGGCCTACAAAGCAGCTATTGTGGCTGACGATTCAGATCCATACCTCCATTCGTCTTTGGCCCAGGTCTACGAGATTCTGGATATGCCAGACCTGGCCTTTCAGCAGTACGAATTGGCTGCAGAGAAGGCGGGCACCGATTCGCAACTCTGGCTGACAGTGGGTATGATGTACGAGGAGCGGGAAGATACTGAGAAGGCTGTGGCGGCCTATCAGAAGGCTTCCGATTCTGATCCCATGAACTTCCTGCTGCATCTACAGCTGATGGATGTCTATGAACGCTTAGGGGAAGACGAATTGGCTAAGGTCGAGGAAGATAAGGTAGCTCAGATTAAGGCGCTCTATGAGGAAAGACAGAGGGCTGTGGAGGAGCTGCAAAAACAAGAGACTGAACCAGAGACGGAAGAAAGTATAGAAGAAGCGGAAGAGATTCTGGATGAATCCCCGGAGCAAGCAGATACTTCGCCGACAGACGATGATCATGACTCGGAGGCCCAAACTGATTACGATCAGGGTGAGCCCGGCGAGTAAGACTGACCAGAACTAGGTGCTGGTTAGAGTGGCGGGTGACCGCCACTCTTCCTATACATATAGGAGTGTATATTACAGATATGTAGGAAAAGGGATGTGTTGAAGTTGCTAGCAAAAAGCCCTCGAGGGACGGAGGATATCTTACCAAAAGATAGCAGTGTCTGGCAGTATATTGAAGGACAACTGCGGGAGATTTTTGGTCTCTTTGGCTATAGAGAGATACGCACCCCGATGTTTGAAGAGACAGAGCTGTTTGAACGAGGTATTGGTGAAGCCACGGACATAGTAGAAAAGGAAATGTATACCTTCACTGATCGGGCGGGGAGGAGTCTGACCTTGCGACCAGAAGGTACTGCTCCGGTAGTTAGGGCGTACCTGCAGCACAAGTTGTACGGTGAACCGCAGCCGGTGAAGTTATACTATATAGGACCGATGTTTCGCTATGAAAGGCCGCAGGCAGGACGTTCCCGGCAGTTTCACCAGTACGGAGCAGAAGCTTTGGGTACTCAAGACCCAGTGGCGGATGCTGAGATGATGGCAATACCAATGGAGCTGTTTCGCCGTCTAGGTTTGGAGGATCTCCAAGTTGAGCTAAATAGCATTGGTTGTCCTACATGTCGGGCCAAGTATCGCGAATACCTGATAAAGACACTAGAGCCCAAAGCGGAGCAGTTGTGTAATGACTGCCAGAGAAGACTTCTCCGCAATCCTTTGCGGATTTTGGACTGCAAAGTCGAAAGCTGTAATGAAGTAAAGACGGGCCTAGAGTCCATTCTGGATTTTCTGTGTCTAGAATGCCACGATCACTTTGCCAAGGTTAAGGACTACCTAGGGCTCCTTAAAATACCTTATGTAGTCAACCCATACCTCGTGAGGGGGTTTGACTACTACACCAAGACGGTCTTTGAGATCATGTACTCTGATCTTGGTGCACAGTCTACTATCGCCGCGGGTGGTCGCTATGATGGACTTGTTGAGGAGTGCGGCGGACCGCCTATGCCTGGAGTGGGATTTGCGGCCGGCATGGAGCGGTTGCTCTTGACCTTGGAGGATAGGGGATGGCAGCCCCCGACAAAGACCCAAGTGGATGTATTTGTGGCCGGAGCCGGCGAAACCCGTTCCGCTGTAGTGAACTTAACATTTCAACTGAGGAGCGCGGGTTTGGCTGCAGAGATAGACTACGGCGATAGAGGTCTGAGAGCTCAGATGAGAGCAGCCAACCGGTTAAACGCTGCTTACGCTGTGATCATCGGAGAAGAAGAACTGGCCAGCAGGCGGGCTATGGTACGAGATATGGCCAGCGGCCAACAATATGAGCTACCGATAGACGACATTGAAGATTGGTTGATGAACCAAATTTGTACTAGTGGTCATGTAGTGAAGGAGTGAGATGATCATGGGTTTCCAGCGGACACACTACTGCGGAGAACTGCGAGCCGACCATGTTGGCCAGAAAGTTGTGGTCTGTGGTTGGGTTCACCGCCGGCGGGACCATGGCGGCGTTATTTTTATAGATCTTAGGGATAGAGCCGGTCTTGTCCAGGTAGTATTTGACCCAGAGAAAGTACCAGCCGAGATATTTTCCGAGGCGGAAAGACTGAGGAACGAATATGTCATTCAAGTGTATGGTACTGTTCGACACCGTTTGCCTGGTATGGCCAACCCTAATCTCCAAACGGGCGCTATAGAAATATATGCAGATGAGCTTAAGGTGCTCAACAGCGCCAAGACACCGCCTTTTGCCATAGATAGCCGCGATGATGTTGATGAAGCGTTGCGGCTCAAATATCGCTACCTAGATCTAAGGCGGCCGGAAATGCACTCTACTTTGGAGCTGCGCCATCGAACGACAAAGATAATTCGCGATTTCCTCGATTCCCGGGGGTTTTGGGAGATTGAGACGCCTATGCTAACTAGAAGTACACCTGAGGGAGCGAGAGATTTTTTAGTTCCCAGCCGAGTACACCCTGGGGAGTTCTATGCTTTGCCCCAATCTCCCCAGCTTTTCAAGCAGCTTTTGATGATGGGCGGGGTTGACCGATATTTCCAGATGGCCCGGTGTTTTCGAGATGAAGACTTGAGGGCTGACAGGCAGCCTGAGTTCACTCAGCTCGACATGGAGATGGCCTTTGTCGATCGCGAGGATATTCTCAACCTAATTGAAGATATGATGGCCTTCGTATTTAGGGAGATTGTAGGTGAAGAGATAAAGCTGCCTTTGCGTCGGATGTCTTATGCCGATGCCATGGCTCGCTATGGTTCAGACAAACCGGATACTCGCTTTGGTTTGGAGATTCAGGATGTCTCCATGATCGTTAAGGATACCGGCTTCCGAGTGTTTTCTGAGACTGTGCAAAATGGGGGCGCAGTAAGGGGCATAAATGTAGAAGGTGCCGGGGAGAAGTTCGCGCGACGGGAAATCGATGAGCTAGGCGAATTGGCAGTTACTTATGGGTCTAAGGGTTTGCTTTGGCTGATTGTCACCGATACCGGTGGCAGGGGTGGCATAACCAAGTTCTTTAGTGATGAGGAACTGGCGAGACTCGTTAGTTACATGGAGGCGCAGCCTGGGGACTTGCTCATCTTTGTAGCTGATAAGCCGGAGACTTGCGCCGAAGTGCTAGGGCGTCTACGGCTGTTTCTGGGTGAAAAGCTGAATCTCATAGACGAGGACCTTTGGGACATGCTTTGGGTAGTGGATTGGCCGCTTTTTGAGTATAGTGAAATGGAAGGCCGCTTTATGGCTGCCCACCATCCCTTTACAGCTCCTTTAGCAGAGGACTTGCATCTATTGTCCAAGGACCCCCAGAAGGTGCGGGCCCAAGCCTATGACCTAGTACTAAACGGGACTGAGCTTGGGGGAGGCAGCATCCGTATTCATCGCCGCGAGATACAAGAAGAGATGTTTGCTGCTTTGGGGCTGACGCCAGCAGAGGCAAAAGAGAGGTTTGGATTTTTCCTGGATGCCTTTGACTATGGCACACCCCCCCACGGAGGTATCGCCTTTGGCTTTGACCGCTGGATCATGCTCTTGGCCAAGAAAGAGTCCATACGTGATGTCATGGCTTTCCCCAAGACGGCCAGTGCTCAGGATCTTATGACCGGGGCGCCTTCAGCTGCCATTGGTGAACAGCTACGAGATCTCCATGTCCGGCTGACTCCGGAGGCGGAGAAGCGGTTGCAGGATGTAGCTCTCAGCCAAGAAGTACGCTGACGCTATCAGTCTGCTTAGCTCTGGCAGAAACGTGCAGATCAGCCACTAAGAGCCAGGCCCCTGCAGGATTTGGTGGGAAATCCTAGCTTGCGTGGAGAGCGATTCTGTGTTATCATGGGGTTGCAGTAAAAGCTGTGGAACATGAATACGAGGGCAATAGAAGAGGTTTGCCCTACCGTGTGCGTGGTCAATCTGACAATGTTATGAGCCAACACCATAACATTGGGAGCCTGTACTCTGGTTGTGGCGTGCATGCCTTTTGGTAAGGACGCATAAAGCAACTAGGAGGGCACCCACCTGCCTAGGCAGGTTCATTAACAGTCAGGAATAGCGGCATGGTGGGGATCTTGAGAGGCTAGGGTTTTCATCAGCCAGGGGTCTGGTCGGTGAAAGGTCTAGCCTTTACTGTATGCAGCGAAGGGTGTATAGTGTTATGGTACATAGGTTCAGCCGGACAGAGCTCTTGATCGGCCAAGAGGGGATTGCGGTCTTGAGAGCCAGTAAAGTAGCGATTTTTGGAGTAGGGGGTGTTGGGTCTTTTGCCGTGGAGGCCTTGGCGCGCTGTGGAATCGGCTCTATGACCTTAATTGATCACGATCGTATCGATCTTACTAATCTCAACCGCCAACTCCATGCATTGACTAGTACCGTCGGCTTGTACAAGATTGAGGTAATGGGAAGACGGGTGCAAGATATCAACCCGAATTGCCATGTGGAGCTTCGTACGGAATATTATGAGCCCGAACGGGAGACCGAATTCCTAGATGGTGGCTATGATTATGTAGTCGATGCCATTGATTCTGTAAGGGCTAAGGTTGGACTGATCGCTGGGTGTATGAAACGGCGGATTCCCATAATCTCAAGCATGGGTGCTGCCAATAAACTGGATCCCACAGGTTTTAGAGTTGTGGATATCTCAGAGACGTATAATGATCCTTTGGCCCGAATTGTGCGGAGAAGATTGCGGGAGATAGATATTACCGAAGGTCTTAAGGTTGTCTTCTCCCCGGAGTTGCCCACGTATAGGCCTCCAGCAACCAAGGATATGAATGAACCACAGGCCAATTGGCGGCCACCACCAGGGACCGTAGCTTTTGTGCCGCCGGTGGTAGGCATGATTATGGCAGGTGTAGTGGTAAGGGATCTCTTGGCTGCCAGTGGCATAGAAAACGACTTTTCAGGTTTAGGGGTGTAAGTGCTATGGATCTCTTTGAGCATGCCAGCAAGGTGGAGCATAGAAAACAGGCCCCGTTGGCTGTTCGGATGCGTCCGCGGACACTGGATGAATTTGAAGGCCAGGAAAAGATTATGGGTGAGGGGAGCATGCTGCGCCGAGCCATCCTCCGGGATAGGCTGCAGTCCCTAATTCTGTACGGGCCGCCGGGTACTGGCAAGACAGCTTTGGCGGCCGTTATCGCCAACATGACAGAATCGTATTTCGTCAGGTTGAACGCGGTCATGGCAACGGTAAGGGATATTCGAATGGTGGTGGAAGAGGCCCAAGAAAGGCGCCACCTCTATAATCAAGGGACAACGTTATTTTTAGATGAGATCCACCGGTTCAATAAGGCCCAGCAAGATGCGCTTTTGCCCTTCGTGGAAGAAGGGCTTTTGGTCTTAATTGGGGCGACCACGGAGAACCCATTCTTTACTATTAACCAGGCCCTGATATCCCGCTCCCGCATTGTTCAGCTGGAGCCCTTGGCCTCTGAGAGCATTGTCCGGATTTTGCAGCGGGCGCTAACAGACGATGCTCGGGGTTTAGGAGGATATCAAGTGGCTATCGATGAAGATGACTTAGTTTTCCTCGCAGACGCAGCTGGCGGCGATGCTCGGGTGGCCCTCAATGCCCTAGATCTGGCTGTGCAGGTAGCTGATGTTAACGATGACGGTATACGGGTTATAACCCACGAACTGTTAGTAGAGGCTCTGCAAACCCGGTTGATAAGTTACGATCGAGCAGGGGATGCTCATTATGACTTAGCCTCGTGTTTGATCAAGAGCATTAGGGGCTCTGATCCGCAGGCTGCGCTGTATTGGTTAGCTCGTATGCTCCTTGGTGGGGAGGATCTGCGATTTATAGCCAGACGATTGGTCATATCTGCCGCCGAGGACATCGGTCTTGCTGATCCCCAAGCATTAGTGATAGCCAATGCAGCTGCCCAGGCGGTGGAAAGGGTAGGAATGCCTGAGGCTCGCATTATTTTCGCCCATACTGTCACCTATTTGGCCACAGCACCGAAAAGTAATTCTGCCTACCTAGGCATTGGCAAGGCATGGGAGATGGCGGAAAAAACCGGTACTGCGTTACCCCCTCGACACTTGCGAGATGCCCACTACCCGGGAGCCGCCCAGCTAGGCCATGGACACGAGTATAGGTATCCCCATGATTTCCCTGGCCATTGGGTAAAGCAACAATACCTTCCCGATGAGCTCGCGAGCGTAGTTTTCTACGAACCTACTGATCAAGGGTATGAAGCTGAGATTAGGAGGTTCATTTCAGACCGGAAAGTTGCGAAAGACCATGAAAAGTAATGGCTGATTTCCAAAGGGGATTTACAACAAACCTATTGACACTCATTGAAGCTAGTGCTATCATATGACTGTAATTCCTAGTGAAACACTCGGGATTAATAAGGAGGTACTCAAATTGCGGATTTCTACCAAAGGCGGATATGGCATTCGAGCCATGTACGAACTGGCTATGGCCTATGGGCAGGGTCCGGTGCCTCTAAAGACTGTAGCCGAAAGACAATCTATTTCCGAGCATTACCTAGAACAGCTGATGGGCATGTTGCGTAGAGCTGGTCTGGTAAGAGGTATTCGAGGAGCTCGAGGTGGCTATGAGCTGACCTCGGCACCGGAAGCCATCCGGGTGGGGGATGTGCTTAGGGCTTTGGAGGGACCGATTTCACCAATCAGCTGTGTTGATCATGACGGTTTTTCCGAATGTGTGCGATTGGAGCAGTGTCCCACCAGGGGTCTTTGGAAGAGGCTCAGAGATAGTATGACCGCAGTGTTGGATTCCACAACCTTGGCGGATCTTTGTCGAGAAGCTCAGGAAGACAACCTCTAGAGCAATTGTCGGTATACCAAAGGTCGGTAGAGGAGGCGGAGGGCGTGAAACCGCAGATATATCTAGATCACGCAGCCACAACACCCATGCGCCGAGAAGTGCATGAAGCCATGGAGCCTTATTTGCTGGAGCATTATGGCAACCCCTCAAGCATCTATGAGATAGGTAGACAAGCACGCAAAGCCCTCGATGCGTCTAGGGATGCGGTGGCGGAGATCCTAGGGGCAGAGGCCCGGGAGATTGTTTTTACAAGCGGAGGTTCAGAGGCTGATAATCTAGCCATAAAGGGAGCGGCTTTGGCCCAGCGAGGGAAAGGCAATCACATTATTACGTCGGCCATCGAGCACCATGCAGTTTACGATACCTGCAGATATTTGGAAAAGTATGGCTATAACGTCACCTTTCTCCCGGTTAGTGCTGAAGGTATGGTAGATCCTGGCTCAGTGGCTGCTGCCATTAGACCAGAGACTATTTTGGTGAGCATCATGCATGCTAATAACGAGATAGGCACTATCCAACCCATCGCCCAAATCGGCAACATCCTTAGGGAGAAGTCTATTCTCTTTCACACTGATGCTGTGCAAACGGTGGGGCATGTCCCTGTAGACGTAGGTGAACTCGGAGTCGATCTTTTGAGTCTGTCGGGTCATAAGTTTTATGGTCCCAAGGGTGTGGGCGCACTATATATCAAGAAGGGGACCAAGATAGAACCATTGATTCACGGAGGTGCACAAGAGCGCCAACGTCGGGCGGGCACGGAAAACGTGGCTGGTATAGTAGGTTTGGCTACAGCACTCAGGCTGGCTGTTGATGAGATGGAAGAGACTGCTGCCCGGCAGCGGGATCTGCGGGACAGATTGATTGAGGACGTGCTGACGACGGTGCCCCATACGCGGCTTAATGGACACCGAACCCAGAGGCTGCCTGGCAATGTCAGTTTCTGTTTCGAGTATATAGAAGGAGAATCTTTGTTGCTAAACCTGGATATGAGGGGCATCGCGGCATCTAGTGGATCTGCTTGCACCTCGGGTTCTTTGGAACCTTCCCATGTGCTTTTGGCCCTGGGCCTTCCCCATGAGATTGCCCACGGGTCCCTTAGATTGACACTGGGAAGGGATACAACAAAGGAAGACATTGACACAGTTATCGATGTCTTGCCAGGTATAGTACAGAGGCTGCGAGAAATGTCGCCATTATATGATGCTAGTACTATCATAAGATAGATAGAATGGATGATGGGAGGGGAAGGCCTTATGTATAGCGACAAGGTGATGGATCATTTCACCCATCCCCGCAATGTCGGTGAGATCCCAGAAGCTGACGGGGTAGGGACTGAGGGAAACCCTGTTTGCGGGGACATAATGAAGCTGTGGATCAAAGTTGAGGATGATCGCATAGTGGATTGCAGGTTCAAGACCTTTGGGTGTGGAGCAGCTATTGCTACCAGCAGCATGATCACGGAAATGGTGATCGGCAAGACCCTAGATGAAGCAAAGCAGATTAGCCATCGAGCTGTAGCCGATGCACTTGATGGCTTGCCTCCTGCAAAGATGCATTGCTCCAATCTGGCAGCCGATGCTCTCCGCAAAGCCATAGATGACTATCTTTCTAAGAAGAAGGGTGCAAAGGTTAAGCATGGGTAGCACGCGGGCGGAAAGGGTCGTCGTAGCCATGAGCGGTGGAGTGGATAGCTCTGTGGCCGCTGCGATCCTCCAGGAAGAAGGCTATGAGGTAATCGGGGTTACTATGCAGATCTGGTCTAGTGATGCGGGTACCGGTGAGGACGGCTGTTGCTCTTTCACGGCGGTGGAAGATGCCAGGCGGGTTGCGGCCAAGCTGGATATTCCCTATTACGTCATTAATCTCAAGGATATTTTCCTAAAGGAAGTCATTGAACCGTTTGCTGCTGAATATTTAAAGGGTCGAACACCCAATCCTTGCATTCTCTGCAATCATCACATTAAGTTCGGAGCGCTATGGCATAAGGCTAAGGAGTTAGGGGCTGAGTTCATAGCCACGGGCCACTATGCACGGATAGATTTTGATATGGAGGCGCATAGATATTTACTCAAGCGGGGAAGAGACAAAAGCAAGGATCAGGCATATGCTCTGTACACCATGACCCAAGAGCAGTTAGCCCATACGCTCTTTCCCTTGGGTGAATATACAAAAGATGAGATTAGATCAAAAGCGTCGGTGTTGGGGCTCAGTGTGGCGTCCAAGCCTGATAGCCAAGAGATTTGCTTTGTTCCAGACAATGACTATCGGGAGTTTTTGCGGGGACACGCCCCCGATAGCTACCAGCCGGGAGATATTGTTGATCTTGAGGGTAATCTCTTGGGTCGTCACCAAGGGCTGGCGTTTTACACTATCGGGCAGCGGAGAGGTCTAGGTCTGACAGCATCGGAGCCATTGTACGTTGTTAGGCTGGATGCGGAGAAGAACCGAGTTGTCGTTGGCAAGAACGCCGATGTCTTTGCCTCGGGTCTTCGGGCCTCGAGGGTGAACTGGATAGCCATCCCCAATCTGGCTCAAAAGCTCACAGTGGAGACCAAAATTCGCTATAGTGTACCGCCGACCCCAGCCTGGATCTACCCCGGTAAAAAAGATGACGTCATCACAATGTTTCGTCAGCCCCAACGGGCGGTAACGCCAGGACAAGCCGTTGTTTGGTATGATGGCGATGTGATTGTGGGTGGCGGGATAATCGAGGAACCAATCGAGGAGCCAATGTCTTCCTAGAAGGGCAGTTGGTTCCTTCTATTTTGAGGCCTCCATGTGGACATAATATGGTGGGGTAAGTGGATGGCCCCAGATATGTGTCATGTGCGTGTCTTGATGATGCTTTCGTCCAAGCCTAGATGGATGGGCAACAAGCGGGAAGGAGGCTATTTATGAATTCGCGTTTCACAAAAGGGCTCATCTACGGGGGTCTCATCGGTGCAGCAATAGGGGCATACTGGATGCTGAGAACCGATGGTGCGGCCAAACTTATGCTAGAAAAGCAAGGACGAAGGGCCCGGCAGATGGCTAGGCGACGAACGGTTACCCTGCGGGATGGAGTTCGCCGTGCCGGATCTGCTTGGCAATCCGGCAAAGGCGCTGTCAAGGCCGGGTGGCATGCCTTAAGGAGTTGAAGACATACTACGCTACTATCGTCAAGTACGGCCTGTAGATAAGGGGGATACTAGACGATGGTGATGGCATTATGCATCGGTTGAGGCATGTTCTGTATGGCTTGGGCGTCCTATTGAGTCTTCTGTTTCTTTATTGGGTGAGAGGCATTTTGGGACCTTTCCTTTGGGGAGCGGTTGTTGCGTACCTGGCTAATCCTTTGGTGGTCCGGTTGGAGAAGCGACAGGTACCCAGACAGACAGCCATTCTTCTGGTCTATTTGATTTTTGCTGTGGTTGTGGGCTTGCTGTTCTATGCTTTTGTACCGACCCTTGTAGCGGAGCTCAATCAAGTCTTGACCCGTTTGCCAAGCCAGACGGGGAAACTGGAGAATATCACCCGGGATGCCGTAGGAGATATTAGGCGGCTGCCCTTACCTGCCAATTTGCAGGAAGCGGTAGATGATATTATTCAGCGGTCGGAGCAAATGGTACGGGAGTTTGCCAAAAGACTGGTAGATTTTCTCCTAGGTCTCTTCTCTAGGCTTTTTTGGCTTTGGTTGGCCCCAGTAGTGGCATACTATCTGATCATCGATTTGGATGATATTAGCGGGTGGGTGCTTAACAGGATTCCTAACCAGTATCGCCCCGCCTTTCTGCTCTTAGTGCAGGAAGTCAACGGTGTGCTCACTGGTTTTGTTTTAGGACGGATCATGGTATCGGCTTTGGTTGGCTCTATGATCACTTTGGGGCTGATGGCTTTGGATGTTCAATTCGCATTGCTGCTTGGGGTTATTGCCGGCATATTTGATTTGGTCCCGTACCTCGGTCCCATCGTAGGGGCCGTACCTGCCATGATCTTTGCGTTCTTGTCTTCCCCGTGGAAAGCCTTGTGGGTTCTTGTCTTGTTCTTCGCGGTCAACCAGTTGGAGGCTGTATTTCTCGCACCCCGGATAGTTGGGGGGCGGGTGGGCCTCCATCCTGTTGTTACGATCTTTGCCCTGTTGGCCGGCGGACACCTTTTTGGCATCGCAGGGGTGTTACTGGCAGTACCAATGGCGGCAACCTTAAGAGTTCTCCTCATTTTTCTGGGTCGAGTGTTAAGGGTTTATGGTTGACAAAAGCCATCCTGTTGGATATGATCGAACTGCAAATAATGGGCACAGAGCCAGTCTTGGCGGGGTGCCCTACTATATGAGTAGAGTCTGCTTCGCTTACATACGCAGAGCACATAAGGGAGGGAGCGGGCGGCTTTTTTTGTTGGGTAGCATTGCCCAAGAAGGGGCGCCCATCATGATGAAGGTGATGAGTACACACGAATTGAGGGAGACTTTCCTGCAATTTTTTGAGAGCAAGGGCCATAAACGTTTACCCAGTGCCTCCCTTGTTCCCCACGGAGATCCGACCCTACTTTTAACCGGTGCCGGCATGGTACCTTTTAAGCCGTATTTTTTGGGTAAAGAAGAAGCCCCCGCTAAGCGGATCACTACCTGCCAGCGCTGTTTGCGTACTGCAGATATAGATAATGTCGGCAAGACAAACAGGCATGGGACCTTTTTTGAAATGCTGGGCAACTTCTCCTTTGGTGATTACTTCAAACGGGAGGCCATCCATTGGGCCTGGGAGTTTTCCACAGAGCATCTACAGCTGCCTGCGGACAAGATTTGGGCTACAGTTTATCTAGATGACGACGAGGCCATGGCGATTTGGCATGAAGAAATTGGCATTCCCAAGGATCGGATTGTACGCCTCGGACGAGAGGACAATTTCTGGGAGATCGGCGTAGGGCCTTGTGGTCCCTGTTCTGAGCTGTATCTAGATCGAGGACCTGAGTTTGGTTGCGGTGCTCCCGATTGTAAGCCCGGGTGTGACTGTGAACGATATCTAGAGTTTTGGAACTTGGTTTTCATCCAGTATCATCAGGATGAAGCCGGCAATCTCACGCCCCTGGAGAAGAAGGGCATTGATACAGGTATGGGCCTAGATCGTACTGCTGCTATCTTGCAGAATGCGGAGAGTATTTTTGATACCGATGGGATGCGCTCCGTCATTGATGAGATATGCCGGATCGGACAAGTTGCCTATGGCAAGAATGATAGAGATGACGTGGCGATCAGGGTAATCACCGATCATGCCCGCAGCATCACCTTTCTTATTCTAGACGGTGTCTTGCCCAGCAATGAAGGGCGTGGGTATGTTCTCAGGCGTCTTCTGCGTAGAGCGGTGCGCTATGGTCGTTTGTTGGGTATTAAGGACAGTTTTCTGCCCCAAGTTGCGGCTAAAGTAATAGAAGCTATGCAAGTGGCATATCCCGAGCTAGAGGACCGTCGGGACTATATTTTGAAGATGATTGGGATCGAGGAAGAGCGTTTCCAAAGCACACTGGATCAGGGCCTGGGGATACTTCAGGATCTTGTTGATAACCTCAGAGCTCAAGGCCAAAAGCGCCTTTTGGGTGAGGATGCTTTTCGCCTCTATGATACCTTCGGCTTTCCCCTTGAGCTTACCATTGAGATCCTGGGGGAGCAGGGGATGGATGTAGACGTAGCTGGGTTCGAGGATATGATGGAAGCTCAAAGACGTCGGGCTCGGGCTGCACGGGAACAGACAGGTTATCTTGGCGACGATGATAGCATCTATGTCGACCTCCATAGGGAGTTTACGACGGAATTCGTCGGATATAGTCAGTTGGAGGCAGAGACAAAAGTCGAAGCCATCTTAAGTGATGGCGAACTGGTGGAAGAGGCAACTATGGGTCAGGTGGTAGAGTTGATCACAGCCCGTACACCGTTCTACGCTGCCAGTGGTGGCCAGGTGGCCGATGTCGGGACAGTTACCGGCCCGAAGGGAGCAATGGAGATTACCACTGTAGACTCGCCTGTTGGTGGACTTGTTGTCCATAGGGGACGAGTCATTTCTGGCGCAATCCAGCCTGGTGACACTGTTTTGGCAACGGTCTATGGCCGTAATCGGGAAGGGGCTGCATGTCACCATACGGCTACCCATCTTCTCCATAGAGCACTGAAAGATGTAGTGGGTGAGCATGTGAATCAAGCGGGTTCTTTAGTTGAGCCTGATCGATTACGGTTTGATTTCACCCATTTTGGTGCCCTTACCCAAGAAGAGCTGGATAGGGTAGAGAAACTGGTCAATGATGCTATTCGGGCAAACTATGCCGTAACAACTAATGAGATGGATTTCGCTGAGGCTCAAAGGGACGGAGCTATCGCTTTATTTGACGAAAAGTACGGTGATACGGTACGGGTGGTCAGCATTGATGACTATAGCAGAGAGCTTTGTGGCGGCACCCATGTGCAAAACACCGGTGAGCTGGGGCTCTTCAAGATCATCAGTGAAGGGGCAGTAGCCGCGGGCACTCGCCGAATCGAAGCTCTTACCGGAAAAGCAGCTGTAAAGCACGTAGCTGCTCAGGATGCCATGTTGCGCCAGGTCTGCAACCTCTTGCAGACGACCCCTGCAGGACTTGTAGACAGAGTTGAGAGATTGCTCCATGAGCATCGAGAGCTAGGTAGGGAGATAGAGAAGCTTAAGACAAAACTAGCGAGCTCCCAGAGCAAAGAGCTCTTAGACCGGGTAAAGGATGTGGGCGGTGTTTCGGTATTGGCCGCCAAGGTTGAAGGCCTAGATTCCGCAGGTCTTAGATCCCTTGGAGATGAGCTCAAGAACAAAATGGAAAGTGGAGTCATATTATTAGGATCTGTTACCCAAGGGAAAGTTTTGTTTGTGGCCATGGTCACCCCCGATGTGGTCAAGATGGGTGTGAAAGCCGGCGATGTCGTTAAGGTCGCAGCCCAGGCCACCGGGGGCGGAGGTGGGGGCAGGCCCGATATGGCTCAAGCGGGAGGCCGTGACCCAAGTAAGCTGGAAACTGCGCTGGATCTGGCTAGGGATAGTATTGCAAAACAGTTGGCGATGGTTTAGAGAACACATCGAGAGCGCTGTTCTGGCTGCTTTAAAAAACGCCGATGCAACCGCCTGCCGCAGGTGAAGTTGTCTTGACTAGAGCTTAACTAGAGAAAGAAGCGGGGCACTGGGTGTCCCGCTTGCCATTTTCCGGGAGAGCAGGAAAGTTGTTCTGGGCCCAGAATATGCTAGGTAAGGTGGGGACAAACACGGGGGGTGTTAACATGCATGAAACTCATGAGCACACAACCTTGTACAAATCTGGCCAATTTCCCAGCCGAGCTGCTCTAGCTTTGGCCGAGGCTTATGCTGCACTGGAAGAAAGAGGATACGATCCGGTTGCCCAGCTTGTCGGCTATTTGATGTCTGGTGACCCCACTTATATTACTTCCCACCGGGAAGCACGCAGCCTAATCCGCACCATAGACAGGGATGAACTTCTTTCCGAATTGGTTCGGGGGTATATCCAGGCCCAGCGAACTCATCCTAAGACGGGGTAGCCGATTGCTACCTGGAAGGGGGCGGAATCGAGGTTGGATGCCAGGCCAATCTACCGCTTGGAACCGGGCGATGAGATGCCAGATGTCATGGCCGTTATGGGAAAAGATTTAGAGCCTTCGGTTATCCTTATAGATCATCCTTTGGTTACAGTCTTGAAGAACCCTGTCAATCTGCGGCTGTTAAGGGACTATGCCAGGGAAGCCCAGCGACAGCTGATCATCGTTTCAGAAGATCCCATGTTGCCAATCTTATGTCATGAGTTAGGTATAGAATGTTACGGCAATGAATCCGAGCTGCGGCAAACATTGGGTACGGGGAGGCAGATAGAAAGTACGTCCGAGGCTGACCGAGAATTGGAGGAGAATTGGTCAGCGGCCCCCATAAATGTTGAGGCTCCTTTGGTGGAAACTACCGTTTGGAGACCTACTTTACAACGCTGGTTAGTATTGATCATGGCCGTTGTGGCTGTAGGCCTTGTATATTACGTTCTAACGCCCAAAGTCGTAGTTACAGTAACTCCCCAGCTATTTAACTACCAACAGACAGTGAGAATCGCAGGGGTGAGCTCAGGGGGTAGCGAACATGGCGAAGATAATCTGCCAACTCTGCCTTTGGAGCCCATTAAAGCGGTTCTGGAGACGGAAGCTATAGTTACGGCCACTGGCAGCCAAACTTTAGGCACAGCTTTTGCCACGGGTGTAGTGGTGTTTATCAATGAAACCGACCAAGCTGTGACAGTTCCTAAAGGGACTGAGCTAGCTACAGGTGAGGGGGTTGCTTTTAAGACCAATGCAGCGGTGACAGTGCCGGGAAGGTCCACAGACTATTTTCTCGATGTAGCCACCGGTGTACGGGCAGGCCAGAAAGAGGTCGGTATTACTGCTTTAGAAAAGGGCAGCCAGGCCAATGTTACCGCGGGAAGGATACGGCTGATAAACAACTCCAAGTTAAATGAGGTTCTGACGGTACGGAATCCCGAGCCGACAGGAGGCGGAGCTAGCATACAGCAGCCCGTAGTTACAGAAGAAGACATTGAGAAGGCGAAGGCCGTTTGCTTAAGACAAGCTAATTTGCAGATAGAGGAGATATTACAAAATAAAGCGAATCAGACCAACAGCATATTAATAGTCGAGTCCGCCACGTTGGAACAAAGAGCCGTAGAGCCATCAGTGGAGGCTGGCTCAGAGGCGCAGACGCTTCGGGTATTGGCACGATTTGAAGCCCGGGGACAGGCCTTCCGACGAGGAGATTTGGGGGAGATTATTCAGCGGGAGCTTGAGCGAGATTTGCCTTTAGGTATTGTCCTGTACCAGCCAAAGTTCGAGGTTGAACGGTTGACAGCGAACCTTGAAGATAATGCGGTTGTGCTCTTGGAGGCAGACGTAAAGGCTCCTGTTCACCGGCAGATATTAGCAGGAGAGGTGGCGAGGCTCTTAGCGGGGCTAAGGCGCCAGGATGTGGAAGAGCTGAGTAAGGTCCTCGATGCCGAGTCAATTGCCATCGAGCCTGACAATGCGTCTTACTTGCCTCGGTTCGCTCACTGGATTAAGGTGGAAGTGGGAGCCCCAGAAGCGGTAATGGTTGATTCAGCCTTTGAGTAAGGATTAGTGATGGAAGGAAGTCTAAAAAGTGGAATACAGGCAATTGGGCGCCACGGATATCCGGGTTTCCAGGTTATGCTTTGGCGCCCTTACTATTAGTCCCCTGCAGCGCAATCTGCCTGCCGGTGAAGGTGCCCAAGTTATTCAAAGAGCCATGGATTTGGGTGTTAATTTTATCGATACTAGTCAGTTTTACCGGGTTTACCCTCCTATCGCCTTGGCTTTGAAACAGTATGCCAAAAAGGACGAAGTGGTAATAGCCAGTAAGAGTTACGCTTACGACACAGCCGGCATGAAAGCGGCTTTAGAAGAAGCTCTCAGGGAACTCGACCGAGACCATATCGATATTTTCCTGTTGCATGAACAAGAATCGAGCCTGACTATTCGAGGGCATTGGGAGGCTGTGGAGTACCTATTGAAGGCCAAGGAACGAGGGTTGGTCCGGGCCATCGGGATCTCTACCCACAGGGTGGCAGGTGTGAGGGCTGCAGCTTTGGTGCCTGAACTGGATGTTGTCAGCCCTCTGATCAACTATACCGGGATCGGGATCATCGATGGAACTCGGGACGACATGGTGGAAGCAATCAAGTTTGCTGCTGCCTGTGGCAAGGGAATATATGGGATGAAGCCCTTTGGCGGAGGTCACCTAATGGACACTATTGAAACAGCCATGGAGTTTCTGCTAAATCTGCAGGAGATTGACTCCATTGCAGTGGGTATGAAGAGCATTCCTGAAGTGGAGATGAATGTTAGGCTAATCAACCAAGAAGTAGTCCCCGAAGAGCTCAAGGAGGCCACAAAGACCATGGGCCGGACACTGCACATTGATGACTGGTGCATAGGATGTGGCGCCTGTGTGGCTAGATGCTCTTCGCAGGCTTTGACTTTGGAAAACGGCAAGGCAGTGGTGGACCCTTCTCGCTGTGTTTTTTGCGGGTATTGTGGCGCCCATTGCCCAGAATTTGCCATTAAGGTGATTTAGGATGCGAATTATGGGACTTGATATGGGTACCAAAACAATCGGGGTGGCAGTCAGCGACCCCCTAGGACTGACTGCGCAGGGAATAGCAGTGATCCGCCGCCACAATTGGGATAAAGATATGAAGGAGCTTCAAAAAGTCATCGATGAGTATGGTGTGGAGAAGATTCTCATCGGATTGCCCCGTCGCACTACGGGAGAGCTGGGTCCCGAGGCAGAAAAAGTCCATAAAGAGGGGAGGAAGCTGGAAGCAGCTTTGGGATTGCCAGTCATGTACTGGAATGAATGGTTCTCTACATCCTCAGCCGAACAGGTACTTTTGGCAGCCGATATGAGTCGTCAACGTCGACGGCAAGTCATTGATCAAGTGGCAGCAGCTATTATTTTGCAGAGCTACCTTGATAGCACAGTATACCAGGGGAGAGGGGACGGGGAAGATACTCTTTAGGAAGAGAAGGGCCAGTTTGAAAGGCGGCCGAGAGGAAGCCTGGCGCTAAGCCGGACTTGGTTTCACCATACCAAAGAGAGGAGGCAGGTGGCCGCCGAAGAGTGGCCGCCGGAGCCCATGGACGAAGAAATCATCACCCTGTTGGATGAACAAGGAGAAGAACACGATTTTACCCTGCTGGAAATAGTGGAGATCGACGATCGGCCATACGCTTTGCTTTTGGCTATTGACGCTCCTGAAGAAGGTGTTATAGTTTTGCGATTAGATAAGGACAGCAACGGAGCCGATGTTTTGGTAGCCATCGAAGACGATGAAGAGTTTGAACGGGTCAGAGAGGCACTAGAGAGCCTAGATCAAGAGGATTAATGGAACTTTGGGCTTTGCCGAATTGCCGTTCCCCAGCTATAATGGTAGAATGTATACAAGTTTATGTCCTGGGGTGACACATATATGCAAAGAACAGAAGGTCGATTCAGATCGGGCACTGTAAACTATTGGAGACTGCCTGATTTGGAAACCGTCTGGAGCAAAGGTATTAATACAATAGGTCAGTTACTCTGCTTAGGATTAGTCTTGTGCTTAGGCTTAGCTCTTGTTGCCTCATGGGCTATTTTGCCCCCCAAGAGTGCTAAATTAGCCGCAGGCTCCATAGTCCATATAGCGCCGGGTAGTACCAGCAGTGACATCGCTGGTTTGTTGTCACAGGCTGATTTCATCCGAAGCAGACGTGCTTTTGCTTTAGCTTCCCGGTTTTTGGGACTGGATCAACGCCTACAGGCCGGAGATTATAGGTTGAGTCCCGGTATGGATCTCTTGGAGATCATGGACCAGCTTGAAAAAGGCCGGGTGACCACTGTACGGGTTACTATTCCTGAGGGCCTTACGGCTGAGGCCATCGCCTCCCGCTTAGCAGCGGTAGGCTTAGTGAACAAAGAGCGTTTTTTGGAGCTTGTGCGGGATGAACGTCTGATCTATGGGGACAATGGACCGATTGAAAAGCCAACCTACGATCTGGAAGGCTATCTGTTTCCCGATACCTACTTCTTTGTGAGAAGCCAGCCGGAAGAAGAGATAATTAAGCGAATGGTTCATCGTTTTTCGCAGGTGGCGGAGGGGATCTTGGAAGATACTCCCCTTCCAGAGGGCTTTTCCCTCCATGAAATGGTCACGTTGGCATCGATTATTGAAAAGGAAGTCATGGTGGACAGGGAAGCCCCGTTAGTTTCAGCAGTGTTTTGGAATAGGCTGCGCATCGGTATGCCACTGCAATCTGATCCCACGGTGCAATTCCTCATGGATAGGCCCAGAAAACTGTACTATGGCGACTTAGCTATAGACTCACCGTACAACACCTATAAGTACCGGGGATTGCCACCGGGCCCCATTGCTTCACCCGGGACGGTTTCCATCCGGGCAGCCCTGCAACCCAGTGATGATGACTATCTGTATTTTGTGGCAAAAGGTGACGGGACTCATGCCTTTAGCAAGACCTTTGCGCAACACAGAGCAGCACGGAATCGCTATGGGATATAGGGAAGAGGACCTGGCACTAGGAGGGAATATTTTGGTACGAAAGATGGAGCTTCTAGCTCCTGCCGGTAATAGAGAAAAGGCGGAAGTGGCTATTGCCTACGGTGCCGATGCCATATATGTGGGCGGCAAGGAATACAGCTTGCGGGCCGGAGCAGGCAACTTCACGTTACCCGAGATGGCTAGTTTGGTGGATTATGCCCACGGGCTGGGCGTCAAAGTGTATGTGGCGGTCAATAGCCTTCTTCACAACGAGGAGCTGCCCGGTCTGCCAAGATATCTAGAATCCTTAGCTGAGATGGGAATTGATGCTGTCATTTTTGCTGACCCTGCAGTATATGTCATCTGCCGGGAAGCAGTACCTGACTTACCCCTACACATGTCTACTCAGGCTAGTATGACCAACTGGGAATCCATTCGTTTTTGGCAGGAAATGGGTGTTCGGCGAGTGATTCTAGCAAGGGAGCTCTCATTGGGTGAGATAACAAAGATACGGCAAGAGGTTGATTTGGAGCTGGAAGCCTTTGTGCATGGTGCCATGTGCGTATCATATTCAGGTCGATGCTTGCTTTCGAACTACATGACCGGCAGAGATGCCAATCGAGGGCAGTGTGCTCAGGCTTGTCGTTGGCGCTATGCCCTAATGGAGCAGAAAAGGCCAGGTGAATTTTATCCCATCGAAGAAGACAGCCACGGTACGTACATCCTCAATTCCAAGGACCTCAATATGCTAGCTCACTTGCCGGAAATGGCTCAAGCAGGCATTGATAGTCTGAAAATCGAAGGGCGCATGAAAAGCGTCTACTATGTGGGAGTGGTGGTCAAGGCATACCGACAAGCTTTAGATGCGTACCACGCCAATCCCAGCACCTATCGAGTCCATCCCAAGTGGCTTGATGAGCTAGACAAAGTGAGCCACAGGCCGTATACTACGGGGTTCTACTTTGGATCCCCGGGAGCCGAAGGACAGCACTATTCTACCAGTAGCTATATCCGAGAGCACGACTTTGTGGGCATCATATTCGATACTCCTAGTGATGGAAGAGTTGCCGTTCGCAATCGGCTCCGAACAGGAGATGTTGTGGAGCTCATAACTCCCTCGAGTCCGCCGGTGGCCTTTACTATCAATGAAATGTGGGATGAGATGGGCACCCCACTCAGTGAAGCCCATCCCAATCAAGAGATCTATCTGGAGTTGCCCCAGGAGGCGGAGGCTTTTGCCATGCTCCGTCGCAAGGTAACGAAAAACAGCTAGAAGCTGGACCAGGGACAGGCACAGATTGCAGGGGGCCACATACAATAACTAAGACTCCAAATTACTGGGGGTGGCCTCACTTGATATCCCTGTTAGCGGCGCTAGTTGGTTTTCTAGTGGAAGGCCTCGTCTTCCTAGTTGCGTATGTGACTAACAGCAATGCCTTTCCCATGCCTCTATCGGAACAAGAAGAGGCATTGTTTTTGGAGAGGCTGCAGGCGGGGGATAAGGAAGCCCGTGATGTCTTGGTGGAACGGAATCTACGGTTGGTTGCCCACATTGTTAAGAAATTCGATAACACAGGCGAGGAGACAGACGATCTGATTTCCATCGGTACAATCGGTCTGATCAAAGCCATCAATACTTTTGATGTGAGACAGAAAACCCGATTGGCAACCTATGCTGCTCGATGTATTGAAAATGAGATCCTGATGCATTTGCGGTCTACCAAGAAGGGTCGCAAAGACGTTATGCTCTATGATGCTATTGGTGCAGACAAGGAAGGCAACGAGATCACCCTTATCGACATTCTAGGTACCGATCCCGATGAGGTTTTGGAGCAAGTGGAATGGTCGGTTGAACAAGAGAAACTCCGAGTAATGTTAATGAGACTAGGAGCCCGAGAAAAGAAGGTATTGGAGCTTCGGTATGGGCTTGGCGACGGTATTAGGAAGACACAGCGGGAAATTTCCCGCAAGTTGGGGATTTCACGGTCTTATGTTTCCCGGATCGAAAAACGGGCTATAACTAAACTACAGCATGAAATGTTAACAGGAGAGGTGCAGAATTAGAAGGGCACGGTGACTCCCGACAGTAATGGGGCTCGCCACAGGGCCCCTAGGATACAACTGGTTTGGGAGGAAGTGCAGTTTATGATGGGATGGCTTTGTCCTAATGAATGCCTGTCATCACTTTTGGATGTCGATTTAGCAAGCCTACGAACAAGGGGTTATCAGGGTATCATTTTGGACATCGATAACACGGTGCTGCCCTGGGCAGGCGAACAGGTAGACGATGCAGTAATCGCCTGGGTAAGTGAAGCAAAGGCGAAAGGGTTCCGTGTTTGCCTCACTTCGAATGCTCTTCAGGAGCGAGCAGACCGCATAGCTGCCATACTAGATATTCCAGCCATTGCAGGAGCGATCAAGCCGCGGAAAAAACCTTTTCGCCAAGCGATGGAGCTGCTGGGTACAACGGTGGAGAACACGGTTGTCATAGGTGATCAGCTTTTCACCGATGTACTTGGTGGTAATCGCATGGGCCTTTACACAATTCTCCTTGACCCCTTGGCTACTAAGGAGCTAGCCGCTACTCGGTTGATACGCCGATTGGAAAGGCGCATAATTCGCCATATGAGTAGAAAGGGTATGATCAACGAATCCGCAGCCCAGAGGCGCTTGTCCGGAAGGCGGCAATGAGCAGCCGGATGGAAGGGGAGTGTCCCGGGGAGCCTAGTCATGGACAGGCTTCACCGGGTTTTTGCTAGCTCAGGTGGTTGCAGTTCAAGGCGGAAATGGGAGGAAAAGCCATATGCTCTAGAGAACAACACATAATCATGGTCTAAGGTAGTCTCTTATGTGTTCTTGGCTTAAGGCAAGAACCATCGCTTTAGGCTGGAGAGTGTATGAACTAAGGAGGGAGCTATTTGCAGATAGATAGGGAACAGTTAGTTGCGGTTTTGAAGATTGCCAAAGAGCGAGGTAGTGATTTTGCTGATATTTTCATTGAAGAAGTGCAAAGTGCTCATATCTACTGCGAACAGGATCGGATTGAGAGAGTAACAGCCGGTATTGACGCTGGTTGTGGTATCCGAGTCATCGTGGGGGAGGCAACAGCCTATGCGTATACTAACGATTTGTCACCGGCAGGCCTAAAGGAAGCAGCTGCTACTGCTGCCATGGCGGCCCGGGGGCAGGGTGAAGTGGTAGTCATGGACTTACGCCGTCGCACTCCTTCCTTTGATCTACCCATTCTGGTGCTTCCGGAGAGCGTACCGGTGGCGGATAAGGTAGCGGTGGTGGAGAAAGTCAACTCAGTGGCTCGGAAAATTGATACCAAGGTACGACAGGTTACGGTTGCTTATCGGGATGTTGTGCAGAAGATAATCATCGCCAACAGTGAAGGTGTTTGGGTGGAAGATGAGAGGATCCGTACCAACCTATCCATGAATGTCATTGCAGTGGAGGATGGAAGGATTCAGACAGGATATGAGTCCCTAGGAGGAGTTATGGGATTTGAAATCCTACAAGAGAATGATCCGACAGAGTTAGCGATTAAGGCAGCCAACCGGGCTATACGGATGTTAGGTGCAAGGCCGGCTCCGGCGGGGCGCATGCCGGTAGTCATGGCGGGCGAGGCCGGTGGGACCATGGTACATGAGGCCTGTGGTCACGGGCTTGAGGCTGATCTTGTCCAGAAAGGGATCTCCGTTTACGCCAATAGAATCGGTGAAGAAGTGGCGTCACACTTGATCACCGTTGTAGATGATGCGACTTTGCCGGGGCGCTTTGGCAGCTACCGCTTTGATGATGAAGGCAGCGAAGGCCAGCGCACAATACTGATAGAGAATGGTATTCTAAAGGGCTACATGTACGATTACTTGACAGCCCGCAAAGCCGGGGTGCCGCCAACGGGGAATGGCCGGCGGGAGTCCTATCAACATAGGCCGATTCCCAGGATGACTAATACCTTGATTCTCCCTGGCAAGGAGGATCCCAAAGCTATCATCCGAGATACACAGAGAGGTCTTTTGGTGACCCGCATGGGGGGCGGACAGGTTAACACTACTAATGGAGATTTCGTGTTCGAAGTCTCAGATGGATATCTTATCGAGCACGGCGAGATTGGTGAACCGGTTAGAGGGGCTACCCTAACGGGGAACGGACCTAAAGCTCTGGGCATGGTTGATCGGGTCGGGTGGGATCTAGGCTTCAGTATCGGAATGTGTGGCAAGGACGGCCAGGGGGCCCCGGTTGGTGATGCTCAGCCCACCATTCGCATCCCCGAGCTTGTGGTTGGCGGTATCGTAGAGGAGGGCCAATGATGACGTTAGATATGCAGAAACTAGCAAGATCGGTGTTGGCTCTAGCTGAGAGTATGGAACAGGCAATAGAAGTATACGCCATGAGCCAAAAGTCACTTCGTGTAGAGGTTAGCGATGGAGAGGTAGAGACCCTTCGGGAGGCGCAGCAGACCGGGGTTGGTATTCGGGTGATCGATGGCGGCAGGCTTGGCCTGGCCTTTACTACTCGCGTTGATCCCGCAAGCTTGCGAGAAACCATCGGATTGGCCGCAGCTAATGCCAAGAGTGCTACGGCAGATGAACATAATGTCTTGCCTCCTCCTAGACCAACTCAGGCTTTAGATCTGTTAGATCCCGCTATGGGTGCCGTCAATGTAGATCAGAAGATGGACTTCGCCAAAGCAGTAGAAAAGGCCGCAAGACAATACGATGCCCGAGTGACCAAGGTAAGGCAGGCGACCTATAATGACGGCATTTACCAAGTGGGTATCTGCAACTCCCGGGGGGTTGATATCGGCTACGAGGGCGCTTACTGTGCCGGTGGCGTGATGGCTGTGGCTGAGGCCGATGGTCAAGCGGAGATGGGATGGAGCTATGACTTTTCCCGCTCCTTTGATAAGCTCGATCCTGCTAAGATTGGTCAGGAAGCAGCGGTTAAGGCAGTGGAGATGCTGGGTGCTACATCTTTGGAGACCTGCCGAGTGCCGGTGCTATTAACTCCGGAAGTGGCTACAGATTTTCTGGAAGTATTGATACCTGCACTTACGGCAGAGGCCGTCCAGAAAGGCAAATCCCTTTTTGCCGGCAAGCTAGGTGAAGTGGTGGGTTCGAAGTATTTGACGCTCATAGATGACGGCCTGTTGCCTCAAGGTCTAGCTTCAGCACCGGTAGATGATGAGGGTGTACCGTCTAAGGTGACCACTGTAATGGTAGATGGACAGCTAGAAACGTACCTTTACAACACGTATAGTGCCGCCCGAGATGGGGTGGACTCCACCGGCAATGGGATGCGATCATCCTTCCGAGGTGCCGTCACCACTGCCCCTCGGAACTTCTACGTTCAGCCTGGAGATACACCCTTGGTAGACTTGATGTCCGGTATATCTCGAGGATTGCAGATAACCAATGTCATGGGAATGCATACTGCCAATCCCATATCCGGCGAGTTTTCTGTGGGCGCCAGTGGCCTGTTAATTGAGAATGGCCGAGTTGTTCGACCGGTAAGGGGAGTTGCTATAGCAGGTAATCTAATCGATTTTCTCCAGCGCGTCGTAGCCGTGGGTAATGATCTTCGATTCTTTGGCTCCGTCGGGTCTCCTAGTTTGCTGGTGGAAGGTATTACTGTCAGCGGAGAGTAGGTTTAATATGACAGTGTTGCGGTTTTTGACCGCGGGCGAATCCCACGGCCCGACATTAACGGGGATCATTGAAGGGATGCCCGCGGGGCTCGAACTAGCCGAGGAATACATTAATCGAGAGCTTGCCAGGCGGCAACAAGGGTATGGCCGCGGTGGGAGAATGGCCATCGAGACCGACCAAGTGCGGATTCTGTCAGGAGTGCGCTGGGGTAAGACACTGGGTAGTCCCATCACTTTACAAATAGCTAATCGGGATTGGGAGAACTGGCAGGTGGAAATGGCCATTGGCTTGCCTGATGAGGAAGTAGATGTGGATTTGGTGAGTCGACCACGACCTGGACATGGTGACTTGGCGGGAATGCTGAAATACCGAACTAGAGATGCTCGCAACATCCTTGAACGGGCTAGTGCCCGTGAAACGGCCATGCGTGTTGCCATCGGAGCTGTAGCCCGGCGCCTTCTGGAGCATTTCGGAATGGAGATTATCTCCCATGTGATCCAAATTGGAGAGATTAGGGCCCAAAGATTCCCGAAGGACGCAAAAGAGATACGGGCCCAGGCGGAGGCTTCACCGTTGCGTTGCTCCGATCCTGAGGCAGCTCGGTTGATGGCAAATGAGATCGATGCAGCTCGGGCCCAGGGGGATTCTCTAGGAGGCATCTTCGAGGTAATAGTACTACATGTGCCAGCAGGTTTGGGAAGTCATGTGCATTGGGATCGGCGGCTGGATGGGCGAATAGCACAAGGAGTGATGTCCATTCCTGCCATCAAGGCAGTAGAGATCGGGCTTGGCAAAGATTGCGCCGTTTTGCCCGGCTCCAAGGTCCACGACGAGATATATTATGATGCGTCCCATGGAGGGAGAAGCTCTTTCCTATGGCGAGGCAAGAGGTGGTGTACCAGTGGAGGGTTTAGTCGGAAGACTAACCGAGCTGGAGGGATTGAGGCTGGCATGACCAACGGTGCTCCCCTAGTGGTGCGGGCTGCGATGAAGCCAATTCCTACGTTGTACAGGCCGCTCATGTCTGTTGATGTTCTAGAGCTTGAACCGAGTTTCGCAGGTATCGAACGGTCAGATATCTGCGCGGTTCCCGCAGCAGCGGTGGTGGGGGAGGCTGTGACGGCTTGGACCCTAGCCGAAGCTTGCTTGGAGAAATTCCCAGGAGATTCCCTTTTGGAAATGGCGACGGCATACCAAGAGCATTTGGAGTCTCTCGTCCCCTAGTGAGATGGTTTTGACCTAAAGGAGAGTAGATGGAGCATGGGGGATGCGAATATTATCCTCACCGGCATGATGGGCGCTGGCAAGAGTACTATTGGCAGACTTCTGGCAACACGCTTGCAGAAGAGGCACATAGACCTTGATGAGCTCATTCAGGAACGAGCAGGTATGACTGTTCGGGAGATTTTCAGCCGCTATGGAGAGACATATTTTAGAAACCTGGAGACTTTAGCCCTCGAGGATGTACTGATGCAAGGTGATCAGGTGGTGGCTACCGGAGGCGGTGCTGTCATCAGGGAGGAAAATCGGAATCTCATGGAGGATCACTTTGTAGTTTGGTTGGCGATTGACAGCGCCACAGCCGCCAAACGGCTTGCCTTTGATGGCAGCAGGCCACTTCTTGGTGTGAGACAGGGCTATGTCAAGGATGTGCAATCTCGGGCCGAAAATGCCATGGAGAGCTGGCTTGATCTGGCAGCAGCGAGGCAGTGGGCTTACTCCCATTGCCATTGGGTGGTGGATGGCTCGCTGACTCCTGAGGCGATAGCCGAAGAGATCAGTTATGTGTGGTCCAAGGTGGTTGATGGGAAGCTTGGCCAGGTGAGTCATCTACTGGTAGATGTGAAGGACGAGCCTTACTGCATACATTTAGGCCACGGCATTTTGGCCAATTTGGGGAATCGCTGTCGAGCAGAAGTTGGCTCCGAAAAGGTCGTTGTAGTCTCTAACCCGACTGTTTTTGAGCTGTATGGAGAGGTCGTGGCGAATTCCCTAGACGAAGCGGACATACAGTGGCAGACAGTACTAATCCCCGACGGGGAGAACTACAAGAATTTAGCAACGGTAGAGCAGATCTATGCAGCGGCCTTTGAAGCAGGCCTAGATCGGTGCTCTGGTATCATTGCTCTCGGTGGTGGTGTCGTAGGAGATGCGGCAGGGTTGGCTGCTGCTACCTACCTGCGGGGAATCAAGTTCATCCAGGTGCCGACTACGCTCCTAGCCCAGGTGGACAGCTCTGTGGGCGGGAAGGTAGGTGTGAACCACCCAAAAGGGAAGAATCTCATAGGAGCTTTCTATCAGCCTAAGCTAGTTTTGGCCGATGTAGATACTTTGAGAACGCTGCCAGAGCGGCAGTTCTTGACCGGTATGGCAGAGATCATCAAGTATACTGCCATTTTCGATGAGATGTTCATGCAAGAGGTGGAGAGCTATGCCGGCGGCGCTGCCCCGGAGTCAGTACTTATGGCATGGATACAGCGATCATGCCAGATCAAGGCTCAGGTGGTAGTGGCCGATGCTAAGGAGGCAGGGTACCGGGAGATTCTGAATTTCGGTCATACTGTGGGACACGCAGTGGAGAAGGTCTCCGGCTATGGCGAATATACCCACGGAGAAGCGATCGCCATGGGCATGGTGACCGCAGGTATTCTTTCATACATCAAGGGCTATTTGCAGCAAGAGGACTGCTATAGACTGATTCGGGTGCTAGAAGGCTGGCGCCTGCCCACCGTTTTGCCTGATGGTTTGCCTTTGGAGGAGATAGTCAAGGCTTGTTATAGGGATAAAAAGGTTCGCTTGGGCCAGTTACGATTCGTGTTGCTCAAGAGCTTGGGCCGAGCAGAGGCAGCCAAAGTGGTTACTGAAGGCGAACTGCTTCGGGCCTTAGAGATGCAGCAAGGGGGATGGCTGTGAAAATCCAGGTGATCAATGGTCCCAATCTTAACCTGCTAGGTGTCCGGGAGAAAGACATCTATGGAACGGTAAATCTAGGGGAGATTGAGGCTGAGATTGCCCGATTAGCTGAACAACTAAAATGTCAGGTACGGTTCTTCCAGAGCAACCATGAAGGAGAGATTATTGACTGCATACATGCCTGCCGCTCACAGGTGGATGGGATATTAATTAATCCCGCTGCCTTTACCCACTATAGCTATGCCATCAGGGATGCTCTAGCCGCGGTGGAGCTGCCAGTGGTGGAAGTGCACATGTCCAACATTTATCAAAGGGAGCTTTTCCGCCATCAATCGGTTACCGCTCCCGTTTGTCGAGGGCAGATAGCCGGCTTTGGGGTGGACAGCTATCTCTTAGGCTTGCGGGGATTAGTGAATATTATTAATGGGCTGTAGGATAGAAGTAATGCGAAGCTGTAACAGGAAAAAGGGAAAGGGAGTGAATTGCCCGTACTCCATGGTGGTTGGTTGGGGAGAGGGCTGGATTATGGATAAGCTATGTCGATTGCACCGGAAGATGGAGGCTAAAGCTATCGATGCACTAATAGTGACGGGAAGTGAGAATCGCCGCTATCTAAGCGGTTTCACTGGCTCGGCCGGTACTTTGGTAATCACAGAAACAGCAGCATCTTTGCTTACAGATTTCCGTTATGTAGAGCAAGCCGCTTTAGAGGCCCCAGATTTCGAGATTAAGCGCTATGATGAACCAGTGGCGGCCATAAGGGAAGCACTACTTGAGAACAAATGTCGGCGAGTCGGTTTTGAAGGCGATTTGGTCACATATGAGCAGTATGCCAAATGGCAGAAGGCGATAGAGCAGGTAGAATGGGTAGCTGTCTCGGGGCTTGTGGAAGAGCTGCGGATGATCAAAGAACCGGAAGAAATAGCTGAGATAGAGAAGGCGGCCGCCATCGCTGATGCTGCCTGGAGTGAACTGCTTCCTAAGATGGTACCGGGAGCTAGTGAGCGGGAGCTTGCTCTGGAGCTCGAGTTTCTCATGCGGCGAAAGGGCGCTAACGGCTTGGCTTTTGATATCATCCTGGCTGCAGGCCCCAATGCTGCATTGCCCCATGCCAAACCGGGGGATCGTTTGCTAAGCAGAGGAGACCTAGTGGTAATGGATTTCGGTGCTCGTCAGGGAGGTTACTGCAGTGATATGACCCGAACAGTGGTCATCGGCAAGGCTTGTCAGCAGACTAGGAATCTGTATGATATTGTCTTGAAAGCTCAACTAGCTGCCTTGGATGCCGTTGCGCCAGGTAAGACTGGCCAGGAAGTTGATGCTGTGGCTCGCCAAATCATTACTGAAGCTGGCTATGGAGAACAGTTCGGTCATGGTCTAGGCCACGGTGTGGGTTTAGCTGTCCATGAAGAACCTCGGCTGTCTCCGAAGGGAGACAAAGTCCTGCAGCCAGGCATGGTGGTCACTGTGGAACCAGGCATATATGTACCAGGTTTTGGTGGCGTACGGATTGAAGATTTGGTGCTAGTGACTGAAGATGGCCATAGGGTGCTTACCCATAGCTCAAAGGAGCTTTTGGAGCTTGGCGCAGATCAGGTATAGAAGCTAGATTTGCTGGGTGTTTAAAGGAGGAACACGTGTGATTTCAGTTAATGACCTGAGAACAGGGCTGACTTTGGAGCTAGATGGAGAGATTTTCAGTGTAATAGAGTTCTTGCATGTGAAGCCGGGCAAGGGCGCGGCCTTTGTGCGTACCAAGCTGAGGAATGTCCGTACGGGAGCGGTATCTGAGCGTACGTTTCGAGCTGGTGAAAGGGTTCCCCGAGCTCATATTGAGACTCGGCAGATGCAGTATCTTTACAGTGACGGCAATGGGTACCACTTCATGGATACAGAAACCTTCGAGCAAATCGCTCTTTCCAAAAGCAACCTAGACGATGCCATCAACTACCTCACGGAAAACATGGTGATAGGCATTCAGATTTACGAAGGAGCGCCTATCGGTGTAGACCTACCTACCGCTGTGGAACTGGAGATAACCGAGACTGAGCCTGGTTTTAGGGGGGATACGGCAAGCGGTGGTACCAAGCCGGCTACTTTGCAGACCGGCTTGGTCGTGCAAGTGCCACTTTTTGTAGAACAAGGTGATATAATCAAGGTGGATACTAGGACCGGCGAATACTTATCACGGGCCTAGTGGTAAACTATATTGGCTGGCAGCCGGTGCATAGTAGCAGTGCCACACTGGTTACTAACCACAGAGGGAGTGTTGATCATGAAGACTGTGCAGGAGAAGATTGCGTATCTGCGAGGTTTGCTGGAGGGGAGCAAGTTCTACGGAGATGATGCCGGCACTCAAGCTATATGGGAGCAGGTTTTGGCTATTTTTGATGATCTTGGCAGGTCCGTCAATGTCCTGGGCATTGGTCTCGATGAGTTGGCAGAGTATGTTGAGGCAATCGATGGAGATCTCATGGACTTGGAAGATGAGATCTATGGTGAAGAAGAGGATGAGTTCATTGAGATGGAGTGCCCCGAGTGTGGCGAAGCGGTAAGCTTCGAAGAGGAATTTCTCTATGATGACGATGTTCAGATAACTTGTCCGGAATGTGGCGGGGTAGTTTACCAAGGTGATGAATTTTTCGATTCGGATGAACAACCGGAGGATTTAGATTTCGAGTAGTAAGGCCTAAGATCCGTACATGAACCCACTCCACTAGGGGAAGGGGCTTAAGTAGCTTGTGGGACCGCTTTCTGTTCTTTAATTGACCAGGAATGTGGTCCTTTTGTTTTCCTCAGATTCTACTTCACCCATTGATACATATAAATGGACAAGGGGATCTTTTTGAATCTGCACAGAGGTATCGAAGGACGGCAACAGGAGTTAGCCTCTTCTTTAAGCTACAATCAGGTCTTGCCTTCGGTGGCAGGTTCCCTAAGGGCTATTTTGGCGAAGGTACCTGCAAAGGTGCAGGCTCATGCTTTAGAGTTGAGAATTCGCCAGGGCCGTCCTTTGGCCCTAGTCATCCCAGAAGGTATTCGCTTTGTTGCAGCTGGTGGCGGGTTATCAATGGAACCCAAAGAGGGTTATTTGGTGACTGAAGAAGAATGTCGGCTTACTTTGCAGCTGATGACTCGTTCGTCTATGTACATGGTTCAAGATCAGCTGGCCCAAGGGTTTGTCACTTTGCCCGGTGGTCACCGCGTAGGAATTGGTGGGACTGCTTTTGTGGAACAAGGGGAAGCTAAGACCATTAGAGATATTAGCCAGTTTAGCATTAGAATAGCTAAGGAGCTTCCAGGAGTCGCCTCCAGAGTTGTTCCAGCTATTACCGATGCCACAGGAAGAGTTTTGTCTACCCTTGTCGTTTCACCGCCGGGCTGTGGCAAGACTACTCTGATCCGTGATATAGCCAGACAGCTTTCCTGGGGCAAGACAGGTAGTTGGCGGTGCCACACAGTAGCCATCGTCGATGAGAGAGGTGAGATTGCGGCAACTTGGCAAGGGGAGCCGCAGATGGATGTGGGGCCGTGTACCGATGTGCTGGATGGCTATCCCAAGATAGCTGGGATCATGGTTGCCATTCGGGCCCTGACCCCTGAGGTTTTGATTACCGACGAGTTGGGCACTGCAGCCGACGCGCAAGCAGTCATACAGGCAAGTGCCGCCGGAGTGGCAGTTGTGGCCAGTATTCACGGCAGCTCTTGGGAAAGCATCAAAATGCGCCCCGGGGGCAGTCTGTTGGCGGAAAGTCAAGTCTTTCGCCGACTTATTTTTCTGGGCAAGAGTCGGGGCCCGGGGACAATAGAGAAAATCCAAGTCCTCAGTTGAATCTGACATAAATGGAAAGCTATGCCAATATGATGACTAGAAGATAGGGTGAAGGAGTTGCTCTGGGTGCGTTTTTGGCTATTAGTAACCCTGGTCCTCGGCTGTGGGTGGCTGGGTCGCATAGCGAGCTCATCGGTCCGGGAGCGTCCTCGCCAGCTAGCTAGTCTAGAGTGGGCAGTGAGCCGTCTTGAGACAGAAATAAACCATACTATGGTTTTCCTGCCGGAGGCGCTGGAGACAGTAGCTGAGCTTGCACCAGCGCCGGTTGATCGATTGTTTCGAGATGTGGTCTGCATGCTTNTAGAAGGAGAGCTCCCTCTCAAAGAGGCGTGGTGCCAGGCGATAGTGGGGGCCCGGGAATACCTTGTGCTTAGCGGTGATGATGAGCGAATACTGATCAATCTCGGTGGCAGTCTAGGGGTCTCCCATCGCAGCGATCAAAGCCGTCACTTGGCCATGGCCAGGGAGCTTCTAAGGCAACAGGAGTCCCTGGCCAGGCGATTGGAGCAGCAGTCATGCCGCCTATACGGTGCTTTAGGCTGGGCTTTGGGGGTGGCTTTGGCCCTCATGTTGGCATAAACAGCCTATTCCCATACTATGATCTGTAGGGACAAGGTATGTGCAGGCGGCGTAGTGCTTGATCATAGGAGGGATGATATGGATCTCAGCCTGATCTATCGCATCGCCGGTGTAGGAATTCTCATTGCTATCCTCAATATCTTTCTCCAGCAAGCGGAACGGAAGGATCAGGCCCAGATGCTGAGCCTAGCCGGCGTAATCTTGGTGCTTCTTTGGTTGGTGCAGCTCATCGCTCGCTTATTTGAGCAAGTGGAAAGTGTTTTCCGCTGGTACTAATCGCCTTCGGAGGGAGCAGTGTGGGGCAGCTAATACCGATAATTGTGGCGGCATTGATAGTGGCACTCATCCAGGTAAGTCTTCGTTCTAGCTACCCAGAATATGCTACAGTACTGACGGTTCTTTTTACTACAGTGGTCTTGCTAAGAGTGTTGGGCCCGCTCAAGGATATCATCCAACTGTTCACCCAGCTAGGCCAGGAAGCAGGGATCACCGGTAGGTATTTCGATGTGCTTTTGAGAACCATGGCAGCCGCCTACATTACTGCCTTTGGGTCACAAATCTGCAAGGATGCCGATGAAAAGAGTCTGGCCATCGCCGTGGAGCTTGTGGGCAAATTGGTAGTGATCATCCTCGCTCTACCGATTATCGTTGGCATAGTGGAGGCGCTGACAACGATGCTTCCCTAGAGGAAAGGTGAGGAAATATGGGTAAGTTGGTCTCCATTTGTCTGCTGGTGGTATGCACAGTGACGGCTACGGGCATGGCCTTTTCCGCCTCTTCACCTATGGAAAAAATCGTAGAAGCCCAGCTCGAAGAGTTAGATACCCAGGAAATCGAAAGGATGCTGGCAGGACTTAATGCCGAGATTCAAGCCCAACTGCCCAAACTAGAGCTGCGGCAGATAATCTATGGCAACCAAGACTTAGATTTGATCAGATTGGGCCAGGAGCTGGTCCGCTATCTGTTTAGGGAGATTGTGGCTAACTTCCGTCTACTGGGACAGTTGGTGATACTAGCTATAGTAGCTTCTATCTTGCAGAACTTGCAGACGGCCTTTGTAAGCTCCGATGCTTTGGATGTATCTTTGGCTTGCTGTCTCTTGCTTCTCTTACACGTGGCGTTAAATAGCTTTCAATCAGCGGTGGAGGTCGGTACTAAGGCCATTAATGCCATGACATCGATGATGTATGCCTTGTTGCCCCTGCTGTCCACGACCATCGCTGCGGTAGGAGGCTTAACAACTGCAGCCATCATGCATCCTATGCTGGTGGCGGCGGTGGGCACCATGGGGCTCTTAGTGCAACGAGGAGTATTTCCTCTCCTACAGATGGGAGTGGTGCTCACCATTGTGGGCAATATTTTCCCGGGATATCCTGTGCGAAAACTTGCCGGGCTTTTGGAGCGGGGAGGCAGCCTGCTCTTGGGGGGCGCTTTTGTAGGATTCGCTGCTATGCTTATCGCTCGAGGCATGTTAGCCCCGGTGGCCGATGGGGTTGCCATCAGGGCAGCCAAGTATGTGGGTGGGAAGATCATGCCGGTTTTGGGGAATACTTTTGCCCAGGCTCTGGATGTTGCGGTGGGTGGTTCACTCCTCATCAAGAACGGGCTTGGTGTGTACGGCTTGGGAGCCATTCTGGTCATGGTCTCTTTTCCTTTGGTGAAGATAGTTTCGTTGCTCTGTATCTACCGCATAGTTACAGCGTTAATTGAACCCATCAGCGACCCTCGCTTAGTTGGTGCCATGTCCAGTTGTGGCAATGTGTTGGCCATCGTGTTTGTGGCTGTGATGACCGTCACCTTGACCTTCCTTCTGACTATTACGGTCATGGTGAGTATGGGTAATCTTACAGCTACACTCCGGTAGGTGATAAGAGTATGACTGCATTGGCGCAGTGGATTAGGGGCTTGGTGACTTTTTTGCTAGTCAGTGGGCTTATGCTCATGTTAGTACCCGATACCGATCTGAGAAAATTTGTGCGTATGGTTGTGGGACTCATTTTAATCGGTTTGCTGATGCAGCCTCTAATCGGTGGTGACGTACTGCGGACCGCCGAGCAAATGGCATCTAGCCTGGATAGAGCTTTAGACAATGAAAATCGAGAGCTTGCCGGATTGTCGAGCCAGGATTTGCAGATGGATGGACAACGTTTGATAGAGAAGGGAAGCGGCGTAATGCGAGAGTATATGGAGAATCAGACCAATCGCCAAGTTGGAGCGCTTCTGAGCTTATTTGCCGGGATCAATGAGGCCCAAGTGATCAGTCAGGTAAATAGCAAGGGTGAGTTGGAGCGGGTGGTGGTTCAGCTGCAGCTGGAGCCATCTGTTGCAGATGAAGCTCCTTTGGACAAAACCTACCTTTCTAGTGCAGAACACTTCATTGATCCTATTGAGCCGGTAGTTATTGTGGGAGGTAGTTTGCCAGCTTATATCGGAGACTCCAACGATGTTCCTCCTTTGGTACAACGGGTGCAAAACTGGGTTGCGGAGTTTTTTGACATAGATAAAAACCAAGTTGTAGTCAGCATCCTATGACGGAGGCGGTTTTTATGCAGTGGCGGGAGATATGGGGTAAATGGTGGCCTGAGGCGAAAGCTAAAGGAGGGGGGTTACCCCTTACTGATGGGCAGCGGAAATTGGTCAGTTACATCTTAGTGTTTCTTATAGGTGTAGCGAGCTTTCTGCAGTTCACCAGCGGTACGCATTCTCCCGTCATCTTTCCAGAAGCTAAGGATATAGAGACAAGAGTGGAGCCTGTGGCTGGAACGGCTTCACTTCGCCAATTCGGGTTTGAGGAAGAGGTGGAAAATAGGCTGGCATCGGTTCTTGCTCAGATGGAAGGGGTCGGCGGCACCCAGGTGTTGGTCTATGTGACTACCGGGCCTCGATTAGAGCTGGCCCATGATATGAATCAAGACAAGACCACAACAGAAGAGACGGATAGACAGGGAGGTCAGCGCCGAGTTGTTGCCGATCATCTACAGCAAAAGGTGGTGATCCTAAGGGAAGGCCAGAGCGCCGGGGATAAACCCGTCGTCGTAACAGAGCATCGACCTACAATTGGCGGTGTACTGGTGATAGCAGATGGTGCTAAGGATCCCAGCATGAGATTGCGGATTGCCCGGGCAGTGGCAACGGCCATTGATATTCCCGTCCATAGGGTAGAAGTGATGGCAAGGAGAAAATGATACATGAGGGGGTAAAGGCATGTTTTATGTGATCACCCGCAGCACGCTGCGAAAGGTATTCTTGGCGATGCTCTTGGCAATCCTGGCAGTGTGGTTTGTATGGAGTAATCTTGTTCGGGATTCCATATTTAAAGACCGCGGCTATAACATAGTGAACTGGCGAGACTCATCCTCCAACATGGATGTTCCCGAGGCCGCGCTGTATGCAGACGACCATGGAGAACCTGTACTGCAAGATCCCAACGAATTGGAGACAGTTATCTCCCAAGGGATAGCTTCTTATGGGATTATAGAGACAGCGCTAGAAGGGTTGCAGGATCCCATTGACGAATATCTTCCAACAAAGCCCATCTACTCGAGCGATTTTACCTTAGCCATCCCTACGACTAGTCCTTTGACAGTATTGGTGGAACCGGTGAGTAGGCGGGAAGTCTTCGCTCAATTTCGCTGGGACAGAGATCGCAGCCGCTCTCGCCAGCTAGAGGCCATGCAGGAGATAATTTCCGATGCCAATAGCTCCAATGAGCAGAGAAAATCAGCCCAGGACCGCTTGGTAGCCATTATGTCTGGCTCTGAAACGGAGATGGAACTAGAAGGATTGCTTATGGCTCAGGGATTACCCGACGCTGTGGTTGTTTTGAGTGAGACGGGAGCCACCGTTATGGTAGACACGGTGCTGACAGAAGAAGAGGCTGCTCGGATTGGTGATACCGTGAGCGACTTGACGGGAATGACTNTGGAAAAGATAAGGATTATCGACCAGCGCAGCTAAGCTCGAAAGGCACGGTTTTTTGGTCTTAGGCAGGAATGGGGCTAGAAACCTAGAATATGGAATGAATAGCAGACAAGACCATTTGGGATTGAATGCGGCTGACATTGAAAGGTATTACCTGGTAGTTGTGGGGGAGTATATTTCAGTCCGCCAATTCTGGCCGGTAGAAGGATGGTTGAAGGTGAAGCTAGAGGATATCCAGGCATTAGTGCAGATTGTGCAAGAAAGTGACTTGGTAGAACTGATATGGGAAGATGATGGTTCACGGCTTGTTCTCCGCAAGGGAGCGGCGTGTGGTGCTGCCCCCGCCGAGGCCGGTAACCACTCTAACGCGCAGTTGTCGGCTGAGGATTGGGCCAGCGTAGGCGACTATGATGAGGGAGAAGAAGCTCGTGTTACAATTGAAGCACCCATGGTGGGTACCTTTTATCGAGCTCCTGCACCAGATGCCGACCCCTACGTACGAGTCGGTGATACGGTTGAGATAGGTCAGCCTCTTTGTATCATAGAAGCTATGAAGCTCATGAATGAGATTGAGTCAGAAGTTAGAGGCAGAATTATCGAAGTTTTGGTGGAGAATGCCCAACCAGTGGAATACGGCCAGCCACTGTTTATCATTGAGCGGCTGTAAAACCTGCAGTGGGCCACTGGGGGGAGGACTATGAGTTGTTTTCACGAGTATTGGTAGCTAATCGAGGCGAGATCGCTCTGCGAGTGATCAGAGCCTGCAAGGAGATGGGCATTAGCACAGTTGCGATTTACTCTGAAGCAGATGGAGATGCACTGCATGTTCGCATGGCCGATGAAGCCGTGTGTGTTGGACCTGCTAGTTCGGCAAGGAGCTATCTTAATATTCCTAATATCATTAGTGCGGCTCTCCTTACTGGTGCCGATGCTATTCACCCAGGATATGGTTATCTAGCGGAAAGGGCCAGGTTCGCCGAGATCTGTGAGGCTCATGGCCTGGAGTTCATCGGGCCAAGACCTGACACCATTGAGCAAATGGGAGATAAGGCGGCAGCCAAGCGCGCCATGCAGGCTGCAGGGGTGCCAGTGATCGCTGGCAGTGATGGGCCCATCGCTTCCGATATGGAAGGCCTTGAGATCGCTAGTGAGATAGGGTATCCCATCATTGTCAAAGCCTCTGCCGGGGGTGGAGGCAAAGGGATGCGGGTGGTTCACAGCTCAGATGACCTTGTTCGAGCGCTAAACTTGGCTCGTTCCGAGGCCGATGCCGCCTTTGGCAGTAGCGAAGTCTACATTGAAAAATACGTGGAGCGGCCCCGGCATGTGGAGATTCAGATCCTTGGCGACAAACACGGTAATGTAGTGCATTTAGGGGAACGGGAATGTTCTCTTCAGCGACGCCAGCAAAAGGTGCTAGAGGAGGCACCGTCTGTGGCTATTACGCCCAAGATGCGGGAAGCCATGGGTCGCATGGCCGTGGCAGGAGCCAAGGCGGTAGACTATGTGAATGCTGGTACCGTTGAGTTTTTGGTAGATCCCCAGGGTAATTGTTACTTCATGGAGATGAATACCAGGATACAGGTGGAGCATCCCGTCACGGAACTGGTGACTGGGATTGACCTAGTGAAAGAACAGCTCCGAATTGCCGCCGGGGAGAGACTTCGCCATGAGCAGGAAGATATCACTCTGCGAGGGCATGCCATAGAGTGTCGTATCAACGCTGAGATTACCGAGGCTGGCTTTTTACCATCTCCAGGAGTGGTGACGGCATATCATCCTCCCGGGGGTATGGGGGTAAGAGTCGATAGCAGCCTGTACACAGGTTGTGAGGTAACACCTTTTTACGATCCCATGGTAGCCAAGGTCATCACTTGGGGGCGCAATCGGGATGAGGCCATAGCTCGAATGCAGGCAGCTTTGGAAGAGATGATCCTAGAGGGTATCCATACTTCTATACCTTTTCACTTGCGGCTCTTGCAGGATGCCAATTTTAGAACCGGTGCTTTTCATACAAGATACATAGAGACGGAATTTATGTCCGGAAAGTAAGGCGATGATCAACGGCGATGAAACAAGTAGCAAGCATGGTCTTTTGTTACGAAACAGAATGGCGAGGTGAATAAGGTGCCGGAGACGAAAGATAGAACGGAATTAGGAGAATTACGGATCGCCAACGAGGTAGTAGGAGTTATAGCTGGATTGGCTGCCACTGAGGTAGAGGGTGTAGCTGGAATGAGTGGCGGCTTGGCTGGTGGAATAGCAGAGATGCTGGGTCGGCGCAACCTATCTAAAGGTGTCAAGGTAGAAGTGGGCGAGGAGCAGGCGGCCATAGATCTCTTCGTCATTGTTGAGTATGGAGTACGGATACCTGATGTAGCCTGGAAAATTCAGGAAAATGTCAAGCGGGCTATTGAGATCATGACTGGATTGGAAGTTGTAGAAGTCAATGTGCATGTCCAGGGTGTAAACTTCCCGCAAGTGGAAGAGCGGGTAGAGGAGCAGCCTCGGGTGCGCTAGATGTGCGCGGGGCAATTGATGGAGTTGGAGGGTATGGATGTGAAATGGCTGGAAAGGCTGATAGTCCTCCTGGTATCCCTCTTTTTGCTGGCTATGGCCATCGGCTTGTTTGCCTTTGCCGTTGGCTGGGAAGGCGGAGCACTGTTTGCGTGGCTGGTTTCGCTGAGGGAGGCCCCCCTTGACGGAGTCGCTGTAGGGGTAGTCTTGCTTTTGGCTGCCTTGTATCTGCTTACCACCTTGGCTATGGAGCAGCACGAAGAGCGTACCATTGTTCAAGAGACTGAACTAGGCCAAGTGGAGATCTCCCTAAGAGCCGTATCCAATCTAGTGCAAAGGGCGGCCAGGGACATCCATGGTGTGCGAGATCTCACTCCTGAAGTCAAGGTTGAGCCCGAAGGATTGAGCATTCGGGTGATTGCTCAGGTAGCTCCAGGGCTTAGCATCCCTGCACTAGCCAGTGACGTCCAGGCTACTATCCGGAGCTATCTCCATGAAACAGTAGGGTACCCGGTCCACCAAGTCAAAGTAGAAGTCAGGGATATCCGTCAGGATAGCAGGGTGAAAACGGAATAGCCAGGGATCCCATGACAAGTAGAGTGGGGTGTGATAGTGTGGATGGGCACCTGGAGAACCTATTGGCATGGTTCTTGGTAAACAAGGGTAAGGTACTTGGAACCGGCGCTGGCATATTGGTGGGCTGGTTGACCATTAAGTACGGATTCCTTAAGGCCGTATTTGTGCTCCTTTGCATCGTCATCGGCTGCGGGGTCGGGGCCTATATTGACGAACGGGGAGATATCCGGGGTCTTTGGGAGGGGAGGTTCCCTTCCAAGCGTAGATAGTCTAGGGTATGGAGAAGTGAGGATATGCAAAGGAGAAAAGCACGGGAGGCGGCATTGCAGGCCCTTTTCCAGGTTGACATTGGTAAAGGCAGCGTGGAGGCGGCAGTGGCGTACGCCGTCCAGATCAACGATTTGGGTGATAATGCAGCAGCATTCTGCCAAGACTTAGTTAGCGGAGCCATTGGCCACCAAGGAGAGATCGATGCCACCATCTCCAATCTGGCTGTGGACTGGTCTATCGATCGCTTGGCTAATGTGGATCGCAATATCCTGCGAATTGCTTTATACGAACTGATGCATAGGCAAGATATACCGGAGAGTGTGGCCATTAGCGAGGCAGTGGAGATCGCCAAGGAGTATGGTGATGACAACTCAGGGCGGTTTGTTAATGGCATCTTGGGTCAGTTCGCTCGAAACCGCAAGGACGATGGTGATAAGAGCAAGGAGTAGAACCCAGATTGTCCAGAGAGGATAGGCCAGCCGTGGTGCTGGGCATAGATACTAGTTGTTACACAACATCAGTGGCTCTCGTTGGTGAGAGTGGGCTAGCTATAGACCGTCGGTTGCTCTTGGAGGTACCCAAAGGGACACGGGGACTGAGACAGGCAGAGGCGGTTTTTCAGCATGTACAGAATCTACCCAATCTCCTTTCTGAAGTACTTCCCCGAAGGGATATCACAGGGGTGGCTGTTAGCAGCACACCGCGTTCGGTGGCGGATTCGTACATGCCAGTTTTCAAGGTGGGAGAAGGCACAGCCCAAAGTTTAGCATTGGCCCTGGACGTTCCGTGTTATTTTACTAGCCACCAAGCAGGACACATTTGGGCAGGTCTTCATGGAACCGGGTTGAATTGGGCAGGTGATTTTCTCGCCCTACACGTGTCAGGGGGCACTACGGAAGTTGCTTTGGTAAGGCTTGACGAATCAAGAAACATGGAGCTATCGGTCTTAGGAGGCAGCCTAGACATCCACGCCGGGCAACTTATCGATAGAATCGGTGTGGAGCTGGGATTAGCGTTTCCAGCTGGTCCCCATCTCGAGAAGCTAGCGAAGGAAGGGCGTAGCCAGGGAATTGATTCTGTGGATTTGCCGGTTTCAGTCAGCGGCCTCCACGCCAATCTATCGGGCCCTGAGGCTGCGGCCAAAAGAGCTCTGAAGCGTGGTGCAGATCCTTTGGGTCTGGCTCAAGGTATCGAGGACTGTGTGGCCCGTACCATCACCGCTCTGGCCAAGAATGCCGCGTCAGATCGAGAGCAGGACAGAATCCTGATCGTAGGTGGTGTCGCGGCGAATCAGTATATTCGGCACTTTTTGGCCACCAGCTTGGAGGAAGCGGGTATCACGGTAGGCTTCGCTCCATCGGCTCTAAGCTCTGACAACGCGGTGGGTGTTGCCGCCTACGGATTGTGGCAGGCTGGTACCTACCGAGTTCACTCATGTGCTACTAATGGTGAATGACATTTGGTTATTAAAGATAGTACTAATGCATAAACTCCTACTGGGATGTTGTGGACTTTGAGGCAGCTTTCGGGGGAGGCATGCTGGATGTGGTGGAAACTACTGGTTGGTGGTATTCTGGGTCTATTGGTTGGGCACTACGTGACTCCAGGGTACTGGCTGTGGGTGGTCATCGGTCTAATCCTGGGCTACCTGGTGCAAGTGTGGACTGACCGACAGGCAGGTAAAGGAACCAGGAAAGAAGGATAGGGCCAGTAGCATCACTAGGCCCAGGCTTAGGGAGAAGCCAGCAGGTTTGGGTGTAGAGAGGGTCGGCGTTGTCGGCCCTTTTTCCTCTTGGCAAAACGGCAGGAACCCAAACATCAAACGGCGAACAATGAGGCAGGTGAAGGCGATGTCCGACATACTTGGAATACAAGCACAGGCACCTTTTGACTTGCCTGTTTACTCAGTTACAGATATCACTCGTTTGCTGAAACGGTATCTAGAAGACGAGCCACTTTTTCGGGCCGTGACAATCAGCGGCGAGATCTCCAATTTTAAGCACCATACCTCCGGACACATGTACTTCGGTCTGAAGGATGCTCAAAGTAGTATCCGTTGTGTAATGTTCAGGGGGCGCAACAGCAACCTGCGTTTTACTCCCACGAATGGTCTAGAGGTATATGCTACTGGTGGGATCACCATTTATGAGCCGGGAGGCGTTTACCAGCTATATGTGGATCACCTGGAGCCCAGAGGCATAGGGGATCTGCATCTGGCTTTCCAGCAGCTTAAGGACAAGCTTGCCCGGGAAGGGTTATTCGATCCGGGGAGGAAGAGGCCATTACCATTCTTACCCCGTCGCATCGGTGTGGTTACTTCTCCCACGGGGGCCGCCATCCAAGATATTATTAGTGTCTTGACAAGACGAGCGCCGAGCACTGAGATTCTCGTAGCACCTGCGCTTGTGCAGGGCCGGGAGGCTGCGATGAGCATCGTAGACGCTTTGGAGGCGTTGATTCAGTACGGCGAGGTTGATGTGATCATCGTAGGAAGAGGGGGAGGTTCCCTAGAAGATCTGTGGCCGTTTAACGAGGAAATCGTAGCTCGGGCTGTCTACGGATCTCCTGTGCCGGTGATCTCTGCTGTGGGTCACGAGACAGATGTCACTATTTGTGATCTCGTGGCAGATGTACGGGCGCCTACGCCTTCGGGGGCGGCCGAACTGGCGGTACCCTTGACTGCCGATCTGCTCAACAGCCTAGTGGAGCAAGAGAGCAGGCTGCTGGCACTTTGGCAGCAATGCTTTCGGAGCAAACGGGATAGGATCAGTCACCTTGAACGGATGCTAGGCAGCTACAACCCCACAAACAGCATAAGGCAGCATAGGCAGCGTCTAGATGAACTTAGCCAACGGATGGTGACTTTCATGGAGCGAGAGCTGACTTTGGGTAGGACCAAGCTATCCAGCGCCGTGCAAAGGTTAGATAGCCTTAGTCCTTTGGCAGTAGTTGGTCGAGGATATGCTATCGTCTCCAAGCGCGAAAGCCGCGAACCTGTTGTATCTGTAGAGGACGTGGAGCCAGGCTCCTACATTGAGGTGATGTTGCAGGATGGTACTATCCAGGCCGAGGTTAAGGATACTAAGCTAAGTACAATCCTGGGAACAGATGACCTTCATGGGCTTGGGCCTAATGGGAAGTAGGTGATAGATGAAGATGGATAACCATCAAACCTTTGAAGAGAATCTCGCCCGCCTAGAGAAGATCATTAGCCAGTTGGAGGAAGGAGATGTTCCATTGGCAGATTCTTTGGCTTTGTTCGAAGAGGGGGTACAGCTCGTTCGCCGCTGTTCCCAGCAATTGGAGGGAGCCGAAGCTCGTATTGCGATACTGACCTCAAAAGAGAAAGAGGGCGAGATGCAGATTGACCCTTTTGAGAAGGCTGATGAGTAGAAAAGGAGTTTAAATGCATCATGCTGCAGCATTACATGGAAAAGCACTTGCCCCGCATCGAAGAAGAGTTAGATCGGTGTTTGCCCAAGCCCTCAATTTACCCTGAGAAAATCCATGGCGCTATGCGATACAGCACCTTAGGTGGGGGCAAGCGTCTTCGGGCCCTACTGGCACTGGCGGCTTCAGAGATGGTGGCGGGATCTAGATTCACGGAGATACAGCAGGCTGC
>JGI24707J26582_10000112_pt1 | contig 53607 bp, 47 predicted proteins | sample BioPla1DNA1_FD_26582 | JGI IMG/M metagenome (IMG submission 26582)
GTTCATTATCTCGAATGATGTAGGGTTAGGCGATACTTGATCAAAAATAACAAAGGGCAAGCCGTAAGCAGTTAATGATTTTTGGATGTTCTCAACCCAAGGGGTTGTTGTTCGTAATACTTCATCTGTTACAAGTAGAACCTTTTGGGCACCGTAGTTTTGGGCATATCGGCCGGCTAGTTCGGATGCACCGATTCCGAAAATAAACTCGGGCGCAACAAATTTTCGTAGTTCAAAAAACGAACCAGAACAATTCACCGCAATCCTCCCCTCTTATTTCCAATTGTTCTAAATATTCGAAACAAAAGTGACGAATCCTTCTTAAGTAGGTATTAATTGTGTTGGTTTTTGTCAAAGGGGAGGAGGAAGAATATCTAGCGTCTGGTTAGATTAGTGACTGCTTTAATTGTCCTGCAAGAACTCAACGAGCGTTTGACCGTCGATATACAGCTGTTCAATGACGGCATACCCGTCTTTTATACGGACGGCGGCCATACCAGTCTGGTCGGCTTTTTCCCGGTAGGCGGCCTCGGCGGCAGTTGCCATACCTTCAGGCAAGTAGTAGCGTTTAAAAGGTAGCTCAATATGAACGGTATTTCCTTCGACATATTGAACCTTTACTTTAAGATAGGGGCCATGGACGGGCTTAATAGTACTAACGCCGCTAATATAGGCATTTCCCTGCGCGGTTTCAGCAATAGCGGCATAAGCTGTCTGTCCGTAAACTAAGTTTGAGTTGTCAGCTAGTGGGCCGGTCGTTTCTTTAAATCTTAGATCGATGTAGCGGCCCTTAAAGGCGTCATAAGGGTCAACAGGTGCAGTTTGCCAGTAAAACTGCTGCCCGGTCAGGAGAATATTCTCCCAGCGCCAAGCCATATGCAGGGGCGTGGCGAGCTGAATCAGAGCAACGATAGCAAACAATAGTAAGATTAGCTTATTATTTTTCATTGTGTTCTCCTGCTTTCCGGCGCACCATCAGCCAGTTAGTTATCAAGAAACCTATACCCAGCAGGACAAATACCACACCGCGGATAACAAAACTGAAATTCATATCAAGAAAACGGGCTATAATGAGTACAGCCATCATTAGCATTCCGGCATTTACGACCCCGAGACTGTTTTTATGACTGCCGGCGCTGATGATGCTGATGCTCAGCAATAACATATAAATATTCATAATGATTGTTGCTCCGACGCCGCTAGTATCAAAATGATTTATTAGATAGGCGGCGCCCACAATTAACGGCGCAAGCGAAAATATGACATTTTTGCAGCCCAAGCGCTTTGCTGTCAGACCATTTCCAATGATAAATATTAGCAGCAGGACAACAGTTAACATACTTTCAACGGCATTGACGGCGTAAGTATTAAGCTGTAAATTGCTCCAAATGTTGTGGAAGGTCATGATAAAGACAAGACCAAGACTGCCAGTTAGACCGATAAATTTGAAGGGCATCTGCCAAGTTTTCCGGCCGCTGTTAAACCACAATAAACCGCTAAGATAATTGACGGAAAATAAAGCGCTGTAAATAAGCCAACCGAATCTGTCCAGATGATTGGCGGCGGCAGCTGCAAAGCAGAAATAGAAGCAAAGGTTGACAACCCAAGACAAAATTACAGCCTCATTAGCATAGCGATTTGACTTTATAAGTCCCCACCAATAGGGCATAACTAGAAAAAACATAACCCAGATAAATTGCTTTTCAGGATAACCATAGCCGTGCCCCGACCATAAGGTAATGCCGGCAAGATATAAAATCGCCGCGCCGGTAGACTTCATTAAATAAATTAGCGGCAGTGATAGCAGCGTCCAGATTAGCAAAAACGCATCAGTGTCCTCTGTTAAATGATAGGTTTGCCCGACTAAGGCCATAGCTGCGCCAATCATCAGCACATGGAGAACAGCTGACGATTCCCGCCAAATAGCGCTGTCCCGTTTAAAGTGAAGCACAGCGCCGGCAAGCAGTTGGGCTGCCAAAAGCAGGCCGATCGATATAGCGAGTCGGCTAGGGCGCGTCAACTGGGACCAGTTATGGGCGATAAGCAGAATAATACCAAGCCCTACCAACAGGACGCCGATAATGCCAAAGACCATTAAAAAGGTTCTTTTCCCTGATGATTGTTCAAGAGGGCCGTAATGTTCATGTAGTTTTTTTGCTGTATCTGTGGAAAGTACGCCTTTTGCGACAAGCTCAGGCAGCTCTTGATACAGCCATTCGATAGCTTTCTTGTTCATGGCACAATCTCCTGTAATGTTTTAGATCAGCAAATGATAATAGTCTTTGCATAATATTATCATATTAATAACCTATATAAAAATAGATAATTAGTACTTGGCGGTGAAAAACTATTCTCAGCTAGCCGAGCATTACTTAAGGAATTGTGGTGAGTGGATTGACCGAAAAAATCAGTGGGAAATTTGATAAGCAGCAGCTTAAGAAAACTCTCAGTACTATGCAATATACCGTTACTCAAGAAAATGGCACTGAGCCGCCTTTCCGCAATGAATACTGGGATAACAAGCGCGAAGGCATCTATGTTGATATTGTGTCAGGGGAACCGTTGTTTACATCACTCGACAAGTTTGATTCAGGATGCGGCTGGCCAAGTTTCACAAAACCGATTTCTACCGACAAAGTAAAAGAGAAAAATGATACAAGCCATTTTATGATCCGTACCGAGGTGCGGAGTACGTCATCAGATTCACACCTTGGCCATGTTTTTAATGATGGACCTGGGCCGACGAAGCTGCGGTATTGTATAAACTCAGCAGCCTTGCGCTTTATTCCCAAGGAAGACTTGGAAAAAGAGGGCTATGGGGAGTTTTTAAAATTGTTCGATGATAAGTAAGACTGGCTTCGGGTCGCGGAGCATGCATTTAATTCTAAACATAACGCCTCTTGTCATTTAGTACTTCTGTATTGTAAAATAGTCGTACAAGTATGGTGGCAAAGGAGCGGTATAAGTGGATTTACTCGCATTATTGCAAGAGAAAAAGAAAAAAGCTAATGAAAACAATAAAGCTTTCCAGAAAGCAGGCAAGGTGAAAGTTGCCAATAACAAAATGCCGATCCGCAAAACAGGCAGAGGAAGATAATTTTAATTGTAGATTAAACATAAGAAAACCCTGCAGAATTTTTAACAAAACTGCAGGGTTTTTGTGCTTTTCAATTAATAGAGATTGTATCATTACAATAAAAAAGTGGTAAATTGAGTGACTGTAACAAAGGAAGTTTTTCGGAAGAAAACAAGAGGTGAATATGAAACTAATAGTTGACGCCGACGCCTGTCCTAAAGCTGCCTTGGCTATATGCCGGCGCATCGGCCGCGAGCAGGATGTGCCGGTTTGGACAGTGGCTAGCTTTAATCACAATATTGTATCGGACAATCATATTGTGGTTGGCGATGCCTCACAGGAAGCTGATTTGAGAATTATTAATTTAACCGAGGCGGGTGACATTGTAATAACTCAGGATTGGGGATTGGCAGCTATGGTGCTGGGCAAGCAGGCCAAATGTTTAAGCCCGGATGGCCGAGTGTACCATCCGGATAAGATTGAATTTCTGCTGGAAGAACGTGAGGTTAAAGCTAAGCTGCGGCGGGGCGGCGGGCGGACAAAAGGACCGAAAAAGCGCACGATAGCTAATGACCAAGCTTTTGAAATAAGTTTAAAAAGAATCCTAAGCAAAGCCTTGTATGAGTAATCTAATAAATAAGCTGTACTAGACGGCAGGCTCCACTAATGTAAAGGAGCCGGCCGTCTTTTTCGTAGTTGACTTATATAGAAAATGTTGGTAGAATACAAACAATTAGAAATAACCATCTATTAATAATTATTATAAACAATTATTAATAGATGGTTATTTCTAATCTATGACAATTTAAAGGGGCTGTTATTGTGAATATGCGTATTAGAACAAAACTGACATTGTATACTATAGCTATTGGAGTTGCTATATCTCTTATCGTGGGAATATTTTCGATTCAGGGCATGAAATCGCGAGTTAACAGCGCCATGACCGATAAGGCTAAAAGTGATTTACAAACTGGACTGGCGCTTATCGATAAGACATACCCCGGCGCGTGGTTAGTTAAAGATGGTGTTTTATACAAGGGCGGCATAATGCTAAACGATCAGATTGAATTTGTTGATCGCATTGGTGCTTTAACGGGTGATACTGTAACTATATTTTTAGGTGATACCAGAATTGCGACAAATGTGCAGTGCGAGGGCAAGCGGATGGTAGGAACGCAGGCGTCGCCCGAAGTTGCTGAGAAGGTGCTCAAGCAGGGCGAGATGTATTTTAGTGAGGCCAATGTTGTTGGTGAAAACTATCAGACAGCTTACGCACCCATTCGAAATGAAAGTGGCGATATTATCGGAATGTTTTATGTGGGGGCCTCCAAGAAATTCAGTGATGAGCTGCAGCAACTGTTTGTCCGGCAGTTAGCGGTTGTTTTAGGCGCTATAATTTTGGTGACTGTGGCCATTGCCTATTACATAGCGAAAAGGGCCACTCTGCCGATTCTAGCAATATTAGCGGCCACGCAGAAGGTAGCAGCCGGTAACCTGCAAGTAGAACCTTTGAAAATTTCATCGCAGGATGAGCTTGGACAATTGGCTGAAGGTTTTAATACAATGCTTATTGAGCTACGTGATCTTATTACGATTGTTGCAAACTCAGCTGAACAGGTTGCGGCTTCATCGGAAGAACTAACGGCAAGCGCGGAGCAATCAGCTGAGGCTGCAACTCATATAGCTGAGCGAATTACCGAAGTGGCAGCAGGTACTGAGCGGCAGCTCTATGATATCAATTCATCCAATAGCGTCATTGGGAATATGACCGAGGGGATCAATCAGATTGCCGCTAATTCTGCAAGTTTAGCAAAAATTGTAGATAAGACCACCGAGGCAGTACGAAATGGGGACAAAACAGTAAATATCACGATTGAGCAAATGGGGAATGTTGAAAAAACAGTTTTCGATTCCGCGCAAGTGGTTGCCAAATTAGGTGAACGGTCTAAGGAAATTGGCCAAATTGTAACAACTATATCCAACATTGCCGGGCAGACTAATTTGCTTGCGCTCAATGCTGCAATTGAAGCGGCGCGGGCCGGTGAGCAAGGCAGGGGTTTTTCAGTTGTGGCTGAAGAAGTCCGCAAGTTAGCTGAGCAATCGCAAACTGCCGCTAAAGAAATCGCTGATTTAATTGTTGAAATCCAAAATGACACTAATGAAGCAATTCTGGCTATGAAACAAGGGACTCTAGAGGTTAAGAACGGCCTGGACGCTGTAAATATTACCGGGGCTGCCTTCCTGGATATTAGGAAGCTTGTCGAGGAAATGCTAAGTCAAATCAATAATATCTCGGCCGAAATCCAGGAAATGGCGGCAGGGAGTCATCAGATTGTAGCTACAGTAGAAGATGTTGCACGGATCTGCCAAGACACAGCAGGGCAATCGCAGAGTGTCTCTGCAGCTACCCAAGAACAATCTGCCTCGATGCAGGAGGTTGCGGCTTCAAGTCAGGCGTTAGCCAAAATGGCGGAAGATCTACAAAAGGCTGTTATTGCGTTTAAATTATAGTTAACTTTCCCGCGATTGGATAAATCAGGTTAACACAAATTCGGTATAAACTAATAAAATTCTTGACAATGTTACACATTTAGTGGTAGTATTGTGTACAATATACTACATCTAAGCAACAAGAGGTCAATTTTAGCTCAGGGAGGTGTCATTGATGAATAACGCTCAAAAGGTTAATCAACTCAATAGCGGTTTGTGGTTTAGCTTTTTTAGCCAAGGCTTTTATTTTAGCGTTGGTTTCTTTACGTTGCCACAACTGAATATGAGGAGAACCTTTGGGAGAATTTCATTAATGACCAGATGATATAATGCTTGTGATATAGTTTTATATTAATAGAATACGGTAATACAGGAAGAGGTTCTTACCAAAGAACCTCTTCTTTTATTTGTTCGCGGTATTGACTAAATTCTAAAGGAGGAAGGGAATATGCTAGTAGTAATGAAAACAGGCACGCCTAAACAGGAAGTTGCCAGAGTCAATAAAATATTGGCCCAGCTTGAAGTTGAGGTTACCTTAATCGAGGGAGGGCAGCAAGATGTATTTGCGCTGGTTGGAGATACAACAAAACTTGACCTAGGTGCAATTAAGTCCAACATTTACGTGGAGAAGGTCATGCGGGTTCAGCAGCCGTACAAATTAGCCAGCCGGGCCTTTCATCCCGATGATACGGTTGTCGAAATTGGTGAGTGTAAGATTGGCGGCGGTAATATCGCTGTGATAGCGGGGCCGTGCTCGATTGAGAGCCAGGAACAAATGATTCATACTGCTGAACTTGTCAAAAGCTACGGTGCGCAGATGCTGAGGGGCGGAGCTTATAAGCCTCGCACATCTCCTTATAGTTTCCAAGGCATGGGTGAAGAAGGTCTTGCCCTGCTTGTTAAGGCGCGCGAGGCTACCGGCCTGCCGATTGTGACAGAGGTAATGTGTGTCGAGACTTTTGACATTGTCGAAGCCAGTGTTGACCTCATTCAAATCGGGGCTCGCAACATGCAGAATTTTCCCCTCCTTAAGCGAGCCGGCCGCAGCACAAAACCCATTCTCCTTAAACGCGGCTTGAGTGCGACACTTGAGGAATTTCTAATGTCGGCAGAGTATATTATGGCCGGTGGCAATCCCAATGTTATCCTATGCGAGCGGGGGATTCGCTCATTCGATACCTATACCAGAAATACGCTTGACCTTAGTGTGGTTCCGGCGGTAAAAGAGCTGAGCCACCTGCCGATTATTGTTGACCCCAGCCATGCCTGCGGCAAATGGTCAATGGTTGAACCATTAGCCAAGGCGGCTATTGCGGTAGGCGCTGACGGGCTTATTATCGAAGTGCATCACAAGCCGGAAGAGGCGCTTTGTGATGGCGGTCAGTCCCTGAAACCCGAAAAATTTGGTCACTTAATGTCTTCAGTCCAAAAAATCTATGCGGCAATATAGTAAGATGAGGTGAGCAAATGAAAATCGGATACCTTGGGCCGCCCGGCTCGTATAGCCATGAAGCTGCCTGTCAATATAGCGCTAATGTGGCAAAAGATGTACAGCTTATTGCGTTACCGACTTTTTCCGCTATTATCGAAGGAGTAGAGCGAGGCGTTATTGCAAATGGCATTATCCCTATCGAAAATTCAACGCATGGGGCTGTTGCAGTAGCCATGGATAGTCTTGTCAATTTAAACAACAGCACAGTCTGCGGTGAAGTTGTGCTTAACATTGAACATTATCTGTTAAGCGCGAACGGCGTTGACAATGAGATTAAGTATGTATTTTCCCATGAGCAGGCACTTGGTCAATGCCGTGAGTTCTTTTTAAACCGATATCCGCACATTGAATTTATTCAGTGCGGCAGTACGTCGCAGGCTTGTGAATTGGCAAAAAAAAATGGCAGCACTTATGGTGCTATTGCCGGTAAGCCGGCCGCCAAGCTTTACGGTTTGAAAGTTGCAGCCGAAAATGTTCAGGATAATGATTACAATCAGACCCGGTTTTTAATAATTGGCAGTACGCCGCCGGCACCAACCGGTCAAGATAAAACATCAATTGTTTTTGCTTTCCATGATGATTGCCCCGGTAGTTTATTTGGTGTGATGAAGGCGTTTGCCACTCGCGATATTAACCTGACGAGGATTGAGTCGCGCCCGGCAAAGCATACAATGGGGAAATATATCTTTTATATAGACTTTAATGGTCATGCCAAGGAGGAGGCTTGCCAGGCGGCCTTGCAGAACATAGCCGGTCAGGTCAGTTGGCTGAAGATACTGGGTTCTTATCCGAGCGGGCCAATTTCTAAACCGACCGGACAATGATCGCTGCCCATAATCTGGTCGTAAATCAAAGCCTCTCTGATACGGTTATTCAGTCTTTCTGAAACAAGGAAATAGTCAATGCGCCACCCGATATTGCGGGCCCGGGCATTCATCATATAGGACCACCAGGTATAGGCGTCGGTTTTGTCGGGATATAAATAGCGGAAGGTATCAGTAAACCCGGCCGCTAGAAGTTCAGTCATCTTGTTGCGTTCTTCATCGCTGAACCCAGCACTTTTACGGTTGGTTTTCGGATTTTTTATATCAATCTCCTGATGAGCAACATTTATATCGCCGCAGACAATTACCGGCTTAGTTTGATCGAGCTGTTTAAGGTGGGCTTTAAAGGCGTCCTCCCACTTCATCCGATATTCAAGGCGCATCAGCCCGCGCTGGGAATTTGGCGTGTAGACGTTTACCAGGAAAAAGTCGTTAAACTCCAGTGTGATGAGGCGGCCTTCCTGATCGTGTTCTTCAATATTCATGCCATAGCTAACCGCTAGGGGCGTAAGTTTGGTAAAGACAGCTGTCCCAGAGTAACCCTTTTTTATAGCGCTGTTCCAATACTCTTGATAACCAGGCCAGCAGACAGGGCTTTGCTCTTGCTGCATCTTGGTTTCTTGGATGCAGAAAATGTCGGCGTCAGCACTAGCGAAAAAATCATTAAACCCTTTGTTCAAGCAGGCGCGTAGACCGTTTACGTTCCATGAGATTAGTTTCATTTTGCAACCTCTTTTTCAGTATTTGTGCCTTAATTTCGATATGCCCTGAAAAACTCCTTTGACGTTTTTGCTATCTACTGATATAATTACAGCAAATTAATAACTGCCGTTAAGGTGCCGCCTCTACATGGCGGAGAATAGGGAAGTCTGAGCATGATTTAATGCATAAGCGCGGGCCCGCCACTGTACCGGGGAGAACTTACAAGGCCACTCGTCAAGGGGAAGGCGTAAGATTCAATGAAACGGGAGCCAGGAGACCTGCCTTAAACGGTTAAACCCTTCGTGGAAAAGAAGGCTTTTTTGGACATGTGCCAAAAGAGCCTTTTATTTTTAATGAATTTTATGCTAGCATTTCCTGAGTATTTGGAGGTTAAATATGAGTCTACTTGAAGAAACGCTTCGAAAAATAACTATGCCCAATGCTGATATTATGGAACAGGTTGAGGCTAGGCTGAGCAGCCGCCCGGCAAAAGGGCTTGGTAAATTGCGCAGTATGGTTAAGCAATATGCGGCAATCGTTGGCCAACCGGTACCGATAACACCCCGCAATTGTATGGTGATAACCTGTGCTGATCACGGGGTTGCCCGCCAGGGAATCAGTGCCTATCCAGTTGAAACAACGCTGCATATGACGGCTAACTATCTTGTTTCGAAAGGGGCAAGCGCCAATGCTTTTGCCAACTTTTGCAACGCTGACATGGTTGTTGCCGATATCGGAATAGCCGGTGATCTATCAAATATTCCTGGGCTTTGGCAGCGAAAAATTGCCTACGGCACGCAAGACTTTACTAAAGGTCCGGCTATGACAGCGCAGCAGGCGCGCAAAGCGGTCGAAACTGGTATCGAAATTGTCAACAACAGAGTAAAGCTAGGCTATAACTGTTTTAGCTTAGGGGAAATGGGTATTGGCAATACGACCTCCAGTGCAGCCGTTGTGGCCGCGTTTACCGGGCTTGATGCTGCGAAAATAACTGGCCGCGGTACCGGGATTTCCGACAGCAGGATGAACGTGAAAATTAATGTTGTTCGCCAAGGGTTGGCCCTTAATAAGCCAAATCCCAAAGACGGTTTAGATGTACTTGCTAAAGTGGGCGGTTTTGAGATCGGGGCGCTCGCCGGGGTAATAATTGGCGCGGCTGCTAACCGCTGCGCCGTAGTAATTGATGGTCTTAATACCACAGCTGCGGCGATGATTGCCAATGCAATCTGCCCTAAATGCCGAAGTTATATATTTGCTTCGCATTTGTCAGGCGAGCCTGCCCATATAATTGCACTAAAGTTTCTGGGACTGGAAGCTTGCGTAAATATGGGAGTCCGGCTTGGTGAGGCTATCGGAGCTTCGGTAGTAATAGATATGCTGAAGGTAGCTATTAATGCTTTTAATTATGTAGCCAATGAAACAACTATAGCTCCTCAATGGGGCAGACAAGCCGGTTGGGGAAATGATATGTTGGATCGTGTAATTTCAGCTATAAAGCCGTTAGATTCTGATGCCATGGAAAAGTGCCAGCTGCGTTTGGACAATTTGACTAAGCCGCTTGGAAGTTTAAGCTATTTTGAAGAATTGATCCGGCAAATGGCCGGTATCACCCGCAACCCTAGGCCGCGTGTTCTGCCTAAAAGCCTTATTATAATGGGGGACAGTATCGGAGAAGCCGAAAAGAGCTGTTCCGCCGTTGATGTTTTTGCCAGCCATGTATCAGCGTCTGTAGTTAGGGTCGATATATATGCCACTGTCAACGGCGCGATGTCGGATGACGCAAAAACTATCCAAGCGATTCAAGCCGGTATAACAGCCGCCCGCCAGGAAATAGTTAAAGGCGCGCGGGTGTTGGGGTTGGGTGCATTAGGGGCCAACAGCATTTCAGCCGGTACGGCGATCATTGAACAGTATGCTGATAAGACGGTCCCGGTGGGCAATTTAGCAATTCAAGACCATATCGATAGTCTTAGTCAATCCGGCAGTTATGAGATTGCCGGATTAGTGGGCGTAATACTCGGCGCGGCTGCCGGCGGGGCGGCCGTAGTTTTGGATGGTCTTGCAACAACCGCAGCCGCTCTAGTTGCGGTACATATGGCGCCCGCTGTCCGTGAATATCTGGTGGGGTCTCATTTTGCGGTTGATCCGGCCCAACGAGTTGCGCTCGACAGTCTCGGAATCAAGGCCTATTTGCACCTAGATATTGAGGCAGGTGATGGAACGGGTGCAGCGTTGGGCATGTCGTTGATCAATGCTTCTCTCCATGTTTTAAACGATATGAAAACTTTTGGCGATGCCGAAGTGGCTGTGGCGCAAGACGGACCTGGCGCTTTGCGGCAGAGTAAGGATGTAAAAGACAGCACAATTTAATAACATTAAATAGCACCACTATTAGGGCCTTGAGAATATACTATCAATGAACTTGCGAAGAACATAAAAAGGGGTTGAATTTACGTTGAATGACTACCTGTGGCTGATTTTCGCGCTGCTGTCGGCCCTCGCAGCATCATTGGTAGCTATTTTTGGTAAAATTGGCTTGCAAACCGCCGATGCTAATACAGCAACGGCTGTGCGGGCAATAATTATGGCAGTCTTTCTAGTGGGTGTTGTAATTTTTCAAGGCAATCTTAGTCAAATACCGCTCATTGTTGCTGATAGACCCACTTTTGGATTTATCGTTTTAAGCGGCGTTGCCGGGGCGCTTTCCTGGCTGTTTTATTTTCTGGCGCTTAAATTTGGTAAGGTTGCGCAGGTCGCCCCGATTGACAAACTGAGTGTCGTTTTAGCCACCGTTCTGGCGGTAATATTCTTGGGGGAAAAGATAAGTTTCTTGAATGGGATCGGGGTTGCGCTTATTGCTGCCGGTGCTATCTTAGTTGCGCTTGGATAGGAGACAGAATTTTTGACTTGCTGTGATTATTAGAAAGATTATATCCGCAAAATGCGCCGTCAAATTATAAAAAATCCTGCTATGCTTTAGCCGAGGCATGGCAGGATTTACCTTTTAATAACCGAAAATAGAGCATAATTAAATCAGATAATAGTTTTTTATTACTAAAACAGTGTAATACGGAGGTTAATTAACATGGCGATAAAATCTAGCCGGACAAACGGGGTGGGTATGGTAACTATCGACCATACTCGGTGCAGTGGCTGTCGGTTATGTGTCAGCGTGTGTAAGGGAGCGCCGTTAAAATGGGAGAATAACCGAGTGGTTGTTGACCAAACAGAAGGCTTTGGCTGCTATGGCTGCGGACACTGCATGGCGGTTTGTCCAGTTGGCTGCATTTTCGTTGATGGACGTTGCTTATCGTCGGACGATGTTTTTGATTTTTTGCCGACCAGCAAACCAGCCGACTACAATCAATTAATTGACCTCATGCGCCAACGGCGCAGTATTCGTAATTTTACCGAGGAAGAAGTAAGTTCCGAAGCTATTAATAACATTATTGCCGCGGCGGCCACAGCTCCTATGGGTATCCCGCCTTCCGAGGTAGGGGTAGTCGTAATTTCAGGCCGGAGAAAGGTTAGGGCTTTTGCTGCTGATATTGTAGCTCAGATCCGCAGCATGAAGTGGCAAATTTCAAAACCGGCGGTGTATATGATGCGTCCGCTCATGAGTAAAGATTCGTTCGAGGTCTTCCTATCATTCGTTCCTGTGCTTTTTGAGGCAATCGACGAAGGGGCGCGGAACGGCCAAGATTTACTATTTTATGATGCGCCGCTTGTTATGATGTTTCACGTTTCGGCCTTTGTTGATCCGGTTGATTCGTATATCGCCGCAACCTTCGCTATGTTAGCCGCCGAAGCCCAAGGTCTGGGAAGTTGTATGATTGGTAGCGTTGCGCCGGTAATAAAAAACAGCAATAAGCTCAAGCAAAAATACGGAATACCCGCTAACAACCAACCAGGTCTGGCCATGATTTTTGGCCATCCGGCAATTTCCTATCGCCGTGGGGTGCAGCGGACGTTAGCCAGTGTGAAATATATTTAGTCTTTTGGTAATGCTATTAGCTGAGGTGACTAGTTTGGATAAATTACCCCGATCGTACTATGAACAGGATAGCCTGACCTTGGCTAAGGATTTATTAGGAAAATATTTAGTACATGCAGCTGATAACGGAACAACCATTGGCAAGATTATAGAGACTGAGGCTTACCGCGGTCCGCTTGACGCTGCAGCGCATTCTTATAGCGGAAAGCCTACTGCCCGAACTAAAATAATGTTTGGTCCGGGAGGGTTAAGATCCAAAAGTTTATTTACCCGGTATAAGAAAAACACGTATCCTGCGGCAAGTAATAAACAAATTGCCTTAAGACCGATATCAAGGATCTCTGTCATTGCTATCGCCTCCTTGTTTTCTAAATTATAATTTATATGTTTTTGAATTTAATTAGAATATCTTGATATTTTAACCACTTTTCACATAATTTTGCATGCCAAATAGGAAATATTTAACTGTATATTTACACCTTGAATAAATGATAAACTGTACTTGAGGTGAAAAATGTGAGAGCTCTAATGGGAATCTTAGTTGCAGCTGTCATAGTATCAAAAGTTGGCAATCGCGTAGTTTGTTATTTTTAAAATGTTATTACATATTAACTAAGCCCTTAGAGGGCTATTTTTTTTAGCAAAGAAGGTTTTGAAGCGAGTTTCGTAAATATATTAGTGAAATAATTTGCGTTTATAGGAGTGTATTCATGCAGGAAGGAATGCTGGCCGGTATTATCGTATTTTTTGCCTCGATGCTGCAGGCGATGACAGGTTTTGGCTTTGCAATTGTGGCAACGCCTTTATTGTTGATGGTTTACAACTCTCGGGATTGTATCCAAATCAGCATTCTAGTTTCACTTTTTATTGCCGCCTTGTTGGTGCCTAAAATAATTAAGCATTGTGACTATGACATGCTTCGCAGGTTTGCAGCAGGGAGCTTGCTAGGTGTGCCGGCGGGGCTGGTCTTTTTCTCGATGATAAGCATGACACTTCTTAAGACTACAGTAAGTATTGTGATTCTGGGGCTGGCGCTATTTTCATGTCTATGTTTATATCAAAACCGCCATTCTACAGGTTCATCAGTTGAAGACGCCAATAGGCCTCCCCGCAAGTTAACTGAATTGTTGGTAGGATTAGGGGCTGGTGCGCTTACAGCGGGCATCGGAATGCCCGGAGTGCCGTTAGCTGTGTATTTTAGCGTAGCTAATACGGCTAAAGCGGTAGTCAGGAGTACAACGCTGACTTTTTTTATCTTTGTATATATCGCCAGCATTCTGGCTCAACTGGCGACAGTGGGGATTGAGAGTAAGGTTGTGCTAAACTCGCTGCTATTGCTGCCATGCGCAGCAGCCGGAGTTGCCTTGGGGCATCGGCTGTTTTTTTGGATAAATCAGCAGCGGTTTGTGCTACTGACAAACGGAATTCTTATATATACGGCGCTGCACATGTTATTGCGTAATTGAACTGTAAAAACATAGTGCTTTGATAGAAACTGGGCGAAAATTGCTCAGTTTTAATTGTTCTAAAAAGAATCTAAAACTTTTCTCTCATAATTAAGCTATCAAAAGAAACTAGGGAGGCGGCTAAATAATGAAAAAGTTACGGGTTACAGCGGCTGCAATCAGCGCCGGGCTAATTCTGTTACAAAATACACTCTCCTTTGCAGCGCCGATGAGTTTATCTTTGCAGGAAAGCATTAACCTGGCTTTACAAAACAATCCGTCAATTCAAATAGTAGGCAAAGATAAAGAACAGTCAGAGTGGGGTGTTAGTGAGGCTAAGGCCGGCCGAATGCCGACAGTATCGCTGGGCAGCAACTACAATTTCCAAAATGGCGGCCAGAACAGCAATAGCCTGCGCATGAACTGGCAGGTTTATAGTGGGGGCCGAACGGACGCTAAGATTAACCAGGCTGAACTGGGGGTAGTCGGGGCTGATCTCGATCTTGAAAAAACTAAACAGCAGGTCATCCTTGATACAACAACTGATTACTATAACGTTCTAGAGGCTAAGAATATGGTGGAGGTTAATGAACAGACGGTTAACAATCTAACGGCTCATTTGAACATTGTTCAAGCAAAATATGATGCCGGGGTTGTTGCCAAGGTTGACCTCTTACGTTCGGAAGTAGAATTGGCTAACGCCAAGCAGAATCTAATAAAAGCCCAGAACCAATATGAACTAGCAGTAACTGAGCTGCTTAATACCATAAATATTGATGCTGATACAGAACTTAATCTGGATGGAGAACTGGCATATCAGGCCGATCAGAGAACGTTGGCCGACGCAATTGATCAAGCCAAGCAAAACCGGCCGGAAATTGCCAAGGCTAAAATTAGTATCGAAAGCGCTGAACAAGGAATCAAAGCTGCCAAAAGCGGCAAACTCCCGTCAATTTCGATGTCGGCCTCGACCGGATGGAACGACAGCTTGCTGCCCGATAGCAGCAATGACTGGTCAGTTGGATTATCGGCCAGCTGGAATGTGTTTGATGCTGGGGTGACAAAGGCGCAGACTAATCAAGCGAAGGCTTCGCTGGATAAAGTTAAACTTCAGGCGGAACAGACTCAAGACGTTGTTGAGCAGGAAGTCCGGGAAAGTTATCTCGGTATGAAGGAAGCTGAAAAACGCCTGGAGACAACAGAAGTTACAGTCAATAAGGCCAACGAAGATCTCTATATTGCCCAAGAAAGATATAAAGCCGGTGTCGGTACCAATTTAGACTTGATTGACGCGCAGCTTGCCTTAACGCAAGCCAAAACCAATCATATTCAGGCCCTATATGACTACAACGTAAATAAAGCTAAGCTTGATAAAGCGACCGGGGTAAAATAGTGAACGGCGGGAGGTTATTTCAATGAAAAGTTTATTGCTTAAACTAAATAGCAATAAAAAATTGCTGTTTGGGTTAGTTGGCTTGGTAGTGGTTGTTGGTGGCTTTTTCTACTATCAGAGTACTGGCAAAACCTCGTCAGAAGCGCCGCGGCAGGTGATTGCGGCAGAACGTCGCGATATTTCAGCAGTAGTTTCAGCGACCGGTACCATTGAGCCGGTAAATAATGTTGATATAAGCTCTAAGATAACGGCACAGATTAAAGAGGTTAAGGTTAAGGAGAATGAGCAGGTCGCAGCTGGCCAGGTATTGGTTATTTTAGAAGACAGTGGTTTACAGGCTCAAGTTACCCAAGCGAAAGAACGCCTGCAAAACGCGGCTGTAAAAAAAGAACGGACTGTTAGACTGAATAGAATTGGCGGGGCATCTGATGAGGAACTCGATAATGCCCGCATGGACTATAACATCGCTCAGGCAAACTACGATGAAGTGATGTCTAAATTGAATGAGACAGTTATTATTTCACCGATTGATGGCACTGTAATTGGCAAACCGCTCTCAGCGGGTGAGATGGTTGCCCAGGGCGTAAATAATCCTACAGTCATTTTGACAGTGGCCGACATGTCCAAAATGCAGATTAGTGCCAAAGTTGACCAAACTGATATTGGTAAAATTGCACTCGGACAACAAGTGAAATTTACTGTCGATGCATACCCTGGTAAGGAATTTACCGGTAAGGTAACAATTATTTCACGGAAACCGGTTGTTGAACAGAATGTTACTTATTATGAGGTAACAATAGATGTTGACAACGCTGAGAATAAGCTTAATCCCGGCATGGTTGCCCGGGTATCTATTACTATCAGTGAGCGTAAAGGTGCTTTAACAGTGCCGCTTGCGGCAGTACGAACCGATAAGACCGGTAAGTATGTCGTTGTGGAGGGTCAGAACGGCCAGACTAGAAATGTTCCGATTACTACCGGCATCACCGGAGAACAACGGGTCGAAATCACTAGCGGCCTAAATGACGGTGATAAGGTAGTTATAGCCCAAGTAAAGACCCAGACCCCAACAAGTAATCAGAGAGGCGGCGGTATGAGAACGCGCGGAATGTTCTAAACCGACAGTCATGGTTGAAAGGAGGTTATTAAATGACAATCGCATTATCTGACATAAAAAAAATCTATCAAATGGGAGATACGTCGGTTGCTGCTTTGGCCGGCGTCAGTCTTGATATTCGCGCCGGTGAATTTACTGCGATTATGGGTCCTTCCGGTTCGGGCAAATCAACCTTAATGAATATCCTAGGCTGCCTGGACCGCCCGACAAGCGGTTCCTATAAGCTTAATGGTCGTGAAGTGTCGGCGCTTACTGATGACGAATTGGCTATTACCCGCAATAAGCAGATTGGCTTTGTTTTTCAGAATTTTAATTTACTGCCGCGGCTTAGCGCCCTTGACAATGTAGCGCTGCCGCTTGTTTATGCCGGGGTTGATGCAAAGGAACGGAAAATACGGGCAGCCGAGGCATTAACGGCTGTTGGCCTGGCTAAACGGATGGAACATTTACCTAATGAATTGTCTGGCGGTCAGCGCCAAAGAGTAGCCATTGCCAGGGCACTAGTCAATGAGCCGACTATTTTGATGGCTGACGAACCTACCGGTGCGCTTGATACCAAGTCGGGTGATGAGGTTATGGAGATATTCGGTACTCTAAACTCCTATGGCCGGACAATCATTCTGGTTACCCACGAACCTGATATTGCCGCCCATGCAAAAAGAGTTATTCATGTCCGGGACGGACTTATTGTTCGGGATACAGAAGGGGATGATTAAGTGTTCTGGGAAAGTGTAAAAATAGCCTTGAATGCCTTAGTCTCCAACAAACTGCGGTCAATTCTTACCATGCTGGGGATCATTATCGGCGTTGCCGCTGTTATAGCTATGGTTTCAATTGGTATGGGGGTTCGGGACAAGGTCCAGACTTCAATTGCCAGTCTGGGCAGCAACTTGATTATCGTAACGCCGGGAGCAGCGTCTTCGTCTGGAGTACGACAGGCAGCTGGTACCAACACTACCTTGACGCTCAAGGATGCGCAAGCCATTGCTCGGGAAGTTTCCGGCGTCAGTGCTGTAGCGCCCAGTGTTGGTAAACAGTATCAAATTGTGGCCGGGAATATGAACTGGACCTCAAGTGTTCAAGGTACGACGCCTGAATATATGGAGGTCCGCAATCTAAGCGTTCAAAGCGGCGGTTTTATCAGTAATGAAGATGTGGACAGCAGAAACAGAGTAGCCGTAATTGGCGCAACCGTTGCCGCCAATTTATTTACTGATGAGAATCCGATAGGGAGAAGTGTGCGAATTAATAATGCCCCCTTTACGATTATTGGTGTGCTCGAGAGTAAGGGCCAATCGGCCGGAGGGCAGGATCAGGATGATATTATAATAGTTCCGCTCACCACGGCTCAAGAGCGAATGATGGGTATTACCCATGTGCAAACAATCAGCATACAAGCTGCAGATTCCGAGGTCATCAATCAAGTCCAAAATGATATAACCAACTTGCTGCGTTCCCGGCATCGCATTACTGCTGACAAGGAGGATGATTTTACCGTTAGAAATCTTGCCAGCGTAATGGAGACTGCGCAGGAAGCAACAGCCAGTATTACCATGCTGCTAGGCGCTATCGCAGGCATTTCGTTGCTTGTTGGCGGTATTGGCATAATGAATATTATGCTTGTGTCTGTAACCGAGCGAACGCGTGAGATTGGTATCCGTAAAGCATTAGGGGCGCGCTATGCTGATATTTTACTGCAATTTCTCATCGAGGCTGTTGTAATTGGGGTCATCGGCGGCGTTATGGGCATTGCTCTAGGCGTGGGCATTTCATTCGCAATTTCATCCTTCGCCGGCCTAAATACGGTGATTACTGCGATGCCAATTATTGTAGCGTTTGGATTTTCAGTCGGTATCGGCCTATTCTTCGGGCTCTATCCGGCGCGGAAAGCTGCGCTTTTAAACCCGATTGACGCCTTGCGGTATGAATAATCCGGAATAAATAACCTTGTGTAAAGCTGTAAATGCCTATTGCATTTTGGTGGACAACCATCTAAAATAAAAGGACAAGATATTTATATGAATGTAAATATGTAAATTTTGCACTACTAGGAGGGTTATCTAATGAGCTCAAAGCAAATATCTTTTAGAGATACTTTAGCAATAGGCTTAATGTTGTTCTCATTGTTCTTTGGAGCCGGCAACTTGATATTTCCGCCGGCATTAGGTCAAGATGCTGGTACAAATTTATGGCCGGCAATAACCGGCTTTTTGCTGACCGGAGTCGGCTTGCCGTTACTGGGTGTATTGGCAATCGGTTTTTCGGGCAGCAATGATTCTCAGGTATTGGCGAAAAAGGTGCATCCGTTATTTGCAGCCATTCTGACCATCAGCACTTACCTGACAATCGGCCCGTTGTTTGCGATTCCCCGTACAGGTGCAGTTTCTTACGAGGTAGGTATCAGACCGTTTCTTAGCGGTGATGTCGCTACTGGCGGTCTGGGTTTGTTTATCTACACAGCACTCTTTTTTGTGGCAACTTGCTGGTTAGCGCTCAATCCAAGCAAAATCGTTGACAGGGTTGGTAAGATTCTTACTCCGGCTCTGCTGATAGTACTGTTTCTGTTGGTAATAAAAGCCTTCACTAACCCGCTCGGCATGCTGCAGGCGCCGACTGGTGAATATGCTAACAGTGCGCTGTTAAAGGGCTTCCGTGAGGGATATCTTACAATGGATACTCTGGCCTCAATGGTTTTTGGCATTATCGTTATTAACTCAATAAAGGACAAGGGTGTAACCGACCCTAAGCGGATTACTAAAGTTTGCACTGTCGCTGGTCTGATTGCAGTCAGCTGTCTGGCTTTAATATATGTTTCGCTGGCGTATCTTGGCGCTACCGGCGTAGCGGCAATCGGTCAAGCTTCTAACGGCGGCGTGATATTATCTAAAGTAGCCAATGTTTATTACGGTTCGCTTGGCAATGTGGTGTTAGGCCTGTCGATTGTATTTGCCTGCCTTACTACCAGTATCGGTTTAGTTTCTTCTTGTGCAGCCTTCTTCAGTCAGTACTTTCCGCGTTTGTCATATAAGAAGCTAGTCTTTATTTTCTCCTTCTTCAGTTTTGTAGTTTCAAATGTTGGCTTAACCCAGCTAATTTCTTTCTCGGTACCAGTCTTAGTAACCATCTATCCGATGGTAATTGTCCTGATCTTGCTGTCCTTCCTTGAGCCTTTGTTTGGCGGACGTTCGGCGGTATATCGCGGCAGTATGTTCTTTACCGTTATCTTGAGCGTTGTTGACGGTCTGAACGCGGCGGGTATTTCAATAAGCGCCGTTAACTCGCTGCTAAGCAAGTATCTGCCGTTCTTTGATGCTAGCATGGGTTGGGTTGTTCCGGCCATCGTTGGCGCTGTGCTTGGTTATATTATATCGCTAGTCACCACTGGATCGAGCCCGGCAGAAGAGCCTGAATCTGTCTAATGAAGTACAATAAAGAGCCATTACCTATTTAACGGTAATGGCTCTTTTGAATTTAATGTATAAATAAATAGTCTAGCGGCTGGCCGAAATACTTCACTGCTCCAAACTCGGGGTAGACAGAAATAAAGTGGACAAAGATGGGTGCGTAATCTAATTCAGCATGGTTATTAAAAAACTTGCTGTCGCCATAACGAATTGCCTCGAGTACCAAGGGAAGCTGTCGGTTTAAATCATCATAACGCTGCTGCACTTCTGTCTTTCGGTCATGGATACTGTCTACGCGGGCGCGAACAATAAGTGAGTAGGTTCCCCCGCTGTCATCCCACGCAGCTGAAACTTCCGCCAGCAGTGGGTTTGAATCTATCGTCAGAAATAAATCATCTTGAGTCTCAGAGCGGGTCAGAGTGTAATGTCTGGGGCAAATTGGCCCGTCGTCAGTGACTCCTTTATAGGTTATCGTAAGCTTCGCCGGATTAAATTTTACCATCTCCCTTCCACTTAACGTATTTTCATAATATGTTGAGTAGTCGGGAGAGGTGCAAGGCTTGAATTTAGATTATACTTAAATCCTCACCGTTTAAGATTTTCTTCATATTTTTCATCGGGCACATTTTACCACACATGGTACAGGTGTCATCGCATTCCGGACGGGAGGATTCCCGATATCTTCTGGCCTTCTCTGGGTCGATTGCTAATTCGATCATCCGCGGGAAATTGACGTCAGCCCGGGCTTGGCTCATTTGATTATCCCATTCCCGTGCTCCCGGGATGCCTTTGGCAATATCGGCGGCATGGGCGGCGATTCGCGCTGCGATTATACCTTCCTTCATATCATCCAAGTCCGGCAGCCGGAGGTGTTCAGCCGGTGTTACATAGCAAAGGAAGTCAGCTCCGCTTGCTGCGGCTATCGCCCCGCCGATTGCACTGGTTATATGATCGTAGCCTGGCGCGACATCGGTAACAATTGGCCCTAAAACATAAAATGGTGCGCCGTGGCAGAGTTTTTTCTCTAAGAGCATGTTTGCGGCTATTTCATTTAATGCCATGTGGCCGGGACCCTCGATCATAACTTGGACATTTCGGGCCCAAGCTCTTTTGGTCAGCTCGCCAAGGGTAATCAGTTCTTCGATTTGGGCGGCATCAGTAGAGTCATTAATCGAGCCGGGACGGCAGGCGTCGCCCAGACTTAAAGTTACATCGTATTTCTCGCAAATATCAAGCAGTCTGTCGAAGTGTTCGTAGAACGGATTCTCCTGATTATTAAGTTCCATCCAGGCAAAAAGCAATGAACCGCCCCGTGAAACAATGTTAGTAAGGCGCTTATTTCGTTTAACCCGTTCGGCAGTTGCACGATTCATGCCGCAGTGAATTGTCATAAAGTCTACGCCGTCTTGAGCATGTTTTTCAACAACCGAGAAGAACTCATCCACGGTAATGTCTTTCAAATCCTTATCAAGCATTCCTACAGCGTCATACATCGGAACAGTTCCAATCATAGCAGGGGAAAAAGCAACCAGCTTGCGCCGGAAATCCTCAGTCTTACCGAAGCAGCTAAGATCCATAATGGCCTCAGCTTTTAGTTCGATTGCCTTTGCAGCCTTTTTCATCTCTAATTCGACATCATTGCAGTCTTTTGAAACACCGAGATTAACATTGATTTTGGTGCGAAGTCCTTGCCCGATGCCTTCAGGGCTAAGGTTGGTGTGATTTATATTTGCCGGTATGGCAACTTTACCTTCAGCGACTAGGTTACGCAAAGTTTCAGGTTCGATTTTTTCCTTTTCGGCTACGACGCGCATTTGATTTGTGATTATGCCCTTCTTTGCAGCATCCATTTGAGTTGTGTACATAGGTCCATCCTCACTTTCGATAACTAGGCAGCAGCAGAAAGTTCCAAAACAAAAAAGCCTACCCGTAAGTAAGCTTAAGTTAAGCGAAGCTTTCCTACGGTGGTTCTAACCACTTCAGGTTCGAGGGTTGGAGTAATCTCCTCTCAGCCATTGGCACCCCTAGCTATCCCAATATTATTATTCTATCCTAATTTTACATCTACTCAAGTAATGTGTAAAGTCAAAAATGGGCAAGTAAAGTTATTCATGGTAAAATACTAACTATATAGCCAATATCAGTCTTATAAAAATATTTCCGAATTGCTGAAAAAGCTTATAAATGAGGTGTAAAGTTGATTGCTTTTCCAAAATCCTCTAAGTTAATTTTGACGGTTTTCGTATTTATTGTCGTACTGGCTGCAGTTTTTCTGACCCCGTTAGAAGTGAGCGCTGAGCCTGATCATGTTACCTTAACTTGGACAGATAATCCGCAGAATACCCAGACTATTACTTGGCGAACCGAGTGCTCACCAACACCGGGATTAGTTCAATATGATGAAGCCATTAATGATAGGGTTTTTCCGCAAGGAGCGCTAGTAGTTACCGCACATGTCCAAGGTTTAGCAACTGATGCGGGAAAAATGAGCATTCACTCGGCTACATTGAAAGGCCTTAAGGCGGGAACTCGCTATGTATATCGCGTCGGCGACGGTCAATACTGGAGTAGGCAATATTATTTTACTACTGCTGCTAATAAGGCTCAATCCTTTAAGTTTCTTGTCTTCGGTGATTCCCAAAGTATCAGCTATTCAAAGTGGCGCAGCACACTTCACAGTGCATATCAGGCCAACCGCGATGCGGCATTTTTTATTAATGTAGGTGATTTAGTTGATGTTGGGCAGAAATATAGTGAATGGAATGCATGGTTAAACGCCAGTCGGGGTGTAATCGATACTATCCCAGTCGTACCGGTCGTAGGTAATCACGAAACTTATACGCCGGAGAGAATTTTTTCAATGCCGACGTTCTTTACGGCTCAGTTGAAAGTACCGGCAAATGGTCCGGAGGGTCTTGAGGGTCAGGTATATTCATTTGAGTACGGGAATATTCACTTTAGCGTGCTTGACAGTCAAATTGGCGAAGAACGGGAATTTGCGCCGGATATGTTAGAAAAGCAAAAGAATTGGCTTGATAATGATTTAAAAGCTTCCGACAAGTTGTGGAAAATTCTACTTATTCACCGGCCTTTATATCATAACCGGCCGCAGGACAGTGATACGGATTTAAGGGAAGCCTTTATCCCGCTAATTGATAAGTATAAAGTCGATATCGTGTTTTCCGGTCATGATCATGTCTATGCCCGTAGTTATCCGCTCCGGGGCGGGGTAATGTTCGGAGATCCAAGTATGGGAACAATTTATATCGCAAGCGGCCGCAGCGGGACTAAAACGTATAAGAGTGCCATCGCGAAAGAGTATAATAAGGTTTTTCATAATCCAGTAGATGAGCCTAATTATATTACGGTTGAGGTCAACGGCAGCACCTTACAGGCTAAGGTATTTAAGCAAAGTGGTGTTCTGATTGATGAATGGGTTATAAGTAAGTAAAATTTCGAAAATATTTTGCTGTCTTGCAAAATATTTTTTATTTTATACTTCTTTTTTGTGGAACATTTTGGTAGTATATATAGTATATACCATTTACAAGTTATCAGTTATATGGGGTGACATAGTGCTGTCAGATGCGCATACAATGTACATGATGTTATGCTTAGGCAATTTCATAATGTTTGTGATGCTTATGGTCTTCGGCAGGGTTACCCAAAGTGACGGTATATTTAAGCGATATTCCTACGGTAAGCTCCTGCAAGGCTTGGGTATTTCCTTAGTCCTAATGCAGGGAGTTATGCCTGAGATTATCTCGGTTATTGCTGGAAACGGGTTTATAATTGTAGGTATCATGCTAGAGACCTTCTGTCTTATATATGTAGGAATACGCCCGCGTTACAGTGCCGCCAGGGGTTGGATAAGAATTTCACTGGCTTTAGTTGCCGGTTTTACCCTGATTTATTTTGCCGGGGCTGATATAGCTGTCAGAAGTGCCGTCATATCCATGATAGCCGCTCTTGTAATGTTGGCTGTTGCCGTTGGCCTGATATTCTACAATAATGAGACCAAACTGCGGCGGATAACCGGTGGTTTCTTTATCGCCTTTTCAATAATGTGCGGCTTAAGTGCTATGGATGCGTTAGCTAATAAAGCGGGTTACCCGATTTTTAACGAAAATCCGGGGGAGACTTTGACTTATCTCATGGCATATGGATATATGTTAGTGAGTACAATGGCCTTTTTGTTAATGAGCCGGGAGGCACTTGAATTAAAACTCCAACAGGCAGCGACACGTGATTTTTTAACTGGCATATATAACCGTGGACATGCTATGCATCTGGCTAAAAAGCTGTTTTCGTTGATGATTCGTCAACGCAAGCCGATTTCAGTACTAATGATTGATTTAGATCATTTTAAAGCTGTCAATGATAAATATGGTCATTTCGTAGGTGATGAAGTATTGGTAAACTTCAGCCAAAAAACTGCTGCGCTGCTGCGTAGCGAGGCTGTTTTCGGGAGGTATGGCGGCGAGGAGTTTATTGTTTTTTGTCCCAATACAAATGATCAAGAGGCTGCAACGGTTGCTAAAAGGATTAAGGGAGGTTTGGTGCCGGAGTTTACGAATAAACAAACGCTGCCGCATTATACTGTCAGTATTGGTGCAGCTACTATCATTCCCGCTGATATAACTGATATGGCAAAATTAATGAGAATGGCTGATGAAGCCTTGTTCCAGGCGAAAAGAACCGGCAGAAACAAAGTAATTCAATATGGATAGATATCGGCGCTGCTATCGGCAGCGCTTGATTTTTTGGATAGATTTGGTTATTGCGCATATTTGTAAAAGCACTTATAATGAGGTTATTTACTTACTGAGGTGATCTTGTGCACAACTCGCAAGCTAGTGACCATTTAAAAGGTGTTGCGGCAGCTGCTTTAGCATATATCCTTTGGGGTATTTTACCGCTTTATTGGAAGTTGCTAGATGTACCCGCCCATGAAATTTTGGCGCATCGGATACTATGGTCATTTATCTTAATGGCGGCTATCGTAGGATTGACAAAGAAGTTTAATTTATTGCGCGATGACTGGCGGATTTTGATGGCTAACCCCAAAAGACGGGCTGGAATGATAGCAGCCTCACTCATAATAAGCATCAACTGGCTGACCTATATTTGGGCAGTTAACGATAACCGAATAGTCGAAACAAGCTTTGGCTATTATATTAATCCCTTAATAAGTGTTTTGTTGGGCATCATATTTCTAAAAGAAAAGCTATCCTTCTGGCAAGCATTATCGTGCATCATTGCCGGCGCCGGTGTGCTCAATATGGGACTTAACTTCGGCTCTGTCCCGTGGGTAGCATTAGTCCTTGCTATTACTTTTGGTCTATATGGCTTATGCAAAAAGGTAGTGAATATTGGCGCAATAACCAGCATCACGATAGAAACGCTCTTGGTTACTCCCATCGCGATTATCTATATCTGTTTCCTAGAGCAGCAGGGACATGGTTCCTTCACTGCCGACTGGACGACTGCCGGACTATTAGCAGGTGCCGGCGTTGTCACAGCAGTACCGCTTATCCTCTTTGCCAGCGGTGCAAGGAGGCTCTCGTTGACCATCCTTGGCTTTACCCAGTATCTATCGCCTACTATTGTGCTCCTAATTGGCGTATTCGCTTATCATGAGCCCTTTACTAAAGTGCATATGGTGTCGTTTGGTTTAATATGGGTAGCGCTGACGATATTTTCACTATCGCGAACTTGTCCCTTTATTGCGGCCGAGACTTATATCAGAAAGCTGCTTAAAAAGGGAGCGATTGCTGCAAAAAATGAAATCTGAATTATTACTAAATAAAAAATATAGTCCGTATCACACAGGTGGTACGGACTATATTTTTTTTGCCAGGATTAATAAATCCTGGTGAAGTTATATATAAGCATGCCTAAGCGGGGCTGTGGTAACTATGAATCTGAGTTTAACCACAGCCCCGGTTAAAGGGCGGGCAGCCTTAAACCGGAGTAAAATCCGCCAGGCAGTCATGTACGCAGCTTAAGTACTAGCAGCTTTCGGAACAATCGTTTCCACAGAAACAGAACAGCAGAATAATAATGATGATAATCCAAATCCAGCCATTATTTCCGTGACCGCAACCACCAAAACCCATATAAATTACCTCCTTCCAGCAGATGATCTTTTGAGTTATTGGATAGTATAGACTATGCTATAAGTGGGAATGTTGCTACTGCATGGTGCTTATTAATGAGTGAGAAATGAAAAAAGTAATTACTATCCTTTCGGTTTATAGGGGAGTTTTGGAGCATAAGAACCGACGAGAATCTCCCGGCAAGTCATAACTTTGGCGCGGACGCAAAGAACTATTGAAACATTAAAACAGCGAGTGCATCTTTTGGGTTTTTTGTATTTCACCGTTTCGTCATAGTCGCAGTCGTCATAATGCTTATGCCAGTAAGCGCGAGTCCGTTTGTCGCAATCATAGTCTACAAACTCTACGTTGACAGTAGCATCAGCGTCCATGCCGCAGCGAGCGCCAGGAATACAAATGCTTGCTGAAAATGGCACGCGTCGCATTTCAACGGCGTGGACGGGCTGAGTGGGAACACAGGCAACATAAAGGGCTTTAATTTCATAGCTGCCACGAACGATTACTTTATCAGTAACAACATGAACTGAATGTATTTTGACCTTCTTAACAAAAACATCAACGATTTGTTCTATCGATGGCTTTCTCCGCGGCACGCACATTCGGTGGTTGCATGATTCCTGTTCCTCCCCGTGACCGATGATCTGATGAACAATCATGGGGGTCGGGCCGGGAGGGTGGCAATTCCCTTTGTATACCCAAGGGCGGGTTTGATCTTGATCCATGTTACTCCCTCCTATGCGGTTTGCTCCATAATATGCCGCAGGTCATAACAAAGGTGCAAATTATTGGTCATGTACTTGCATGTTTAGAAAGATAGAGTTATAATATAAAAGTCATCTATGAAAGTGCAAGATGATATGTAAATTATTGGGGCGTCGCCAAGTTGGTAAGGCACGGGACTCTGACTCCCGCATTCCTAGGTTCGAGTCCTAGCGCCCCAGCCATATATGACTCACTAGCTCAATTGGCAGAGCAACTGACTCTTAATCAGTAGGTTGTAGGTTCGATTCCTACGTGGGTCACCAGAAGAAAAAAGGCTTCCGAGAAATCGGAAGCCTTTTTGTTATATCACAAGGAGTTGCCCGAAATATAAGAGGGAGTATAAGGACTAGGAGTACTCTTGCTCGATTTGTTTTTATTGACTCAGGAAATAATATACGTTTACAATTAAGTAGCAACATGCTTTATAACGCAGTAAATGTGAGGAGTGAATAAATGTGGATATAAGTGATTTACTGAAAGAAGCTATAAAAATCAAACAGTAGCTTGGTTATGAAAGGATGGTAATATTTGAGTGAAGCTATATTAAAATTTAAAGAGGTTTTATATTCGGTTCTCCCGATTACGGTAATAGTATTGATACTAAATTTTACACTAATGACAATTGAAACTCCATTAATTATTAGATTTCTTATTGGGGCAGTGCTGATTATTATTGGATTAACAACTTTTTTAATTGGTGTAGACATTGGAATTACACCGATTGGCAATACCCTGGGTTCGGCAATTGCAAGAACCAATAAATTGTGGATAGTTGCTGTCGCTGGGCTATTTCTCGGTTTTTTCATATCAGTTGCTGAACCGGACCTTCATATTTTGGCCGGGCAGGTAGACGCTGTTACATCGGGCATGATTACAAAGGGGAGCATTGTTGTTATAGTATCAATTGGTATTGCGATAATGCTTGCTATAGGTCTTATTAGGATCGTTTATAATTTCCCGCTATACAAATTACTAGCGATTCTATATATTATAATTTTTTTAATTGCGCTATTAGCATCTCCAGAGTTCTTGGCAATATCTTTTGATGCCTCAGGAGCGACTACCGGGGCGTTGACTGTTCCGTTTATTCTTGCTCTTGCAACGGGCGTTTCTAAGTTAAAAAAGGATAGTAAATCTTCCGAAAAAGATAGCTTTGGATTAGTTGCTATTGCTTCTACAGGACCAATTATTTCGGTTATGCTTATGAGTATAATTTCTAAAACTGATAAAATTACAGGAAGTCTTCCTCAAGAAATAAAATCAACCTCATTATTGGGACCATTTATTAATAAACTTCCAATAATATCAGGTGAAGTGTTTATGGCACTGCTGCCTATTGTAATTATATTTCTGGTGTTTCAGAAGATTACTTTTAAATTGTCGAAAAGAACAGTCCGAAAGATTTTAATCGGTATACTATTCACCTTTGTAGGACTTGTGATGTTTTTAGTAGGTGTCAATGCAGGTTTTATGGAGGTAGGAAGTGCTGTTGGATATAATATAGCTTCGTTAGATAACAAGATGTATGTTATCCTTTTAGGTTTTATACTAGGCTTAGTTACGATCCTTGCTGAACCTGCCGTTAATGTATTAACACATCAGATAGAGGACGTTACTAGCGGTTACGTAAGAAGAAAAGCTGTTTTGATTACCCTCTGTATAGGAGTAGGAGCTGCTGTCGCATTATCCATGATTAGAATCCTTATTCCAGAACTTCAATTATGGCAACTTCTGCTTCCGGGCTACTTTATTTCTATAGCAATGTCTTTTTTTGTGCCGAAGCTATTTGTTGGCGTTGGATTTGACTCAGGAGGGGTCGCGTCGGGACCGATGACGGCTACTTTTATATTAGCGTACGCTCAAGGAGTTGCTGAGGCAATAGAAGGCGCAAACGTTTTAGCTGACGGATTTGGAATGATCGCAATGGTTGCAATGACACCGATAATTGCTATACAAGTCTTAGGTTTTATTTTTAAACTAAAATCTAAAAAAGGAGGTATAGAAAGCAATGCTGGATAAGTCTCAAACGTCAGATATAGAGTTGATTTGTACAATTGTAAACTTTGGTTTGGGCAGCAAGTTAATAAAAGCGGCTAAGCGATGCGGTATTTCCGGTGGAACAGTATCCTTAGGAAAGGGTACTGTTAACAACCGGATTTTGGATTTCTTAGGCCTATCCGATGTAAAAAAAGAGATTGTCTTTATGGTTGCAGCAAAAGAAACAGCATATCAAGCACTTGAAAAACTAAACGATCAGTTTGAATTTAATAAACCCAATCATGGTATAGCATTTACTACTTCTATTTGTTCTGTAATTGGAACGAGGAGCTATAAGTCTGATAGTATTAAAAATGAAAGAGGAGTAGGTAACAACATGTATCATGTTATAACAACAATTGTCGATAAAGGTAAAGCTGAAGACGTGATTGATGCTGCGACCAAAGCAGGTTCAAAAGGCGGCACTATCATTAATGGCAGAGGTTCGGGGATTCATGAAACCAGCAAAGTGTTCTCAATGGAAATTGAACCAGAGAAAGAAATTGTCATTATTCTCTCAGAAGTAGATAGGACTGAGGCAATTGTATCTTCAATAAGAAAAGAATTGAGAATTGAAGAGCCAGGTAATGGTATCATTTATATTCAGGACGTAAATAAAACTTACGGCATATATAAGTAGGTCTGATCTGTTTTTAGATGACGTTTGTGACAAAGCTTGCTAATCAATATCTTTTATCAATCGCCAATCCACAGCTTGTTTATAAGGCCCCGCGAAAGCGGGGCTATTTCATTTGCTTACCAAATTTGACGCTATGACAGTGACAATGTTATAATAATAGCTTATGCTGCTCGAAACGGACCGACTCAAAATTTGTTCTAAGCCACGAATAGCAATCAAGATTTAACTATCTAAAACAGCAAGTTTGGTAATTAATGTCACAGTTTCATTACTAAACGTTTGGTAAAATATAGCATGAGAAACAGCGAGGAAGGTGAGAGATATGTTTACTAAAAAGGATAAATTTGGGGCCATGTGATGGGCGACAATAGTGACAATGGTGACAATGGGGACGTTCCTTTTTGGTGACAATGGGGACGTTCCTTTTTGGTGACAATGGGGACGTTCCTTTTTTGTCACTAGCATAAAAGGGTATTCCTTTATGGCTTTTAATATGGTCCCACTATGGCATAAGCGTATATTAAAAGCTGAATCACAGTACTACGCTAGCCATAATTTAAGTGCAGTACCATTCTACTTGAGTCGCTTCATCTGGATCAAAATCGGGAGGGCTAAATCTTTCGACTTTTTAATTGGCGTACATATAGCCATACGGTAGAGTAACAAACTGTGAAAGCCCATCTATTGCGTAAGCATGCCCCAATAAACTGATATTTACCTACCTCGATCACCTCTGAAGCATCATGTTGCTTTTGTCTCGTAAACAAAGCATAACAGGATTTGATGGGGTCGGGGTGGCTTATTTGGCATGTCATTTTGAGCCCATACGGCTCATTTCTACAATATCATTAAAACCGACTGGCTAACATTGCAACTGAAATTATTCAAGGCATAGAGATGACCATTGTGGCAAGTGTAGCAATTACTGAAATTTGTGAATGTGCGAGCAATCAGTTTTTATCTAGAGTTAGTAGAACTGATTGCTCGGATGGTGGATAGGCAGGTCGGGACAATAGGCTTCGAAAAACACCTAAAAAAACAAGGCAAGCAGGGCCTAAAACAATTTTGAGGTTATTGCCTAACTTATAGGAGGAAGATTATGTTTATAAATAAAAAAAGTCAGGGAGATATTCTCGGGTATGTTACCCATGATATAACGGATAAATTTGGAAGATTATTATTGGCGGAAGGTACACCTTTAACAACGAATCTTATTTTGAAACTTAGGAATAGAAATATTTGTTTCCGTATGGCAGCAGATCCTCTAGGTACTGCACAATCTTCGGAAGAGAATTTAAATGATTCTCCGTTTGAGCTCCCGAAAAAGTTAGATGAAAAATTGGAGAGACTTGATATAGAAAGTGTAGAAAGTGCGTCTAAGTATTTGAACTATGTTTTACGTGAGATGCAAAACGATTTCTCTCTAAGTAATATTATAAAAGCATTTTCACAAGGACAAAGAGCAACATATGCTCATTCCATAAATGTTGCCATAATATCTGTTGCAATAGCAGAGAAAATGCAATTTAGCAATAAAGCATTACAAGAGATTGCTATAGGCGCGTTGCTTCACGATGTAGGAAAGATGCTATTTCCGCCATCTGTATTAGCAGCTACTTCCACAATTAACGACAGTCAGGATATTATTTATCAGCAGCATACTAGAATTGGCGCAGACGTATTAGTTTCGGACAAACTGCCCCCAGGGATATATTTAATAGCTCAACAACACCATGAAAGGTATGTCGGTGGCGGGTATCCTAACGGGATTAAGGAGAACGAAATTCACATTAATTCATGTATTGTTAGTGTAGCAAACGTATTTGACAGATTGACATGTGCTATTTTTCAAAGGAATCCGCTTTCGCCTGATGAAGCTATTGAACGAATATTGCTTGATAAGGGCATTAGCTTTCATCCTAGTGTAGTAGAATTCTTTGAAGAACTTTTTAAAAAAGAAACGGATTTTGGAGAATGTGACGTAAACTATTGTTAATTGACAGAGGGGCGTTACTTTTTTGTCACTGGAAAAAAGGGAATTACTTTATCATCACAACATTTGGTATACTAATGGCAGAGGTGAGATATAATGGGTAGGCAAGCACGGCAAATAAGCAGCACAGGTTTCTATCATGTAGTGTTCCGGGGTATTAATCATCAGCATATTTTCGAAGAAGAAGACGACTATAGGTATTTGCTGCAAGCCTTGCGTCACTTAAAAGCAGAGCTTGCCTTTGAACTCCATGCCTACTGTTTACTGAGTAACCATGTCCACCTCCTATTGCGAGAACAGCAATCGGGGGATATATCGCTAATCATGAAGCGATTGCTGACTAAATATGCCATGTATTTTAACCGAAAATATCAGCGGAGCGGAGCGTTGATAGCCAGCCGGTATAAGAGCGTCCCAGTTGAAATAGACGAGTACTTTATTCCGTTGCAACGATATATTCATCAAAATCCGCTCAAAGCCGGACTGGTAGCAAAGCTGGAAGACTATCCCTTCTGCAGTTATCGGGAATATCTTTTTGGTGGCGAATTAGTCGATACCATGTTTTCGTTAGGCATGTTAGGGCGAGAGGAATGGGTGCGTTTGCATCAGGTAATTACGGACGAGGTTTTTGAAATCTCAGATAAAATCAGTTTAACCAATGAAGAAATACGCCGTAGAATCATGAAGTATACTCAGGGGCGCGAACCTCACGAAATCGGTTCTTGGGTAAAATCTGAACGGGATCAATTGTTGCGGAAACTGAAAGAAGAAGGATTATCTATTCGTCAAATTGAGCGAGTAACGGGGATATCCCGAGGAGTTGTAGCAAAAAGTTGACAAATAAGGAACGTCCCCGGTGTCAATCCCCGGTGTCAACGTCCCCGGTGTCATAAAGTGGGCCAATGGCCCATTATTAAATTATGTAAACTAAATTCATATATTATGTAAATTATTCTAAAATAAATCTAAAATTTGCCACCTATAATTGCATTGTAAGGTTACCAGACCCACCGTAATAGCAAAAGGGGGCAAATTAGAAATGAATAGCTTTGTTAAAAAATTAGTGGTTTTTTCATTAATCGGAGTTATGCAGGTTGGGATAGGGGCATCGATAACTGAGGCATCGTCTAAACATGATAATAAGCACAAAGGCAAACATCATGGAAAACACTATGAACAGCGCTATGATCGACACAGGGATCATGATGATGATCGCGAACGCCGTATAAAAGCAGAAAGAGAACGGCATGCGCGTGAGATGAAACGGCATTCCCATGAAAGTGATTGGCAATATCATGAGCGAATGAAGCGCGAGAAAGAGCATCACGAGGAAGTTATGCGTAGTCTGGGAGCATTAGCAATCCTGGCTCTTGTATTAGATAATAATTAATAGCAATGTTTTGCCGCTTGTCCTACTATGTGAGACTGAGCGGCTTTGTTTTTACTAAGCTGTGGCACTTATCTAGTGTTAGAATGAGATATTTACTCATGTGGTATCCTAAAATAGCTACCATCAATTGATGCGGATAAATTGTTACGCTAGATTCATTATCTATCCGCTTGGCTTTTTAAGTCACTAAAAAAGCAAGCCGGCACCTGTCAGTGCCGCTTGCTTTTTTTTGACGGTTTTTTTTCACAACTGCTTATATTATTACAAGGCCGACTGTAACTGCTACCATTGCAGCCAGCATAGCATAATCGATTGTAGCTAGCGCAACATTGGTGCTAAAACTACGGGTTCGTTTGCTGCCGAAACCGCGCAGTTCAAGGCTTAAAGCCATTGTTTCGGAGCGGCCGACAGCTTTTAAAACAAGTGGTTTAATTATTGCCATATAGGAGGTCAGGCGGGTTATGGGATTACCGCCGGCTGAAAAACCGCGGCAGGCCTGAGCCTCTTGGATTGATTTGCTTTCTGCCAAAAAGTCCGGGATAAACCGCAGTGCGGCTGTCAGCATAAAGGCATATTCATAAGGGACACGGCACTGGGTAACTAAGGCTGCTGACAAATCCTGCATTCTGGTTGTAGTCAGTAAGATTACGAAAATTAGCGTCATGGCCGTCATTTTAAGAGCAGTTAAAGCTGCAAGCGTGATATCACTATTAAATACATACTGCAGGATGCCGAGCATAACTGCAAAAAGGAGTAAACTAGCTACGCCTTTGTAGATGCTAGCGTTGACTCTGGACAGTATGAGAATAAGCAATTGTGCTCCGATTAAGATTGCGAGGGCGGGAATTGATTCGAGCATAATTGCCCATATGGTAACAAAGACGGTGAGAATCAATTTAGTAAGCGGAGCTGTCTTTTGCATGGGTGTTCCTCCCCAGAATATCAATTAATTTATTGCTTAATTCACTGATCGAGGTTGTCGTTGTAATGCCGTAATTGGCTAAAGCTTGTGATATGTTTATAACGGTAGGTTCGGTTAGACCCCACTTTTTAAGCCGGCAGGCATCAGCGAAAAGCTCTGCTATGCTTCCGTCAAACGCTTTAGAGCCGTTATCCATGACAACAACCCGTTTGGCATAGGCCGCTAACAGGTCCATATCATGCGTTATCAATAATATGGCAAGCCCCTGCTGATTTAATTTAGTTAATAGCTTCATCAACTGGTCCCGTTCGCGGCCATCCTGACCGCTGGTAGGCTCATCTAGGATGAGCATTCTAGGCTTCATCGCCAAGGCGGAGGCTATTGCCAGACGCTGCTTTTGCCCGCGCGACAGTGAAGGCGGATAAGCGGACGCCAGCTCGGTTAAATCGGTAGCTGCTAGAGCCTGGCTGACAAGCTCCGCGGTTAGAGTCGGAGCATATCCTAACTGCTCTGGCCCGTAAGAAACTTCGCTAGCTACTGTATCCCGAAAAATCTGGCGGTCAGGATTTTGAAAAACATATCCGATACTCCGCGCCATTTCGGCCGGACCAAACTTTTTAGTAGAACAGCCATCTAAGGTAATTTCACCTGAAGACGGCTTTCTGAGCGCCATAATCAGGCGGGTTAGGGTAGTTTTGCCACTGCCGTTGCGTCCGGCGATTGCTAAAAATTCGCCGGGTTTTATGGTCAGAGAAACATCATTAATTACTGGAGCCTGTTTTTTATAGGCGAAGCAGACATTTTTCAATTCAAGCACTTATACAGGCCTCCTTTTTCAAGGCCTTGCGCAGTTCATCTACGGCGTCCTGTTCATTGCGCCAAGCACTAAACCGGACTCCGGTTTGGTCCTGCAGGGTTAGCTTAAGCTCCCACAGCGGTGGAATAGCTTCGGTATATATTTGATGTTTCCACATATAGGTAAGAACTTGGTCTGGGTCGGCGCTTTGGATACACTGACCATTTTCCATGAGGATAAACTGGTCGGCATATGGTAAAACCCTGGCTGTTTCGTGTTCGACAACGATAATGGTGATGCCGTACTCTTTATTTAGTTCAGCAAGCAATTTATATATTGATTCGGTACCTTCAGGGTCAAGGGCCGAAGTCGGCTCGTCAAGTACTAAGATTTTAGGGTTGGAAGCCAGGACACTGGCAATGACCAAACGTTGTTTTTGGCCGCCGGACAATGCAGAAACTTCCTTTTTTTCAAAGCCGGTAAGGCCGACTTTGGCCAGGGTTTCCGATACACAAGCCGCGATTTCATTCCTGCCAAGGCCGCGGTTTTCTAAACTAAAGGCAACCTCTTCTTCAACAGTCATGGTGACTAGTTGGGTCTCATAATCTTGGAGCACCGTGCCGACTGATTGGGCTAAATCATGCATGGCGGTAGTCTGGGTCGACATGTTATCAACGGTAACACTTCCCGCAAGACTGCCACCAAAATAGTGGGGTACGGCACCGGCGACAGCTAGGCAAAGCGTTGTCTTGCCGGCACCGCTTCGGCCGATTACGGCTGTAAAGGAGCCTTGCTCAACAGTGATACTGATATTATCAAGCGCTTTTTGCGTATGTTTGTAGGCGTAACTGAAATTGTTAAAGGTTATTGCTGCCATTGCTGTCTCCTTTTAGGTTGAAAAGTTTTTGGGCTGGGAAGAAGAGGATTTGGGTAATAGCGCCGTTTAGCGCTGCAACTGTAAAGACAACTGGAATCATGGCGTAAAGATAAACTTCCATGGGGAGTGACAGGACAACTTTTAAAAGCGTTACAAAGGCCATGCCGCTGGCCACTGTGCTTAAAAAGCCGCTCACACCAGGTTTTAAGTTGAAGTTCCCGATTGTCATGCTTACCGAAAGACTGACAATGATAGCGCAGACTAAAGCTCCAATTGGTTCGCTTAAAAGGTTGCCATAAGGAAAAGCTGATTTTGAGGTCGGTATGTTAATGGCCGCTGCTACAAGGCCAATACCGAGAGATTGGCCGAGTGTCGGTCTGGTCAGATTAATAGCAATGCAGTACATAGCAATAGTCCAGTTTGGTGTTACCCCGCCGATGCTGGGGCTGATTAGATGCAGTATAGCGCCGATCGCCAGGAGTAAAGTGGTGATTGTAACCCAACGATAGTTGCCACCTTTATTAGTTTCGAAAGCAGTCATTTCTTGATTTTGGTTTTTGAGTTCCATTACACATCATTCCTCCTTTATTTGAATACCAAAAAACCCCTCATCCCTATCTTAATAGATAGGGACGAGGGGTTAACCCGCGGTGCCACCCTAATTGGCTGTATGTACAGCCCGGCTTACTAAGTACGGGACCATTGGTCCGATACCCGCTTCTTGTTAACGGTAGAAGATTCCGACAGCGCCTACCCCACAAAGTGGATCGGACTGTATCTCCCAGGCCCATTCAACATATCGAGTAGTGCCAACCTCTCACCGCCGTTGGCTCGCTGAAACCCTCTGAGTAATGTTTACTCTTCCTGGTCATCGATGATTCATGTGTTTATTTAACACCAAGTATAACTATAAAGACAGGCGGCTGTCAATAGTTATTTATTTCTAAAGAAGCTGGCGGCGTAATTCTTCACCGGATTTTGGTGAAAGCCATGCGTATGGGATATCAAATACCGTTGCTGCCCCGGCAAAACCATGAGCGGCCAAACGGAAGGTTGCCCGAGCATAAGCCGTTAAGACGCAGGAAGTGAATTCGGGGTTGCTGCCAAGTTTAAGCGCAAATTCATAGATATGGTTAGTGCCTTGACTGGTTTGGCCGATACGGAATACGAAACCACCGTGCGGGATTGCGGAATGGTTCTGCCGAAACTCTTCCGCTGAGAGAAAATGCACATGAGTTTCATAGCCGGCGAAGTAGTTGGGCATTGTTTTGATGGCGGTTTCAATCGTTTTAAGGTCGGCACCCTCCTCGGCAACGACGTAGCAGTCCCGAAGATGTGACTCCTTAGCTGTAACAGTTGGAGACTGACCTGCCCGTACCGCATTAATGATTTCGTCTTTCGGGATCGTGTACTGTTTAGCGTCTTTAACCCCGGGGATACGGCGAATTGCGTCCGAATGGCCTTGGCTGACGCCTTTGCCCCAGAAAGTATAATCGGTGCCTTGCGGCAGAATAGCGCCGGCCAGCAGTCGGTTAAGCGAAAAAAGCCCAGGGTCCCATCCAACTGAGATTGTAGCAGCTTTACCGGCGGCTTTGGCGGCCGAATCGATAGCGGCAAAGTATTCGGGAATTTTAGCATGGGTATCGAAACTGTCGACTGTATTGAACAAAGCTGCGAAGTGCGGCCCTTGCTCTACAAGGTCGGTTGCCGAGCCGCCGCATAGCAGCATAACGTCGATTTTATCTTTATATTGAGCAGCGTCATCAACTGATACTGCGGGAACGCCGCTTAATGTCCTGTCAAGTTTGCGGCGCGAGAATATAGCAACAAGTTCCATGTCGGGCTGGTTGCCGATAGCCAGTTCAGCGCCTTTACCAAGGTTTCCATAGCCTACAATGCCTATGCGGATTTTCTGTTTCATAATTATAACTCCTTTTAATTACTGCTTAAAAAATCTATGAAATCATACATTTAGACATAAAGCTACAATATCCTCCCAGAAATATGTATACATGGTTATCCTTTTTGGTGGTGCTGTGGCCTAGTTTTACCGCGAAAACGCTAAGATATACTTTAACGAGTGCATAGTTTTACAATTTTAAGCCAACTTATATGCATAGAGATTATTCGGACGAGGAGGTGAGCAGGTTGACCAAAGAAGTAAGTGTCTATGATACCCCGATAATGAACTCTACCCCAACATATCAGTCCGATTTTGCGCCTGAGCTGACAGATCCGCAAATAAGCTCGGAGCAGGCGCTTCGGCGTAGTAAAATCGACAGTATAAGCTACAGCTAGGAATAGTTGTTTTAAGTCCTCTTGTACAGCAGTGATACAAGAGGGCTTTTTTTGTGATAAAATAGAAGTTAGACTAAAATGCTTTAAAAACCTTAAGAAAAGGATTGCAAAATATATGAATTTATTATCGATAGAAAACTTAGCGAAGAGTTATGGCGAACGGGTTTTATTTTCCGATGTAGCTTTTGGTATCGACGAGGGCGATAAAATCGGCCTGATTGGCGTTAACGGCACTGGCAAGTCCACCTTTTTAAAAGTTATTGCCGGGCTTGAGGCGGCCGATGCCGGCGAGGTTATCAAAGGCAATAGTGTGAAAGTTGAATATTTAGCTCAAAACCCGGAGTTTGATGCTGGGGCGACAGTTTTGGCGCAGGTATTTCGGGGCAACTCGCCGGTTATGCAAGCGCTGTGTAATTACGAAACTGCTTTGGATCAGCTAGAAAAAAATCCGGGCGATAAAGTTTGGGAACAGAGGCTGATTTCATCTAGCCAGCAAATTGATACATTGGGGGCTTGGCAGCTAGAAAGCGAAGCCAAGAGTATTCTGACAAAACTGGGGATTGCTGATTTTTCAGCTGTGGTTGGGAATTTGTCAGGGGGGCAGCGGAAACGGGTGGCCTTGGCGGCGGCGCTAATCAATCCTGCTGACTTGTTGATATTGGACGAACCTACCAACCATATAGATAATGACACTGTAGCGTGGCTGGAAGAATATCTGGCCAAACGCAAAGGCGCTTTGCTGATGATTACGCATGATCGTTATTTTCTGGACAGAGTATCAACCCGCATAATTGAGTTGGATAAAGGCAAGCTTTATACTTACTCCGGCAATTATAGCAGTTTTCTAGAACTAAAAGCGGAGCGCGAAGAAATGCAAGAGGCTAATGAACGCAAGCGCCAAAATTTGCTGCGTAACGAACTTGCCTGGATCAAACGGGGAGCAAGAGCGCGAAGCACAAAGCAAAAGGCGCGGATTGAGCGGTTTGAGAAATTAAGCGCTGAACAGACGGTTGCAGCAGATGCCAAAATGGAAATTTCAGTAGGCGCTAGCCGGCTTGGTAAAAAAATAATTGAACTTGAGCATGTCAGTCAATCTTTTGACGGGACCGAAATAATTTGTGATTTTAGCTATATTGTTCTTAAACACGACCGGGTGGGGGTTGTTGGGCCTAACGGCAGTGGCAAGTCTACACTGCTTAATACAATTGCCGGCCTGATACCGCCTGACAAAGGCACTGTTGATATCGGTCAGACGGTGAAAATTGGCTATTTTACTCAGGAAAATACTGAGCTTGACGATAATATGAGAGTAATAGATTATATTAAGGAAGAAGCTAATTTTCTGCCCACAGCCGATGGCGGGACAATCAGTGNTTCACAGATGTTGGAAAAGTTTCTGTTCCCGCCGCAGCTTCAGTGGACGCCTATTGCCAAATTATCTGGTGGCGAAAAACGCCGTTTGTATCTGCTAAGGGTGCTGATGGGGGCACCTAACGTACTGTTGTTGGACGAACCCACTAATGACCTAGATGTCCAGACACTTACCGTTCTGGAAGATTATCTCGATGATTTCCCGGGCGCTGTTATAGCAGTTTCCCACGATCGGTATTTTCTTGACCGGCTCGCCGAGAAAATTTTTGCCTTCGAAGGGAACGGCATTATTAAGCAGTATAATGGCGGTTACAGTGATTACTATGACAGTCGCCAGAATCTGGAATCTAGTGCGGCGAAAACTAAGAAAACCGAGGAGAAAAAACCAAGTGCGGCCAATAATAGCAAAGACCGGCCCCGTAAGATGACCTATAAAGAGCAGCGAGAGTTCGAACAAATCGATGATGTTATCGCCGGAGTTGAACAAGAATTAAGTCAGTTGGCAGCGGAAATTAATAATGCCGGAAGCAATTTTGAACTGCTGCAGCAGCTTACAGCAACTCACCAGCAGCTTGAGAAAAAGTTGGACGAGCTTTTAGAGCGCTGGACTTATCTAAATGAGCTGGCTGAAGAACTAAGCCGCTGAGAAGTAACTCAGTGATAAGGAGGGTGACCAATGACCCTGTTAGAAAAGGGTTTATTGTTAGGTGTGCTTGTTATCGCGGTATTTTTCATATTCGGCTGCAGCCGCAGCGGTAACACCGGCAATATCAGCATTGATGTATCGGTTGATGAGGCGTTTAAATTGTGGAAGCTAAAGGAAGCCTTAATTATTGATATCCGCACGCCCGAAGAATACCAAGCCGGACATATTCCCGGCGTTCCGCTTATTCCGCTAGATCAGCTCGAAAAGAGAGCGGGGGAAGTACCAAAAGACCAGAAGGTGCTTCTTATCTGCCGCAGTGGCAACCGAAGCAGTCAAGGAACAAAGCTGCTGCGGAGCAAGGGTTTTGACAATGTGTACAATGTAACGGGCGGAATGCTGGCTTGGCGCGGCCCCGTCGAAAGATAAAGCGCCTTGAGAGAGCAGGGATTGCAATGATTCAGCAAGCTGAAAAGCTGTTAAAAAAGGTTTACGGTTATGACCGATTCCGGCCGGGGCAGGAGAGTGTTATCGCCAGTTTGCTGGCGGGGCGTGATACTATCGCCATAATGCCGACCGGCGCCGGAAAATCGCTGTGTTTTCAAGTTCCGGCGATGCTATTGCCTGGGGTTACGCTTGTTGTATCGCCCCTTATTTCACTAATGAAAGATCAGGTAGACGCTTTGAATAATCAAGGTCTGCCAGCTACCTATATTAATAGTTCACTGTCAAGCGCTGAACTGCGTCAACGGCTAAGCTATATTGCGGCTGGACGCTATAAGCTTATATACATAGCGCCGGAGCGTTTAACAACAGATATCTTTCAGAGTGTCTTGCGGCAGCTTGATATCAGTATGTTGGCTATCGACGAGGCTCATTGCATTTCGCAATGGGGCCATGATTTCAGGCCCAGCTATCAAGCGGTGGGGCCGTTTATTGCCAATCTTAAAACCCGTCCTATCGTAGGGGCTTTTACAGCAACGGCGACGCCTGAAGTTAAAAATGATGTTGTTAATTTATTAGGCCTAAAGCGGCCTGATGTTCATGTAACGGGATTTGACCGCCCCAATTTGTTCTTTCAAGTGCTGCGGGGCGAGAACAAACAGAAATTTGTTATGAATTATTTAAAAGCAAATGCCGCTGATTCGGGTATAATCTATGCGGCAACCCGTAAAGAAGTTGACAGCCTGTATGAACTGCTGAGCCGGAAAGGCTATGCGGCAGGCCGGTATCACGCCGGTCTCAGCGATTCCGAACGGGCAGCCCAGCAAGAGTCTTTTATCTATGATGATATTCGTGTAATGGTAGCAACTAACGCTTTTGGGATGGGAATTGACAAGTCAAATGTACGGTATGTCCTACACTACAATATGCCCAAGAATATGGAGGCCTACTACCAAGAAGCCGGCCGCGGCGGGCGAGATGGAGAACCAGCTGAGTGTATCCTGCTCTTTAGTTCGCAGGATACTTTGCTGCAAAAGTTTTTAATTGATAAATCGGTTGAGCATCCGCTCCGCAAACAGCATGAATTGCACAAGCTGCAAGAGATGGTTGATTACTGTCATACTCCCGAGTGTCTGCGCACCTATATTCTGCGCTATTTCGGCGAGTCAGATGCTATGAACGACTGCGGCCATTGCGGTAATTGCAATGACGATAGTGAAATGATGGATATAACGATAGACGCGCAGAAGGTATTTTCCTGCATCTACCGCATGAAAGAGCGGTTTGGTTTAACAATGGTGGCCGATGTCCTAAAGGGCGCCAATAATAAAAAGGTTCGCCAGTTTGGCTTTGGGGATTTAAGTACTTATGGATTAATGGCAGAGCGCCCGCTTGTTGATATCAAGACACTTATCCAGCAACTGGCTGCCACCGGCTATCTTCAGCTTACCGACAGCAACTACCCGGTAGTCAGGCTTACGCCGGCGGCTTTAGCTGTTTTGCGTAATCAGGCAAAGGTTTATCAAAAGGTATTTAAAGAGCGCCAGGCTAAGCCTGATGATTCGCTGTTCGAGCTGCTGCGCCAACTGCGAAAAGAACTTGCGCTTCGCGACCAAGTTCCGCCATATGTTGTTTTTGCCGACAGTACGCTCAAGGAAATGAGTCAGTATTGCCCGGTCACTGAGGAGGCACTTCGCAAAATCAAGGGAGTAGGCGAGGTCAAGCTTGAACGGTATGGTCGTGAATTTCTAGCAGTAATTAAGGAATATACTGTTAAGAGTTAAGGCTTATATTTTTGCGGATTTTTATCAACCTATATTTAAAGGGGGGATGATAATGACGCAAAAATACCGTTCAATGGCAGAGCTTGACGCCTCATTGCCGGATAAGCATGAGGTTGCTAAAGAGCTTGGCATTCCTCTTGACCAAGGGCATAACGAAGATCTTACAACCAGCCAAGTCGGGAAAATCGGCGGCAGGATCGGGGGCGCCAAAGTAAAAAAACTCATTGAATTGGCTGAGGAAAACCTGGTAAGTGAAGAGACCGGCAAGATTGATTAGAAAACATAAAAAGTAGACAGGATTTAACCGAGATGAGCCTAGTTTTTTAGTCTGCCTGTAATGACAGTAGGGATTGGCAATATTGCCACCTGGTCATTGATTAAGGAGATTAAGAGCGGGCAGTCTCGGTTTTTTTGTCGTCTTTGAATAACTTTATAATGACTATTTAGTAAATTTCGACAAAATTCTGCGAGGAGATACTGTATTATTAATTTGTTAATAAACTAAAGGAATGAGATAAAGTATGCGAATGAAGTCAAAGCTATCTTCCGGATTTGGCTTAATCGTAACAGTAATGGGCCTTGCCATAGGTTTGGTAGCAATCATGCTGACCCGCCAGATAGATGCTGTCGGTGATACAGTTGATAAGCGGTATCATAATGTCGATCTGGCAAATATTATAAGGAACCAAACAAGCCGTATTGCTATTGCCAGCCGCGATATAATTCTTGAGAATGACACCTTAGCAACAGAGGAAGGGTTTGACGCCATTAATTTAGCCCGCACGGAAAAAAATGAGGCAATGCTGGCCTTAGAGGCTATTGAGCATGGCTCTGATACTGAACATTATATTCAAGACATAAAAAGATTTCAGCAAGAATACCTGCAAGTCGAAAGCCGTGTAAGAAGTTTAATCAGGCAAGGAGATTATGAGGAAGCAGCAATTTTGCTAAGAGAAGGCGAGCGTATTCGAGATCAGTTAAGAATCGAGGTTGATCAACTAGTCCTTGCAGAAAAGCAAGGGCTTGAAGATGCACTATATGAGCTTGATGAGACTTACCGCTTCTCCATGAAGCTGCTGTTGTTAGCTCTTAGCGTTATCATTGCTACTGGCCTAGTATTAACGTTCTTAATGACCAAGAGTATAACAAATAGTGTTGAAAGTATGACTAAGGTTATCGCAAATGCTAATTTCGGCACTGGCGGAAAATTGCCGCGGGTTGAACATATTACTAATGATGAAATTGGCGATATCGCCCGATCCTATAATAAACTGGCAGACGCTCTTGAAGAGCAGGTAAGGCATGAAAAAGAAATGCGAACTGTTCTGGAAAATCAGACATGGATTAAAGCTGAGCTAGCCGAAATAGCTATGCACAATCAAGGTGTAAGCAGTTATGAAGAACTCGGCACTCAAGTAATAACGCGGCTAGCCAAGGCGGCCAATGCTCATTACGGTGCCTTGTACCTAATTGCGAGAGGCAGTAAAATAAGCAAACTGGTAAGATTGGCGGCCTATGCCGGTCAAAATCAGGGGGAAAGCCGTCAGGAGATGATGCTTGGCGAAGGCATTGCTGGGCAATGCGCGTTAGAGCAGCAAGCTATTTTGCTCACAGACATTCCGGAGAATTATATAAAAATATCATCCGGCCTCGGTGAGGCTCCCCCACGAAATCTAATAGCCATACCCGTTATTTTAAGCGGCCAAACCCTGGCTGTAATTGAGCTGGCATCATTTACTCCTTTCACCCAATTGCAGCGCGAATTCTTGGAACAGGCAGCTGATAATATAGCTGTTGCATTGAGCCGTATTGAAGCTAAACAGCACATTGATATGCTGCTGCAGGAAGCACAGGCACTGAACGAGGAGCTGCGAGCGCAATCGGAAGAACTACAGATGCGGCAAGAGGAACTGCATAGTATTAATGAACAGCTCGAATTGCAATGTCGGACTTCAGAGGAAAAGGCCAAAGAACTAGAAATTGTTAAGACTCAATTGGAAGAAAAGGCCCAGCAGGTTGAGATAAGCTCTAAGTATAAATCTGAGTTTCTGGCTAATATGTCGCATGAACTGCGTACTCCGCTTAACAGTATGCTTATTTTGGCGCAAATTCTGGCCGACAATAGTACGGGCAATCTTAATGATAAGCAGGTTGAGTATGCCAAAACGATTTTTTCCTCGGGCAGCGACTTGTTAGACCTCATTAATGACATTCTGGATATTTCCAAAATCGAATCAGGCAAGATAATTCTGACCAAGGCCGAAGTTGCTGTTTGCAGTTTTATTGAAGATTTGCGCAAAAAGTTTATGCCTATAGCCCAACATAAAAACTTGTTTTTTAATCTCCAGATCGAAGAAGATTTTCCGCCAGCTATTTATACCGATGAAATCCGGCTGGAACAAATTATTGTCAATCTTCTATCAAATGCCTTTAAGTTTACTGAACAGGGTGGTGTATTTCTAAAGCTTAGCACCCAGACAAAACCGAGCGGCGAAGTTGTTCTGAAATTTTCTGTTACCGACACCGGAATCGGAATAGCCCCCCATCAACAAAAGGTTATTTTTGAAGAGTTTAAGCAAGCTGACAGCACAAATACCCGGAAGTATGGCGGGACAGGCCTTGGTTTAGCCATCAGCCGCAAGCTGGCCGAACTTTTGGAAGGCCATATAGAACTTGAAAGCAGTGTGGGACAAGGCAGCAAGTTTACGCTATATCTGCCACAAGGCAAGGTAGACATTGAACAAGCCGCAGACACTATTCGGCTGTTGGCAGAGACGGCAGCAGCCGTTGATCTGAAAGCGGCTGTCCCGGCTGCTGACAGTGGGGCAATAGAAAGGGCCGAGCAGCCGTTCGAGGAACCGGCTAAACTGACGAATCGAAAAATTTTGCTTGTTGATGACGACATACGCAATATTTATGCCTTAACTACTGCGCTTGAAGATTTAAATATGGAGGTTATTTTTGCCGAGAACGGCCGGGAAGCAATCGAAAGATTGACAGCTGATGATTGTATTGATCTTGTTCTTATGGATATTATGATGCCGGAAATGGATGGTTATGAAGCTATCCGCACAATCCGTAGCAATTCAAAGTATCAGCATCTGCCAATAATAGCGCTTACTGCTAATGCTATGAAGACTGACCGGGAAAAGTGCCTTGAAGCGGGTGCCTCGGATTATATAAGCAAGCCGGTTAATTTAGAACAGCTCTATTCTTTGATTAAACTATGGCTAGCTAATGGCGGATAGAATGGGTGATTAGGCAGTAAGGAAGGAGTGATAGCCAGCAATGCACAGCGCAACCAGAAATTTAAAACACCCGCCAAGCTATACCGGAAAAAACAACAGTTTAAGTGAAATATCGGATGATAATGTTACTATGCCGGAACAATTAAAGATTCTGATAGTAGATGATCGGCCTCAGAATCTAATCGCGTTGACGGCTGTCTTGGCTTCAGCCAATTATACGCTGGTTACGGCTTCGTCGGGGGAAGAGGCGCTAAGGTATCTATTAAGAGAGGATTTTGCAGTTATCCTTCTTGATGTGCAGATGCCTGATCTTGATGGGTTTGAAACAGCCCGGCTTATAAAGGCCAGACAAAAAAGCAAGCATATTCCGATTGTCTTTATAACAGCTGCCAGTCAAGCTTCTGAACATGTTCAGAAGGGATTTGAAGTTGGAGCAGTAGATTACATATTTAAACCCTTTTCTCCGGACACCCTGCGTTTAAAGGTGGAAGCCCTGGTAAAAATGTCAGTCAACCATCAGTATGTAAGACACTTGGTAGAGGCCCGTACCGCCCAGTTGAAGTCAATAAACCAAAAGCTGCGTGATGAAATAGCAGAACTGCAAAAGCTAGCTGAATCATTTCATGCACTATTTGATGTCAGTCCCTGCCTAATGGCAATTCGTTCGCTGGACGATGGACGCTTTATAGAAGTTAATCAAAGCTGGCTTAATTATACCGGCTTTGAATATCAGGAAGTTATCGGACAGACTGATGATGTTATTAATATTACTTTTAGTTATGAGAATGAGCGAGTATATCCGGAATTTGCGACGCTGAGCAGGCGGTGCAGTAATATCCGGGTTAACTACACAACTAAGACCGGTGAAAAACGTGATGGGATCCTCTCTACCGAACTGGCTGAACTTGATCGTCGGCGCTATTTATTATTAGTTATAACTGATATAAGTCAGCAGATAAAGTTGGAACGTGAAGTAACCAGGCTCGAACGCTTCCATCTGATTGGCGAAATGGCGGCCGGCATTGCTCATGAAATCCGTAATCCCATGACTTCAATTCGTGGTTTTTTGCAGTTGTCCAAGGAAAAAGGCCGGCTATCACCGGAACACATCGATCTTATGCTTGATGAGCTTGACAGGGCTAACAGAATAATAACTGAATTCCTTACCTTAGCTAAAGACAAGCGGGTCGAGCGCCGGAGTGTGTGTATCAACGAAATAATAGATGCATTGTATCCGCTGATTCAAGCCGAAGCCTTTATGAAAAGCAAAACAATTAAATTAGCGTTGAGCGAATGTCCGCTACTTGAGTTAGATGACAAAGAAATCCGTCAGCTTATCTTGAATTTAGCGGTGAACGGACTAGAGGCAATGGACAAGGGTGGGGTACTCGAAATCTCAACAATAGCGGAAGATGGTTATGTTATTCTGGCGGTTAAAGATAGTGGTTATGGTATTGATGAGGAGCTGCTCGATAAAATTTGCGTTCCGTTTTTTACAACTAAAGACTGTGGCACGGGTCTGGGATTACCCATCTGTTATAGTATCGCCGCCCGTCATGATGCCATAATGGATATCGATACAAGCGGCAATGGTACAACATTTAGCGTCAGGTTTCCCTGCGAATCGAAGCTGGACAAGCTTTACGAAGGAAAACGGACGTAAGAAGCGAGGGGCATGGCTAATTTGAAGCCATGCCCTTTTTAAGTGGTGAATAGCTAGCTGACAGCAATTTACTTCTTTTACAGTGAAATGGCAAATGTGATAAACTGAGGGTGATTTTTGCTTTTTAAGGAGTGCTAACATAATGAATGCAGCAAACATGTATTTAGGTGCGTTGGTAGCAATGTGTGTAGGAGCAGTGCTAGCAGTGATATTAAGGAAAAATGACAGCTTGGTAAACTATGTTGCACATGGTATGGCACTTGGAGGAAGTATAATGGCCGTACTATGTGCAATTTTTGTTTTCACCCAAGGTGGTATCAGCTTGCCATTGTTTGAGTGGGGACAGGTTGGCGTAGTAACGGCTCGGCTTGATTTCTTAGCAGCATTCTTTCTGCTTATTGTTGGCGTAATAGGCAGTCTGGCCAGTGTCTATGCTATCGGCTATTGCCGCGAGTTTTACAGACACCGCCTATGGTTAATGGCTACATGTTTCAACGGCTTTTTACTGGCCATGATTTTAGTGTTCACTGTCAGCCACGTCGCCGCCTTCCTGGTCGCTTGGGAAGTCATGACAATTTTTTCCTTCGGCTTGGTCATTCATAAATGGGAGAAGGTGGCCGTACGCCGGGCGGCCTATATTTATATGGTTATGACCCATGTCGGAACAGCCTTCATTGTTGCGGCTTTTCTTATTTTAGCAACTTCTGCCGGTAGTCTTGCTTTTGAGGATTTGCGGCACGCTAATTTGGCAGGTCCAACTGCTAGTATCGTTTTTCTGCTGGCCCTCATTGGTTTTGGAACCAAAGCCGGCATGATTCCTGTTCATGTATGGCTGCCGCTGGCTCATCCCGCAGCCCCTAGTCATGTTTCAGCCTTGATGTCAGGTGTTATGATTAAGTCAGCTGTGTACGGTCTTAGCCGGTTTTTGCTTGAGTTCTTGGGAACAGGGCCAGCTTGGTGGGGCGGACTAATTATGGTGTTGGCTATTATATCCTGTGTTCTGGGGGTTCTCTACGCCTTGATGGAAAATGACATAAAAAAACTCTTGGCTTATTCCAGTGTTGAAAACGTCGGCATCATTTTTTTAGGCATCGGGGCCGGCCTTGTTTTTATGGCTAAAGGTATGCCGCTGCCGGCTGGACTGGCGTGGGCGGCAGCTTGGTTTCATACTCTCAATCACGCCGTATTTAAGTCGCTATTATTTTTGGGTGCCGGGGCAATTGTACAGAAAAACCATACTAACGATATGGAGAAATTGGGCGGTTTAATAAAGAAAATGCCTCGGACGGCGCTTGCTTTTATTATAGGCTCGCTTGCAATATCGGCATTTCCTCCAATCAACGGTTTTGTCAGTGAATGGTTGACCTTTCAAACACTGTTCCAGCTTTCGCACGGTATTGCCGGCATCGGCGGCAAAGTAACCGGAGCAGTGTTTATTGCTTTACTGGGGTTGACCGGTGCGTTGGCGGCAGCTTGTTTTGTCAAGGCGTTCGGAATAACGTTTTTGGCCAAGCCGCGCAGCGAGCAGGCTGAAAATGCAGGTGAAGTTTCACCGCTAATGATTGTTCCAATGCTGATGCTTTCTGCATTATGCGTTGCAATCGGACTTTGGCCCCAGGTGGTATTAAATATGCTGAATGCGACGTTATCGCAATACTGGGGTACAGCAACAGCCGTTATTTTTGATTATCAGCAGCTCGGCCTTGTTTTGAATACCGGGATGACTGACAGTGTGATGGGAATTTCTACAGTTACAGGAATGGTTCTGGCGGGATTAATTGCAGCGGTTCTGTTAGCTAAATTAGGCGCAAAACCCCGCGAGCAGGTAGTTGAGACCTGGACCTGCGGTATTACCCCGACAGCCAGAATGGAATACACTGCTACCGGTTTTTCTAAGCCCGTCCGGACTGCTTTCAGTGCAATATTGCGACCGCAACGGCACAAGGTAATAAGCACCAATGCTAACTCATATTACGGCCGCAGCCTAGAATACCGCTTAAACATTAATTATGTGTTGCATGATAAGCTGTATTATCCAGTAAATAACGGGATACTCAGAGCAGCAAAGTTTTTAAGACGATTGCAGAGCGGCCACCTGCAATTATATATCGGCTATGTGCTGGCTGTTACCGTAGTAGCACTAATTTGGAGCTCGAGGTAGATAGTGATGATAAATACATTAATAAGCGCTTTTATTCTTTTGGCGATTGCTCCGTTGATTGAAGGGATTATAAAGACAGCAAAGGCTCGTCTTCAAAATAGGCGCGGTCCATCTATTTTGCAGCCGTATTATGACTTAGCCAAGTTCTTTTCTAAGGATAGCGTTGTTTCGCCGACGGTATCAGTGATGTTTCGACTGGCGCCGTATATTTATTTTGCAACTGCTTTTGCAGCAGCCGGTGTAGTGACTTTTGGCGGACCAGTTTCCCGGTTGGCTGATATGCTGATACTTGTTTATCTATTAGGATTAGGGCGGTTCTTCCTCGCTTTAGCATCACTGGATGCCGGGAGTGCCTTTGGCGGTATGGGCGGCTCGCGCGAGATGTTTGTTGCCATACTTGTAGAACCGGCTCTGCTGCTGGCTCTTGTCAGTGTTGCTTTTAAGGCTGACTCAATGGTATTGAGCGGTATGGCAGCAACAGCCAGTACTCTGCCGTTTTCAATGCCATATATTTTATCGGCTATTGCTTTTTTTATAGTATTGGTAGCTGAGACTGGGCGGATTCCGGTTGATAACCCTGATACTCATCTTGAACTTACTATGATTCATGAGGGAATGATACTGGAATACTCAGGACGCAGCCTTGGTCTCATTCATTTGGCCTCAATGGTCAAGCAAACGCTTACCCTAATGCTGTTTGTAGCCTTTTTTGTTCCTTGGCAGCTGCCTGGTTTAACGGCTATCGGGCTGGACTGGGTTTGGGTCCTTGTTAAGCTGGTGCTGGCCGCTGTTTTGTTGGCTATTATTGAGACAAGCACCAACAAAATGCGACTGTTTAAGCTGCCCGGTTTTTTAGCAGTATCCTGTTTATTATCACTGTTGGCGCTTGTGGCGCAATAGAGGAGGAAGCCAATGAACTTGCTGATAATTCTCCTAATGCTCACCGCCTTCTTCTTAACGCGAGTTACTAACCTTCGTACGGCGGTCGGTATTTTTCTGGTTCAGTCAGCCATGATTGCCCTGGCCTCAATCGTGATCGGAATCGAGACAGGCGAGATTCACTATTATATCGCCGGGCTGTTAACAGTTGTTATAAAAACAGCCATCATTCCCTATATGCTGTTTGCAATAGTCAAACGTCTAAGCAAGGAGCGGGAAACAAACTCCGTGTTAAGTCCGAACGTTTCCTCGCTGGCCGCAGCAGGCGCTACCGTTTTAGCATACGGTTTTATCGATCAGGCATTGCCGGGAGTTATCAGCCGGGATGCTTTGGCAGCGGCTGTTTCGTTGGTGCTCATTGGTCTGCAAATCATTATTATCAGACGACAGGCAGTTTTGCAAATCGTAGGGCTTAATACTATGGAAAATGGCCTGTATCTGCTTAGTCTGTCAGTTACTAATGGCCTGCCGCTAATTATTGAATTGGGGATAGTCTTTGATATGCTGGTAGCCGTTGCTGTATTGGGCATCCTGACTTACCGGATTAAAATCTCGTATTCTTCGACGGATACAACTTTATTGCGCAAGCTGAAAGGATGATATTATGTCCTCAGTGTTATATGGGGTGTTATTGGTGCCGCTCATTACTGCTGGTGCAGTGTTAATGCCGGCATCAAGCCGCGGCGTCAAAGTAGTTAATATTATTGGCAGTGCTGTTAGCAGTTTGCTGCTCGGGTTTATCATATATCTGATAAACACCTCGGGTTATCTGAGGTTGGGAGCTTTATACGCTGATCATTTAAGCAGCTTGTTCCTAACAGTCATTGCCGTGCTTAGTTTTACGGCGTCATTATTTTCGGCCTCGTATATGGAAAAAGAGCTTATTACCGAGAAACAAGATTTAAAAGCTCTAAAACGTTACTATTTCCTGTTTAATATTTTCTGCTTAACTATGATTAGTGTCTTGATCGTTGAAAACTTAGGTCTGATGTGGGTGGCTGTTGAGGCGACGACGCTGGCCTCAGCACTATTGGTTGCTTTTTATTTTAACCGGGCAGCTATCGAAGCGGCCTGGAAGTATGTAATGGTATGCACTGTTGGCATTTGTCTGGCGCTGCTTGGTACTATATTGCTCTACTATGCTCAGCTCAGCGCCGGCCTCGGCGGCGACGCGCTAAGCTGGCTGGTGCTTAAAGAGAATGGAGCGCTTTTGGATGAGCGGATGATAAAACTGGCCTTTGTCTTTATTATTATCGGTTATGGCACTAAGGTAGGTTTGGCTCCTATGCATACATGGCTGCCTGATGCCCACAGCCAAGCTCCGTCGCCGGTCAGCGGGCTCTTGTCAGGAGCGCTGCTCAGCTGCGCAATATATGTCATCATGCGGAATATTGCCATTGTCAAAGCGTCAGCAGGATTTGAATTTGTGCAGCAGTTATTAATGGCGCTGGGGCTATTCTCCATCTTGATTGCTATTCCGTTCTTACTTGTCCAGCATGACGTCAAACGGCTGTTGGCCTATTCAAGTGTTGAGCATATGGGGATAATAACCTTCGCCTTAGGAATTGGCACACCGCTGTCGGTCTACGGGGCGCTGCTGCATATTTTTAACCATGCAATAGCAAAATCAGCTTTGTTTTATATGGCCGGCGTTTTAACGCGGGAGTACCGGACTAAACAAATTCTGCGCATTAAAGGTTTGGTTAAAGCCAAGCCGGCACTGGGCGCCATATTGTTGGTACTAGTGCTTATCATAACCGGTTCGCCGCCGTTTGGGGTGTTTTTCAGCAAGTTTATCATAACTTGGGCGGCGTTTGCCGCCGGGTTTAAGCTAGCGGGCGGAGTATTCCTGATCTTGGTGGCGGCTGTGTTTGCCGGGATGCTTTACTATTGCTGCCAGATGCTGTTTGGTCAGCCTGCGGGTTCAGTCCAGCAGGTGAGCATAGGCAAACCGGCCATGGCCGCAATGGTATTATCTGTCGCGATAGTCGCTGTAACAGGCTTATATGTTCCTGACTTTTTTAATAATGCGCTGCGGTTGGCGGCGGCCATTGTAATTGGAGGTTAGTATGATCAGCTATATCGAAATAGAGAGTGCTAAACTGCGGGGGATGGCCGAGAATTTGTTAAAGACCGGACAAAGCAGATTGACAGCCATGTTTGCTAATGATGAGCGGACTTTAAACGGAGGCATGGCCATATACTGCATTTTTGCTGATAAAAGTTCGGGGAAGCATTTATGCCTAAAGACATTACTCAACGCCGAACCGTTTGAATTTCCTTCGCTGGTGCCCGTAACTCCAGCCGCGGCTTGGTTCGAACGGGAGATACACGATCTGTTCGGTCTGATACCGATCGGTCACCCTGATTTGAGGCCGCTGGTGCTGCACGAAAACTGGCCAGCAGAGCTATATCCACTGCGTAAGGACTTTGACCAAAGTCTTGTTGTGGACGAAGCGCACAAGGAATATGCCATTCCTGAAGTAAAGGGTGAAGGTGTATTTGAAGTTCCTGTTGGTCCCATTCATGCCGGGATTATTGAACCGGGGCATTTTCGGTTTAGTCAGGCGGGGGAAAATATTATCAACCTCGAGGCCAAGTTATTCTACACTCACCGGGGTATCGAGAAAGCTGTCGAAGGACTGCCCATTGAGACTGCCTTTTATCAGGCAGAGCGTATTTGCGGTGTCTGTACGGTTTCGCACGCTCTAGCCTTTGCTCAAGCGGTGGAGAGCATCGCCAAGGTGACTATTCCCGAGCGGGCTGAGCATATACGCGTTCTGATGGCTGAATTGGAACGGTTATATAACCATATCGGCGATATCGGTAATTTATGCGCTGGCGTAGGATTTGCGGTGGGTATAAGTCATGGCAGCCGGATAAAAGAAATGCTTGTGCGGCTGAACGAAATCCTTACAGGCAACAGATTCTTACGCGGTATGGTAACATTGGGCGGGGTAAATATGGATATTACCGATGATATGGCCGCCAAAATCCAAAGCACCCTGCGGTTAGTAGAGGCTGACTTCAAAGAATTAGTCAGTATCTTAAAACAAAGTGGTGCGTTTCTGGACCGGATTAACACTACTGGAATTTTACCGCGGCAGGCAGCCGTTGACCTGGCCGTTGTCGGCGTAGCCGCCCGCGCTTCGGGAGTGGATGCCGATGTGCGGCGGGATTTTCCCTATAGTCTATATAGCGAACTTGATTTTAAAGTGCCGATCCAGGCTAGCGGCGATGTTGCCGCCCGGTTATGGGTACGGGTCGATGAAGTTACGCAGACGATTAGTATTATCCGTCAAGTATTAAGCAGCAGGCCGCCAAAAGGCGGCCCCCTAACAACAGTCATCCCTGAACTGCCGCCGCATAAGACTGCGCTTGGTTGGAGCGAGTCGGCGCGGGGTAGTAATATTCACTGGTTAATGACTGGAAAGGATAATACCGTTTACCGCCTGTTTGTGCGGTCGGCATCATACGCAAATTGGCCGTCTTTGACGGTTGCTGTACCGGGCAATATCATTCCAGATTTCCCCTTGATAAATAAAAGTTTTGAACTTTGCTATGCGTGCACAGACCGATAGGG
>JGI24707J26582_10000118_pt1 | contig 52412 bp, 57 predicted proteins | sample BioPla1DNA1_FD_26582 | JGI IMG/M metagenome (IMG submission 26582)
CTCATTAACCACATTATCTATACTATCATTTACTAGCAAATAATCATATTCTTTTACAAAATCCAACTCTTCTACAGCCCGCATTAACCTTTTTTCTATGATTTCACTAGTTTCCGTCCCCCGTTTAAGCAGCCTATTTTTTAACTCAGTTAAACTTGGAGGAATTATAAAAATTAAAATAGCTTCTGGATATATTTTTTTAACCTGTAATGCCCCTTGTACTTCTATTTCTAATATAACATCTTTGCCTTTATTAATCTTATCTTCTATATAAGACTTAGGAGTGCCGTAATAATTATCACAAAACTCAGCCCACTCAACTAATTCCTCCTTGTTAATCATTTCAAGAAATTCTTCTTTTGACATAAAAAAGTAATGAATTCCTTCTTTTTCTCCTATCCTTGGCTTCCTTGTGGTGGCTGAAATAGAAAGGGCATATTGCTCATTTTTAATTAGTTCATTTACTATTGTACCTTTACCAGAACCAGAAGGTCCTGAAATAACAACAATAATTCCTTTAGTATTATTCATTATTAATCACCTATATTATTCATCAATTTCAGCATTAAGATTGTCATGATTTTTTGAAGACAGCCTGTTAGCAACCGTTTCAGGTTGTACAGCTGATAAAATAATATGATCACTATCCATAATAATAACTGCTCTTGTCCTTCTTCCATAGGTTGCATCTATTAACATACCCCGGTCCCGTGCTTCTTGAATAATTCTTTTAATTGGGGCAGATTCAGGGCTTACTATTGAGATAATCCTATTGGCAGAAACGATATTTCCAAAGCCTATATTAATTAATTTAATCCCCATATTAACCTCCTAAGCATATGCTTATTCAAGATTTTGAATTTGTTCTCTTATTTTTTCAATTTCGCTTTTCAATTCTAAAACACTTTGGGTTATTTGAATATCATTGGCTTTTGAACCTATAGTATTTACTTCTCTATTCATTTCCTGTGCTAAAAAATCTAACTTTCGTCCTACTATTTCTTCCTTGTTTAAAATATCTCTAAATTGATTAAGATGACTTCCTAATCGGACTATTTCTTCATCTATACTACAGTGATCAGCAAATATTGCTATTTCCGTTGCTATTCTATTTTCATCTATAGAATGATTAGCTAATATTTCTTCTAATCTTTTTTCTAATTTACTTTTATATTCTTCTACTAAACGAGGACTTCTTTCTTTAATTTTTGCTAAATGCCCAGCACAAGCTTTTATTTTAGCTAGAAGATCATTCTTTAAATTTTCACCTTCTTTTTCACGCATAGAAAGAAAACCATTAAATGCCTGATTTAATGCTTCTTCTAATAATTTCCACAAAGTATCTTTGTCATCTTCTTTTTTATTGACTAAAATAATATCAGGAAATCTAGCTAATAAAGATACAGAAATATCATCAATTACATTACATTTGTTTTTGATGATATTAAGTTGTTCTAAATAAGCCTCTAATAAGTTTTCATTTAAGCTAACATCAAAATCATCTTTTGAAGTAGTCTCAAAAGAAACAAAAATATCTATTTTACCTCTTGAAACTCTTTCTTTTACAAATGTCCTTATCTTTTCTTCAAGATAATTTAACGCTCTGGGAATGCGGATGTTAATATCATTATATCTATGATTAACAGATCGAATTTCAACAGTAAATTTTCTGTCATCAACGACAACTTTACCTTGGCCATAACCAGTCATGCTGCGAACCATTTTATCCACTCATTTCTTCTTATCCTTTGAATTTCTTCTATTTTTGTATTATATCGCAGCTTTTTATCTAAGTCAATAAAGCATAAAAGCTCAATTTTACTTCTCAATTTAAAAGATAAAATATTTGAAAATACTTTTAAAGTAAAAAAGTTGGTGGTATACTAAGCTATGATTAGAAGGAGGAATTTTTATGGCATTAGACGGCATTGTAATTTCTAACATTGTTTACGAAATTAAAAAACTTATGTTAGATGGAAGAATAGATAAAATATATCAACCAGAATCCGACGAAATAATAATTCAAATAAGAGTAAGTAAGACAAATTATCGCTTATTAGTTAGTTCTAACAGTAATCATCCAAGAAGCCATGTTACTAATATTCAAAAGAAAAATCCCCAAAGTCCTCCTATGTTTTGTATGCTCTTAAGAAAGCATTTAACTGGAGGCAAATTAATTGATGTAATTCAGCCAGATTTTGAAAGAATCATTGAATTTCATATTGAAAATAATAATGAACTAGGAGACTTAACTGTAAAAAAACTAATTATCGAAATAATGGGACGTCATAGTAATATTATTCTAACCGACGATAAAAACCTTATTTTAGACAGTATTGTCCGCGTTACAAAAGATAAAAGCTCCATTAGAGAAGTCTTACCAGGAAGAACTTATCAAAGACCTCCTTCTCAAGATAAAATAAATCCTTTAAAGCTTATGGATGCTGATTATGGAAAACACTTAAAAGGTAATAACGGAACAAAGCTTCAGCAAGCTATATACAAATCTTTTACAGGAATTAGCCCTCTTATTGCTTCAGAAATATGCCACAGGGCAAATATAGATGCCTCTACATATTTAGAAGAATTAAAAGACGATGATATAAAGCGGATATCAGAAATCATGAAAGATATTTTTAATTCAATAAGAGAAAATTCCTTTAATCCACAAATTATATATGATCCTAATACAGAAGCACCTATTGAGTTTTCTTCTATTGATTTAACACAATTTACAAACTACAAAAAAAAGAACTATGACTTTGTATCAGAACTAATCGAAGATTATTACAAAGAAAAAGATAATCTTTCTAGAATCAAACAAAAGTCCAAAGATATTCAAAAAATTATTCAAAATAATCTAGAAAGGTGTTATAAGAAAAAAGATATTCAAAGCCGTCAATTAAAAGATGTGTCTGATTGTGATTATTTAAGGATTTTTGGGGATCTTATTACTTCTAATATATACAATATTTCAAAGGGAATGACCTCATATACTACTATTAATTTTTATGAGGATAATTTAAGTGAAGTTATTATTCCTTTAGATCCAGTCCTTACACCAGCTCAAAATGCTCAAAAGTATTTCAGCAAATATAATAAAGCTAAAAGAACTAAAGAAGCCCTCATAGAGCAACTTAAACTTGTTAATGAGGAAATAGCTTATTTAGAATCTTTGCTTTCTTCAATAGAATCTTCTACCGACATTGAAGATATTGAAGATATAAAAAAGGAATTGCAAGAACAAGGCTATGTTAAAAATAAAAAAGGAAAAGTTCATAATGAAAAAATAAAATCTAAACCTTTACATTTTAAATCTGACGAAGGCTTTGATATTTATATTGGAAAAAATAACCGTCAAAATGATGAATTAACTTTTCGTCTTGCAGGTCCTATGGATTTATGGCTTCATACTAAAGATATCCCTGGTTCTCATGTTATTATTAAAACTGAAAACAAAGAAGTTCCAGAAGCTACTCTGCTTATGGCTGCAAATCTTGCTGCATACCATAGCAAAGCCAAAAATTCAAGTAATGTAGCAGTAGACTATACACTAAGAAAAAACGTAAAAAAACCTAAAGGAGCTAAACCTGGAATGGTTATTTATGAAAATCAAAAGACCATATATGTTACCCCTGATGAAATAAAAATAAAAAAGAGTCTTTCTAAAAAAAAATTATCAAAATAAATAATAGGCTAAGCTTAGCCTATTTTATTTTTCTCTTCCTAAATAATCTAAATATCGAAGTAATGGAACTTTATTAATAATGCTTGATATAGATTTTGTCTCCGCAATAATGTGAAGAACAATTAATAATACAATGCTTATCATTTTATAATAAAAATTTAGAGAAATCATTCCTGTAAAAGCTAAAGTATAGCCCAAAATATTTGCTCCTACATCTCCGAGCATATATTGCCCTTTCAAATCTCCTTTTAATATAGGCAAACTACTACCAATAACTAAAAGAGTTAAATACTTGTCAGAAAAGTCTCCTATAATCCAATAAATAATACTAATTAAAAAAAATATTTTTAAAGCTCTTCCAGGCCTTAAATCAAATAAGTTTATACTATTAATAGAAAAAAGAATAATTAATATATTAAGAATTAAATCAATTATATCTGTAGAAAATAAGAAAGAAACATAAAAGGCAATCAAAGTTCCAATAATAGCCTTTATACCCCCACCAGTTAATTCTCCATTAAACATCTTTTTAAGATGGCCTTTTAAACCTTTAACTTCATTTTCATCTATTATATCATCAAGGAGGCCTGCAAAAGCAATAAGAGAAAGACCAAAAAGAAAAACATAATAAATAATGGGTTGCTCAGTAAAAAAAATGATAAAAAAACTAGCAATCAAAACTGAAAAAAATAACAAAATACCCATTCCTACTGGAATTATTTCTTGCTTGTAATTAGTCTTTGCTATCTTATATTTTATGAGAAATTCAAGAATTAGGGCCTTCCAAAAAAAACTAGTGACAAATCCTATAAGCCCTCCAATAAAGTAAAAAATCATAGTTTCACCGTCTATTCCTCGGATTCTTATATTGATAAGACTTTTTAATTAATACAGTTAAAATGTGAATTAATTCTTTTCCTCTATGAATAAAACCTTTTAAATCTCTTTTTGTTTCTCTATGAGTCATTAAAACAGGAATTTCCTCTACTCTTAAACCATGATTTAATATATCAATAAGCATTCCTACTTCAACTCCAAAACCTTCAGGAATATCTATATAAGACAGTATTTTTTTTCTAAATACCCTTTGTCCACATAAGGGATTTTTTATATTTTTACCTGTAAAAAAATAGACTCCCTTACGGGAAATATTTTTTACGATACCAAAACCTCCTTTAACAGATGCAGGTGGAAACTCTGCAATAACTAAATCAGCCCTATTGTCATAAATAGCTTTAAGAAGTTTTGTTATTTCTTTTGAAGAATATCCTATATCACCGTCTAAAAATGCAATAACTGGATAACTAGAAAGCTCTACTCCTTTTCTTAATGCAGCTCCTTTACCTAAATTACGAGCTAATTTATGATATTTAATTAGAGGACTCTTAATTTCATTAACCCTACTTTTTGTTTTATCTAAAGAGCCATCGTCTACAACTATTATTTCCCCTAAGTTTTTAATATTGGCATCTATAAGACCTCTAAGGGTTTCTTTTATTATTTTTTCTTCATTGTAAACAGGAATAATTATTGATATTTTTTCATCCAAGTAATCACCATCTTTAAAAAAGTCTAAAAATACCTTTTACATCTACTAGCTTGGAACCAACTAAAATCCTGGTTAAAATTGTACTAGCCATTCCTTTTCGGTTCTTTTCTAAAAAATCTATTAAATTATTATGACTTCCTACAATAACAATGTAAGAAGCATTCATATAATAACACATTAAAATAGCCCCATCCTCACTGGTACCAAAACAAGAATATTTTGAATAAGGCAAACCTAATTTTTTTATACGGTTTTCTCCTGGGCATATTCCATTGTCATAACTATGTAGCACGATATTTCTTGATTTTCTTAAGGTCGCATCCGAAACACTATCCATATCTCCAAAAATAATATCGGGAATATAATTTAAAAAAGTCAACCCATCTCCCCCACCATCTACTCCAATCAATACAGGTTGTTTTTTCTTAATAAAATCCTTTAACTTTATTAAGTCTTCAATATAATACTCTCCTCTAGTTACAAGAACAACTGGCCTATTAGCAATAGCAATATCTAAAAAAGGAAGTTTAGGAGAATGAAATAATTTAGTCTTTTCTTTTTTCATATAATATAAGGTATTATCGATAAAAGAATACATTTCATTTTGAAGATTATCTAAGGATTTTTTTTTAAATTCATTGCAATCACTTTTATTAATAGCTTTTAGCGGAACTGCAATTTCATTTTTACATAGCAAATTATTTTTTATTTCAATTTTGTCGTTTTCTTTTATATATTTAAAAACAGTCCGGTCAATATTTTCATATAGGGGAATTTTATTATCTAAAAGGATATCTGTTCCTCTATTGGGATATTTCCCAGAAATAAAAGAGGATTTGTTTATAACTGCTTTAACCTTTTTAGCGGCTAAAGCATAAGCACAAACATAATCCAAATCTTCATGGTCAATAATTGCAATATCTTTAGAACTAAGCCTATGAATTAAGTTTTTTGTCTTGCAGTCGATTTTGGCAACACCTACAATAGTCAATGTTTCACCCCTTTTACAGCTAATATGATTTTGTTTTCTATCTATAATTAGTATGGATGATTTTTCAATAAATATAACAAATAAAAAAGCTTCCTTACTTTATTATTATTCAAAGTAAGAAAGCTTATAAATCTTAACCAACTTGTAATTCTAACCTTAGTCGGTCTGCAATAAGAGCAATAAATTCACTATTTGTAGGCTTACCTTTTCCATTATTAATTGTATAGCCAAAGAGCTTATTGATTGTATCCATCTTTCCTCTGCTCCAAGCAACTTCTATGGCATGGCGGATAGCTCTTTCTACTCTGCTAGGTGTAGTATTATATTGTTTAGCAATAGAAGGATATAATTGTTTTGTAATGGAATTTAATATATCCATATCATTAATAGACATAATAATTGCATCTCTTAAATATTGATATCCTTTTATATGGGCAGGAATCCCAATCTCATGAATAATATTAGTAACTTCAGTTTCTAAATTGTGAGCAGTAGGAACATAAGACCCTTTGCTTATGGACATATTCGAACTTTTACTTTTAATAATTTCATGATGGCCTTTTAATTGACGTATACGGTTAATAAGGGTTTCCATATCAAAAGGCTTAATTATATAATACTCTGCTCCTAAATTTAATGCCTTTTCAGTAATTTTATCTTGTCCAACAGCTGAAAGCATAACAAATACCGGTCTTTTTTCCATATGAACATTATTAAGCTTTTCAAGTACACCTATTCCGTCTAAGTGGGGCATAATTACATCCAAAATAACAACATCTGGAGACTTTTCTAAAATCATATCATAAGCCTCTGTCCCATTATTTGCCATACCTATTACTTCCATATCATTTTGTTTATTAAGATATTCAGCTAAAATTTCACAAAAATCCTTGTTATCATCTGCTAAGATAATTTTAATTTTATTATTGTTCAAAAAAATGACCCCCTTGTTTTTTTATAACGGCTTAATTCTTTAGTAAGCCTCGAAAAGCGTATTATCCTAGAAAAAAGGAAATATCCAATCTATTCCTATTATAATTAATGAATTAAATAAAATCAAGATTCATTATTCACAAAAAAGAACTTCTTACTAAAATAGAACCTTTAATTCAAATTTATTCCAATTTTGTTTCGTTTTTTAGCATATTTTCTATAAATATTCCATAACCCTTACTGGGGTCATGTACAAAAACATGAGTTACGGCTCCAATAATTTTTCCATCTTGAATGATTGGGCTACCACTCATCCCCTGAATAATCCCATTTGTTTTATCTAATAGTCTGGGGTCAGTTATTTTAATTATCATTCCTTTAGAAATATCGTGTTGAAATCTTGATACCTTTTGTATAACTATTTCAAACTCTTCTACCTTATCATTAGAAATATTAGAAAGGATAGTAGCTTTCCCTTCATGAATTTCATTTTGCAATCCGATAGGAAATTTTTTTTTGGGGAAATACTTAATTTTATCATGTTCTATTTTTCCAAAAATTCCTTGATTACTATTTAATTCTATAGTTCCTAATAATGCTTCCTTAGTATCATAAATAGCTCCAGTTAGTTCACCCGGCATACCTCTTTGACCTTTTTTAATTGATGTAATTTCTGCTTTCATTATTTTACCATCTTTAATTGGAATAGTTTGCCTTGTATCAATGTCCGTTATTCCATGACCTAAAGCACCAAATATATTGTTTTTAGGATTATAATAAGTTATAGTTCCTATTCCTTGAGTTTTATCCCGAACCCAAGCACCAATCTTATAACTTTTGTCAATACTAGTTTGAATAGGGGTAATGCTAGTTTCAATAAGCTCATTATCTCTTTTGATTGTTATATTTAAGCTTTTACCTTTAGAATTTTCAATAAAGGAAATTAATTCTTCTTTGTTTTCTAGAGATTTTCCGTTTACTTTTAAAATTAAATCCCCTGTCTTTAAAATCCCTCTTGAAGGGGTAACTTCTTCCCCATTCATAGCTATAACAGACCCTGTTCCTAATACCATTATTCCTTCTGTTGAAACATTAACTCCAACCGTCATACCACAAGGAATAACTTCCTTAGGAGGAATAATATCTACTTTTACAGTTTTAAGAGGAACTAAACCTAAAAGCTTTAACTTAACATTAAAGCTTGATTGCTGAGTTGGATGAATAGAAAAAGGAGAACGTAAATCTATCTGAAAATTATTGCTTTCTATAGGCTTATTGTTAAATTTAAGCACACCTATTTTCTCTGTGGTAATTTTTGCCTGAAGGGGTAGATTAAACTCAAAATCATGATTTCTACCTGCCATCATTTTTATTTCTTTTGGTATATAATAATAAGATGCTGCATAAGGACTAATAAACAATATAAATATTATAAATACAATACCACACCTTAAAGATTTTTTGTTTTTATTTTTCATATCTTCACCCTCAATATAATTTAAAAAAGGTTAATTTATGTTTCTATATCTTATAAACATAAATTAACCTTTTTAAATTAATCTTATACCAGTCAAAAGCTAACAAGAAAATTATTTTAACTTTTCCTTAAAATTTCTTGCTAAAAATCTCATTTCTTCTGCATTTTTTAAAGTTATATCAGTAACTTGTACACCACTTATAAGCCTTGCTAATTCATGAATAACTTCATCTTCATTTAAAGCTTTAATTGAAGAAATAGCTTTATTTTCATCTACTGTTTTTTCTATTTTATAATTATTATCTCCCATAGCAGCAATTTGGGCTAAATGAGTAATACATATAACTTGCCTTTTTCTAGATATATAACCTAGCTTTTCAGCAACTTTTTGAGCTGTAGCTCCACTTATTCCAGTGTCAATTTCATCAAATATTAAAGTCCCTATCTCATCTAGATCTGCTAATACACATTTTAATGCAAGCATTATTCTAGACATTTCTCCTCCAGATGCAATTTTAGCTAATGCTTTTAAATCTTCACCTGGATTAGTTGAAATAAGAAATTCAACATTATCCCAGCCATTTTCATTAAAATTATCCTTTTGCGAAAACATAACGGAAAACTTTGCTTCTTTCATCTCTAATTCATCAAGTAAACTTTCAATTTTTTCTTCAATATTTTTAGCTTTTTCTTTTCTAATAGAAGAAATTTTGCGGCAAATATTTTTTATTTCATCTTCTAAAGTTTCATGTTTATTTTTTAAATCTTTTAAGCTTTCTTCACTATTAATAATATAATTTAATTCTTCTTCAATTTTTTCCTTGTAAGCAAGTATTTCTTCAATAGAGTTTCCATATTTTCTTTTTAAATCATATAATAAATCTAATCTGTCTTCTACAGTTTTTAACTCATAAGGATCATGGTGTATTTTTTCTTTATAGCGTCTTATATCTCCTGCCATATCATCAAGTAAAACTTGAATATTTTCAGCATTTTCGTATAAAGCCCCTAGTTCTTCATCTATATCTGCCAAGTTTCCTAAAACTTTTATGGCTTCTCCTAAAAATAAAGAAGCTGAATGATTTTCATATTCATTCCCATATAAAAGAGTATAAAGCTCTTCCATCCCATTAATTAATCTTTCTGAATTAGATAATTTATTTAATTGATTATTAAGCTCTTCTTCTTCACCTATTTCAAACTTTGCACTGGAAATCTCATCTATTTGATATTGTAAAAGATCAATTTTTCTTTCTATTTCCTTTTCATCACCTATAAGAGAATTGATTTGCTTTTCTATATTTTTATATTCTTTATATTTCATTTCAAGGGTATTTTTTAGATCATATAATTCTTCTTTACAAAATAAATCTAAAAGTTCAATATGTTTTCCAACATCTAATAAGGATTGATGTTCATGCTGACCATGGACATCTATTAATTTAGAAGATATCTGCCTTAACATTCCTGTTGTTACAGTTTGTCCGTTAATACGGCATACACTTCTGCCTGATTGATTTATAGCTCTTGTTATAAGAACATATCTATCTTCTTCAATTTCTATTCCTTGATTTTTTATGGCATTTATAACATCATCATTTTCTATAAAAAAAAGAAGTTCCACTAGGGCATTTTCTTCACCAGTTCTAATAATTTCTCTTGAGCTGCGTTCTCCTAAGGCAAAATTTATAGAACCAATTAAAATAGACTTACCTGCACCAGTTTCACCTGTCAATATATTTAAAAACTCTTTAAAATCTATTGTTATTTCATCAATTAAGGCTATATTTTTAATATAGATATGTACAAGCATGAAACCAACTCCCTACTTGGAATTAAGGATGCGATTAAGCTTTTCCATAAGTTTTAATGCTTCTTCGTCAGATCTTACAGCACAAAAAATAGTATCGTCTCCAGCAATAGTCCCAACAATTTCAGGATAATTAAAAGCATCCATAGCAGCTGCTACAGCCATAGCCATACCAGTAATTGTCTTTAAGACTAGTATATTTTGTGCTATGTCCATACTTACAAAACCTTCTTTAAATACTCGGATATATTTATAGGAAATATCTTGTTCAGTCTTGCCAATAACAGAATACTTTTGAATACCTTTATCATTAGAGACTTTAGTTAGCTTTAATTCTCTAATATCTCGAGAAACCGTTGCCTGAGTCACTTCAAAACCTGCTTCTTTTAATCTATCGGCCAATTCTTCTTGAGTTTCTATATCATAGTTATTAATTAATTCAAGAATTTTTGATTGTCGTTTAATTTTCATATTCTCACTTCCTTATTCCAACTATTTTCTTTCTTAATATATCATAAAAACTATAGTCTGAAGTCTTGATTAATTTAGTACTATAACTTGACTTTTTAACTTGTATAATATCATTACTATTTAAATTATAACCAAGTTGTCCGTCAATAGTAAGAATAACATCACAATTATGATTTTCACATATCTCTATTTCTATAATATCTTCATCAGAAACCACGAAAGACCTCGCACTCAAACTATGAGGACAAATCGGGGTTATAACCATCATATTGGAATTAGGATTAAGAATGGGACCTCCTGCCGACAGATTATATGCAGTTGAGCCCGTAGGTGTAGATACTATTACGCCATCTGCTGAATAATGATCTACAAATTGATTATTTATATATACTTTTAGATTTATAATTCTAGATAAAGAGCTTCTGGTGATCCCTATATCATTTAAACAAATTAATTTTTGTGCATTTTCTTTTTTACAGTCTTTGACCTTGACTTCTAACATCATTCTTTTTTCAATAGAATACTCTTCTTTTAGAAGCTTTTCTAAGGCTTTCAGGGAGGAAGCTTTTTCTACTTCGGCTAAAAAACCTAATGTTCCTAAATTAATCCCTAATATGGGGGTATCATAAACTGCAGCATTTCTTGCGGCACTTAAAAAAGTCCCGTCTCCTCCTAAAACGATTATAAAATCTGAATCCTTATATATGTCTTCAGTTTTTCTTGATGACAAATAAGGCTTACCTAAAATTTTTGCCAAATCTTCAGGGATATATACAGAACAATTATTTTTTATTAGCCAATCAATAATAGTTAATGTGTTATTAAGATTAATGTCCTTTTCTATGTTTGGTATTATGCCTACTTTTTTCAATAAATCCCCTCCCTTTTTAAGCAAAGCTTAATTTAAATCTTCATGGGCTCTTTTTACAATATCCTTAACTAAATTATATTCATAATCAACTATACTCTCATCTTTATCTTTACTAAAATAAGCTAAATATTCAATATTTCCTTCAGGTCCCTTAATAGGTGAATAGCTTAAGCCTTTTAAGTATAAGTATTCAGTTAATCCATATTCTATAACATTAATAATTACTTCTTCATGGACTTTGGGGTCTCTTACTACTCCTTTTTTACCTACCTTTTCCCGTCCTGCTTCAAATTGAGGTTTAATTAAAGCCACTATTTCTCCATTTTCTTTTAATAAATTCATGACTACTTTTAGGACTTTGCTTAGAGAAATAAAGGATACATCTATAGAAGCAAAATCTCCTTCATCTTCTAAATCTTCTTCTTTAACATAGCGGATATTGGTTTTTTCCATACAAACTACTCTTTCATCAGTTCTTAATTCCCAAGCTAATTGCCCATATCCTACATCAATAGCATAAACCTTTTTTGCTCCCTTTTGAAGCATACAATCTGTAAATCCTCCTGTTGATGCTCCAATATCAAGGCAAATTTTATTTTCTAAGTCAATCTCAAAACTGTCAATAGCCTTTTCCAGTTTATAGCCCCCCCGGCTTACATATTTCATAGTTTCTTTAACTTCTACTAGGGCATCTTCCCTAACCTTTACTCCTGATTTATCTTCTCTTATACCATCTACGAATACCAAACCTGCCATAATGCTTCTTTTGGCTTTTTCTCTTGAATCAAAAAAACCTTTCTTTACAAGAAGCACATCTAATCTTTCTTTGCTAGACATTTAAAAATCATCCTTTAGAAGTTAATTGATTAATAATTTCTTCCTCCATAGTTACTGTATCTAGACCATATTCCTTGTATAATTCTTCAACACTTCCCTGGGCAATAAACTCATCAGGAAAGGCAAAAATCTTCATATGAACATCTTTTATATTGTGCTTGGATAAAAGTTCTAAAACTTTACTAGCAAATCCACCTGATACTACATTGTCTTCCATAGTAAAAAATGTTTTATGACTATTGGCAAGACTAATTATTAATTCTTCATCAAGTGGCTTAATAAATCTAGGATTAACTAAAGTCATATTAAAGCCCTTTGTCCTTAAACTTTCAACAATTATCTTAGCTTTTTCAAGCATTTTTCCTACAGCAAATATTACTGCATCTTCACCTTCATATAAAATTTCAGCCTTTTTATATTCAATAGGATTATTCATGTAAGGAAATAGCTCTGGAGCCTCACCTTTAGGATATCTAATGGCTACAGGCCCTTTTATATTTACTGCATATTTTAACATATCTTTTAATTCTTTTTTGTCCTTAGGTGCCATGATTGTCATATGAGGCATGTGAGATAAAAATGATAAATCAAATATTCCTTGATGCGTTTCTCCATCCGAACCTACAATTCCCGCCCTATCTATTGCAAAAATAACCGGTAATTTTTGAATACAAACATCATGAAGTATTTGATCATAGGCTCTTTGTAAAAACGAAGAATAAACTGCAAAAACAGGATGAAAACCTTCCCTTGCCAAACCAGCTGCAAAAGTTACTGCATGTTGTTCTGCAATTCCTACATCAAAAAACCTTTTTGGAAATTTCTTGCTAAAATCCATCAATCCCGTACCATCTGGCATAGCTGCTGTAATTGCTACAAGCTTTTCATTTTTTTGTGCAAGCTCTACCAAAGTATTGCCAAAAACCTCAGAGTAAGTTTCTGCAAAATCCTTTTTAAGGGATTCTCCTGTTTCTATATCAAATCTATCAACTCCATGAAAGCGACTAGGGAATTTTTCAGCAAAACTATATCCTTTTCCTTTTACCGTTTTCACATGAAGTAAAATTGGTCCTTTCATTTTTTTAACTCTATTAATTACATTAACTAATTCTTTCATATTATGCCCATCAACAGGCCCAACATAGGTAAAACCTAATTCTTCAAATAAGGTTCCAGGAACCAATAAAAATCTTATTCCTTCTTTGGTCTTTTTAATAGTTTTTTCAATACTTTTACCAATCCTAGGTATCTTTCTAAGAGCTTGGGCAATATCTTCTTTTACTTCAAGATAAACTGGCTCTGTACGTATATTATTTAAATATTTGGAAAGCCCACCTACATTAGGAGATATGGACATTTGATTATCATTAAGTACTACTATTAAATCACTATTAGATCTTCCAGCATTGTTTAAAGCTTCAAAAGCCATGCCACCAGTTAAAGAACCATCACCAATTACAGCAATAACAGAAAAATTATCATTGTTTAAGTCCCTTGCAGCTGCAATACCCATAGCTGCAGAAATTGATGTGGAACTGTGACCAGTATCAAAAACATCGTGTTTACTTTCATTTTGTTTTGGAAAACCACTTATACCTTTAAACTTTCTTAAACTATCAAATTTATTTTTTCTTCCTGTAAGGATTTTATGGACATAACTTTGATGACCTACATCCCAAATAATTTTGTCCCTTGGGGAATTAAAACAATAATGCAAAGCCAAGGTCAACTCAACTACTCCAAGATTAGAAGCTAAATGCCCACCTGAATTGCTAATTTTCTCTATAAGAAAAGCTCTTATTTCTCTAGCAACAATATTTAATTTATCTAAGCTTAATTTCTTTAAATCTTTAGGCGAATTAATTCTATCAATTATCATTGCAGATTAATCCCTTCTTTCATGTCAAAAAAATGTTAACCCTATTACAATCCCTAGAAATGCTCCTACAATTACTTCAACAGGAGTATGACCAAGCAGTTCTTTTAATCTCTCTTCAAAATGAAGTTCATCATGTTCTATTTCTTCAATAATTTTATTTAAAACAGCTGCTTGCTTTCCAGCAGCCCTTCTTACTCCTGCTGCATCATACATAACAATAAGACCTATGACTACAGCTAAACCAAATAAAGCAGAATCATATCCTGCAGTTTCCCCTACTTTTACACACATAGCCATTACAAAAGCCGAATGGGAACTAGGCATTCCTCCAGAACCAACAAGCCTGGAAAAATCAATTTTACGGCTTTGTATTAATACGATAATCATTTTTAAAAGTTGTGCTATAAACCATGCTAAAACGGCAGCCTTAATAATATTATTATTGAATATTCCTTGAACACTTTGCAAAATAAATCCTCCTCAAAATCCACGAGTCATTAAGTAATCTGATAGCCAGATCAAAAAATTTCCTCTTTCTTTAAGTATCTCTAAATAATCCATTCCTTGTCTAGTAAGCCTTTCTACATATTTCTTTGATTCTTCAAGGCCTTTAATGGAAACAAAAGTTGCTTTATTGTTTTTTAGATCACTGTTTATAGCCTTTCCTAATTCTTTTTCATCACCTGTTATATCTAAAATATCATCTTGAATTTGAAAAGCCATACCAATACAATAACCTAAATTAGCTAAAGCTTCTATTTCCTCTTTGCTAGCTTGTCCTAATATTGCACCCGCTTTTAATGAGCTTTCTATCATTGCAGCTGTTTTGTTTTTGTGAATAAAATTTATAATATCTAAATCTACTGGGCGACCTTCTGAAATTAAATCTACAACTTGCCCCCCAATCATTCCTTCCGTTCCTGCACAAGAAGCAATAGCATCCATGGCTAAAAGAGCTTCTTTCCCTGGATAATCTATAGAAGCCTTTATCATAAGTTCATAAGCTTTATTTAAAAGGGCATCACCTGCCAAAATTGCAAGCCCTTCCCCATAAACCTTATGATTAGTTTTTTTACCTCTTCTATAATCGTCATCATCCATAGCAGGAAGGTCATCATGTATTAATGAATAAGTATGTATCATTTCAATAGCACAAGCAAAGGGAAATATTATTTCTCCTTTTCCCCCTACAGCTTCAAAAGCTGATAACATCAATACTGGTCTAAGTCTTTTCCCACCTGCAAAAACACTATATTTCATGGCTTCATATATAATTTGTGCTTGTGAATCCGGAAAACTATCAAATATTTTGTCCAAATAATCATTAATAAGTTTTATTTTATTATTTAATTCTTCTTTATATTTCATTATCATTCTCCCAAATTTTAAATGCTTTTTCTACATATTTTCCTTCAAAGTCTTTTTGCAGCTTAATAACTTCTCTTTCTGCTTCTTCTAACTGCTTTGAACAATAAATACTTAATTTTATTCCTTCTTTATAATATTTTAAAGAATCTTCTAAACTAATATCCCCTTCTTGTAATAATTCAACTAATTCTTCTAAACGCTTTATACCTTCTTCAAAAGACAAGGGATTTTTATCAGACATTAAACTCCTCCTCTTCTTTCTGGATTCCTGTAACAGTTGCATCAATTATTCCGTCTTTTAATTTCACATGTATACTATCATCAACTTTTAATTCAGTTATAGAAGAAATATTGTGACCTTTCGAGTTTAAAGTAATTGAATAACCACGAACTAAAGTATTTAATGGAGACAAAGCTTCTAAAGTTTGTATTTCTTTAACAAGGCTGCTTTTCTTTTTTTCTAGAATCTGCTTTATACGATTATCTAAAATCTTTTCTAAGTTATCTAAATACTGCTGCTTTTCATAAATAGTATTAAGAGGTCTTTTAAAAGGGATTGAATTATTAATATTATAAAGCTTATCCCTTCCTAAACTAATTTTATCTTCTATTATGTTATTTATCATTTTAAAGGAATTAACTATTCGAATATTTAAATCTTTTAATAAAGGAACTGCCAATTCTGCAGCTGCTGAAGGAGTTGGAGCTCTTAAATCGGCAACAAAATCTGATATAGTAAAATCTGTTTCATGCCCTACTGCAGAAATAACAGGAATATCCGACTGAAATATTGCCCTTGCTACAATTTCTTCATTAAAAGCCCATAAATCCTCTAAAGAACCTCCTCCTCTGCCAACTATAAGCAGATCAGCTTTTCCCCATTGGTTCATTGCGTTTATAGCTTGTGCAATATCAGCTGCCGCTTTTTCTCCCTGAACTAATACCGGGTAAACAACAAGCTGTATATTAGGATTTCTTCTTTTTGATACTTGAATAATATCCCTAATAGCTGCCCCAGTTGGTGAAGTAATTATTCCTACCACTTTAGGAAAGCTAGGTATGGCTTTTTTATATTCCTGTAAAAAAAGCCCTTCTCTTTCCAGTTTTTCTTTTAATCTCTCATATTCCTCGTATAAAGCCCCTATTCCTTTTTTCTCCATTTGATTGACATATATTTGATATTGACCGCTTTTTTCATATACAGAAACAGATCCTTTAACAACTACATTCATACCATTTTGGGGGTTAAAAAGAAGGGAAGCTGCACTGCTTCTAAACATAATACAAGAAATAGCTCCATCCTTATCTTTCAATGTGAAATAAATATGACCAGAACTATGTCTTTTAAAATTTGATATTTCCCCTTCAACCCAAATATTACTTAAAACATAATCCCTATCTATTAATGATTTAATATAACTATTAACATGAGAGACAGTAAATACTTTTCTATTCATCATCATTAACCTCACCTAAAGATGAAGAAATACTTCCTAATATGCCATTGACAAAAGAAGGAGACTGATCACCACTATATTTCTTTGCTAGTTCTACAGCTTCATTTATAGCCACACTATTGGGAATATCATCTCTATAAATTATTTCAAATACAGCTAGTCTAAGAATGGATAAATCTACCCGAGACATCCTGTCTATTTTCCACTTTTTTGAATGTTGTGATAAGAGTTCATCTATTGTATCTAGCTTTGAAAGAACTCCTCTGACTTCTTCCTTAATATATTGTTTATCTTCTTCTTTTATATTATTATATTTAAAAAATAAATCTATCTTTTCTTGAAATTCTTCTTGACTTACAAAAGTCATTTGAAATAATAGAGTAAAAACATGCTCTCTGGCTCTTCGGCGGCTCATCTTTTTCCTCCTAGAAAATTCATTTGTAAATATGCTTAAATTAACCCTTAAATATATTACATATTTAAGGGTTAATTTCTCCTTTTCTTATTCAAAAAATTCATTTTCTTGTTTAATATTCTCAGCTTTATTTTTTTCAAAATGAACACCTGTAATATGAAGATTAATCTCGATAACTGATAATCCTGTCATAGTTTCAATTGCATTTTTAACTTTTTTCTGAACAGCCAAGGCAACATCTGGTATCTTAACTCCAAATTTAATAACAAGGAATAAATCAATAGAAACTTCACTTTCTCCTACTTCTACTTTTACGCCTTTTGATAAATTCTTTTTACCTAGAATTTCTGCAATTCCTCCGGTAAAAGTTCCTGCCATTCCAGCAATTCCTTCTACTTCTGTAGCAGCCAAACCTGCAATAATTGCAATTACTTCATCAGCAATCTGAATTTGACCAATCTGATTTATATCACTAACTGAAGAAACATTTCTTTCGTCCATTTATATTCCTCCCACCAAAGCTTATCTTAAATAAACAGTAAAGTTTACCTTTTAACTATTATATCAGATTTATTCCTATTTGCAAATTGCTTTTATTGAGATTTAAGGGGAATAATTTGAATTTTGTCAACTTCAAATCCAGTTGCATTTCTTACTATACTTTCAATTTGTGCAAGCTCTTGTTCTGTTAATTTTTCTTTATTTACAACAATATCTACTCCATTGTCATTAATTCTTACATAAACTTCTTTAAAGCCCTTTGCTTCAATCATTGCCTCAGTTGCAGATTCTTTTTCTATTCTTCTTTGTAGCTTTAACATTTCATCTGCTGCTTGAGATTTTTTATCTTTGTCCACTGATTTGTTATTTAATATTTCGGATAATATTTCTCTTTCTTTTGCCCTTGATTGTTCCCTGTCTAGTTTTGCCTGAGCAAAATATGGGGTATCCGTGTTACTGTTAACAAAAACAGCAGCCCCCGGATCCTCTTCTTCCCCAATAATTGCAAATTCATCTGCCGATGCCGTCTCTATAGTATCATCAAAATCTTCCCCTATTTCTAGCTGATTAATTTGAGCTAAAATATCAGGATCTGTTGAGAGAGCATCTCCAATTACTCCTTCAGTTGTATCAGTAAATTCAGTATCTCCCATAATCATGGCATCATCAGGAATAGCATCAGAAATATTTAACTCATCTTTATAAACAATATCAGCATCACCAATTTGATTGCTGTCTGTATAATTTAAATATCCGGCAATAGCAATCATAGCTACTAAAGCCGTAACTATTATTTGATTTCTTTTTAATACAAACATATACGATTCCCCCTATTATTTATTCATTTTAAATACTTGAACCTTATGAGCAGGAACTCCCAACAAAGTTTCAGCAGCTGCGGTTAACTGTTGTTTAACTCTCGGATCTTCTCCCCCCTCTGCTAAAATCAATACTCCCTTTACCTCTGGATACTTTTCCTTTAATATAACCGGTTCTGTACTGCCCGATCCCGTATTTTGCATCACTGTTTTACTTTGTATATCTTCGCTAGTTATTTCTCTTTGTCCCCCTTGGGTATCTTCTTCATTAGTTTTAGAATAATTAGAGTCAACATCCTCTGCTAAAAAAATTTCTTTTCCATAAGATATAGTAAGCATTACTTCAACTTTCCCTACCCCTTCCATTTTTGAAAATATTGCTTCTAATCTCTCTTCCATTGCATCTTCGAAATTTTTGTTCTGTTCTTTTAAGTTTCCCTCATTAATTACTAAATTATCCTTTTTATCAATTATTTTTTTAGGAACATTATTAAATACTGTATCTCCTAGAATTATTAATAAAACACCTATTCCAATAAAAAACATAATATTGTAGATAATGTTTTTATTTTCTTTTTCCTGTAGTTTTAACCATTCCATAATTTTTCCCATGTTTCCACCCCTAATAATTCTTTTGTACAGTAATATGTATATTATCAATGGACAAATTATAGAAGTTAATTAATAAATTTTTTATATTTTTTTCTAGTTCTCTATCTTCAATAGCATTTTCTAGCTTCTTTTCTTTCTCAATTTTTGTATCAATTTTAATTGGTTTAACTGCTTCAATATTATTTTTTCCCTTTGATAATTCTTCTTTGTCCACAAGGAGAATTTTTAATTCATTAATTTCCCCAAAACTTTCAGACTCTCTATCTTCGTCTATAATTATTTCTATGGTTTGGGGACTATAATTACTATTTGTTTCAATTAATTTTCCTATTTGCATCGAAACTGTATCTTTATATCTTTCAATAATTAAATCATTTTGTTTTGATTGAATCATTTTACTTTCTTTAAGAATTGTCTGCCTTTCCAATTCCAATTCATTGATTTCAACTGCATTAGCAATTGAGGCAGACTTTACAACTAATGAACTAATAGGCTTAGTAACAATAAGGATTAAAATTAATGCTAAAAGCATACGGATATAACTTCTAAAACTGCTGTCAGGCATCAACATATCCAAAAAAACTGTAAAAATTATAAAAAAAGCTATGTTCCTTAGCCAATTTCCTAAAAAATCAATCATCATATCACCCTTATCTTAATGAAGTCATTGTTCCAACTCCTATTAAAATAGTAATTGCAACAATAAAAATAAGAGAACTTGTCAAGATAGCAGTAAATAATTTTATACAAACATCTCCTGTATCAGAAATACAATTTACTATTCTTTTATCTGATATTGGTTCTATAAGAGCTGCCGTCAATTTATAAACTATTAAAAAAAGAAGAATTTTAATTAATGGTAATAAGCAATAAATAGAAATTAGTATAATAACCCCTACACCCACTGCGTTTTTGATAAGAAGAGAACAATTCATAACAATATCTACGGCTCCAGTAAGGCTTTCCCCCACTACTGGCACTACTCCTACTGCTGTTTTTGCAGCTTTGTTGATAACTCCGTCTAAAACAGGAGCTGTTAAGCCACTAAGGCTCATAAGCCCTATAAATAATATAGCTATTCCTTTGATGATCCAATCAATCCCTTGACAAAAAAATTCAAGCATTTTTTTTAGGAAATTTTTATTCGTCAAAGAATTAATAATTCCTAAAACTGCAGTGAAAAAAATTAAAGGCAGTAACACTTTTTTTATAAAAACTCCAACAATTTGTAAGGCGAATATAATAAAAGGCTCAAATACTGTCCCACTAGTAACAGCTCCTGAAGCAATCATTAAGGTCAATAACATAGGCAGGGAAGACTGAATAATTAATACCATGTTTTCAATTGTTGTTTCCGAAACTCTCATGGCTATCTTAAAAGATTGTAAAAGTAGTATGATTAATACAATATAACACACGTAAAAACCCACGCTAGAAGTAGATTTGCTTTTAAAAGATTCAGCTAAATTACTTAAAAAAGCACAGAGCATAGAAATAACTATTAGTTTTCCGATCAAAGCAAAATAAGCTGGCATTTCTTTAAAAATCATAATTATTATTGCTTTTATAATGTTTGTAAGAGAAAAATCAGCTTCTCCTTTTATTATTTTAATAACTGTATCTTTAAAATTAAATTCATGTAAATAAGGATTTTCTTTTTGACTTTTAATGCTAGTAACAGTCTTATCTATAGTTGAAAAATCTAAACTATCTATTTGTCTTGTCCAAATTTCTTCCACAGTATGGGAATATACTTTTATGGGTATTAAAAACCATAATATAAACATAATAAATATCCTTTGTATTTTATTCATTTCACAACTCCTATGGAATGATTTCCGAAATAATATTTATTAAGGCAAGCATAACTGGTGCCGAAACAGTAATAATCATTACTTTCCCAGCAAATTCAATCTTCGAAGCAATAGATGATTCTCCTGCATCTTTACAAAGCTGAGCACCAAATTCTGATATATATGAAATTCCCAATACCTTAAATACGATTGCTATATAAACAAAATCAACGTCTATTTTTTCGCTCATCTTTTTTACAATTTCTAAAACAGGCTCTAACTTTTGAATGATAATAAAAAATATCAGCATGCCTCCAGCAATTCTTATATACATACTCCACTCGGGATTATGCTTATCTAGCATCAAAGCCAAGATTACTGAAATTAATCCTATTATTACAATTTGACTTATCTCCATATCCTTACCCCTATAACTGAAACAAGGTTTGAACTGTTTTAAATAAATCACTTATATATTGTATAATCCAAAAAAGGACAACTATCAGGCCAGCTAAAGTTGTAAGCATGGCCTGCTCTTCTCTCCCCGAGCGGACCAAAACTTGATTAAGAACTGAAACCAATATCCCTACAGCTGCAATTTTAAATACTATTGTAATATCCACCTAATCCCTCCTATTTAGTACAATAAAATAACAATCAAGATGCCTCCTAAAAAACCTAGAGTTTTATACAATTTGCCATTTTTTTGCCGGTGAACTTTAAGCCTTTCGATTTCATCTTCTAAATAAACTAGTAATAAATCTATATTGTTTTTTTGCATTTCTTTATCCAGATAGCCCAAGGCAGTACCTAAAGACAGTAAATTTTTAATATCTTCTTTTGATAAATAGGTTCTGTCCTTGTAAAGCTCTACGGATTCCTTCCATAGTTTTTCTGCACTATACCCTCTTTTATTTTTCATGCTTTCCCCAACATGGCTAAATATTTTACCTATACTAGATTCTACCCTTGAACCTACCTCCTCCATTGCAACAGGTAAAGAAGCAATCATATAATCAATTTCCCCTTTTAAAAAAACTAAGGCTCTTTTTATATTTTCTAAGTCCTTCATTCTATACATTTCAAACTTATCCATAAAAAATCCAATAAGAGCAGTCCCTGTTATGATAATTAAGGCACCTATTATTTTTATCACTATTCTCTTCCTTTCATCAAAGATTCTAAACTTATACCGTCAATTATATCTTCAACTGTTCCTGGACCATTCTTATTAGTTAATATGACTATCCTTTCAAATATTTTTTTATTAATTAGTTCTTTTAGTACAGGTTTTCTTTGTATGTCCAAAAGAGAGCTACCGTGAACAGTAGATATCAGTTTTACTCCTGCATTCATTACATCTTCTATAGCAAATATGTCATCCATTTTTCCAATTTCATCTACAGCTATTACCCTAGGGGACATGGATCGAAGAAGCATCCTCATTCCTTCTGCTTTAGGGCATCCATCTAATACGTCAGTCATAAGTCCTAGATTATTTTGAGGAACACCTTGATAGCAGCCGCCAATCTCCGAGCGTTCATCCACTACTCCTACTGTTAGTCCTAAAAATCTGTTTTCACCCCCATTGCTTATTAAACGTATTAAATCCCTAAGCATAGTTGTTTTACCACAAGCAGGAGGAGAAATAATTAAAGTATGATATATATTTTGTCCATTAATAATATAGGGAAAAACTTTTTTGGCACAGCCCATTATTTCATGAGATATTCTTATATTCATTGCACCAAAATATTTAATCGTTTTAACGACGCCTTTTTCAATTAGAACCTTGCCTGTTATTCCTACTCTGTGGCCACCTTGAAGAGTAATATAACCATTTTTTAACTCTTGCTCCAAAGCATACATCGAATAATCACTCATTAATTGAATGGTATCAATAATATCTTTTTGAAATACAATAAAAGCTTGTTCAAGATTTTTGGTTAAGAAACCGTCTCCTCTTACAAAATAATAATTTCCTTCTTTTAAAATAACTAAGGGTTTATCTACTCTTAATCTTATTTCATGAATTTTTTCAAATTCTTCTTCACTTAAATTGTAAAACAAGCTCTTTAGCCTAGTACTAAGAAAGCTTAAGATTACTTCTTTGCTTTTCAACCTTTCCCCTCCTTTAAGCTACCTATATAAATATTTTTATGAAAGGATGTCCTGGTTTAGAACAAAAAAAGAGTAGCTAAAAGTTTTAAGCTTTTAACTACTCTTTTTTGTGGTCATTATTAATTTTTTATAAGGTTTAATTAAACCCTGCTTAGATATTCACCAGTACGGGTATCAATTTTAATTATATCTCCTATTTCAACAAATAAAGGAACATGTACAGTAGCTCCTGTTTCTACTACTGCAGGTTTAGTTGCTCCTGTAGCAGTATCTCCTTTAAAGCCAGGTTCTGTATGGGTAATTTCCAATTCAACAAATAAAGGAGGCTCTACTCCAAATACTAAACCGTTATGAGATAATATTTTAACCAAATCATTTTCTTTTACAAACTTTAATGAATCGCCTAATTGGTCTTGGTTTAATGCAATTTGATCATATGTTTCTGAATCCATAAAATAAAATAATTCACCGTCATTATATAAATACTGCATATCTTTTCTTTCTATATGAGCTCTGGGCACTTTTTCTGTTGGTCTGAAAGTTTTTTCAACAATTCCTCCAGTTTTTAAGTTCTTTAACTTTGTTCTTACAAAAGCAGCCCCTTTACCAGGTTTTACATGCTGGAATTCAATAACAGAATATATTTCTCCTTCAAATTGAATGGTTAATCCATTTCTAAAATCTCCTGCTGAAACCATATATTTCCTCCTTAATCATAGATTCAATTGATTTACACCTTGTTTAGTTTAAACCAAAAAAGAAACTTTTTCAATTATTAATTTAAAATTTCGATAAGTTCCTTGGGTGATTTAGTTAAATTATCAATACCATCTTTAGTTATGACAACTAAATCTTCTATACGAACTCCTCCAAAATCCGGTATATATATCCCCGGCTCCACGGTAACAACCATCCCTGGTAAAAATTCCTCTTCTTCATTAATAGAAAACCTCGGATTTTCGTGGATTTCCATTCCTACACAATGGCCTAAACCATGACCAAAATATTGGCCATATCCTTTATTTTCAATATAATCTCTTGAAATTTTATCTATTTCTTTACCTTTTTTAAAAGGCTTAATAGCTTCAAGGGCAGCCTTTTGTGCTTCTAATACTATATTATATATTTCTTTTTGTTTGCTGCTTGCTTTACCAATAACAACTGTTCGTGTCATATCAGAACAGTAGCCCTTATAGATACATCCAAAGTCCATTACAAGAAAATCACCGTTTTGCAGCCTTCTTTCCCCTGGTTCCCAATGGGGTAAAGAAGAAAAAGCTCCAGAAGCAACAATTGTACTAAAAGACAGATCCGAAGCTCCATTTTTTTTCATAAAGTATTCTAATTCTAATGCAATTTCCCTTTCACTAATACCTTCTTTAAGAAAAGACAAAATATGATTAAAAGCTTTGTCTCCTATATCTACGGCTTTTTTTATACTTTCTATTTCATCTATATCTTTTATTTTTCTTATATCCTCAACTATTTTATTAGTAGGTATAAGATGGGCATTTATCATTTCTTCGTATTTTTTATAATCATTAAAAGAAAGTTGCTCTGCTTCAAAAGCCAATCTTTTAACATTTTCCTTTTCTATGAATTTATTAATTTCATTATATAAACCTTCAGTAGTATAATTAATAATTGTAAAATCAGGGGCTTGCTTTGTAGCTTGCTCAATATAGCGAAAATCAGTCAATAAAACTGCAGAAAACTTAGAAATAAGTAGTATTCCTGCAGAACCAGTAAAAGCACTAATATACCTTCTGTTAACAGAACTATGAATTATAATAGCATCAAGGTTATTTTTACTTAATGCCTCTCTAATTTTCATCAGTCTTTTCTTCATTAGTATTCTCCTTTGATGTCTCTTTATTATTTAATTCTTCATATAGGGCGTAAAGTCCTAATAGATAACTATTAATTCCAAATCCTGATATTTGCCCAATACAAGAAGCAGCAGTTACAGATTTATGCCGGAAATCTTCTCTTTTATAAATATTAGAAATATGTACTTCAACAGTAGGAATATTAATAGAAGAAATAGCATCCCTAAGAGCATAACTATAATGAGTAAAGGCACCAGGATTAATTATAATTCCATCAACATTATCAAAATATGCCTTTTGTAAACAATCAATTATTGCCCCTTCAAAGTTAGATTGAAAGACTTCCACCTTAAAGCCCATACTCATTCCTTTTTTAATGAGTAAATTATTTAATGCCTCAAAGGAAGTTTCGCCATAAACAGTTTTTTCTCTTATCCCTAAAAAATTTAAATTAGGTCCATGAATAATAAGAATTTTTTTCATAATAATTGACCTTCCTCTAAATAATTAATAATTAGGCTTGAAATTTCTTCTATAGATTTTCCGTCAACTTCTACAATAAAATCTGGATGTTTTTCATAAAGCTCTTTTCTTTCATTTAATAAGGCTATAATAGTATTATACTTATCTTCAACATTTAATAAAGGCCTTGAGGAATCATTTTTTATGTTATTATATATATGCTTTGCTGAAGCCTTTAAATAGACAATATGGCCTGTCTTTTTCAAGTGATTAATATTAACGGGATTTTTAACTATACCGCCACCTGTAGCAATAACCTGTCTTGTAGTACGAACAAGTCTTTTAATTGTTTTTTCTTCTAAAATCCTAAATTGCTCTTCTCCATATTTCTTAAAGTATTCTGATATAGACATTCCTATTTCTTTTTCAATCTCTAAATCAGAATCTACAAAGGAATAAGAAATCCTTTTTGCAAGATTTATCCCAACAGAACTTTTCCCGCAGCCCATAAATCCTATTAATACTATGTTTGTATTATTCTTCATGAGGATGTTGGGGATTCCTTTTAACTATAATTGCTGCTTTTATCATTGCAGTTAATACATCTATGCCAAATTGCTGCTGAAGGGTGTTAATCTTTGTATATAGTCTTCCCTTTTCTGTAACTACATAATGGGGCTGCAGAGAATTAAGAGCAATTGCAGCAATATCCATACGGCATTTTTCACAACCGCAGCATTGTAAATCTTTAATTACCTCATCCATTTCCTGGAACACTAAATCTTCCATATAGTTTTTAATTTCTAACATAAAATCCCCTCCTCATAATTAATGACTCTTAGCCCTAATACTAAATACTATATTTTTTCTATTGAATAAATCATAACCCTACCTGTTGCAGGTACTACAGTAATTTTAACTCTAAAATTCTTTGAACGCAAACAAATTCTTCCCCCCGAGCCAGTAGTACCTTTAATCGTAAATTTTATTGTATCCGTTGTTGAAAACACTGCTTCTTCTATTTCTATGCCCTCCCTTAATTTTACCACTTTATGATGAGGTCCGAAAGCATCTGATGTAATATAATAAAGATTACTATCTTTAAATATTTTTATCCAACATCTCTTGCTGTCTTTAACAGCTCTTGTCCTTGTATATATTATATCGGACTTTAATTCCATTGCTGAAGCTTTTAGGGCATATCTTTCTGTTATATGAAAAGAAGGTATTACGATAGCTGCTACAATCAAGATTATACTAAGGACAATAATAAGTTCAATTAAAGTAAAGCCTTCATTTCTTTTCAAGATAATCCTTCTTTCAAAGTATAATCTTATAGCATTAACTTATTTTTTAGGCTTTTATATAAAGCAGTTAGATTCTCTTTTGAAATCTCCTTTTGAGTCCAAATTTCGTACGCTTTTACTGCTTGATAAAAAAGCATCCCAAAGCCATTAACAGTTTTACAGCCTGCTTTTTTAGCCTTTTTTAAAAATAAACTTTCCCAAGGGTTATAAATTATATCAACTGCTGATGTTATCTTATGAAAAAAATCATCATCATTAATAGGGGATTGACCTTCTTGCGGATGCATTCCTAAAGACGTAGTCTGAAGGCAAATATCCACATTATCAATCTTGTTAATATCTTCTAAGGGTAATAGTTCAATGGGCAAATTATAGTAATGACTTACAGCATCAGCTAAATCTCTTGCTCTTTTTATTGTACGGTTAGAAATATAAAGCTTTTTAGCACTTAAAGAAGCAATAGCCATAGCCGCAGCTTTTGCTGCTCCTCCTGCACCTATAATCAATATACTCTTATTTTCAATTTCGATCTTTTCCTCTTTTAATGACATTAAAAGCCCCCAGGCATCAGTATTATAGCCTATATAACCCTCATTAGTTTTTTTAAGAGTATTAACAGCCCCTATTTGTTTTCCATAATCATCAATAGCTACAAGATAAGGCATCACAGCTTCCTTATAGGGATAAGTAACATTGATTCCTTGAATATTAAGAGCATATGCTCCTTTAAGGGCATCCTCTAATTCTCGGGCATTGACATCAAAGGCCACATAGACATTATTGTTATTAAGAATTTTATTAAGACTATTATGAATTAATGGAGATAAAGTATGAACAACTGGGCTGCCTATTAAACCATATACATTTGTAGTTCCATTTACCATATCTACTAAAGTCATCTTTTCTTACTCCTTTGACGTTGATATAGGCGGATTACCAGTCTTTCTATACCTCTTTTAATCCATGTAATCCATTCGTCCCTATCACTAACAGGAACAACTAGGATGGTCTTAATACCTAAGCGATTACCTCCCCATACATCAGTAAATATCTGATCCCCTATAACCAAGGTATTATCTTTATTAGTACCCATTAAGTCCATAGCCTTAATAAAACTTTTTCTTCTAGGCTTTGATGCCTTATGAATAGTATTTACTTTTAATTTCTCATTAAACTTTATAACCCTTTCCTTCGTATTATTGGAAACTAAACAAATTTTAAACCCTTTTTCCTTTAATTTTTCAAAAAAAGAGATTAATTTTTGATTAGGGTGTGCTACGTCAAAAGGTACTAACGTATTATCAATATCAAAAATTAATCCTTTAACATTATTATTTAATAATTGTTCAATATTCAAATCAAAAATAGAATCAATATAATCTTCAGGAAACAATTGCCTCAACATGCTGCACCTCATAATGTATTTTGGTTAGTTAACTTTTATCTCTAAAAATCTTCAAGAGCTTCCTCTGCTTCTTCTAATCCTCCTGATTCATTTGTTTCTTCTGTAGTTACATTATTAGAATCTTCTTCAAAAGGATCTGTTACTATATTTTTTGTTTCTGGAAAATGTCGACTAATGAAAATATACTGTATTTTAGTAATTTTAGGTCCTTCTTCCTCAATATCTTCAACTAGCATATAATACCTATATTCCAAATCCTCTTTGGAATAATCTGATAACTCTGCTACAGCGGGTATATCAACAACATATACTCTTCCGCCTCTAGAAGCTATAGAATGAACCTCTATCTTTACATCTTCTTTGTTAACGCTTAGAGCTATAATGTCATCCTTTGTAGGAACAATCATTTTTGGATATTGACTTCTAAAATGTTCTTCTTTTGGTGCAAAATAATCTCTAATAGCTAAATCAGCTAAGCTTTGTGAAAATATTTCGTAATTTGTATCAAAGGCATACTCATAATATAAATAATCATCTTTATCCATATTAAAAAATTTATGGATAAATTCTCTTATTAACAAGGAATCAGCTGTTAGAGGTTTTTCTATATAATTAACTCTTTTAACAAAACTACTGTTTAATAAACTTCTTCTTTCATCTTCAGGAATTGCTTTTTCTCCATGTTCTTTTAAAGAATAAAAGCTAATCTTATTATTCTTCTCTTGTATTTTTGCAACGTAATTACATTCAAGCATAATTTCATCTTTTTCACTTTCTTCAATAATTGTACTGGCATTAGCAAGACTATAATAATTTGAATTGACGTTATAAGTAAACAATTCATTAAACCTTTGTAATGGAATAGTATTAGCTTTTACCTTTACATTAATCAAATAGGTATAAATCTTGTCTTTTCCATCTTTTATGTCTTCTTGATTAATTAAGTTATATTCTAATCCCTCTACCTTATTATAATTAATAATAACATTTTTATTAATTAATAAAAAGCGTGGAAAATGAATATCTGTTTGAAAATAATTCTTTTTTAAGTTTTTTTCTAATTCAGGGGTCATATATTTCTCCATTAGTGAAAGACTACTTTCTGAAAATCTTTTAAATACCTCTGAATAATTATCATTAGGAATGGTAGGATAAGCATTTAAATTAATTATTTCACTAGTAGGAATACTGTAAAATTGATTAAAAAATTTCACAAATTCCACTTCAAGTTTATCCTGATCCTTTTTTTCATTTTCTTTTGTTTCTTCTTCTTTCTCTGTTATTTCTTCAGATTCAGCAATCATATCTGTTACTTCTTGGGGCGTAGAATTTAGAAAGCTACACCCAGACAACATTATTAAAGTCATCGCCATACTAAGCCATATTTTCCAATGCTTACACTTCAATGTCACCACTCCATTCGTTAATTGATTCTTAATGTTTTTAGCTCAAAGCGAACCCCTTTAAATGCTTCTGTATTACTAGTATAAATAACTGATTCGGGACTTAGCTCAATTTTTTGATCTTTTTCTATACCAATAGTTGGTATTGTTATAATTTTATTAACCTTATCATCATCAGTATGATCTTTAGAATAACTAGTTAAACCAATATAGTCCATTACAACTCTTTTAAGATTATAATCTTTACATTTTACTTTAAAAATAATGTTTTCATCATGACTTATTAGTAAATTACTCCTAACAAGAATTCCTGCTTTTTCTCCTCTTACTAAGGCTGTAGTATCAACAACTTCATTGGCATAACCAGTATCACCATGATTAACTAAGCCTCTTGTAATAATTTGTCCTTCAAACTCACTTACTCCATCAAAAATAACCCTACCATTAGAAATAATTAAAGCTTTAAGCTTATCTAAACTACCATTTGCTGTAAGAATAATTGTACCATTTCCTTTATCAACAATCAAAGTTGGAATAGGATCATCCACATCTATACCGTCATTAAAAGTACTAATATCAATAACTTCTATAGCTCCACTACCAGTATCTGTAAAGTATACAGGATTATCTTCAGACCAAGTTACACTTTCAATATCAGTATATGCAGTAGTTGTACCTCCACTTTCACTTTCTGCATACACAATATCTTTATTAAAATCCATATAATTTACCATACCATCTATTGTAGGAGAATTAGTATTTAAATCTTTTAAGAAAATATCTCTTTTTATAAACATATATCCTTCTATACCACGATAAGCACCCATTGAATCAAAAGAAGTTCCTCCATCAGCAAAATAATTTCTTTTAAATGGGCTGATTGGACCTTCACCTTTTAAATAATCTTTATAATCTTCACTACTGCTAGCAATTACATCTAAAGCCTTTACTCCATTATCAGTACCGGGAATAGCCTTAGCATCACTAGCCCAATTTGAATTAATTTGTAGTAACTGACTACTAGAAACTCCACCCTTATTTAATAAATTTTCAAGCTCATGTTGCTCATCAAAATTGCCATGACTATTAATTAATTCTTCACCCAAACCAATATAATCTATATCAGTTACCTTATAAAAATGTCCACTAGCATTTATTCTTTCAGGTGCATAGAAATAATTACTACTATTATTATGGCTTAATAATATTACTTTATTATTCTTTATATAATCTTTTCTTTCCCTTAAATAGATGGGGTCACCTGCTGGATCACCAATTCTGTACTTATCTAAATAATCTACTTCTTCATAGGGCTCTCCAATACTTTCATACAATCTACTAAATGTTCTACCATTATTAAAACTTATCCAAGCTTGCCCATGCACAAAAGCATTTCCACCAATAGTAATTAATGAATCTTTTCCTATGCAGTAAACTCCACTGGCATTATTAGGGTCATTATTAGAACCAGGTCTATTACTTATACCAAATAAATTACCAGCAATATTAATATTACAAGACTCTGCATACCTATCTATTGCAACATCATTATCTACGTAAACGTCTCCTCCAATATTAATTGTATGACCCGAAATCTTGTCATTTATGCCTCTGCCAGGATTAAGTCCTGGATAATCATCCTCTATAACTACTGAATGAGCAATAACATCCCCTGAAATATTTATATTAGTTTCTACACTACTACCAGTATCTGCAATAGTATGAACATTTGCCAAAGTTATAACATCACCATCTACTGTTAATTTGCTACCATTAGAAACATATACTCCACCATATTGTTCTAATTCAGGGAAAGCACCATCTATTAATGGAGGTGGCACATAGCCTCTTGCCCTTAGGTCGCCATCAACTGTAACTTCAGCATCATCAGTAACAACAAAATCTCCAAAAGTTAAAACAGGGGTTCTAAAAACATTTGGAAGATTGTATTCAGGAGCATCAGGATTTGTATAATCACCTTTCCAACGATACTCTTCTAATAAAATTTCTTCATGTTCTTTAAGTTCAGCTAAAACGACATCTCCTTCTAACTCAAATTCAGATAGAATATCAGCCCCATTTTTTAATGTGGCTTTAACTTTTAATAATAATGCATCATCTTTATATCCTGTAGGATGTGCAGGATCAGGAATTTTTTCAAAGTAGCCTTCAACATATATTTTGTTCCTACCATCTTTTACTTCATACTCAATTTTTAATGATTCTGGCTCAGAAGAAAATTTATTATCTATGAGTTCAAAAGCTTTAGAGGATAACTTATCTTCGTATAATTTATTCTTTTCATTTTCCTCATTAACTAAATAAAAATTATGCTTATAAACACTATCAGCAGGGTCATCAGGTGAATCTTCAAAAACTAAGTATTTATAATTTTCAGTAAATGCTGTTGCTTTAGCCTCATCTGATGCTTCCTTCATTAATTTTGGCATTTCAGCAATAAGAATTTTATTAGCATTGTCAAGTAACTTTTCTGCGGCTGATTCTGCTACATAGTAAAGGTTAGAAGTTTTCTTATAGGCATCACTTACTTCAACATTTGAAAAAGAAATTGCCATAACAGCTCCTGCAATTAAAAGCATAACAAGGGTTAAGAAAACAACCATTATAAGTGCATTACCTTCTTCAGATTTAAGGAGCCTTTTTAAAAAAGCAGTCATCTTGTTATCCCTCCTTTATTATTAAAATGTAAGAATTCTATAATCATGAGAGTATATATCTGTCATTTCCTTTAAGATTTTTCCATTTTGAGTTTCACGAGCATCTCTTACAATAATTTTGATAATATAATTTGGTCTAGGAATAATTTTAGTTTTCATATCTAAGAAAATATTACCTTCTTTATTTTCTTGAACTGGTATGATCTTTAAATTTTTATCATATTCATTTGTCGAACGGAAAACAGATAAAACTACCTTTGCTTTAGATTTATTTTTAACTTTTATAACAAGTTCATTTAAAGATAACTCTTCATTTGCTCTAGTTAAGTCAATGTTTAATTTAATAATATCATCAGTAGTTAATGTTGTATTTTCTCCTACTGATATATTGTATCTTCTTTTAGATGAGTCATATGAAATCGTTAAATCAGTTCCATTTTCCGGTGAATCTGTTGTCCAATTGCCATCAACATAACCAAAAGTTAAATTTTCTTTAACTATATCAGGATTTTCACTTTCATACTCAATATTAAAATATGGAGTAAAATCATTGGATGAAAGGGTAAGATCCACTGAATCTAAAGGAGTTGCAGGAAAAGAACCACCAGCTACTACTGGAACAGTCATAGGTCCCTTTTTTAAAATATACAAATCACTTGGGTTACCCATAGTATAAGATTCTGTAGTATCATCAGTTTCTCTAATATATACTTCATAATAATAATCATTAGTTTTAAATGTTTCCTCAAAAACATCAGGATCCATATCTAAAAAATCATCAATTTCAACAGCAGTTCCTTTGTNACCAATTGGGTCAATACCAGCAGTATTATGAAATGGGTCATGTTTTGCAAATATCTCAGATAGTTTATATTTTATTTCCTCCGAAAGATTTTGTGACATAACGGTTGCGTCATAATATCGTTTGCTGTTAGCAGTATTTTTCCCTGAAGCTAAAACCATTGAAAAAATTGGAATTATAAAAATTGAGAAAATAGCCATAGCAATAATAATCTCGACCATAGAAAAACCTGACTCATCATTATTAATAAAAATATTCTTAAACCTATCCATATAGATTCTCCTTAACACATATTAAATATAACTAACCATTATATTGTCTACAGTCTCTCCTGGATTAATTTGAGTATCGCTCTTAGTAGAATAAATGAATATTCTGTCTTTATAACTTCCTCTTACTTCCACACGTAAAAGCTTACCAGTATCATTTTTAATATTAATTACAGTGCTAAGTAATTGATTTTCTCTTATTTCAATTACTGAAGAATCAATTACTACTTTACATTCGTCTAAAGGCATTTGTTTTGCAAAAGACTTTGTCGGTTGATCTGTTGAGCTTAAACTATATACATAACCATTAGGGCTTAATTCTAAATCAAAGAAAGCTGGCTGTACAGTTGTTGCTTGCACTGTTGTATATTCTCCATCATCTCCAGGACCAACTATATAAAAATTAGCTCCAGATTCATAAGCATCCTTAATTGCAATTTTAAAATTTTTAACACCTTTATCACTTATAGTTGGATTAGTAGTTGGTCTAGCTGGTGGTTTTAGTAAGTCCTTAAAGTGCTCGAAAAAGTCATTATTTGAACGACTACTGCTAGTAGGAGTATCTCCTTTTAATTGTCTAAGCACATCTTCAATACTTTTAATTTTTCTCATAGGATTATCATAATCAAATTCGTATTCCATATAATTATGATTAATTATTTCATCATCTGCTTGTTCTTCATCATATAAAGAAAATGTACGAAGATTAATAGTTGCTAAAACAAATCCATCCACACTACTATCTCTTCCTAAATTATAATATGCTCGAACATAATCTGCTTTATCTTCCTCAATATCCGCATTAAGAGTTACACTGTAAACTGTAAAGGGTTTAATATTAGCTTTTAATTGTTCAAGATAAGTATTAATGGAATCATAGTATCCAATAACTTCTAAATCAACAAGTAATTCTCTATACAATAAATCTCCTTTAGGTTCATCATCTTTAATCTTATCAACGTCTTCAATATATTCTCCTGATATAGAAACCGACTGTCTTTTTCCATTTCTTAGGTTATATTTATGGATAATTAAGTTATTAAGTTTTGATGAACTTTCAAAAAAACTTATCTTTTTAGCAACTTCATTGTAGGGAAGTATTTTCATATTAGCTGCTGCAATTTCATTTTCACATTGAGCAATTTCGTCCCTTATTAAATCCAATTGCTGTAATTCTTCTTCTTTTTTCTGAATTTGAAGCTTTACATCTTCTATGTCTAAATCTAATTGTTTTATTTGCTGAAGCTGGGGGGATAAAATATAAATTATATAAAGAGTAACAACTGCACCAAATAATAGCAAAGCAAGAATTACAATACCCCAATTAATCGATTTACTCTTCATTGTGATTCACCGATCCCTTCGTTTTGTCAACATAGAGTATAATATCATATTTTATATGATCTGCTGAAATTCCATCCTTAGCAGTACTTTCAGCTGTTGTATTTATGACAACATCTCTAATAAAAGGCACATTTAAAAGCTGTCCAGAATAGTCAGATATTGCCCTAAAACTATTAGCTGCTCCCTTAATCCTAATATAAGGATATTCATTCTTGACATTTGAACTTTTAATATATTCATTATTAACAGTTATTGACGATATATACATGTCTGGTGGTAAATGACCTGTCAAAATATCTAAAGTTGTTCTACTTGCAATTGTATTATAATCCACCTGAGAAATAAGATTATTCAATAAAGTTTTTTCATCTTGTTTTTGACTCAATTCTACCTTTAATTCATCAATAATTTCATATTTAGGATTTTTAAGCTCAGCATTTAGTTGTGCTAAGGTTTGCTTTTTTTGATTTATTATTCTAATTGGTGCCATTACCAAAACAGCCATAAAGGCTAAGACAATAATAATCAATATAAAGATAAATATGCCTAATTTCCTTCGCTTTTCTAAAATAATATACTCCCTAGGCATTAAGTTTATATCTTTCAAGTTTATTCCCCCCTAACTTATTCTCGTAATTAATCCAAGTACATTTGTCAAATAAAGAAAATCTTCTTTAAAGTTGAGTGCATCTTTAGCTTTAATATTATCTAAAATGTCTCCTCTAACAGTGTTAATGCCAAAAGATTTGCCAATATATCTATCAAAATTTTTTAGACAAGCTCCGCCGCCTACTAAATAAATGGTCTTAACTTTTCTGGCATTATTTCTAGAATAATAAAAGTCAAGCACCCTGCTAATTTCTTGAATCAAGTTTGTATCAATAGCTGGTTTTATAACATGACTGATATGACTGCCATATAAATCTTCTTCTGGAGATTTATCAGCATCATAAATAGCAGCATATCTCTTTTTAAAAATTTCAACTTGCTCATAACTTTCTTCACTAAATTCCTTTGAAATTATATCATTTAACTCATCAAAACCATATAAAATAGTACGGCTAAATAATATTTTCCCGTCTGATATAATTGTAGCTGTAGTTGTCTGTCCTCCTATATCTAAAACCATGATGGAATAAGGCTCTTCTCCTTGGAATGACATGGACTTATTAGCATAAAGATTAGCAACAGCATTAGAAGCTATATCAATAAATTTTACTTTTAAATTTAATCTTCTTAATAAGTCCATTGCTCCAGTAATCATATTATTAGGAGCAGCTACTAATAAAACACTTAACTTCTTCCCTTCATCAGTATCTAACTTTTCCAATATTTTAAAATCAGTTTGATAATCTGACACATCTATTGGAAAATATTCTTCTTTTTGATATTCCAGGACATTTCTTAATTCATTTTCTTCCATATATGGTACTATTACATCCCTAGTAATAATCGATGTCCCCTGAATTGAAAGGGCAGCATTTTGTTCATTAAAACGCTTCTTCTTTATTAACTCTGAAGCAGCATTATATACTGCTTCCATATCTACAATAAAACCGTCCCGAACAGCATTTTTAGGGGTAGCTGTAATCCCATGATTTTGAACATGGACTATCCTCCCCTTTTTAATGCCCTGTACTAGCTTAATATTGCTGTTCCCAACTTCAATGCCTAATAATTGTCCCATATTCCACACCCCTCATCTAAAATTTAATTAGTCAAAATTTTTTTGTATCTTATTGATATTTCACCTGTAATAGTATAATCAACATCGGATTTTATATGATCATCTTGTGGAATCAATGCCTTAATCTCTATTTTTAAACTTTCATCTATTAAGTCATCTTTATTTATATCAAGATCTGGATGTATCTTTCCATCGGCATCTACAATACTAGAAGGTACAAAATTAATTGATTCAATATTATCAGATAATACTACCCCATTATAATATACCTTTTTTTCGCTAGAATCAAATTCAAAAACTACATCAGGATTAGGGGCACTAATATCAATACCTGGTAGCCCATTCATTTCTAAAGCCAATATCTGTCTCCCAGATAAATTATCTATTTGAATCCCTTCAGCCCTTCTTGTTTCGTCAATCATAAACTCTAACACTATACGTGCATTTTCAAGAGTTGTAATTTGCCTTTGGGTTTTTCCTGTTTGAGCACTAAAATTAATCATTATACCCATTAAACTAAGGGAAAGAATAGAAAAAATAGCAAGTGAAATAATTACTTCTATTAAAGTAAAACCTCTCTCCATATTTAATATTCTTATAATTTTCTTCATATTATCACCTACTAACTACTCTGTAATTAAGGTTTGAGCTGTTAACTGATTGACTTGGACTTCTTTTTTTATGTCGAAATCTTCTATTTCAACACTAATCTTAATTAGTGAACTAATTCCATTCCATTCGTGATAAGAACCTGAAGAATCCTTGATTCTTACTCTCCCTTTTTCATCAAACTGCAATTCACTAATCAAGGTCTCAGAAACATTTCCCATTACTGGTCTAATCAATACTCCGCTAGGGATTTCTGGCTGATTTCCTTGATTAAATTCCCTTCCACATACTTCATAGCTTTTATAATATTGTTTTGTGCCTACAGTTTCAGGATCTTTAAAAACTATTTTATATTCATAATCACCTGAATCTATAGGATTATGATGTGTACGGGCACGAGTACGAACCCGATTAATATCCATAGCAATTTGAGTTGAAACACTCTTAATGCGATTTCTTTGGGTCACTCCAAATGATGGGACAACTACAGCAGCCATAATAGAAATTACAGCTAACACTATTACCAATTCAATTATTGTAAAACCTGAATTACTTAAATATTTTTTCATTACCACCATTCCCCGCATTAAAATATATATAATAAATACCAATTAATGATTAAGTCACCATAATATAATACACTAAGTGCAGCTATTGCTAAAAAAGGCCCAAAAGGAATAGCTGATTTTCTTTCTTTTGATTTACTAATCAAAAGAATTGTTGCAAAAATCCCTGCTAACACTACAGCAAGAAAAAGTACTAGAATTATTTTTTTGTATCCTAAAAATAATCCGATGACTCCCATTAATTTATAATCACCAGCCCCCATGCCACCTCGAGAAATAACTATAATAATAATAATAATAATTGCTCCCAAAAAAGCTCCCAAAAGTCCATTTTTAGCAATATCATAAGAATGAGTTATAATAACTGTAAAGGTGATATAAATAACACCTAATATAAGTCCAAAGATAATAAGATAATTTGGTATAATTCCTTTTTTATAATCAATAACCGATATAACTAAGAGTAAAGAAGAAAACACTGCATAAAAAACCGTAAGTAAATTAAAACCAAAATAGATAAAAGCAAATAAAAAAAGCAAGGCATTTGCTAATTCTACTAAAGGATACTGAATACTAATTTTATCTCCACAATATCTACACTTGCCCTTTAAGAAAATAAAACTAAATACTGGAATCAAATCAAGGCCATTTAATTCATGATTACAATTAAAACAATGAGAGGCCGGAAAAACTATAGATTGTTTTAAAGGAATTCTATAAATACATACATTAAGAAAACTACCTACCATTAAGCCTACAACAAATATCAGTATGTAATAGATATACACCTTCGACTGCTCCTTCTTTTTAGTAATAAATTCTTATCAGGCACATATGTGCCTGATAAGAATTTAATTAAATATTAATTAGTAAATGCTGTTTCAGCATCTGATAAAGTATCTTTGATTGTCTTAACTTTTTCATCAGCACTATCTAAGTTAACAATATATTTGTCATTATTCCATTCAAAAGCTGCACCAGTTGTTTGAGGAGTAGGTGCTTCATCAATATATTCATCATCTACTAAGTCACTAAGATTGGCTGGATAAGAACCTTTATCTGCATTGTATAAGCCAGCTTGTCTTGTAAGCTCTCTTGCAGTATTTATATCTGCTTTTAATCTACTTCTCGTTGTCATTCTGGAAAAACTTGGTGCAAGAATAGCGCTAATAATAGCAATGATTGCAATAACGATAATTAATTCAATAAGTGTAAAACCTTTTTCATTTCTTAAATTTTTCTTTAACATTTTACATTCTCCCCTTCATAATTATAATTTTTAATAATTCCTGTTTTTTCTTTTAAATATTCCTATAAGCTAATTTTTTTCCCCACCTCCCTTAATTTATTTTAAATATATATTTAATATATATTTAGCTTAACTAAGTGTGCAATATTAGTAACAATTTTTATGATTATTTCAATCTTCTTTTATAGTATAGCTTCAAGTAAATTAAAGGCAGGAAGCATTACCGCTAATACAACAAAGGCAACTATAACACCAACAAAGATAGTAATTGCAGGATTAATAAAAGTTGTTGCATTTTCTATAGCTAGATCTGCTTCTGCTTCATAAAAATCTGCTGTCTTTTCCATAGTAAAATCTAGAGCACCCGTCTCTTCCCCTATTCTAATCATACTAGTAAGCATATCAGGAAATAGTTTTGTTTCATGAAGAGAAATTGCAAGTCCAGTACCCTGTTTGACTTCTTCAATTGAACTTCCTACTACTTCCATAGCAATAGAATTTCCAACCACTCTTTTTACAATTTCCATACTTTTAATTATAGGCGTTCCAGCCTTTAGTAAGGTGCTTAAGGTTCTACAGAAATTAGCTGTAATAACCATTTTGTTTACATTTTCTACTATGGGAATTTTAAGTGCTAATTTATCAAAAAAGTATTTACCCTTTTCTGTTTTGTTAATACTAATAAATCCTCCTACCAAAGCTGCTATAGAAGCCATAATAATCAAAAAGTATTCCCTAGTAAACTCAGTTACAACCATAAGTACTCTAGTAGGCCAAGGTAAGGCCAAATTAACAGATGCATACATGTTTAAGAAGTTTGGAATAACAAATGCTATAAGCACTATAAGCAGTACCATTATAAGAGATACTGTTATAGCAGGATATGTAAGAGCAGATTTTACTTTTCTTTGAACATCCAGATTTTTTTCATAATGTTCAGCCATTTGTGTCATAACATTGTCAAGGCTTCCTGATACTTCCCCTGATTCCATCATACTTATAAGTAAAGGAGGAAATTCTGGATGATCTCCCATTGCTTCAGATAAACTTCTTCCTTTTTGAACATCTTCATATACCTTTTGTACAATTTCTTTTAATGTGGGATTTTCTACTTGTCTTCTAATAATATCAAGGGTCCCACCAATCGTAATACCTGATTCTAACATGATAGCAAACTGCCTACAAAATAATGCAATATCTCTTGTTTTTACCTTTGCCTTAAAAATTGGTAATGTTGCAAGGTCTGTATCCCATGCACTTTTGGTCTTAACTTCTACTGGAATTAATTTTCTTGCCGATAAATAACTTCTTATTTCCTCATCAGACTCAAAAGTAACTTCTCCTTTTATCATTTCACCTTTAGCATTTCTAGCTTGATATACATAAACAGGCATCATACCCCTCCTTTAGCGCCATGAAGTGCTTATTTTTGCTTGGTTAATTAGATATATAATATGTATAATTCCTAAATATTAAATTTGTAAAAATAAATATTAATCTTTATTCCATTCCTAGAAGTTTTCTTATAACTTCTTGGTCTTGGGCATAACTTACAGCCTGATGTTTGTCAATTAAACCTCTTCTATACAATTCTGCTAAGTTCATATCCATAGAATGCATACCATGTTTACTTCCTGTTTGAATCATAGAATGAATCTGATGGCTTTTTCCTTCACGAATTAAGTTGGAAATAGCTGGTGTTGTAACCATAACTTCTGTTGCAGCAATTCTACCCCTACCAGTTTGTAATTTAAGAAGTTGCTGGGATACTACTCCCTTTAATACGTTTGCTAACTGAATGCGTATTTGCTCTTGTTGATGAGGTGGGAATACGTCAATTACCCTGTCTATAGTCTCAGCAGCACCAACGGTATGTAAAGTAGATAAAACTAAATGCCCTGTTTCTGCGGCTGTTATTGCAATGGAAATTGTTTCCAAATCACGCATCTCCCCAACCAAGATAACATCAGGGTCTTCACGGAGTGCAGCCCTTAATGCATTAGCAAAAGACTTGGTATCGGGGCCTATTTCTCTTTGGTTAACAATACTCTTTTTATGTCTGTGCAAATACTCTATAGGATCTTCTAAAGTAAGAATATGACAAGCCCTTTGATTATTTATTAAATCAATCATAGCTGCTAATGTGGTTGATTTACCACTACCCGTAGGACCTGTAATAAGAATCAAACCTCTTACATGTTGTGCTAAACTTTTTAATACTCCTGGTAATTTTAATTCATCAAGGGTAGGAATACCTACTGTAACTGTACGGATAGCTGCAGCATATGTTCCTCTTTGCCTGAAAACATTTACCCTAAAACGGCCTACGGATGGAATTCCATAGGAAAAGTCCACTTCTCCATCTCTAAATAAAACATCCTTTTTTCCTCTAAATCTTAATAAATGCATGGCCATTTTTTCAGTGTCATCAGCAGTTAATTTTGGTAAATCCATAGGTTCTAACCTACCGTCAATACGAAGGGTTGGTGGAAATCCAACAGTAATATGAGTATCTGAAGCTTTTGACTCTACTGCATACGCCAGTAATTTATCTATATCCATCTATATCCTCCTAATCTTGACCATAAGCAACTCTTAGTAATTCTTCTACAGTTGTATTACCTTCAAGTACATTTCTTTTGGTGTTTTCCCAAAGGGTAATCATACCATTTTTAATAGCAAAATGCTTAATTTCATCAGCATTGGCACCTTTTACAATCATTTGTCTGGTTTCAGGATCTAACGTAAGAACTTCATGAACTGCCAAACGTCCCTTATATCCAGTATTATTACATGTCTGACAGCCTCTTCCTTTATATATAACAGTATCCCTGGCTACTTTTAAAATCTCTGCTTCATCACTTGTAGGATGAACAGCGCTTTTACAATTTTTGCATATTCTTCTTACCAACCTTTGAGCAATGATACCTTCAACAGCAGTTGCTACCATATAAGGTTCAATTCCCATATCAATCAAACGGGTTATAGAACTAGGAGCATCATTGGTATGAAGGGTACTTAAAACTAAGTGTCCTGTAATAGATGCCCTTACAGCAATACTAGCAGTTTCAGTGTCTCTCATTTCCCCTATCATAACGATATCAGGGTCTTGTCGCAAAATTGCCCTTAAAGCACTAGCAAAGGTCATTCCTGCTTTAACATTTACATGTACTTGGTTTACCCCTTCAATCATATTTTCTACAGGGTCTTCGACTGTTACAATGTTTACATTGGGTTTGTTCAACTCTCTTAATGCAGTTGCAAGAGTTGTAGATTTACCACTTCCTGTAGGCCCTGTTAACAAAATAATTCCGTGGGGTTTCATAAGCAAGCTTTCAAATTTCATTAAATCACTTTCACAAAAACCTAATTCTTCTTTTCTAAGTTGCATACCAGTTCTATAAAGTAAACGGATAACAACTTTTTCTCCATACACTGTAGGCAATGTGTTAACACGAAGGTCCAATTGATTATTATCAAGGGTCACACCAATACGACCGTCTTGAGGTATTCTTTTTTCTGCAATATTCATTTTACCTAATATCTTTATCCTAGTAACAATTGCATTAATTGCTGATATATCTGTTTTCAATATTTCTTGCAGTTGTCCGTCTATTCTCAATCTCACCCGAACATAAGTTTCAAAGGGTTCAATATGTATGTCACTGGCATTTCTTCTTATAGCCTGTTCTATAAAACTATTAACCAGTTTTACCGCCGGAGAGTTTAAAACATCAACACCATCTTCTAATTCTTCGTCAAATGTGTCACTTTTCTTGGGAGTCTTTTCTTTCATCTGTTTACGGAATTCTTCAGCAATACTTACAGTCTTACTTACCCCATACATCCTGTCAATAGCCTGTTTTACATCAGGCAGGCTAGCTATAACGGGCATTACTTCCATTTTAGTTGCAAGTTTTACGTCGTCAATAGCATACACATTTAATGGATCACTCATAGCAACTACTAAACGGTCATTTTCAATTTGTATAGGAATTAGCATATGCCTTTTTGCTAAAGATTCACTTATCATCGAAGAGGCTTTAGGGTCTATAGCATATTTAGATAAATCGACATGAGGTATTCCTAATTGGAACTCCAAGACCTCTACTATGTTTTGTTCAGTAACCCATCCTCTTTTTACTAATATTTCCCCTAATTTTTCCCCGGTTCTTTCTTGTTCTGCTAAGGCCTTCTTAAGCTGCTTAACTGTCAACATGTCTGCTTGAACTAATAAGTCCCCTAGTTTCCTCTTATCTGATTTCTTCATCTTGAACTCCTCTTTAATATTGCCTATTTTCTTAATAGTATTATAACAATTTTCTAAATAAATGTAAATAAATTATTAAAATATTTTTAATCTACCATTATTTATATATATATTTATTATTTAGTTTATTATATCATATGTAATTATTTGTGTAAATCCCATATTTGTTACTATTTTGAAATAATGAAATAAAAGCACTATTCAAAGTGCTTTATTTTACTAATTCTTCGCTTAATTTTTTTATTGCTTTTTTTTCTATTCTTGAGACATAAGAACGGGATATCCCTAATAAATCTGCTATTTCTCTTTGAGTTTTTTCATTGCCATTTTCTAAGCCATATCTCATTTCTAAAACATCCTTTTCTCTCCTTTTTAAAACTGTTTTCATCTTTTGATATAATTTTTTTAATCTAATTTTAAAATCCACCTGTTCTAAAACAGATTCAGAATCATTATATAAAATATCTATTAATGCTATTTCATTGCCTTCTTTATCTATACCTATAGGAGCTTGTAAAGATACTTCATATCGTTCTTTCTTAGAAGAACGAATGCTCATTAAAATTTCATTTTCAATACATCTGGCAGCATAAGTTGCCAACCTTGTACCTTTATCTAAATCATAAGAGGATATAGCTTTAATTAAGCCTATAGTTCCTATAGATATTAAATCATCAAGTTCTTTATTAAGACCATTATATTTTTTTACAATATGGGCAACCAACCTTAAGTTTCTTTCTATAAGAATATTTTTTGCTTCATTATCTCCATTTTTGTATTGCTCTAAATAATATTTTTCTTCTTCTGGACTAAGAGGCTGAGGAAAAGAAGAATTTCCAGTAAAATATGAAAAAGCACAAATTAACTGTAATAGTCCTAAAAACAAAAAACACACCTCCGCTAAAAGGTTCCTTTTTATTCTATGAATCTAGTAGCAAAGATGTGTCTGTCTTATTAATATTATCTTGTTAATTTTATTTTTCTTTCTTCCTAATTAATATTTTTTTTTCTACAGGATTTAATACTTTCATTTTAACTATTTGCTTTGGATGAGGAGCAGATTCTATTTCATTACCTTCTTCATCCCAAAGCTTATCAATTTTTTGTGTAAAGGAAGGTTCGCAAAAAGGCATAAACTCAATTTCTTCTCCAACAGAAAACTTCGATCTTTGTTCTATTGTAGCAATTTGGCTTGCTAGATCATAATCTATAACTCTTCCTGCATAACTATAACCTCTAATATAACTACTATGGGTATAAATTTGCTCACTGCTTAAAGGTTTTTCATAATAAAATCCTTTAGTATAGTCCCTATGACTAAATTTGGTCACTTCTTCTATATAATAATTTATTTTAGAATTATATAATTCTTCATCTTTAATATAATCATCAATGGCTTCCCTGTATGCCTTGACTACAGAACCTACATAAAAAGAAGTTTTCATTCTGCCTTCTATCTTAAAACTGTCAATTCCAGCCTGAATTAATTGAGGTATTGAATCAATCATACATAAGTCTTTAGAATTATATATATAAGTACCTTTTTCATCTTCATATACAGGCATATATTCGCCTGGCCTGCTTTCTTCTACTAAATGATATTTCCATCTGCAAGCTTGAGCACAATCCCCTTTATTGGCATCTCTTCCTGTCATATAATTACTTAGCAAACATCTACCTGAATAAGAAATACACATAGCACCATGCACAAAGGCTTCTAAACTTAAATCTAAAGGAAGCTTACTTCTTATTTCTGCTATTTCTTTTAAAGATAATTCCCTGGCAAGAACTACTCTTTCTACCCCTTGTTTATACCAAAATAATACACCCTTATAATTGGTATTATTAGCCTGAGTACTTAAATGAATAGGCATATCAGGAACAGTTTCCTTAAGGATGCTAAGTATGCCTGGATCCGCTACAATAACAGCATCGGCTCTCAGTTCTTCTAATTCTTTAAAATATTTTTCTAAACCTATTAAGTCTTCATTATGAGCAATAATATTTGCAGTAACATATACTTTAACATTATGCTTATGGGCATACTTTATTCCTTCAGCCATATCTTCCATTGAAAAATTTTTAGCTTTTGCCCTTAAACCATATTGATTGCCTCCTATATAAACAGCATCAGCCCCATAAGCAATTGCTGTTTTTAATACTTCTAAACTTCCTGCCGGAGCAAGTAGTTCGGGCTTTCTTTTTTTGTCCACCACATTTTTCATCCTTTCAATTTAATATAGCTAATTATTTTTTGTGACATACTGCAACTCCATCTCCAATTGGAAGTACACAAGTTTCTAAGTCAGAATTATGAGTAATTTCCCACAAGAAACTTCTCATCCTTTTATGAATTGTTCTTTGCCTTCTTGGAATATCATATCTTAATTTTGCCACAGTACCCTTATGCAGTACATTATCTGCAATAAGTAAACCATCTTTTTTTAACAACCTTAAACAGTGTGGTAGAAAGTTATTATACTGGCCTTTAGCCCCGTCTAAAAATATTACATCAAACGAGTCATCTAAAATTGGAAGAACTTCTTCTGCATCTTTTTCAATCAAACTTATAGTATCTTCAAGGCCTGCCTCTTTTATGTTTTCCTTTGCTGCATTTTGCATTATATCGTATCTTTCTATAGTAATTAATTTTCCACCTTCTTGAAGATAATTACTCATTAAAATTGCTGAATATCCAACTGCAGTCCCAATTTCTAATATTTTTTTTGGTTTTTTAACAGATAATAAAACAGATATTAGCCTAGCTACTTCTTTTTGAATAATGGGCAAATCTGTTTCTTTTGCTTCTCTTTCTATCCTCCCTAAAATTCCTAGACTTTCAGGAGTGATTTCTCTTATATAATCATTAATGTAATCATAAGTAATATTACTCATCTTAACCTCCTGTATTAAAGCTTATAGAAATGATTAAAATTATAAAGACGAAAGAAATTTCTTTCGCCTTTATATCTTTCCCTAAAATTTCTGATTATATTTTTTCTTTGCTGCATTATGTTCTTCTCCAGTAGAAGTAAACACATGCTCACCTGTTTCTTCATCCATTAAAACAAAATAGTAATAATCATGTTCTTCAGGATATAAAGCTGCCTTTATAGAAGCCTCTCCTGGATTACATATAGGACCCACAGGTAAACCTCCGTGTAAATAGGTATTATAAGGGGAATCTACCTCCAAATCCTTATATAAAAGACGATCTTTTCTTTTTCCTAACGCATACATTACAGTTGAACACATTTGAAGGGGTATATCAGATTCCAATCTGTTATAAATAACCCCAGCAACCCTAGGTCTTTCTTCTTCCAATTTAGCTTCCTGTTCTATAATAGAAGCAATAATAATAATCTCATCCATAGTATAACCCAGTTCTTGTGCCCTCTTATAATATTCTGGCTTTACAATCTCATCAAACCTATTAAGCATTTTACTAACTATCTCAGCAGCATCAGCACCTTCTCTAACTTCATAGGTATCAGGAAAAAGATAACCTTCCAGCCTGTTGCTTCTTTCTGGTATTTCTGATAAAAAGTCATAATCGTATTTAGTTTCCTTTAAAGCTTCCATAAATTCATCTTGAGTTACAATCTTATTGTTTTCTAAGGTCTCAGCTATTTTTTTTATAGTATATCCTTCAGGAATAGTAAACCATATACCTTCTGCCTGAGCTCCTCGCGTGGCAAGAATTTCCATTATTTCTTCTTCAGACATATTAGTTGATAAAGAAAATTCTCCTTCTTTAAACTTTCCATCATATTTAAAATATCTGCTTTTTAACTCAAATAATAAACTACTGCGGATAAGGCCATTTTCTTCTAAAATCTTGGCAATATCTTTAGTAGTAGCTCCCTTTTCTACAGTTATATTAACTTCTTTTACGCTTCTTTCTGCTTCTGAAGGTTGGTTAGCTATATTATATACATAATTATACGCTTTTTGTCCCACATAATAACATAATACTAGTATTAAACAAAAAACTCCTAATTGACATAGGACTTTTATAATCATTAATAATTTACTTTTCATTTTTTCACCCTATTCTGTTAAAATCTATTCTAATTATACAGATATTTAATACAATATTCAACTAAAAAGTTCTTTTAGTTTTTTATTATAAATAGGGCTAATAATTGCAAGCATTTTTTTATAAATAATCCAGCTATAAAACAGCTGGATTATTTATATTAAAGTTATGATTAATAATTATTGATTTAAAAAATCTAAATAAAAATCTAATGCTTCTCCAATTTCTTTATAGATATTTAAAATCATTTCAGTTAATTCCCTTTCAGCATCTAAAAAAGAAGAAGCTAGATAATTAGATCTTAAAGAAGAATATAGTTCTTGTACTGCTTTAAGTTCATTTGCTGGATAATTGTTAGCCACTGTCCGGGATTCTAATAATAACCTCTGTTTTCTAAACTCATTTACTTTTTTTGTTAGTTCTTCGTCTTGTAATAAATCAAGCCTTGTCTTTTTATAATTTTTATATTGAGAGCTCTCTTGTATGGCATTAATAAGACAATTGACCTCATGTTGCAGACTCATTGGATTCCCCCTTATTTTTTATACTTCAACAATAATAGGTAAAATCATAGGACTTCTCTTGGTCTTTTGCCATAAAAACTCTTTAAGTGTATCTTTAATAATGCTCTTCATTTGAGCCCATTCAGTAATTTGTTTATCTTCACATTCAAATAGAGAATGCTTTACTACATTTCGTGCTTCGTCCATAAGATTTTCAGATTCTCTTACATAGACAAAACCTCTTGAAATAATATCTGGACCTGCAATAACTTTATTAGTTTCTCTTTCTAAGGTAATTACTACAACTAAAAGACCATCTTGGGAAAGATGCCTTCTGTCCCTAAGAACAATATTACCAACATCTCCTACTCCTAAACCGTCAACTAATATTTGACCGGAAGGAACAGTACCAGCTATTTTACAACTATTTTTTGCAAACTCTAAAATATCTCCATTAGATAATATAAAAATATTTTCCTTAGGCATTCCTAAACCCATTACTAATTCCGCATGATGCTTAAGATGGCGGTATTCTCCATGAACCGGAATAAAGTATTTAGGTTTTACTAAACTATATAAAAGTTTAAGTTCTTCTTGGAAAGCATGACCCGAAACATGAGCATCTTCGTATACTACATCTGCACCTTTTCGGAATAATTCATTGATAACCTTGGAAATAGTCTTTTCGTTACCAGGAATAGGAGAAGAACTTAAAATAATTTTATCTCCAGGCTTTAATTCCAGCTGTCTAAACTCTGATGAAGCTACTCTGGACAAGGCTGCCATTGGTTCTCCCTGGCTTCCAGTCATAATGACAACTAATTCTTCGTCCCTATATTTATTAATCTCTCCTAATTCTATGAGAATATCCTTGGGTAAGTCCAAATACCCTAATTCAGAAGCTGTTTTTACAACATTAAGCATGCTTCGTCCAATAAAGGTAACTTTCCTCTTATATTTATGAGCAGCATTTATTATTTGTTGGACCCTATCCACATTTGAAGCAAAGGTAGCCACCATGATGCGGTTATTAATTGCTTCAGAAAATATTCCTTCAAAAACATTTCCCACGGTTCTCTCAGACATGGTATAACCTTTTCTTTCAGCATTTGTACTATCCGATAATAAAGCCAATACCCCTTGACTTCCCAATACAGCAAAACGCTGAAGATCTATGGTCTCCCCATTGATTGGATTAAAATCCACCTTAAAATCTCCTGAATGAATAACAACACCTACAGGAGTATGAATTGCTAATGCAACAGAATCAGCGATACTGTGATTAATTCTAATAAATTCAACTTTAAAAGCTCCTAAGTCTATAACATCTCCTGCAGACACACAATGTCTTTTTACTACTCTTAGCAAATTATGCTCTCTTAATTTGTTTTCAACTAAGCCAATTGTTAATCTTGTTCCATAAATAGGAACATTGATTTCTTTTAATACATAAGGTAAAGCACCTATATGGTCTTCATGACCATGAGTTAATACGATTCCTCTAATTTTTTCTGCATTCTTTTTTAAATAAGTGATATCTGGTATGACTAAATCTATTCCTAACATCTCATCTTCTGGAAAAGCTAAGCCACAATCTATAATAATAATATTATTTCCATATTCAATAGCAGTAATATTTTTACCTATTTCACCTAATCCCCCTAAGGGAATAATTCTTAAATTTGATTTTTTAATTGCCAAAATTACACCTCCAGTTAATATAAAGTAGCTATAAAGCTTACTAAAACTTTACTAATCTTCGTTATACGAATCTAAGTATTTAAATACTAAATTTTGATTAATACCCAACATCATCCAATAAATAGGTGCAACAGATACCACTGAAATATTAAAAAAGCTCTGTATTAAATAAGCTATGCATCCCATTATTGAAGCCAAAATTAAAGAATCGTACTTATTAAAGAAATCTAATTTAAATATAATTTTTCCATTTTTAAAGATTATTACAGCAATAAATAATAAGTATGCTAAGAGACTAGGAATTCCTGTTGTGACTCCTATTTGTAAAAATTCATTATGTGCCTTATCTACTAAAACATATGAATCTCCGAATATCTTTAAATATTCTTCCTCATTATAAGGGAAAACTCTACTAAATGTATCAGGTCCAGAACCAAAAAGAAAATATTCTTTTAATAAAGGAATTGTGTTTTTCCATATATAAATACGGCCACTGCCTAAAGAATCCATATTTTCAGAAGCTAATTCAATTCTTTTTACATCTTTTATAAGAGCAAAAAACTTGCTTGCTATTCTGCCTTCTGACGTAATTGTAATAAAAAATGTAATGATTAAAAAAACCATAGCCAAAACCAGTAATTTTTTCCATACTATTTTTATATATTTCTTTTTAATCAAAAAAAACAAAAAAATAATAACACAAGATATGGTTGCTAACCAAGCACTTCTAGTGCGAGTTACTATAAGACATGAATATATAAAAACAGATGTCATAAAGAAAAAAAGCTTTTGAAACTTATTTTTCCAAGAAACAAACAAAATAATACTAACCATTAAGCATAAAGATAAAAGTGAACCAATAAAGTTTTGATTACCTATGGTAGAGTAAATAGCTGCTTTAAAATTATTACCTACTCTTATTATTTTAAATGATTGGTTAAGAGGACTAAGGCCATAAAATTCTAATATGCCAATTATTGATACAATAGATATAAAAGCAAGTAAGACATATATAATGCTATAAAGCTTTTTTCTTTTAATTAAATAAAAAGCTGCAAAATATACAATTATATAAGATAAAAGAGCAAAACATCCTTCCAATCTTTGAGGAAAACCCCAGTAAACTAAGTCTTGATGCTTAGAAACTATAGAAGATATTATTATTAATCCTGCATAAACTAATATGGGTATATTAGCAATATTTTTTATACTTTTCTTCTTTTCTACAATATATTTAAGATATAAAAGAAAAATTAAAGATACTGCAGTTATATATAATATTGGTGATTTACAAGCAAAAGGGAATAGTATATTATTACCGTTATATACTATTAAAAAAAAGCTAGATAAAATACATAAAAAAATTAATCCGATATCTTCTATATCTTTTCCATAAACTTTTATCTTATTCAATTAGATCATCCTAATATTAATCTTCTACACATTTTGGACAAAGTCCATAAAACTTAACCTTGTGGTTTTTAATTTTAAAGAAGTATTTGTTTTCTATTCTTGCTTCTAGCTCTTCTAGCAAGTCTTCTTCTACCTCTATAACCTTTCCGCAAGCTTCACATATTAAATGATGGTGATGATGTTCTTCTCCATCAATAACTAATTCATATCTACTGCATCCATCATCAAAATTTAATCTGTCAATAATTTTTATTTCTTCAAATAATTGCACAGTCCTATAAGCCGTAGCAAGACCTATTTCCGGACATTTTTCTTTTACATATTCATATATTTCTTCTGTACTAAGATGTTTGCCTCTATGTTCTATTAAAACATCTAAAACTGCTCTTCTTTGTGTCGTTAATTTACAGCCTTTTTCTTTTAAAAACTCTTTAAAATCCATACCCTTTATGGTCATTTAATACCTCCGGCAAATTATTTATTAAAACTCATTTTTCATAATAATTACCAGTAGTATATAATAGAAAAGGGTTTTTGTCAATTGATATCCAATATCATTAAAACTCTATTTCATACTCATCATTATCTTCTATAAAGTATACTGCTGCTTTATTAAACTCCTCATCATCAACTAATCTATAAATTGCTTCATTTTTGTTTTTACTAACATCTTTTAAAATAAAAGCTCTATCCTTATCCTCGCCTTCTTCTAATGGTACGACTAATAAATATCTTTCTCCATCTACTTCTATGCCATCTATAACTTCAAATTCTACATCTTTTCCTGTTTCATCATCTATTAGAAATACCGTTTTAAAAGCATCACTCACAAAACTTCCTCCTTTAATTAATACTATCTAAATATCCTTGCAAAATATATACTGCAGCCATCTTATCAATTATTTTTTTTCTTTTTCCTCTGCTTAAATCGGCTTCTAGCAAAATGTTTTCTGCAGCCTTAGTACTAAGTCTTTCATCCCATAAGATTATAGGAAGAGAAATAGCTTTTTCTAGCTTTTCTTTGAATTTCAATGTTTTTTCTGCTCTAAAGCCTAATGTATTATTCATATTCTTAGGCAATCCTAAGACGATTTTTTCCACATTGTATTGATCTACTAAAGCTTTTATTCTCTCAATACTTTCTTTTAGATTATCTTCTTCTTTTCTTCTAATAGTTTCTACTCCCTGAGCAATCCAGCCAAGAGAATCACTAATTGCAATACCTATGGTTTTTTCTCCATAGTCTATACCCATAATTCTCAAATCCTACACTCCATTCATTTTT